>Ga0055464_10000108_pt1 | contig 11557 bp, 13 predicted proteins | sample Joice_ThreeSqC_D_FD_57690 | JGI IMG/M metagenome (GOLD analysis project Ga0055464, IMG submission 57690) | Wetland microbial communities from San Francisco Bay, California, USA, that impact long-term carbon sequestration - Joice_ThreeSqC_D2 | ecosystem: Environmental > Aquatic > Marine >...
TCCCAGACGTCGCCAACAGCAAAAATATCGGGGTCGATGACCACGGCCCGACCCCGGTAACCCATCAGCGCCGGCGGCATGAACCGCAGCGGTGTGAAGGATTGCAGGTCGTCGTTGAACCACGGCCGCTTGACGCCATCGCGCAGGTATAGCTGGCCTTCATGCGCGTCGAAAAACGGGTAGTCCTCGTGCTTTATGATGCGAACATCGAATCTGTCATTGTTCTTCGAATTCCGCCGCAGGGCATATTCAGCGACCAGTGCACCGACGATCTGCTTGTGATTGGTGTGAACAAAAACGCAATATTCCATAGCCATGCAATCCTCAGACAAGCGCGCACAGCCAGCGTACCGGTCGTGACGCCTGAAATAGAACAACAATCAGCAGAGCATCAGACAGGCGCAAGCGGTGGCGTTCTGTCCAGAACTTCAAACGCATCGTGACGCACGTGATTCTGGTTCATCTGTTCACGGACCATCGTCTCGGTGATTTTGCCCTGATCCAGGCACTCCTTTAGCAAGCCGAAAAACAGCTTCTCCTGGTTCGGGTCGGGGTGCGGTTTGTAATGCCCGAGAAAGGCATACTCACCGAAAAGTTTGCGCCGCGCCTTCATTAACCATGCAAGCGGCGGGAAATAGGGGAATTTCTCGCGCGGCCGGTGATCGATTGGCAACCCGGTTTTCCACGGTTGCGTCTTGCGCTTGGTGGTGTGCAACATGCGCGTGTTAGAGGTCAGTTTGTCGAAGTCGTTCCATTCGTTCTCGAACAGTCCGATCGTTTCAGCCGGTTCTGTTTTCAGACAAATCCAGTTCATATAGTCGCGGGTGCCTGCAAACATTTCATTGAAATTGTCTTCGACCTTCCAGTGCTTGAGCTTGGTGTTATCGAGCAGCATGACACTGCTGGCGAGGCAACGATCGAACTTGCCCTTGGTTCCGGTGCGCGGCCGGCACATTATGGCCTTGCCCTGCATGTCACGCGTCAACAGATCCCAGACATCCGAAACCGCAAAAATATCCGGATCAATTACGACCGAGCGACCTTCATAGCCCATCAGCTCAGGGGGCATGAAACGCAAGGGCGTAAATGACTGCAGGTCGTCATTCAGCCAGGGTCGGCGCATTCCGTCGCGCAGGTACAATTGCCCTTCACGCGCTCTGAAAAAGGGATAATCCTTGAGCTGGATGAACTTGACGTCGAATCTCTCATTGTTCCGCGAATAGCGGCGCAAGGCATGTTCGGCGACATAAGCACCGACAATCTGCTTGTGATTCGTGTGGATATAGACGCAAGGTTTCATCGACAAGTCTCCGTAATCTTCCTGCCCGTGCAGCGCCATCATTCCGAAAATGCTTATGGCGCGCGGCCAAATCAAGGTTCGCATTCAAGCACGAAGCGTGAGCGCAGGTATTTGATCGTGATCAAATCTCCTGCAGCCGGCCGACGGGGCGCTCCGCCCGCGGGATGTTCACCTGGGTAGCCGACCGGCCGGCATGAACTCCGGCACCTCACCGAGGTCGCGCAGCTTGCGGTAGATATTGTTCAGATGCGTTCTCAGCGTCGCCCGGGAAATGGACAGGCGTTCGCAGATATCGGCGTTGGTGGCGCCCTGGATAGCCAGCGACACAACATCCGCTTGCCGCCGTGTCAGACCACGGGCCCGATAATAATGCAACGCCGCCTCATACTTTTCTTTCAATGGCTGCAGAAAGGTAATGATATGCTGGTCACTGCACAGCAGCGTGACGTCGAAGAAGGCGTTGTTTACGCAGCCGTTGTTGTATACCCTGCTCCCCCAGTCCTTCCACTGCTGGCTGCCATCCTCTGCATAGAGCGCCATACAGCCGCTCTGGCACACCTTGCCAAGGCAGTCTCCGCAGATGGCGCGGCACAGGTCGTTCTGCTCAAGAACGGTCTTCTTCGCATCCTTGACACAGACGGCAATATTGTCTTCGATCAGCGATTCAGCCAGCATCCTGTTCGCACCCGAATTTTGGACCGGTCCAAGCGATAGCATCCGACAACGACGGACAGCCTAACAAGAGCACCACAGCATGAAAATCGACACCGGGGGTTGATCTGGGTCAATGAAAGCCAGGCTAAACGCAAACCATGGGATTAAAACGAGTTGCCGCTCACGGCAGAGCGACGTGCGACCGGGGCGCCACGGCTGTTCGCTGGCGGAAATTTAGCGGCTATACCGGCAGCTGAAACAGCAGGTAGTGGTCCACCAGCAGAAAGGCAAACAGTGCCATGAGATAGATAATAGAATAGCCGAAGGTTTTCATCGCCTGTTTGCCGCTGTCATCACACATCAACGCCCAGGCGTGGTAGAGAAAGACGATCCCCAAACCCACGGCGCCAATCAGGTAAACCAGACCGCTCATGCGCGTTGCATAGGGCATCACCGTCACCACTACCAGCAGAATCGTGTAGAGCAGGACCTGCAGACGGGTAAAGTCTACACCGTGGGTAACCGGCAGCATGGGGATGTCGACTTTGGCGTACTCATTGCGCCGGTGAATCGCCAGCGCCCAGAAATGCGGCGGTGTCCACACAAAGATGATCAGAAACAGCAGCAACGCATTCGGGTCGATGTGCCCGGTGACCGCCGTCCAGCCAAGTACCGGTGGAGCAGCGCCGGCAGCACCACCGATGACAATGTTTTGCGGGGTGGCTCGCTTCAGGTAAAGCGTATAGATCACTGCATAACCGATCAACGACGCAAAGGTCAGTAAGGCAGTCAGGGTGTTTACAAACTCCACCAGAATCCACATCGCCACGGCACCCAGCGTCACTGCAAACAGCAGGCAGTTACGCCCGCTTAACTGCCCGCTTGCAACCGGGCGAGTGGCGGTTCGGGTCATGCGGGCGTCCACATGCCGGTCAACGACGTGATTTATGGCAGCGGCCGATGCAGCGGCCATACCGATGCCCAATGTGCCGAAAATCAGCGCTGGCCAGGGTACCATCCCCGGTACTGAGAGAAACATGCCCACCATGGCGGTAAACACGATCAGTGCCACCACCTTGAGCTTGCAGACACCCAGATAGTCACGCCACTGAATTGCGGCATTGGCCGTCATCGAATAACTCATCATGCCCCCGACGCATGCTGCCTGTGTACCCACCAGCCTCTCGGTGGGACGACGTATTCTATCCCAATCCGGAGTATTTTAAGAGTCTTTCCAGGTCCCTGATCATTCCGCGGGGCTCGCTGCCCGGTTCGTATAGCATCATCAGATTTCCCAGTGGATCCACCAGGTAAATACGCTCCTGTCCCATTGGTGCCTGCCCGTCTACGTTGAATGCCTCCAGCAGTCGTCTTTCATCGCCCGGTAGCAGCGCTATTATCTGGCCGGGGAAGTGCTGCTGCAGATCGTTGCGACGAGCCTCGTCTACACCCTCAGCCTGCCATAACATCAGGCGCTGCAAGCGGTCAATATTCTTGCCCTGGCTCAGGCGCAGCTGGCGCACCTGGTACAACTGCTCGACACACCCGGGGTCGCAGGCGCCTTTGTGCAGGTATGCCAACGTCCACTTGCCCTGCAGAAAATCCGCGTCGATATCGTTACCTGAAAGACTTTTCAAGTGAAATCCCGGCAACGGCCTGATCGGCTCGATCAATGTGCCGTTATTGGTCGTCGCCGTCGGCACCCACTCCGGAAAGACAAAAAACAGCAGCCACGCCAACGCCACCGGCGCGGCGAACAGCGCAAAAATAATTAACAGAGAGGCGCGTGCACGGGTCCGTGCGCCCGCATCGGGTGCTTGCGTGGTCATGGTTCTCCAGCGTTTCGCAGGTTTACTGCCAGGTAAATAATGATCAAGGCCGCTGCCAGGCCAAACCATTGCACTGCATAGCCCACATTGCGTTCCGGACCAAACGCCATAAAGGGATGCCATTCTCTGACATACCCGTCGGGCTGGTTGGAACCCAGCAACAGCTCGAGAGGCAGCAGCGGATAACCCAGCTCACTGGCCAGTCTGTCGATGTCTACACGTTGCACCCGATACGGCCAGCCACGGCGGATTTCCTCCTCGCCCAGCGTGAACCCCTTGGGCGAAGGCTGTTTGATGCGCCCCGTCACGGTACGCTCGCCTCCGCCCACCGGTATTGGCGGTAATTCTTGCCGGCTGTTACCCAGGGGAATCCAGCCTCGGTTGACCAGAACCCCGACTGCCGCATTCTTTAGTATCAGCGGGGTCAGCACCTCGTACCCTGCCACGCCGGCATGGGTGCGATTGTCCAGCAGAAACTGGTGCTCGACGTCAAAACGGCCCGTGGCGTCAGCGAACTGGTACTGCAGCCCCTCGATCGATCGGACACCGGCATCCAGCCTCAACACGGTCCCCGAAGCGCCGACATTGTACTCGTCGACCAAGACCCGTTTTTGTCTGGCACGATCGAGCTGCCAGAACCCAAGAGACATCAATACCATGAAAAGGACAAGGGTAATCGCCGTCGCCCAACGGCCGGGGCTGAATTCCAGGCTGCCAAAACGCATGGCCGCAGGGTACGCAGCGCCTTGCCGGGCCGCAAGCGAAATCTGCTATACCCGCATAAACAGTGCTCGCTGCTGACGCCTGTCAGCCTTGGTGAAACGCGCAGCATCCCCTATACTCGACTGGGCGAACTCTAGTGGTACCACTCAATGCTTATCAAAATACTTATTGTAATTGCCTTGGTCGCAATACTGATCAGTCTCGGCAGCGGCATGGTCTTCCTGCTGAAGGACAAGGGCCAGACTGAACGCACTGCAAAGGCGCTCACTGTGCGTATTGCGCTGTCAGTGTCGCTGTTCGGCCTGCTGATGCTGGGGATTTTTACCGGTCACATCAAACCGCACGGCATTTATCCGGCATCGGTTGCACCGCTTAACAGCACTCCCTGAGCAGAAAAGTTCAGAGAAAACAAAAAAAGCGCCGTATTTCGGCGCTTTTTTTGTTTTCGTACACTCCAGATTTACAGGATATAGACGAAAATAAACAGCCCCAACCAGACGACGTCGACAAAGTGCCAGTACCAGGCCACGCCTTCGAAGCCAAAGTGGTGATCTGGCGTAAAGTGCCCCTTCATACAACGCAACATAATCACTGTAAGCATGATGGCGCCGATAGTGACGTGAAAACCGTGGAAGCCGGTCAACATGAAGAAAGTCGATCCGTAGATCCCCGAGCCGAGCGTCAGATTCATTTCATGGTAGGCGTGACTGTACTCAAAGATCTGCAGCGCGAGAAAGGTAAAGCCCAGCACTACAGTCGCAAGCAGCCATAGCACCAGCGGCCCGCGATTGTTTTTTTTCAGCGCCCAGTGGGCGAAGGTCACGGTCACACCGGACGAGAGCAGTAACAGTGTATTGATGGCGGGTATACCCCAGGCCTCCATGGACTCGAAGTTGCCGCCGATATCGCCGGGACCGTTGGTCGGCCACATGGCTTCCCAGCCATTCCAAATGAGTTCATTGGTAAGGACACGGCCTCCGCCAATCCACGGCACCGAGAAAACCCGTGCGTAGAACAAGGCTCCGAAGAATGCCGCGAAGAACATGACCTCGGAAAAAATGAACCAGCTCATTCCCCACCGGAAGGATTTGTCTACCTGATTGTTATAAGTTCCCGATTCACTTTCCCGAATCACCTGCCCGAACCAGCCGAACATCATGAACAAAACAATACCCAGCCCGGCTATCATCATGGTCGAACCAATACCCGATCCATTCAGAAAGTTGGCCACACCAACCAGCATCGTAGTCAGCCCTATAGAACCGACAATCGGCCAATACGTACCGTGGGGTACATAATACCCGCCATGTGCTTCACTCATTCCAACATCCTCATCTTTGCTGTTTTAATCCAACAACTTCTGTTTATCGAAAAACGTATACGCCAACGTCAGAGTGGTGATGTCCTCGGGAAGATCCCGGTCCACCATAAATACCAGCGGCATTTCACGACCCTCACCAGGGGCAAATTTCTGCTCGGTAAAACAGAAGCATTCCGTTTTCTTGAAATGCAGCGCTGCCACCCCGGGTGTGACACTCGGAATAGCCTGTCCGATCATCGCATCCGCGGTGCGGTTGCGCGCGTAAAATGACGTCTGATGAACCTCCCCGGGATGCACCTTGATACGTGTCTCCGACGGATGGAAGTCCCAGGGCATCGACTCGTTTACGCCGGCCAGAAATTCGACCGTAACAGTCCGGGATAAGTCAGGTCCGACAACAACAACATGCTCACGCTCATTGCGGGTCTTGCCGTTCAGGCCGGTTACGTCACACAAGACGCCGTACAAGGGTACCAGTGCAAATACGAAGCTGAACATGCCCATCACAACCAGCAACAGCCATCGCAACGTCCGCTTCTTACCCTGTTCGGGGTCCGACATCATGCATCAAAGACCGTGGCCCGTAGCCCAGATAAAGCCGAGATAGAAGGCGATCGCGACCAGGGCCAGCACGATGGCCATATTGCGCGCCCGCTTCTTTTGTGTTGCTTCACTCATCCGCAAATGCGGGCACCCAGTGGGTGCCCGCGCACCCTGCAACTACTTGACTTCCGGTGCTGTTGAAAAACTGTGATACGGCGGCGGCGAGGGCAGCGTCCACTCGAGTCCGTGGGCACCTTCCCAAACCTGGTCGGTGGCCTTGGCGCCACCCTTGATCGTCTTGTAGACAATATAGACGAACAGCAACTGGGTCAGGCCAAAGGCGAAACCGCCAATACTGGAGATCTGGTTGAATCCGGTAAACTGTACCGAGTAGTCAGGAATACGACGCGGCATACCTGCCAGACCCAGAAAATGCTGTGGGAAAAACAGGACATTGACCGAAATGGTCGACAACCAGAAATGCAGTTTGCCCAGTTTTTCGTCGTACATGTGACCAGTCCATTTCGGCATCCAGTAATAAGCGGCGCCCATGATCGCGAATACCGCGCCGGTAACCAGCACATAGTGAAAGTGTGCCACGACGAAATAAGTGTCATGATACTGGAAGTCAACTGGCGCCATGGCCAGCATCAATCCTGAAAATCCACCAATCGTAAACATGATGACAAAGCCCACAGCAAACAGCATCGGCGTCTCGAAGGTCATGGCGCCCTTCCACATGGTGGACACCCAGTTAAACACTTTTACTCCGGTGGGCACGGCAATCAGCATGGTCGCATACATAAAGAACAGCTCACCCGTCAGCGGCATGCCAACCGTAAACATGTGGTGCGCCCAGACGATGAATGACAGGAACGCTATCGATGCAGTCGCATAGACCATGGAACTGTAGCCAAACAGCGGCTTGCGCGCGAAAGTCGGGATGATCTGCGAGACAATGCCGAAGGCCGGCAGGATGAGAATGTACACTTCCGGGTGACCGAAGAACCAGAAGATATGCTGGAACATGACCGGATCACCGCCGCCGGCGGCATTGAAGAACGAAGTATCAAAGAACCGATCGGTTAACAGCATGGTCACTGCTCCGGCCAGCACCGGCATGGTCGCAATCAGCAGATAGGCAGTTATCAACCAGGTCCAGACGAACAACGGCATTTTCATCATGGTCATGCCCGGTGCGCGCAGATTGACGATGGTAACGATGACGTTGATTGCACCCATGATGGAAGAGATACCCATCAGGTGAACCGAGAAAATCAGGAACGGAAAGGCATTGCCCGTCTGCATGACCAGCGGCGGATACATGGTCCAGCCACCGGCCGGCGCACCACCATCCATGAACAGCGTACTGAGCAGGATCGCGAACGCGAATGGCAGTATCCAGAAACTCCAGTTATTCATGCGCGGCAGCGCCATATCGGGCGCGCCGATCATCATCGGAATCAGCCAGTTGGCCAGACCAACAAACGCCGGCATCACCGCACCGAAAATCATCACCAGAGCGTGCATAGTGGTCATGGAATTGAAGAACTGCGGCTCAACAAACTGCAGCCCTGGCTCAAACAGCTCCGCGCGGATAATCATTGCCATTGCGCCGCCGACGATAAACATCAACAGTGCGAACAACAGATAAAGCGTGCCGATGTCCTTATGGTTAGTTGTGGTTACCCAGCGCATCAGACCGCTTGGGTGTTCTTCGTGATGTGTCTCGTGCGTCGTTGCAGTACTCATTACTTTCCCTCCACGACCCTTAGCGGGCTGCTCTTACTTCAGAAGGTTGAACCAGGTCGCCGGTGCCGTTACCCCAACTGTTGCGCTCGTAGGTAACAACCGCGGCGAGATCGGTGTCGCTCAGCTGGCTGGCAAAGCCCACCATCGCGGTTCCGGTCTTGCCATTCATGACCAGCGCCAGGTGATTGGCCTTGGGTCCGGTCGCGATTGCGCTGCCCTTGAGTGCAGGAAATGTTCCCGGGATACCTTCACCATTGGCCTGGTGACAGGCTGCGCAGGTACTGGTGAAGACCTTTTCGCCCCGCGCCAGCAACTCCGCCTTGGTCCAATCACGCTGGGCAGCCTCCTGATCGGCCGCAGTCGCCCCTTTCTGCTCAGCCACCCATTGCCGGTAGTCGGCTTCATTTTTTGCCACAACCACAATGGGCATAAAACCGTGATCCTTGCCGCACAGCTCGGCGCATTGGCCACGGTAGGTACCTTCTTCTTCAACTTTGAACCACATTTCGTTGATGAAGCCCGGGATAGCATCCTTCTTCATGCCCAGCTTCGGCACCCACCAGGCATGGATGACATCGTTAGAGGTGATCAACAAACGGACTTTCTTGTTCACCGGCACTACCACCGGGTTATCGACTTCCAACAGGTAGTTTTCGTCTTTCGGCAGCTGGTTGTAGATCGCCTCTTTTGGCGTCGACAAGGTACTGATAAAGCTCACACCATCGTCAACATAATCATAGCCCCAACGCCATTGGTATCCGGTAACCTTGATGCTGAGATCGGCGTCACTGGTATCTTCCATCGCTACCAGTGCCTTGGTCGCCGGAATCGCCATGCCAACCAGTATCAGGAACGGCACGATGGTCCAAACGATTTCCACCGCCGTGCTCTCGTGGAACTGCGCGGGCTTAACGCCTTTCGACTTACGGTGGTTGATAATGGATATGAACATCGCGCCGAAGACTACAATACCTATGCCGACACAGACTTTCAGTATCAGCATATGCAGGGTATGCGCTTCATGACTGATCGGCGTAACGCCGGGGGTAAGATTCAAGGCGTAATCAGCGACTGCTGATGTCGTCGCCATCAGTCCCGCCAGGCCCGCAATCGCTGTCAGCGCTCGCTTTGCTTTGTTTACTAACATTGCCAACATCTCTCCTTCCGATTCCTGAAATCTGTTCTAGTTCGGAACGACGCTATAAACGGCGCGTCGTCCTCGCTTATTCCGGTAAACGCACTACGCGGTTCAACTGCTCCGCCAGGTATCGTTTTTCTTCTTCGTTCAGGCAACGGCCAATCTCTACGCTGCGGCCGTGCGAACGAATGCTCAGCCGCGACGGATGACCCTTAATAGCCGCCCGCTCGTGTACGACCCGCGCCCAGGCGCGCTGAAAAGACTGCGCTTGCTCCTGCCCCGAAGCGCGCTCGACAATATTGATGCTATCGCCGCTGATCGAGATTTCCTGCCAGTTGGTCGCGCGTTGGGCAACCAAGTAAAGAGCGATACCCAGCACCAGCATTTCCAGACCGGCAAACGGCAGAATTAACCACGCCCCCTTAAAAGCGAACGCTACGGCGATACCGAATGACACCAGCAGCATGCCAAAATAGAAGCGTACTACATCGCGCCAGGGCAGCGAACAGTTGGGCCGAATAAGGAACCGCCGCGGGCTGGCAAACTTATCGAACTGAGTTGCAACCACCGCCCTACCTCTATAACGGCCTGTGCCACGAGAAAAAACCGCAGTCTCGTGCGCTGCAGCGCATGCTACCTCAACGGTCAAAAGGGGTGCAAAAAAAAATAAAATTTATAGGCATAAAATTTCACTATATCTGCGACTTAGGGAATCGTTATATAAGGATATGCTTATTTCCTAATACGCTTATTGCACAGCTGAGGATTCAGCCGCCGGCTACAGACAGCGTCGTCCGTTACTGGATGGGCGCCTATACATACCAGGCAGTAGAAATCCCCCACTACGGGCCCCTGCGGGTTTATCCGCTTATCGCAGAAGAAGTTCAAGACGCCAGACGAATTGCCGAAATTACGGGATGTACGTCACAACTATGTTAATCCACTGATTGATTCAGGCATAGGGATGTGCTAGGAGCTGGAGCATGACGACTCTGTTCAACATCCTCTTAGCCGGTTACCTACTGATATTCACCGCCAACGGATTCGCCGACAGCGAAACCGTTTTTCAACGCAAACTTGCTCAGGCCGAACGAGGGGATGTGCAGGCTCAGTATGATGTCGCCTATCTCTATGAAAAAGGCCGCGGCGTCGAAGAAGACTCGGAACAGGCTTTGAAGTGGTACTTTAAAGCAGCTGATCAAGGGCTGGACACGGCGCAGTACAAGATCGGTATCTTTTTTCTTGACGGCGAAGGCGTCGACAAAGATCTCGATCAGGCCAGGACCTGGCTAGAAAAAGCTGCCAGTCAGGGCTACCCACCCGCCCAGTATCACCTTGGCAAACTCTTCGCCCGCGAGTGGAATCACGACTACGCCCAGGCGCTGGCGTGGCTGGAGAAAGCCCAGGATAACGGCTACGAGCCTGCAACTCGGGAAATCCACCGGGTCAAACAACAGGCTCAGTGACAGCGAGCTGGATGCACCGGAACTGATCAGCCACCGAGCGCTCATCCGGCGCATAAGCAAATTCGCCAAGACAGGGCGCCGCCAGTCGTTGGCGCAGCGCCGCAACTGTTTCGTCCGCAGCCTCGCAAGCAGGATCCAACCGGTTGGCAACCCAGCCACCGAACCGAATACCCGAAGCTCCAATCGCTGCAGCTGTCAATAGTGCATGATTCAGGCAACCCAGGCGCACGGCGACAACCAGCACCACCGGCAATCCGATAGCGACGGCAACGTCAGCCATGGTCCGGGACGCATCTATCGGCACCATCCAGCCACCGATGCCTTCGACCACTACCCGGTCGGCCGCCCCGGTCAGGCTGCTGAGGGCCGACTCAATGACCTCGATCTCGATCTTGACACCCAGCGCCCGCGCGGCCAGGTGGGGCGCAATTGCCGGTTCGAACGCGTAGGGATTAACCTCGTGGTAGGGAACGGTGAAAGAGGCCTGCGCCTGCAATCGCAAGGCATCATCATTGACCAACCCGGACGGCGTGGACCGGCAGCCGCTGGCGACCGGCTTCATGCCGGTCACCACGTGCCCTTGCGACTGCAACAGGTGCATCAGCGCCAGGCTGACACGCGTCTTGCCGACACCCGTATCGGTACCCGTAACAAAATAACCACGTGTCATAAGCGCCTCAGTTGCTCGACCGACAGACAAATCGTGCTGCTGGCATCTGTTCTCCAGGCATGCCCATTGATAATCTCATAGCTAGCCGGCAAGACCCCCGCCTGCCGGAAACTTTCGTAGGCCTGCACCAGACGATGCATATGAGTCTTGCCGGTCAGGCC
>Ga0055464_10000112_pt1 | contig 11369 bp, 10 predicted proteins | sample Joice_ThreeSqC_D_FD_57690 | JGI IMG/M metagenome (GOLD analysis project Ga0055464, IMG submission 57690) | Wetland microbial communities from San Francisco Bay, California, USA, that impact long-term carbon sequestration - Joice_ThreeSqC_D2 | ecosystem: Environmental > Aquatic > Marine >...
AACACTCCGAGGACCCCACCGACGCCGCTCAGCACCAGCGCCTCGAGCAGGAACTGCCAGAGAATGTCGCGGCGGCGCGCGCCGAGCGCCATGCGGATGCCGATCTCGCGAGTGCGTTCGGTCACCGATACCAGCATGATGTTCATGATGCCAATGCCACCGACGAGCAACGACACGGAGGCAATAGAACCCAGCAACCAGGTAAACACGCTGGCGCTCTCCTCGGCGGATTGCGCGAGTTCCGCGCGATTATACATACGGAAGTCATCGTCCTCCTCGGGCCGGAGCCGGTGCCGTTCGCGCAGCAGCCGTTTGATTTCGCGATAGGCGCGGGCTGCGGCCTCCTTACCGGTGGTCTGCACCTCGATACGGTGAATATAGTTAATGCCGAGCAGCTTGCGCTGCACCGTGGTCAGCGGGGCGAGGATAGTATCGTCCTGGTCCTGACCCCAGGCGCTGGCGCCCTTCTCGGTCAGCACGCCGATCACGCGGCAGGCCAGCCCCTTGAGGACAATGGTTTCGCCCACAGGGTTGACCAGGCCGAACAGTTCGCGCGCCACCGTGCGCCCCAGCACGCAGACGTGTGCGGCCGACACGACCTGGCGTGCGGTAAAGAACTCGCCTTCCTCCAGCGGCCAATTCTTGGCCAGCGGAAAATCCTCGGTAACGCCATCCACCGCCGTACCCCAGTTGCTGCCGCGGTAACGCGCCTGGGTGGTGGTTCGCACGGTCGGTGCCGCCACCACCACCCCTGGCAACTGGGCGATGGCTTCGGCATCGGCCGTGGTGAGTGTCGAGGTGGTGCCGGCACCGGTGCGCACGCCGCCGCGGGTGACACTGCCGGAGCGCACGGTCAGGCTGTTGCTACCCATGTTCTCGAGCTGGCTGGCAATGCGCTGCTGCGCACCGGTACCGACCGCCAGCATGGCGATCACTGCGCCGACACCGATGATCACACCCAGCGCAGTGAGCATGGCGCGGGCCTTGTTGCGCCACAGGGCGCGAATCGCCAGCCGGAAAGCCGTGGTCCAGATCATGTCACCCCTCCAGTTGCCCGTCGCGCATCGTCAGTCGCCGCTGAGCATGACTGGCCACCTCCGCTTCGTGAGTGATGAGCACAATGGTCAGCCCGTCGCCCTGGTTCAGCTCGTCGAGCACGGCCAGAATCTCCCTGCTGGTGGCGCTGTCGAGGTTACCGGTGGGTTCATCGGCGAGCAGCAGCGCGGGCCGCGTCACCAGGGCTCGTGCCAGCGCCACGCGCTGCTGCTGGCCACCCGACAACTGGCTGGGAAAATGCTGCAACCGGTCGCCGAGTCCCAGGCGCTGCAGCATTGCCGCCGCACGCTCATGGCGTTCTTGTTTGCCGATATCTGCATACACCAGCGGCATCTCGACATTGTCGAGCGCACTGGTGCGCGCCAGCAGATTGAAGTTCTGGAACACGAAACCGACGGCGCGGTTACGAATACCGGCCAGGGCATCACCGTCCAGGCGGGTGACGTCTTCACCGTTCAGCCAGTAGTGCCCTTCATCCGGCGCATCCAGGCAACCGAGAATATGCATCAGCGTTGATTTACCGGAACCCGAGGAGCCCATGATAGCAACAAACTCACCGGGCTCGACCAGCAGGTCAACGCCACGCAGTGCGTGCACCCGCACACCTTCGCTGGCGTAAGTCTTATGCACGCCGGTCATGCGGATGACAGGGGCGCTCATGAGGCTCAGAACAGGCTGAAACCGCGCCGTGTGCGCGCTTCGTCTTCCTTGCGCAGCGTCACGGCCACCGCCATGCCCTCGACTATGCCCCCGCCTTCCACCTCCGTCTCTTTTTCACCGACCAGCCCGACCTTCACGTGGCGTGGCTCCAGTCCATCGTTGCCGGGTGTCCAGAGGATCGACTCACCCGGCTTCAGCGCCGCCCGCAGCCCGGCGATCTCGGCAGGCGGGATCGGCGGGACAAAACGCAATGCAGCATTCGGCACCTTGAGCACGCCACTGCGTCGCTCCACCTCAATGGCCACCGTGGCTGTCATGCCGGGTTTGAGCGACAGGTCGCTGTTGTCCACGTGCACAATACAATTGTATTTGACCACACCGGCTTCGATCTTCGGCTCGAGGCGCACCTGCGCCAGCGTGCCGCTGAACGTACGCTGCGGGTAGGCAAAGACCGAGAAACTCACCGGGTCACCCTCTTTGACCATACCGATGAAAGACTCGTCGACATCAGTTTCTATCTGCATACGGGTAAGATCCTGCGCGATGGTGAACAGCGTCGGCGCCTGCAGGCTGGCGGCCACGGTCTGCCCGACGTCCACATTGCGCGAAATCACCACACCGTCAATGGGCGCGCGGATAGTGGTGTTTTCGAGATTGAAGCGCTCGTGATCCCGCGCCGCCCGGGACTCGGCAACCGCGGCAACTTTCAGGCGAAACTCCGCCTCGTCGGCTTCCAGTGCAAAGCGGGCCGTATCGACGTCGCTGTCGGAAACCAGCTTGCGCGATTCCAGACTGGCGACGCGTTGGAGATTACGCCGTGCCTCGTTGACGGTGACCGCGGCCTTGTCACGCGCGGCTTCAGCACTCTTAAGGTTGGCCTCCGCCTCAGCCACTTTGGCAGCGAACAGTGACGGCTCGATCTGGGCAATAATGTCGCCGGTCTTGACCGGCATGTTGAAGTCCGCCGACAGCGACTGGATGGTGCCCGACACCTGGCTGCCCACCAGCACGGTGATCAACGGGCTAAGGGTACCGGTAGCCGATACGGTGGCGACCAGGTCACCGCGGCTGAGCTCAGCGGTGCTGTAGGCTGGCGCCACGTCTTCGGCTGGCCGGTAATAATATGCAGCCGCAGCCGCAATCAGCAGCAGCGGCAGCCACAACAACCAGTTTGCGGCGAGGCGCGAAGAGACTGGGCGCATGAGCACTATCCAAGCAGAGGCCAATTTGCCTCGCGCACGATTGTATCCCAAATCGGTAATGCACCTGTAACGGGCACACGCACCGCTGGCGGTGCATCTCAAGACCATGCAAACCGTCCCGACACCCAAGTTGTCAACAGCAAACGCCCGGGGCAAGTCAGCTGGCGCAGGGTTTCTGGTAACATCAGGCATAGCAGAAACCCCGGACCCGCGATATGCAGTACAGGAAACTTGGCAACACCACAACCGATGTCAGCGTTATCTGCCTGGGCACCATGACGTGGGGACAGCAAAATACCGAGGCAGACGCGTTCGCACAGATGAATTACGCCCTGGCGCAGGGTGTGAACTTCTTCGACACTGCGGAGCTTTACCCGATTCCGCCACGGGCCGCGACCTGCGGACGCACTGAAGAGATCATCGGCAGCTGGCTTAACAAAAGTGGTAGCCGGGAGAAAATCGTTCTCGCCAGCAAGGTCGCCGGCCCAGGTGTAGGCTGGATTGATCATATCCGCAAGGGAACAACGCGCTTTGACCGCAAGCACCTGGAAGCAGCGTTACACGGCAGTCTCAAGCGGCTGCGCACCGACCGGATCGATCTTTACCAGTTGCACTGGCCCGAACGTGACACGAATTTCTTCGGCAAACTCGGTTATACACCCGGGGAGCGCGAAGACTTCACGCCCATTGCCGAAACACTGCAGGCATTAGGCGATTTCGTCCGGGCCGGAAAAATTCGTTACATCGGCTTGTCCAACGAAGCCCCCTGGGGCGTGATGCGCTTCCTGCAGATCGCCGAACAACTCAGCCTGCCGCGTGTTGTCAGCGTGCAGAATCCCTACAGCCTGTTGAACCGAAGCTATGAGGTCGGTCTGTCGGAAGTGTCGTGGCGCGAACATTGCGGTCTGCTGGCCTATTCACCACTGGGCTTTGGCGTGCTGTCCGGTAAGTATCTCAAGTCCGCCCGTCCGGCCGGTGCCCGCCTGACGCTGTACCCCGACTACACGCGATACAGCAACCCGCCTGCCGAAAAGGCCACCGCGGACTACGTAGCCCTGGCATGCAAACACCATCTTGAGCCTGCCCAGATGGCACTGGCTTTCATCATCCGCCAGCAGTTTCTCACCAGTGCGATTGTGGGCGCCACCAGCCTGGCGCAGCTGCAAACCAATATCGACAGCATCAACGTTGAACTGGATCAGGACGTTCTCGCCGGGATCCAGCAGATCCACTTGCTGCACCCCAACCCCAGCCCCTGAGCCGCCCACATCGCGCCGCGGAACCGGTACGGGACAAGAAATGTCAACGTTCGTAAACCCGTGCCGTAGCGGCGGGCGAAGCTGGTTCATCCCGGTACAGCGCCAGACTCGCGAGACACAGGTCCGCCGCAAATGCGCGACCTATGGCCACGATGCCGATGCGCTCGAGATGCTTCAAGTCCAGTGCAGTAAAGATGCGATAGCCGTCGAAATCAGCGAACGGCAAGCGCACGGTGTGCCAGCCGGGAAGCGCGTAAAACGTAGCCCGATAGGATTGCCAGGGCAGCCAGACGTCATCGCTGCGCAAGTGCACATTGTAGGCTTCGCCATTACCGAACACTTCCAGCTGCACGCCCGTATAGTTCGACGCGTCAAACGCGCCTTCGCGCTTGACGTCCAGCGCCACCTGCACAAAACCACCGCTGTTCTCCAGCCGGACGTCGCCCTGCAGGCGCAAGCACAGCCGGCCTTCACGCGCGTCCATCGTCAGACGTCCGCTGGACACACCACCCATCACGTTGTCGGTAATGAGACGCCAGGAAGTACCGAGCAAGGACCGCTCGTCACCACTGCTGCGGTCGTCGATCATCAGCAGATCAGCTGCCATGACAGGCCTGTAGCCCGAAGCGCACAATAGCACTACGAAAACACCTACGGTAACGGCGGCGCGGCCGGGACGGGTCGCGTTGGCTGACGACAGGCGGCAACGCATGGATCACTGCACCGGCCAGACGAACAGCTGCGTTGCCAGCAACCCGGCAGCAGCAGCGACCAGCAGCGGTAATCCAACTTTTATACCGAGCGCCCTGCCACCCACGCTGGCTGCCAGAAAGCCCTTCACAATGCTGTTAACCGCTGCCGCGATAACGATGCCGGTAGCCGCGACGGTAGTGATCAGGTCGCCCTGGCTCATGCGTGACAGTGACAAGGTGATGGCGTCGACGTCGGCGAGACCGGATATGCCTGCAAGAGCCATGACGCCGGTATCACCCAGCCAATGGCGCAGCGCCTCGGCGAACAACATGATGATGGCAAGCAAGCCGCCGAAGCTGATGGCCGGTAACAGCTCCAGAGGATTCTGCACCGGGGCAGCCACCGCCTTAATATCGCTATCATTCCGGGACCGCCAGTAAGAAACCGCCGCCGTAACGTAGACCACCAGGCTCATCACAACCACCGGCAGCAGCAACGGCTGCCACATCTGCGGATTCACCAGGCCGGCCACCAGGTACATCCGCGGGTACATGGTTCCGCAGGCCATCAGGATGCCGGTAGCCAGCACCGGCGTCAGCGCGTGGTTGCTGTGGCCGACGCGGGCAAAATGCAGGGTCAGCGCCGTCGACGACACCAGGCCCGCAAACAGGCCGGTGTACATCGTCCCCTTGCGGGCACCCGCCGCCTTCATGGCGAAATAGCCCGCGAAAGAGATGGTCGCGATCAGCACCACCATCCACCAGATAGCATAGGGATTCAGCACCTGCCAGGGGCCATAGCCCTTGTTGGGCAAGATGGGCAGCAAAACCACGGAAATCAGCAGTAAACGCATACCGGCGCGCAGCTCGCCGGCCTCCAGCGCCTGTACCCAGCGATGCAGCGTCGGCTTCACGCTGAGCAACACCGTTGTCACCACCGCAAAGGCGGCGGCCGGGACCACTGCCCCCAGCACTGCCATGGCGCCGAACGCAAACGCCAGCAGGCCGGCGACAATACCGGTAATGCTGGCGTCGTTGGCACGCTCGTAATTGACGACATAGGAGGTTGCCATGAGACCCGCCAGCGCCAGGAAGGCAAAACCCACTAACAGGGTATTGAGCTGCTGGGCCACCAGCGCCGTGGCACCGCCCAGCAAGCCGAGCAGGCCATAGGTACGCACGCCCGCCACGCGCGAGCCTTCCGCCGCCTCCCGCTCCCTCCAGCCACGCTCAATGCCCATCAGCAGACCGATGGCGAGCGCGACACCAAGGTGGTAGTAAATTTCCAGGTCTGCATCCGGATGCATGGCACGAACTTATGCCCCAACCGTGATGCGGTCAAGCGATACTCGTCGCAGCAGTTTTACTATACTTCGTTCAGACGCTTTTGCCATTCACGGTGACCAGGAGGTCCTGAAATGTTCCCCAGCTTGGCGCTACTAACGCTGTTCCCACCTGCAGTCACGGCTTGCGGCCGCGCTACGCACCAGGGACCACAAGAACACGGCGGCACGCTGACAGGCAACAAAAAAGACAAGCTCCAAGGGACCGCCTGCCGGCAAGTGAACGGCAGCCGGCGTATCCAGTGACAGCCAGCAGTCAGCCCGGCGCGTTTAGCAGCGCAGCACTCAGACCACATCACGACTCATGGCCGATGCACGCATAGACGAAGCTGTCGCGCTCATGCAGGACTTCGCGGAGCGCACCGGGCTGATCACCGGCTACCCGGCGCGCCGCTACCTGTGGACAGATGCGTTCGCGGTGTGCAACTTCCTCGGTCTGGCACGGGCAACCGGCGAGCAGCGCTACACCGAACTGGCGCTGCGGCTGGTCGAGCAGGTGCACCACACCCTCGGCCAGCACCGTGAAGATGATCGGCGACACGGCTGGATCAGCGGCCTTAGTAACAGCGAAGGCGAAGCACATCCAACGCGGGGCGGCTTGCGCATTGGCAAAGCATTGCCCGAGCGTGGTGCCGACGAGCCTGTTGACGAGCGACTGGAGTGGGACCGTGACGGCCAGTATTTCCACTACCTGACCAAGTGGATGCACGCCCTTGACCAGACTGCACGTGCAACCCGGCAGGCAATCTTCAGCCAGTGGGCGCAGGAACTCGCCGAAACCGCGTTTCGCGCCTTCACCTATATGCCCGCCGACGGCTGGGGACCGCGCAGAATGCACTGGAAAATGAGCATTGATCTCACGCGGCCGCTGGTCGCCTCCATGGGGCAGCACGACCCGCTGGACGGTTACATCACCACCTTGCAGCTGCGGTCGACGGCCGCCTCGCTGCCGGGGACAACCGTAGCACCCGATCTGGCCGACGTATCCGCCGGCTACGCCGCAATGATCAAACGCGGCGAGTGGGCGACCGCCGATCCGCTCGGCCTCGGGGGCCTGCTGACCGACGCCTATCGCCTGGCGCAGCTGACACAGCAAGGCGCGCTGACGGACGCTGCAACGGATACCCAGCTGTTCGACACCCTGCTCAGCGCGTCGCTCATGGGCTTGCAGTACTATGCCCATAGCGGCGAGTTACAAATGGCTGCTGAACACCGACTGGCGTTTCGCGAACTCGGCCTGGCGATCGGGCTAACAGCGGTGCAGCACATGTGGCAGGCGGCAAGTGGCGGTGCGGGGCGTCCCTACAGTCAGCGGGTACGTACCCAGCTGCGCGCGCTGCTGCAGTATGTACCGCTGGCCAGTGATATCGAATCCTTCTGGCGCGCTCCCGCGCGGCGGCGCACCGACACCTGGACGGAGCACCGCGATATCAACGAGGTCATGCTGGCCACCAGCCTCGCACCGGACGGATTCCTGGTTATTCCGCCACCCCGGTAGCACCCCCGCTCGCGCTCGTGCCGTAACGCCACTGCAATCAGTGACCGGGCGAGGTCGCCCGAGTGAGTCCTGGCTTGTGCCGTAAACGCGTGGGACTGGCTGCAGCCTTATCGGCAACGCGGAACTCACCGGAGCCGCCGCGGCCGGTTCAGTCCCGCCTTGTTCGACCCTGTCGCTCAGCACGTGGCGGGCGGTTTTCACCGAGTCTGCGAAATCAGTTGCGAAGGCAGACATTGACAAAGCCTCATGTCTGTCGGCGAGTGTCGACCGCAGGGATGTATTCACGGCGTCTCGCTGAGAGTCATGAGGCTCTGTCACTATAGTTTTTTTAGTAAAAGGATCCTGCCCAGTGCAGTACGATGACTGTGCAAGCAGCAACTATTGCTGGCAATATACTGGCATCTTTTTTCACACTACGCGACCAGGTGCAACGCGGACCAATAACAGATCATGAAAGCAGTCTATATAGAGCAAGGTGGCGGCGTGGAAGCGTTACGGGTCGGCGAGCTGCCCGACGCCGGGATGTCCCGCGACGACCAGCTGCTGGTCCGTGTGAAGGCGGCGGGCATCAACCCCATCGACGCCAAGATCCGCAGTGCCCCCGGGCGTTTCCCGGTCAGTCTGCCCGCCATACTCGGTTGTGACGCCGCCGGCGTGGTGGAAGCCGTCGGCGACAGCGTGAGTGGCTTTGCCCCGGGAGACGCCGTCTATTTTTCGCAGCCGGGATTCCTGGGGCGCCAGGGGACCTATGCAGAACTGGTCGCCGTGGACGCGGCACTGGTGGCACACAAACCCGCGTCGCTGTCTTTCGCCGAGGCCGCCGCGGCGCCGCTGGTGCTGATCACTGCCTGGGAAGCCCTGCACGACCGCGCGCGCCTGCAGCCCGGCCAGCGGGTGCTGATCCACGCCGGCGCCGGCGGCGTCGGCCACGTCGCCATACAGCTGGCCAGACAGGCCGGTGCACGCGTAGCCGTTACCGTGAGCACCGAGGAGAAGGCGGCCCTTGCCAGGCAGCTCGGCGCCGAGCGGACCATCGATTACCGCAACGAAGACCTGACCGCCGCGGTGCTGGCGTGGACCGACCAGCAGGGCGTGGACGTCGCCTTTGATACCGTTGGCGGCGCCGTGCTGGATGCCTGTTTTGCGTGTGTGAAACCCTACGGCGACGTGGTTACCATCCTCAGCCCTACGGCGAACACCGCCTGGGGCGAGGCGCGGCAACGCAACCTGCGCCTGAGCCTGGAACTGATGTTGTCACCGGTGATGCTGGGCTTGGAAACGGCCAAGCAGCACCAGGCTGACATCCTGCGCCAATGCGCTAGGCTGTTCGATCAGCGACTGCTGCGCATCGTCATCGCCGCACACTTCGGGCTTGACCAGGCTGCCGCAGCGCACGCCTGCCTGGAGCAGCAACACCCTATGGGCAAGCTGGTTCTCACGCTCGACTGATACTAGAACCTATCCATTAACATGCTTCTGGACCGCCCAGGCGGTGTTGCGGACCCTGCTCGGGTGCTCATTGACTGCGTATAAACCCCGCTCCTCGCAGGGCCCGCGCCTTCCCTGGACGCCCGATCCGCGATTTTGAAATAGGTTCTACTTAGAGCCGCTTGCCGGCAAGTGTCGGTATCTTGTCAGTGCGGGTTTCCAGTTTCAGGTAACTGACCAGACGAACGCTGCCTTCCTGGTGCAGCCTGGCGTGGATCTCGCCGACTGCATTGAGAATGTCGGCGAGCTCGCCTTCGATATTGGTGCCGGAAGCGTGCGTCTCGAGGATGAAACCATGCCCCAGCAGCATCTCGACCACACGTGCAATTTCCTTGCGCACCGAGACACCGCTGCCAAGCGGGACGACCTGTAGTTCAGCGGTTGCTTTCATTGGCGGCATTCCCCTGTAAGGTTACGACCAGCAAAGCCATTATTTCATAAACCGCTGCTCAGCAGCGGTGCGGCGGCCGCGATCCGGGCGTGGTCTTTCCGGGGTTCAGCGGCCCCCTGCCTGCCAACGTCCTTCTCACCTGAATGCGCGGCGGCCGCATCGCCAGCGACCCGGCGCGAGACGCCCGGTCAGGCTGCTGGCTGGCGTGCTAATTCGGTTGTTCGGCCATCGACAAGCGCAGCAGCGCCGCGTTCTGGTCGATGAAGAAGCGGAAATGCCTGAGGAAGTTCATGCCCAGCAGGCCGTCGAACTGCGCGTCGTCGAGTTCGAGCACGCCGACGTCGAGGTTACTGACCTCCCAGTCGCCGACCGACAAGCTGTCGAGTCGGTAGATTGGCGCCCTGACCCGGCCATTGGCCGTGTTGAAAACGCCGGTTTTGCCGGTGGCATGGGCGACAACGCCCCGGCGTTGCAGCATGTCGGGTGTGAGCATGGTCAGGCTGGCGCCGGTGTCGATCAGCAGACGTGCCTGCTGCGCGCTGCCCAGGCGGACATCGACCAGGAAATGGCTGCCGCTGCGCACTAACGGTATACCCGCGACCTCGGTTACCGGCACAGCTGTTTCCGACGCTTGGGGTTCAGTCGCGGCAACACGCACGCGCTGGAGCAATTCCCGTGCCTGTGCGCCGACTTCCGGGTCCTGCGCCACCAGCAGCAACGATTGACGCGCGGCATCGTTATCGCCAAGCGCCAGCTGCGCCATCGCCAGACCGACGAAGTGTGGCGCATAGCTCGGTTCGAGCTGGGTCAGATCCTGGTAGAGTTCCAGCAGAGCGGCGTTATCGCCGGTTTGTTTCAGACCCTCCGCATAATCGCTCACCAGGGCACGAATGCGCCGGGTCAGCTGCTCCAGTGTCTCGGCACGATAGGCCTGCCCTTTCGCCTCGTACAGCTGCTCGATCGCCGCGCGCCAGTCCTTCTCGCCACGATAGCCCTCCGCCAGCAGCAGGCGCGCCTCCACGTCGCGGTAGTCGACCTGCAGGTAAAGCTGCAACAGCTGTATTGCCGACCGGTAGTCGGCCTGCGCAAGCAGCTGGCGCGCGTGCGCAAGCAGCTGGATCCTGGCACGCTGCACGGCGGTGTCATCCGCCTGTGCCTGCAGTGCCCCGTAAGCGTCCACGGCGCGCGCAAACGCGTGGCTTTGCAGCAGTGGCTGAATAGCGTCGCTGCGCGCCGACTGCGGCGTGGCGAGCGTATGCGCAGACTCTGGAGCGCCCGCCGGTAATGACGACGGTGGCCTTGCCGGTAAGCGGGCTAGCTGCGGCCCGGGTCCCCAGCGATCGCGCGCATACCAGCCCAGGCCACTCCCCATGGCCAAAGCCAGAATCACTGCTCCCGCGACATGCTTACGCATGGCGCGACTATAACAGTGCACCCGTGACGCCACCAGGCGGGGCAGCCGGCGCCACCCGGCTGGCCCCTGCATTTTGGCGCTTATTTCGGCCGCGGCACCAGCGCCACCTCGTCGCCGTGTTCAAGCAGCGTATAGGGCTCGGCAAACTGCTTGTTCACCGTAACCCTGACCATGCCGTCGGCGAATGCTGCGTGCCAGGCTTCGCCGCGCTTGCTCAGCCACGCCAGTAAGGTTTCAATGTTGGTGACCGACGCCGGGATCTGCACATCCTCGGCGTCCGTACCGGAAAGTTTTGCCAGTTCGATAAAATACAGCAGTTTTACCGTGACCTTGCCATCCGCGCCGGTGCACCGGCCCGGGCCGCGT
>Ga0055464_10000114_pt1 | contig 11341 bp, 6 predicted proteins | sample Joice_ThreeSqC_D_FD_57690 | JGI IMG/M metagenome (GOLD analysis project Ga0055464, IMG submission 57690) | Wetland microbial communities from San Francisco Bay, California, USA, that impact long-term carbon sequestration - Joice_ThreeSqC_D2 | ecosystem: Environmental > Aquatic > Marine >...
CCGGTGACGAACCTGCTGAACTGGAGCGCGGGCAGACTGGTGCGGCTGCTGGGCATCAAGGGCACCCCGGCGGAACTGGACACGATCCACTCCCCGGAAGAGATCGTGATGATGCTCAAGCAGACGCAGGCGTCCGGGCAGATCGACCGCGAGGACGTGCGCATGATCGAGGGGGTCTTCGAGTTCACCGAGAAGGCGGCCCGGGACGTGATGACGCCGCGTACCGACATGGAGGGGCTCCCGGCGGATCTGACGATCGGGGAGGCAGCACGCCACATCGCGCGGATCGGGCGCTCCCGGTATCCGGTCTATCAGGATTCCCCGGACGACGTCGTGGGGATCGTGCACATCAAGGACATCCTCACCGCGCTCGCCGAGCGCCAGGACGCCCCCATCCTGAGCATCGCGCGGGAGCCGCTTTTCGTCCCCGGCATGCGCGAGGTCGAGGACGTGCTCGCCGACATGAAGCGCCTGAAGGCGCAGATGGCGGTGGTGCTCGACGAGTACGGCGGCACCGCGGGCATCGTCACCATGGAGGACCTGCTCGAGGAGATCGTGGGCGAGATCTACGACGAGCACGACGCCGTCGAGCTCCAGCCCACTGCGGGGGGCGGGGGAATCGTGCTCCCCGGCGACCTCGAGGTGGACGACCTCAACCGGCAGTACGGGCTGACGCTGAGCGAGGAGGAGTACACGACGGTCGGTGGGTTCGTGTTCGGCGCACTCGGCCGCCTGCCGCGTCCCGGCGACCGGGTGCGCGTCGGCGGGGCGACCTTCGAGGTGCTGGCGATGGACGGCCGGCGCGTGGCCAGCCTCAAGATGGTGCCCGACGCCGCGGAGGCCGCCGGGCCGGACCGGACCTAGCCCCCGCTCCGCAGCCGCCCCAGCTCTGCCGCCAGGAGGATCGCCTCCCGCATCGAGCCAGCATCGGCGGTGCCGTGCCCCGCGATGTCGAGCGCCGTCCCGTGATCGGGCGCGGTGCGGACGAACGGCAAGCCGAGCGTCACATTCACCCCCGAGCCGAATCCCGCGACCTTCACCGCCGTCATGCCCACGTCGTGGTAGGGCACGAGCACCGCATCGAATTCGCCGCGCAGCGCGCGCACGAACACCGTGTCGGCGGGCAGCGGGCCCGTCGCGTTCAACTCCTGTGCCGCCGGCCGCAGCACCGCCTCGTCCTCGGTGCCGAACAATCCCCCGTCGCCGGCGTGCGGGTTCAGGGCGCAGACGGCGAGCCGCGGATCCTCGATCCCCCACCAGTGCTCAAGGGCGTGCAGGGCAAGCCGGCCGGTCGTGAGCAGCTGCTCCACCGTCACCGCGTTCGGGACGTCCCGCAGCGGCATGTGCGTGGTGACGAGGACCACGCGCAGGCCCCCGGCGACGAGCATCATGGCCACGTCGACCCCGCCCGCAAGGGCGGCGAGCCACTCGGTGTGCCCCGGATAGTCGATCCCGGCCAGCCGCATCGCGCGCTTGTCGGCCGGACCGGTGACGATGGCGTCCACGTCACCCGAGCGGACGAGACGCACCGCAGTCTCGACCGACTCCCGCACGACGCGTCCCGCCGCCTCGGCCGGAATCGCGAGCGTGGGCGCACGCGGATTGGACGCCGCCGTGCTCTCGACCTCGGGAATCCGTATCTCGATCCGCTCGACCGCCGGCAGGTGCTCGAGCAGCTGTGGGGGGCCGATGGTGACGATGTCCGCGTCCGGCGGCGCGCGATCCAGTGCCTTCGCGGCCACCTCGGCGCCGATCCCACGGGGATCCCCGACGGTCACGGCGACGCGGGGACGCACAGGGCTCAGAGCTTGATCTCGACGTACGTCGCCGCGCGCAGCGACCGCAGCAGCCGATCCATCGCGTTCTGCTCCGAGAGCACGCCACGGATCTGATCGCGCAGATCCTCGAAGCTGTACTCGCCCTCGGGGCGCAGCTCGATCACCCGGATCACCGCGTACTTCGGCCGGCCATCCCCGAGGTCGATGAGCAACGGGCCGATGACGTCGCCCGGCTGCGCGCCGGACAGCGCGTCACGGTACACCTCCGGCAGGTCGCTCTCCGGGTATTTGTCCACCAGCGTCTGCTCGCCGCCGGCATCGTCGTTGTAGAGGCGCGCGAGGGAGTCGAACGGTGCACCCTCGATCAGGGCCTGCGCCACGCGCTCGGCCAGCTGGCGCGCCCGCTCGCGATCGGCGTCGGTCAGGGTCGGCCGGATCAGGATGTGCCGCACCTGCACCTCGGCCGGCTGCGAGCGCTCGACCTCAATGATGTGGTAGCCGTAGGGCGATAGCACCGGCGGGGAGATCTGCCCGGGCTTCAGCTTGAACGCGGCCGCCTCGAACTGCGGGACGAAGTTCCCGCGCCGAACCCACCCAAGCTCCCCACCCTGCTCGCGCGTCCCCGGATCCTCCGAGAACCGCCGCGCGACCACGTTGAAGTCCGCGCCGTCGCGCAGCACCTGCGCCAGGCTGTCCGCGAGGTGGAACGCGGTGGCGAGGGCCGCGCTGTCCGGGGCCACGCGGATGACGATCTGGCGGAAGCTCGCGGTGGCCGGCCGATGCTGCTGCTGGGTCTTGTTCTGCTCGTAGAACGCGCGCAGCTCGGCCTCGGTGGGTGCCAGCGGCTTGAGGTCTCCCTTGTCGCGGAGCTTCTGCACATACTGGTTGCGCAGGATCTCGCTTCGCTGCTGGTCTGCGAGCCAGAGGCGGTACTCCTCGGGCGTGCCGAAGTTCGAGGCCTGGAGTTCGCGCCGGAAGTCCAGGTCCGACGGGAACTGGTCGCGGATCTGCTTGAGCGCCCGCTCCACCGCCACCTGGACCTCCTGTTCGGAGACCACGATACTGGTGTCCCGCAGCGCGGCCTGGACCAGCAGCTGCTGGTCGACCAGGCCCTTCACGATCTCGCGCATCGCGGCCAGCCGGCCCGCCGAGTCGGTCGGAACCTGCGCGCCCCGCTGCCGCTGGACGTTCAGCTCTTCCTCGACCCGCGAGAGCGGAATGACACTGTCGCCGACGATCGCCGCGATGCGGTCGACCGTCTCGAACTCCGCTTCCTGCTCCTGCGCGCGGGCTGGGCGGACCGGCAGCGCGGCAAGCGCGACGGCGAGAAGCAGGCCCGCGCTAGCGCGCACCACCACCACCCCCTGCCGAGTCGGGCACCGGCGTCATGGGGACCGCGCCGGGCAGGATGCGCTGCTCGTCGCGGAGGCGGGTGGCAAGCTCCAACGCCTGATCGACACCGGCCTGCGAAACGTCCCACTTCATCGTGCTGCGCAGCATTTCCGCCAGGAACGGCGGCACGACGACGGCGGGGGACTCGCGGCTCGCGACCCGCCGGAAGTAGTCCCGGATCGCCGAGTCGCCGGCGGCGAGCCGCGCCTCGGCCGTGGTGCGGCCCATCATGGCGGAATCGAGCCCGACCACCGTGCGCACGCGGTCGATCTCTTCGCGCAGCCGATCCCGCAGGTCCTGCAGGTCGCCTTCGGACAGCACCATGCCTTGGTCGCGCGCCTCGCTGATCAGCGCCTCGTTGCGGATGAGCGACTGGGCGAGCTCGTCGAGTTGGGCGTCGGTGGCACCGGGCACGCTCTGCGCGACGTCTCCGCGCAGGGCCTGCAGCCAGTGGACGAAGTCGGCGGTCGTGAACTCCCCGCCGCGATAGGTGCCGATCACGCGCGGCGACTGGTAGGTGCGCATCGGGGTCTGCGCGGCCTCCCGCATGAGGGCCGCCGCGCCGGACGCGACCCGGACCTTCCGCTCCCGGTCGAGCTCCTCGAGATAGTCGGCCCGCATCCGTGCCGTGAGGATGTCCGTGACGGCCTCGGTGTAGGCGTCACGGACCTCGTCGAGGGCCGGGCGCCGGATGATGTGCAGGCCGTACTGCGTCGCCACCGGCTGGGAAATCTCGCCCGGCTTGAGCGCGAAGGCGACGTCGTCAAACGCCGCCGGGTGCTGCCCGCGCTCGATCACGCCGAGCCGGCCGCCGGCGCGCTTCGCCACCGGATCCTCGTTCTGCTCGTTGGCCTCTTCCCACGAGCCGCCCGCCGCGAGCCGGTCCCGGATCGCGCGCGCACGCCGCTCGGCGGCGGTGCGGGCCGGCGGGGACATGTCCGGGGTCGTCCGGATGAGGATGTGGTCGATCATCCGGTCGTTCCCGGCCGCATAGGCACTGTCCACCTTGGCCGAATCGACCTTGACCCGCTCGCTCGCGAGCCGCTCGTGGAGATCGCTCACCAGCCACTGGCTCGCGTCCGGCCACATCGCGGCCATCACCGTAGCCGAGTCGAGCAGCGAGTCGCCTTCGGCCAGCCGCTCGGCGAGCAGGGCGAAGGAGACCCACTGGAACGACCAGCGCTCCAGCATGTCCCGCTCGAGAGGGATGTTCTTGCCGCTCACCAGGATGTCGGCGAGCGTGTCCCGGTCGAGCTCGAGGTGGGCCGTGCGGGCCACGATACCGGCATTGCCCGTGAACGCCTCACGCACTCCGCACGCCATGAGCGTGGCGGCGAGTGCGACATACAGCAGTCGACGCATGATTCGGTGCTACCCTTCTCCCTCTCCGTCGGTGTCCGCCGCGGCGGCCAGGGCCCGAACCAGCCCCGGGCCGACGCCCAGACCACCGAGACGGCGCAGTTTCAGTGCGAGCGGAACGGCATTCCGGACCTCGGCGGCGAACTGGACGTCGTCGAGGGCGGCCGTGAGGCGCATCATCCGCGGCGTGGCTTCGCGCCTGAACCGCAGCCGCGCCTCGTCGCCGCGCACGATCACGGATTGCACGCCCAATCGGGCCCCGAGCACCTGCAGCTCGGTCACGGTCAGCAGTCGGTCCGCGGTGTCCGGAAGCGGTCCGAAACGGTCCCGCAATTCTTCCCGTAACCTTTGAATGTCATCAAGTTCCATGGCCCGCGCCAGCCGCCGGTACAGCTCCAGCTTCGCATCCTCGTCCGGGACGTAGGCGTCCGGCAGGTGCGCCGGCGCGTCGAAGGTCACGTCGGGCGGCGCGTGCCGCACCCCCGCCGCCTCCCCCTTGAGCGCCCGCACGGCGTCGTCGAGCCAGCGCAGGTACAGATCGAACCCGACGGCGTGGGCGTGACCCGACTGCTCCGCCCCCAACAGGTTGCCCGCCCCACGGATCTCCAGATCCCTGAGCGCAATGCGGTAGCCGGCCCCCAGCTCGGTGTGGTGCTCGAGCACCTTGAGCCGGCGCTCGGCCTCCTCGTCCACCAGGTCTGGCACCAGCAGGTAGCAGTACGCGCGGCGGTGCCCTCGGCCGACACGACCCCGCAGCTGGTACAGCTGGGCCAGTCCGAACTGGTGCGCGTCGTGCACGATCATCGTGTTCGCGTTCGGCACGTCGAGCCCCGACTCGACGATCATCGTGGAGACGAGCACGTCGACCTCGCCGGCGACGAAGTGCCGCATCACGTCGTCCAGCTCGCGTTCACGCTGCTTCCCGTGCGCGACCGCGATCCGCGCGCGCGGCGCGAGTCGGCGCACCCGTGCCGCGACCGGCTCGATGGTCTCGATGCGGTTGTGCACGAAGAACACCTGGCCGCCCCGGTCCAATTCCCGGGCCATCGCCTCCGCCAGCAGCTCGTCGTCCCACGGCTCGACGAACGTGAGCACGGGCGAGCGGTCGCGCGGCGGCGTCTCGATCATCGTCAGATCGCGCAAGCCGGCCAGCGCTCCGTACAGGGTGCGCGGGATCGGCGTCGCCGTGAGAGTGAGCACGTCCACCTCGAGCCGCAGCGCCTTGAGCCGCTCCTTGTGGCGCACGCCGAACCGGTGTTCCTCGTCCACGATCAGAAGCCCGAGATCGTGGAACATGACGTCGGAGGACAGCAGCCGGTGGGTCCCGATCACCACGTCCACCGCACCCGCCTTCACCCGCCGGACCACCTCGGCCTGCTCCGCGGCCGTGCGGAACCGCGAGAGTACGGCGGTCGTGACCGGGAAGTCGGCCAGCCGCTCCCCGAAGGTCCGCCCGTGCTGCTCGGCCAGGATGGTGGTCGGGACGAGGACCGCCGCCTGCTTGCCCGCCTGGATCGCCTTGAAGGCCGCCCGCACCGCGACTTCCGTCTTGCCGTAGCCGACGTCCCCGACCACCAGCCGGTCCATCGGCCGCGGGCGTTCCATGTCGCGCTTGGTCTCCTCGCTCGCGGTGCGCTGGTCCGGCGTGTCCTCGTACAGGAAGGCCGACTCCAGCTCGCGCTGCCACCGCGTGTCCGGCGGGAAGGCGAAGCCGCGCGCGGTCGCGCGACGGGCGTAGAGATCCAGCAGCTCGGCGGCCATGCGGCCGATCGCCGCCTCCGTCTTGCGCCGCTGCTGCTGCCACCGCCTCCCGCCGAGCCGGTGCAGCTTCGGCGGCACGCGGTCGCCGTCGTCGGACGTGCGGTACGGCTCGATCTGGTCGAGGCTGTACAGCGGGACGTTCAGCCGGTCACCGCCCTCGTACTCGAGCACCGCCACCTCGATCGAGCCCCCCTCGCCGACGGTGATCGTGTCGATCCCCCGGTACAGCCCGATGCCGTGCTCGAGGTGCACGACGTAGTCGCCCGGCGCGAGCGTGCTGGCGGCGGCGTGGCCGAGGGCCTGCCGGTAGCGGCGTGCTCGGCGCAGGCGGCGCGCGCGCTGGAAGACCTCGTGGTCGGTGAGCACCACGAGATTCGGCATCGTGAAGCCGGCGGCCAGCGAGCCGAGAGCCAGCGTCAGGGATTCCGGCAGGGTGCCGAAACCGGTTGGCGTCTCTAGCAGCAGCTCCTCGAGCCGCTCGAGCTGGCCCTCGTTGTCGCACAGCACCACGGTACGCTCGCTGCGCGCGAGCTGCGCCAGGCGGGAGACCTTCCGCTCGATCGGCGGCGGCGGCGCGAGCCGGAGATCGTGGTCCGGGCGTTCCTCGGCGATCTCGAGCCGGGCATGTCCCTCCCAACGCTCCCGCCACGCCCCGGGAGCGAGGAACACCGCGTCCCTCCCGGGGACGTCCTCGCCGCGCCGCCGCGCCACCTCGAGGTGATGCGCCGCCTCACTCCACGCCCGCTCGACGTCGTCCGCCTCCACCTCCGCATCTACCACGAGGAGCGTGTCCACCGGCAGCAGGTCGAGCAGGGACCGGCGCTCGACGTCGGATTCGGGGAGCGGATCCCCCTGCTCGGGACGGACGGGCAGGACCGTGACGGCCTCGATCTCCCGCATCGACCGCTGCGTGTCGAGGTCGAAGGTGCGGATCGAAATGAGCTCGTCGCCCCACCATTCGAGCCGTGCCGGATCGGCCATCCCGAACCCGTAGACGTCCACGATCCCGCCGCGCACCGCGTATTGCGCGACGTCCACCACTGACGGGCGGCGCTCGTAGCCCATCGCCTCGAGCCGGTCCACCACCGCCGACCACGAGGCACCGCCGGACTTACGGATGTCGAGCCGGCGCGCGGCGACGGCGGACGGCATGCGCAGCAGCTCGGCAGTCGCCCGCAGTGTGGTCACGACCACGCGCGCCGCACCCGAGAGGACCGCCGCCAGCGTCTCGACCCGTTCGCCGGCGATCTCGAGGTGCGGCTCCTCTTCGCCGAGCGCCTCCCGCTGGGGAAAGAGCCGGGCGCCCTCGCCCGTCAGCGCGGTGATGTCCGCCAGCCACGCCTCGGCCGCCATCGGCGACGGCGCCACCACGAGCAGCACCCGCTGCGGGAAATCGCGCGAGAGGGTGGCGGTGAGGAGCGCGGCACCGGATCCGTGGAGCCCACCGACCCTGAGCGCGTGGCCGCGCGGCGGCAGATCGGCGCGCAGCGCGCGATAGGAAGGCAGCGCGGCGAGCGCGTCGGTCAGGAGGTTCAGCGTCACGCCGGCCGCCGGGCCGCCCCGTAGGTGGACACGAGCAGTTCCGCGATCACCGTGGCCAGGGCGGCAACCAGCAGCGGCGTCGCGAGGGCGAGGCGGCCGGCTCCGCCGAACAGCTCGCGGTCCATCGCGGCCGCGCCGAGCAGCGCCGCCCCTGCGCCCCACGAGGCGCGGAGCTGCCGCACGGAGGCCGGAGCGAGCAGGCTCTCGCGGGGATCGGGGTTCACCTCCACCGCGCCCACGGTGTCCCCGGCCGCACCGAGGGTGAAATAGACGCCGGGCTCGAGCGGCGCCACGAGCCGGCGGTCGCCGGCGATCGGGACCGTGCCGCCGGCGAGGGCGAGCATGACGGCTTCCGGGGGCACACGGACCGTCTCGCCTGGCCGTGCCGACACCATCCCGGAAACCGTCACCGCGACCCGGGTCACCAGCGCCTCCAGAAACGGCAGGAACGCCGCGGTGGTCGGCAGCGCGGTCCACCCCTCCTCGAGCCGGCTGGCCACGATGGTGATGTCACCGTGACGCACCAGCCACGGCTCACCGCCAACGGTCGCCAGGACGGTGCCGCTGCCGTCGAGCCGATACCGGCGGACGACCGCGGCGCCGTGGGCACCGACGGGCCCGCCATCCACCACCCACTCCCCCTGCAGCAGCGCGCCGAGGCGCCACGGCACGCCGCGTTCGGCCAGGGCCCGGTTGAGCGCACCGACCATGGCCGGATCGCTGGGGGGAACGACGACCGACCGCTGTCCGGCAGGCCGATCCGAAAGGACGACCGCGTCGCCGGAACCGAGCCTGTGCGCCTCCTGGAGCACCGTGATTCCCTCGCGAACGAACGAGCCAGCGCCGCTGTCCGCCCGGACGGCGATCGGGTCGGTCGCGAGCACGGCACCCCAGCGCCGGTCGTCCGCCCGCAGCTCGTCCGGATCGAGCCGCGCCTCTCCGACGAGCCAGCCGCGGCGGCGCGCCGTGCCGGCGAGCGACACCTGCTCCCCCGCGGACACCACCGTGCGGGCGACGTCACTCCCGTCGAGGTAGAGGCGGAGCGCGGTGCGCCGTGCCGCCTCTCCACCGACGCTCACGAGGAAGCTCCCGGACGGCGACCAGTTTCTCGGCTCCACCGCCACCGAGTCGATCCCGAGATTGTCGGGCACCGGCGGCGGCTCGAACGCCAGCACCCGAGCGTCAGCGGGGGCTCCGCCGGAAAACGCCGTGGCCTGCAGATCGCTGAGCACCACGACCTCGCGGGTCGGCATGCCGGTGCCCGCCACGAGCGACGCCGCCACCCGCACCGCGGCGTCGAGATCGAGCCGCACCGGCAGCGGCGCCAGCGAATCGAGCAGGCGGGCAACGCTCTCTTGCGTGACCGGCTGCGGAATCCCGTCGGCGGTGAGCAGCCAGAGGCGGTCACCACTTCCCGCACGCCCAACGATGGCCTCCGCCCGGTCGCGGAGCACGTCGAACACCGAGCGGCCCTGCACCACCGCACCGGACGACAGCGAGTTGTCGAGCACGATCGCGAGCGCCGCTGGAGGATGGGACGACCCGGCAGGGACCCGCACGACGGGCCGTGACAGAGCGAGCACCACGAAGACGATCGCGGCGACGCGCAAAACGAGCAGCAGCAGGTTGCGTAGCTTGAGGCGCCGGCTGTGCTCACGCTCGGCAGCGCTGAGGTAGCGGATGGCCGGGAAGACGACGGTGGGCGGCTGCCGGCGACCGAGCAGGTGGAGCAGCGGCGGGATGCCGGCGGCGAGCAGCCCGAGCAATGCCAGCGGCTGGAGGAACCCGATCACCCGAGGCGCGACCGGCGGGCGGCGGCACGCCGCAGCACGTAGCCGAACGGCATGTCGGTGAGCACATGATGGTAGTCCATCCCGCCACCGCGGCAGGCAGCCCGCCACCGCAGCACCGTCGCCCGCACCGTTTCCTCGTACATCCCTCTGAGCTCCCGCGGCCGGGCGATGACGCTCGCACCGGTCTCGGGATCCTGGAACCGCGCTTCCGGCGGCCCGTCGATGTAGAGCTCTGAGGGATCCATGATGTGGAACACCATCACCTGGTGACCGCGATGACGCAGGAACTGCAGCGCCCGCAGGGCCAGCTCCCGGTCGAGGAGGAGATCGGACACGAAGATGACGAGCCCGCGGCGCCTGAGGAGGTCCGTCACGCGCCTGAGCGCCGGCTCCGCCGCCGTGCCGACCCCGGCGTCGAGCCCCGCCACCGCCGCGAGGAGATGCCACCAGTGCCGGTACCGGGCCCGCGCCCGCACCACGGTGCGCACGTCGTCGTCGAAACCGATGAGCCCGGTCGCGTCGCGCTGCCGCAGGAGCACCAGGGAGAGTGCGGCGACCAGGCGCTTCGCGTAGTCGAGCTTCGTGAGCCGTCCGCCGCGTCCCGCCCAGTCCATCGACCGGCTGACGTCCAGCACGATCATGGCACGCAGGTTCGTCTCCTCCTCGTACTGTTTGACGAAGAGTCGGTCCGAGCGCGCCATCATCTTCCAATCCAGATAGCGCAGCTCGTCACCAGGCCGGTAGGGACGGTGCTCGGCGAATTCCACGGAGAAGCCGCGGAACGGGGACCGGTGCAGCCCGGAGAGAAAGCCCTCGACGACGCCCCGGGCCACCAGCTCCAGGCCGCCCAGCTGGGCAACTTCGTATGGGTCGAGCAGATCCAGCCGACGTGGCATTGCCTCTCCAAGTGCCTTGATCCTACCCACGCCGTCGGGACGCCGTCAAACGAGAGATCGCACCGTCCCCCGAAGGGGACGACCCGGCACGATTCGGGATGCCTCGAATGCGCCTAACCTCCTGTCGATCAACGACCTAGCAAATCAGCACAGGGTGGCATGCGCCGTGCAAGTCTCGTAGATGGAGGCACGTGCCCCCGACTCTCGATTGGAGCTCGGCGATGCGAGCGCGAATCTCGGTCTGCGCGATCCTGCTGACGGCCCTCGCTCCGGTGGCGGCCGAGGCACAGGAGCGTCCGGTCGAAGAGGTCCCGCGCGTCACGCTTCGCATCCCCGATCGCACCGTGTTTCATCGGTCCGACGCCGTCCCCGTGTCGTTCCGCGCCGAAGAGTCCGGGTACGTCGCGATCTTCCGCATCGACACCGACGGCCGGTTCCGGGTGCTCTACCCCGCCGGTCCCGCCGATGAGAACTTCGCGGAGGCCGGTTACGAATACCGCGTACCGAATCCGTACGGGTATGCCGTCGATTACACGTTCGCCGTCGACGACTATCCGGGCATCGGCTACGTCTTCGCCGTGCTGAGCCATGACCCGTTCGACTTCGAACCGTACACGCTCAACGACCACTGGGAATACCGCACGGTCGGGAACTCGGGACGCATCACCGGCGATCCCTACGTCGCCGTGAGCGAGGTCCTCGACTACATCCTGCCGCCCGGGTACACAGATTATGGATTCGACGTGGTGCCGTACTACGTCGAGGCCCGCTACGAGTACCCGCGATTCGTCTGTTACGACTGTCACGCCTATGTCGAGTA
>Ga0055464_10000115_pt1 | contig 11334 bp, 14 predicted proteins | sample Joice_ThreeSqC_D_FD_57690 | JGI IMG/M metagenome (GOLD analysis project Ga0055464, IMG submission 57690) | Wetland microbial communities from San Francisco Bay, California, USA, that impact long-term carbon sequestration - Joice_ThreeSqC_D2 | ecosystem: Environmental > Aquatic > Marine >...
TCTTGATCGATTTCAACTACAGCGAGACATTTTTCACTCATAGGTAAACCCCTTTTCACGCGTTTCCGCTGTTACCTCAAAGCTTCAGCATAAAGCTCAAGCGTTTTAAGCCATCAAAAGAGGTTTAGCTTGATATAATCGTTTCTCTCTACTTCCGGTAATACGGTCGTCTAATAAAGCTATAAGCCTCAAGAGCAGCAGTTATACCTTGACCTACAGCGGTACCAACTTGCTTTATTGGTTGGTCGGTAACATCACCTGCAGCAAACACACCAGGCAAATTCGTTTCTTGACGTGTATTAACTTTAACATAACCATGCTGATCAACCTCTATCCCGCTCGCAGAAGCAATTTGACTGTTGGGCGCTTCCCCTATCTGAACAAAAACCGCGTCAACATCCAAATCCTTAGTTTGTTTAGTCACATTATCGATTAAAGTTACCGTTCTAACTTGTTTATCGCCCTTAATTTCTTGAATTTCCGTATTCCACAAGATACTAACGTTGCTCTTCGACGAGATATCAGAAACTAAACTCTCTTCAGCTCGAAAAGCCTCCCGTCTATGAACTACATAAACCTGCGACGCTAAACCAGAAAGATAAAGTGTAGTAATACAAGCAGTGTTTCCGCCACCGACCACAAGAACCTTTTTACCCTTAAAAAAAGGACCATCGCACACCCCGCAATAACTTACACCTTTACCTTTGAATTCTGACTCACCCTTTACTCCAAGCTCCTTGTAGTGAGAACCCGTAGAATATATAACAGCTATAGCTTGATATGAAGCGCTTGCCGTTTTAACAACCTTTAACTCACCTGCGAGGTCCAATTCATTGACAGGCTCTATGTCATGGATAGTTGCACCAACCGTTTTAGCATGAGAAGTCATTTTTTCAGCTAGTTCGCTCCCGCTTATCTCCACAAAACCGGGATAGTTAACAACCTTTGAAGCATCGGAAATTGTACCACCAGCAAATTTTTCATCCAAAATCAAAGTCTTAAGACCACTTCGCACCGCATAAATACCAGCAGATAAACCTGCGGAGCCAGCACCGACGATTATTACATCCCAATTCTCCATAACTACACAACTCTTCAGAGTTCAATATTGGTTAGGCAGTTTATTTATTGTTCGCTGATTCTGAAATTCCAATAAACTGATAAGGGCGAATCCGTTTAACTTTAAAGTGTTTTTGAGGCGTTGTAATGGCAAAATACCGTTGTACAGTCTGCAATTGGGTTTATGATGATGCAAAAGAAAAAGTCAAATTTTCTGATTTACCAAAAGAATGGGTTTGTCCTGTTTGTGGAGCACCTAAATCTGCATTTATTCTTCTGGCGGAAAAACAAGAGCAGCAAGTTACTGCAGAGAAAAAGAAAAACGAAAGCACAGTTTCAGATGTATTAATTAACCAAATTGCAGCTTGGGGCGTTAAATATGTATTCGGCATACCCGGCACATCTACATTAGGTATAGTGGACGCCATACGCAAGACCAACGGCAAAGTCAACTATTTTCAGGTTCGGCATGAAGAAACTGCAGCTTTCATGGCTTCCGCCTTTGGCAAATTGACTGGACATGTGGCGGTTTGTATAGGTATTTCTGGGCCTGGCGCAACCAACCTCGTAACTGGACTATACGATGCACAATTAGATCACGCGCCAGTTTTAGCTTTAACAGGCATGGTTCCCCGCAAAAAGATGGGGCAAGGAGCCATTCAAGAAATAGATCAACAAGCCTTCTTTGAGCCACTAACTGTTTTCAACAAAACTCTGATGACTGAAAGCCAAACCACTACGCTTGCAACTCTGGCAATAAAAACTGCATTGCTCGATCAGGGCGTAGCTCACATTGGGATTCCTAACGATGTCCAAAAGTTGCCCTACGAAACAGAATTATTGCCCTTTGAAGGAAGAATGCCAAATATGGCTTACGGTCAAGAGGATCAAGTGATTGAAAAAGCAGCAAAAATCATCGATCAAGCACAAAGACCTGTGATTTTAGCTGGGTTCGGATGCAGAGGACAAGGAACCAAACTACTCAAGTTAGCAGCAAAGATTGGAGCACCGATTATTGGGACTTTCCGAGCAAAAGGGGTAGTGGATGAACGTGAAGATCTGTATGTAGGGTGCCATGGAGGCGTTGGCTCAACAGCCGCTGGGGAATTAATGACAAAAGCAGATTTACTCATAGCTATTGGATCGTCGTTCTCAGATTTATCCCTAATTCCTCAGAAACGAACCATACAGATTGACATCAACCCATTAATGATTGCTCGAAGATACCCTGTTGAGGTTAGTTTGCTTGGCAACAGCGCAGTATTGATTCCCAAAGTAACTGAGAAAGTTACGCAAAAAGATAACGTGAATTACTTGGCAGAGATTACCCGACTAAAACAGGCATGGCTAAACCAACTTGGAAAAGAAGCCGACGCCAAGGCCAAACCCATCAGGGCACCATACATCATGAAAGTCTTAACCGACAAACTTGCCGACAACGCAGTAATTTCACTCGACGTCGGTGAGAACTGCTGGTGGTTTGGCCGCAACTTCTTAATGAAGAAAACCCAAAGGATGGTTATGAGCGGTGGTCTGGCAACGATGGGTTTTGGTTTTCCAGGCGCTTTAGCAGCCGCCCTAGCTTATCCTGATCGACAAATCATTTGCTTAACTGGCGATGGCGGCTTAACGATGGTTCTAGGCGACTTCTTGACAGCCCTAAAATACGGTCTAAAGGTAAAAGTGTTTGTCATCAACAACAAACGTCTAGGTATGATTATGCAGGAACAGAAGGTAGAGGGCTACGAGGGCTGGCAAACTGAACTCCATGATTTCAGCTTCTCATCTTTCGCTGAACACGCAGGAGGCTTAGGCATCAAAGTCACAGAACCAACAGAACTAAACGAAGCAGTTGATAAAGCTCTCAAATCAGACAAACCCACAATCGTTGACATTGACACTGATCCGAAAAGGTTCGTGTGAGGTGAAAATATGAGTGAAAAACAAGGTGTTACAGTAGCATTTGTGATTTCGCTTGTCGGCGGATTAATTATTCTTGCTTTTAGCCTAGTGAATTTGGTATGGTTTGGTTCTAATGCACCATCTTGGGGCGGCTTTGGCGACTACTGGAAGGGCATGATGAGCGGCTACCACGACTTTATGGGAAACTACGCAAGCTCCACCGGCTTTTTTACGGCAATTTCAATTGTAAGTTTTGTCTGCGGAGTAATCATTGTATTTAGTTCACTTGTACTTAGGATGCACCCACGGGAACATTTACTTTGGGGAATAGTCATCGTGGTGTTTTCTGCAATCAGCTTCATAGGTATGGGCGGCTACTTCGTCGGCGCAGGCTTCGGCATAATCGGGGGAGCCCTCGCCCTAACCTACAAACATAGCTAAACACTGAAAAACCATACAACCTCTCAAAAATAGCCCCTTCCCTTAAATGAAACTAAAATTAGAATTTATTCACGACAAATAACGTCTTTTCCGCAATTGACACACTAAACAGCAGATCGTCAACAGTTGCAGTGAACGTGGCGAGATTACCTTCCCACCCAATTTCGGTTACGACTTTATTGTTCTCTTGCATAGTTTTAACTTGCAATCCAACCGGAGCTTTGAAGTTGTCAGGCGAAACTGCTTTAGCAACTGCTTCAGCAGTCCGCTCATCCTTGTATTCAAGTATTAGAGTCGCCTGCAAGCGCCTCACCCTTCAACTGTCGACCAACTAATTCGTCTGCCGTTCTCACGAAAGCCTCAATCTTATCCAAAGGTACTTGCGCACCTGCAGCTATGTTATGTCCACCACCATTGCCACCATTAGCTGACGAAGCCAACCGCATAACAACACCCAAATTGACACCTCTGCGCAAGGCCGCTTCCGTCGTTCGAGCGGAGAATTTAGCCGCGTTCTCTTCTTCAATGTTAGCAAAAGCTAAAAGCGGTTTCTCGTTGTTGGCAAGCGTGGAAACAATAATTGAAGAAACGGTGCCAATTATTTTTTCGTTGATGAAGTTCTCGCCGTAGATCACGTAAGTATTTTCAAATTCTCGCATGCGATCCGGTTTTTCACTAACCCAACTTAGATACTTGTTAATGTTTTTGCGGTAATCTTCCAATATTTTGCTGGATTCTTCTAAAGCTGCTTTGCGGTCACCCATGCAAATCGCAATGCCCAAACTAGGTCGATCCATGCGGCCAGTCGAGTTGAGTAAAACTGAAAATTCTCTGCCATCACGCAGAGCGGTGTTTGGCGCTTCCTCAGTTAAAACATAGATGCAACCGATGAGATTATCGACTTCTACATGCAACCCCTTCGACAAAAGATGATCAGCCAACGCCGAACATAGACGTTTACGTTCATCATCATTTAAATCAACTAAAGCCCGAAACTTTTCACCTTGCTTGAGCGGGATATTCAAATTTACAACAAAAGCCAAAGCTTTGTCTTCTTCACCACTTAAACCCGGGATAAAAGGACTGGTTGTAGTCGCCAAAGTCCTATGAATTGCGCGTGTTTCCCTACCAAAAAAAGTCAGATCCTTCTCTACCCTGAGTAAACCAGCATCGACTGCATCAGTGGCAATTATCTCATTTAAGCCCTTGAGGCTACGCTGCTCATACTTGTCTTGCATGTCCCCAAGAGCACCCACCAAAGCAATCGGCGCTAAGTCCACATTTTCAGGGTTTAGAGCTTTTGCCGCAAAGTATGTTACACCTGAACCACTAACTTCAGTCGCACCATCAATGCCAAAATTGTGAGGGTTGAGCTGCACGATGTTAGGGTTTAATGAGTCGCCGGTAATTTGATGGTGATCTAAGATTACGATTTTGCTATTCGAAATCTTCTCCGTCAACAAATCGAGATATCCACTTCCAAAATCGCATAAAATAACCAAGTCAGGTTTTCCGCCGGAGACTTCAGCAACGATTTTGTCATCAACCCACTGCATAACCCGTATGCGGTAACGTGCACCAAGCCGAAATAACGCTTTCCCAATTACGCCAGCTGCAGCAACTCCATCCGCATCAAGATGAGAGAATACACTGATGAACCCATCCTTTTGGGCTACTTCTTGGATTGCTTTTGCAGCTACATTGGCCTGAGCTAAAAAGCTATCGATTGATGATTGCTGAGTCATGCAGTTCACTTCTTTGGCAAAGAATGAGCTGATTAGATTTAAATCTGGTGCATTAAAAACAAATTAAGAATTAGTGAGAAAGAATGGTTTAGGTTACAGAAGCTATTTTTGCTGCGTATTTGAATTTCCTATCAATTACGCCTTCTCGTTTGTAGTAGCGGCTTAGCTTGTGGATATGTGCCTCAATTTTTTGCATATTGCGTTTGTTGTGCAAATCTTTCTTGTTTTTGTCCATGTGAACTGCTAATCCTTGTGCTTTCTTCATGAGGTTGGACAGATCTTCGGGCATACTTGGAGCTAAACCTGAAGCTTTGAGTGTATCGGTTATACTTCTCCCCGTGATTGGCTTAACTAATGGTATAGCGTATTGATCACGAAGGATAGTACCTATAATACTGGTTGAGTGACCTTCTTTAGATAATTTTATGATGAATGCTTCTACCTCTTCAGGCTGATATTTACACCAGCTTGGAGGGCGCCTGCTGACTGGACGAATGGAGTGGGATTTTCCTTTTTCTTGCTTTGGCATCGTTCCACCTATTTGTGCACTTAAACCACACTTCACCAATATTTAAAAGTAATCCCCCACCGATGGAAAAGAAACGGTTTTACCAACGCTTGCGCTTTGACCTTGTCGCAAATAACACAAAGAACCTTGCAACCAATCCAACTCCTGAAAGCACGATTAACCAAGACCAGAATTGGAACCAGCCCGCAACTGTTCCATCTAGTAGCAAAACGTTAGCAACAACTGCAGCGCCGACCCAAAAAATCAGATTTCCCAAAGTCTCGGCAACCCGTCTAATTGGAGAACGCAAAACCAACCGCACAGGAAGGATGATTATTTGGAGTATCGCAACAGCTAAAATGAAGCTCATAACTGCTGTAAAAAGTTCAATGTGGGCTGCTGGATTGGCAGGTGCAGGAACCATTACCGTAGAGCTTCCAAACGGATAAGATAACCAAGTAATATCGCTAAATAACGCGTCAGTTTTCTCCACAATGCCAGGAGTTGAAACGACGATTAAGCCTAAAATGATAAAGACGCCGCCTAAAGCAAGCGCGGTGATTAAACCTTCATAAATGTACTTGTTTTGACGATGATACTGATTCATTTATGGTTCCTTTCGCCTATTCTGCTTATGCAACCCTAACAATATAACACTTTGTTAGCTGTAACAGAAATAAATTGCTCATATAGGCAATGTGCAAAAAAAGAAGACCCAGAAAAACAGAGAAAAGAGTTATTGAGTTTTGTACCATTCCGCAAACTTATGAACAGCCATCGCTCGATGCGAGTAACAATTCTTTTCTTCGATGGCCATCTCCGCAAATGTCTTCAAACTACTATTCGGTTGGAAGATGGGATCAAAACCGAAACCCGACTTGCCCTGCTCTACCCGCTCTCTCTCAGTTATAATACCATTTGATTCTCCATAGAAAAATTTGGGCTTGTCTTGGTTGCTTTCATCGCAGTAAGCTATTACGGATTGAAATTGCGCTTTGCGATTTTTCTGATTTTCTAAAAGTCTTAAAATCCCACGGTTGTCTATGGTTTGATAAACGTAAGCAGCATAAGGTCCTGGAAAACCCTTCAAAACCTCAATAAACAAACCAGCATCTTCCACAAAGATCGGCAAGCCGCTACATTTGTGGGCGTTCTGCACACTTATCTTGGCAATTTCCTTTAGGCTCTCACTTTGAATTTCATCGCCCTTCAGCTTAAGCGTGCCTACTGCGATACCGTAGCTACCAAGAATGCTCCGAGCTTCCTGGAATTTATGGATATTACTTGTTGCAAAGAAAACTACTCTGCCTTTTAAGTTGAAGTCATTGTTTACGTTCTTCGACATAGCGGCCACGCCTCTCTATTTGTCTGATTTTCTCATAAACCTTTTCCGCCATCTCTAGACCTAAAACCGATCTATAACCACATAAAACACTTTGGAAACACTCTTCCCAGAATTGAAAATGAGTACTTTGAAGAGCACGTTTAAGCAAATGCAAATCTACCCCTTGAGTTTCCAACTCTGAGTTTTTTTCACCCAACCCGAAATCGAGGAAAACGACTTTGCCTTCAGGACTAAGTATCATATTTGAGGTTGTAAGGTCACCGTGGATTAAACCATACCTATGAAGTTGTGCAACGGAAATACCGATTCTCCTACAGAGTTCATGTCGTTCATGTTTGCCAGCAGCTTTAAGCAGATGTTTTATCTGTTCACCTTCAATGTACTCCATAATAATCGTGGAGTGAGGCACACTAACCATGTAGATAAGCGGAGTTGTCACGCCAGCTGCTTTAGCTTCATGCATCAGCTGCGGTTCGTGGATGGTTCGATAAATCCGAATTTGTTCATCCAAAGCAAGGGGGCGGTAACTTTTAGGCACGCGTACTTTCATTATCGCTTTTCGTCCATTCCACACTGTAAAAAGCAGACTGGCTTCAGCACCTTTCTTAAGAAGCACGGTTTGGTTAACCTTATCTACTGTATCCACGGTACATCCACCTTGTCTACTCGCCAACGCAACTTAACGTAGCTCTCATCAATAGGAACAACTAACCCGTGCCTGAACGCTAAAACACCCGTCCAAGCAATCATAGCACCGTTATCTGTTGCGAATTGAAGGGGTACTACGCTAAATTTAGCATCGTGTTCCTCAGAAATAATGTTAAGCATAGCCTGCAAACGTTTGTTGGCTGCAACACCCCCTGTAAGCAAAACCTCTCGCTTCTCCGTATGCGCCAACGCACGCTCAGTAACTTCAGTCACCATCGAAAAAGCATGCTCCTGCAAACTGTAACACAAATCCTCCAACCGACACTCACCCTTCTGCAACAGGGCCGTCGCAGCGGTCAATAAACCACTAAGCGACAAATCCATACCCTTAACTACATACGGCAAAGAAACAAACTTTTCACCCTCAAGGGCCAACTGCTCAATAGCGGCACCAAGGGGCAACCCCTTCTTATGCTTAAGCCCAGCTTCACGCGCAAAAACATCAAAGCAGTTACCCAATGCTATGTCAAGCGTTTCACCAAAAACACGATACCGCCCTGATTCAAAAGCAGTCACCATAGTATTACCTCCCGAAACATACAAGGTGACAGGATCCTGAACGCCTGTTTGAAGTTTACCTATTTCAATGTGAGCAACCGAATGATTAACTCCAACTAACGGAATTCCAAGGTATGATGAAATGACACGTGCAACGGTTGCCCCCGTACGTAAACTCGGTCCTAAACCTGGTCCTTGAGAGAAAGCAACACATGAAAGCTCAGCAGGTTTGATTCCAGCTTCTTGAAGAGCCTCATTTACCACTTTATCCGCCACTTCACCATGGTGTCTTGCTGCTTCTCGAGGATGAATCCCACCCTCAGTTGGAATGTAACCGTCTGATTTGTTAGCTAAAATTTCTCCATTAAAGGTAGCTATGCCGACGCCAAAATCATCTGCTGAAGATTCAATGCCCAAGCAGAAACCGCCCAAGACTAGTTTTCTATTGTACTGCATATCAATCCACACTTCTTTGGGGATACATATTTTTATTTGGACCTAACGCTTATAATACTGTATTATCCCGGAATTGATATTAACATGCCAAAGCGTAACGACCTTGAACAGAAAGCACTCCACTACGTGGTAAGCACTGGCTACCAAGGTGTCCTCCAATCAGATTTATGGCGAGAACTTGGCGCAAGCAGCCGCGAAGGAAGCCGAGTCTCAATTAAACTAGAAGAAAAAGGGCTCATAAGAAGAGAAAAAGAACTCCAAGAAGGCCGATGGACATACCGGCTATACCCTAAAAGGCTCCCAGCATCAATAGAAACAATCATCGACTGCCCATGCTTACTATGTCCTGACAACGCAAGATGCGACCCAACAACCGCCATTTCCCCAAAAAGCTGCCCAAGACTAACTGATTGGATCCTAAACTTGGGAAATGAAAATGCCCAACAACCTCCAAGCAATTCAGCAAATAGTTTAACAGAGGATGAACCCGTTGCCGAAAGCTTGGATACGTGAAAGAAAAAAAGAGTATTACTATAAGAAAGCCAAAGAACAAAATTATCGAAGCCGATCCACTTATAAACTGGTACAAGCTAACGAAAAATATGGCTTCATTAAACTGCGCGATGTAGTCGTCGATTTAGGCGCTGCCCCAGGCGGATGGATTCAAGCAGCAAGGAAGATGACGGGGAAAAACGGCTTTGTTTTAGGCGTAGACTTAAAACCGATTGATCCTTTCACACAAGAGTACATCCGAACAATCATCGCTGACTTTACTGAGCCTGGGATAGTAGAACAAATCTTATCTTTTCTACCTCGAAAACCAGACGTAGTACTCTGCGACGCCGCACCAAACATCACAGGTGTATGGGATGTAGACCACGCAAGACAAATTGACCTCGCAACTAAAGCCATGGAAATAGCACTAAAAGTACTAAAACCCAACGGAAAATTCTTTGTAAAAGTCTTTGAAGGTAACCTGCTAAAAGACTTCACCCAAACTATGAAGGAGAACTTCGAAGAAGTGAAGCTAGTTAAGCCGCTAGCAAGTCGAGCAAAAAGCTCCGAAATGTACCTGTTAGCTTTAGGTCTAAAATCAAAAATAGAGTCCGAAGAGCAAAGCTAAATCTTTGAGACCTCTTCTAGTTGAGTGGTTTATACTTTGAGGATAATTTCAGCAGATTCAGCAGCTGCAATTCTTGACGAACAGTTTAACGCAGTTACGCATGTTGCTTTAGTCTCAGTTCTAGTCGAACCACCATATAGAGAACCTGCTTCTAGGTTAGCTGAACCGATTTTCAGACCAGTTGAACAGGGATTTGACCTGGTTTTGCACGAAGCAGAACTTTGCCAAAACCTATTAGAAAAGATAAAAGCAGACTTGATTCATCTAGATATTTCTCTTGGCGGAGTCTCTATAGAAGAGCTATCTCCAGTTGAACTCTTAAACCTACGCGCTTCAAGATTCGAAAGACAAAACATCCTCAAAATCCTGCCAAGGCTTCGAAAAGTTGCAAATGAAATTAAACGCCTCTACGGCATTGACATACTTGCTATCGGAAAAGAAAGTGTGCCCGTACGCATTGCAGAATTAACAGCCGGAGCGGAAGCAATTTTATTTGCCTGCCAAGAGGTAGCAAATGAAAAAAAGACACTGATTTTAGGGTTACCTCTAAAATGTCAACCAACAGTCTTAAACAACAAAGTCTATTTGCGTTCACTCATAGAAGGCGAACACGATGTCAGAGGTTTTGGCATGGACACCAAAGACGTTTTAACAAAGGTTAAATTGACAGAAACCTTAAACCCTGTTGCAAGAGGATACCGAGCAATTAAAATCAAGCCAAAAATTTAATGATAGGTGGTTACATGAAGTTAAATTTGTCTTTTTGGAAAAATGCGTCACAAAGGAGAAAGAGGTTATACTCAATAACATTTGTCTTTTTGGTAGCTGTTTTAGTTACGGTCATAGGAAGCGCTATTCCTCTGAGTTCTTCTGACGCTTACACAATTAGCCAAAGTCTAAACGCAACGCTAAGTGAGAACCGCGCCAACAACACGTTAGCCCAGTACATTTTCATAAACAACTTTTCCATCTGCTTACTAATGTTTATTCCCATAGCTGGAGCTGCGTTAGGAATGTTTATTCTTTTTAATACAGGAGTTGCACTTGGCGCCATAGCAGCAACACAAGGTTACCCAGTGTATGTTGGTTTAATAAGTCTAGTCGCAACACCTATTTTTTGGATAGAGTTTGTCGCTTATTCAATAGCAATGGCAGAGAGCATATGGCTATTTCGCAGATTAACACAGAAACGATGGCTCGAACTTAAATGGACTGCTTTATTTATTGGATCCTGCGCAGGTTTGCTAGCCATTGGTGCCGTCATAGAAGCATGGTTAATAACGGTTTTAGGCTAGCCCCCTAAATGCTAATTTTTCTTTATGATTTCTAGGCTCAAATCCAACGCTTTAACATTATGGGTTAACTCGCCTAAGCTAATAATGTCAACTTGAGATTCAGCGTATTCCAACAGGTTTTCACCATTTATTCCACCGCTCACTTCAAGGATCAAGTTGCAAAACCCAGATTCTCTTAATGCCTTACAAGCCTTTTTAGCTTGTTTGGCGGAAAAATTATCCAGCATCACAATATCAGCGCCTGCTTCTGCAGC
>Ga0055464_10000118_pt1 | contig 11314 bp, 11 predicted proteins | sample Joice_ThreeSqC_D_FD_57690 | JGI IMG/M metagenome (GOLD analysis project Ga0055464, IMG submission 57690) | Wetland microbial communities from San Francisco Bay, California, USA, that impact long-term carbon sequestration - Joice_ThreeSqC_D2 | ecosystem: Environmental > Aquatic > Marine >...
CCGGGCTGCATGACTTCGAAACGCAGTACCGGCTGTTCAGTGCTCGGAAGCACGGAGAAATCCGGCCAGACCTGCCAGTTGAAGATGTGTTTCCTGAGCGTGCGGATAGTCTCTTCCCGAGCATGCAATACCAGTGGCTGCTGAATGGCCTCGAACACCGAGTCCAGCAGCATGGGAATTCCGGCAATATGATCAAGGTGGGAATGTGTCACAAAAATATGGCGGATACGCGACATTTCGTCCAGGTTCAATTCTGATAGTCCGGTACCACCGTCAATCAGTATGTCGTCATCGACCAATAGCGAGGGGGTGGACAAGTTCGCCCCGATACCGCCACTACAACCTAATACTCTGAGTTCCATCGGCCTTACTCGGTGATTGTTTCCCTTCCCGATGCGAGGATCGTGCCACGGCATTTCACACAAAAAGTGTCGGGGCCGTCACAGAAATTTGCCGGATTGAGGGCATGCTATGCCTACCGAATCGCCGGCTGACGCAACGCGTCACTCTGGCTGCCCGCCCTCGGCAGTAGCCGCAAGCAAGACTTTTCGCCCCTGGCAGCTTATGCCATCATGCCGCCTATGAACCTGGCCATTTTCGCGGTTGCCGCCGTCGTCCTCTACTTGCTGACCAGCGCGGCACTGACCGTCCGTCTGGCCGGCAACGTCTCCAACCTGCGCGTCAGCCGGAACACGGTGCTGGTGCTGGGATTCGGTGCCGTCATTCTCCATGGGCTGGTGCTCTATCCCGAATTGATGACCGGGCAAGGTCTGAACATGGGCTTTTTCAACGCCGCCTCCCTGGTCGCCCTGCTGATGGTGACACTGCTACTGCTGACCGCCCTTCGCCAACCGGTGGAAAATCTCGGCATACCGGTGCTGCCGTTGGCGGCCGCCACCGTCGCGCTGGCCATCTGGAACCCAGGTGGACACACGGACATCACCAGCACCAACTGGCAACTTGACCTGCATATTCTGTTCTCGGTACTGGCCTACAGTCTGTTCTCGCTGGCCGCCGCGCAGGCCGTGCTGCTCGACGTACAGGATCGCCACCTGCGCAATCGCCGCCCCGGCGGCTTCATCCGGGCACTGCCGCCGCTCGAAGTCATGGAACGCCTGCTATTCCAGATGATCGCCACCGGTTTCGCTCTGTTGAGCGCCGCCCTGTTGACTGGCATGCTGTTCCTCGAGGACATCTTCGCCCAGCACCTGGTACACAAGACGGTGTTGTCCATTGCCAGCTGGGTCATCTTCGGCATTCTGTTGTGGGGGCGCTGGAAATTCGGCTGGCGCGGCCGCACCGCCATCCGCTGGACACTGAGCGGCTTTGTGTTCCTGATCCTGGCCTATTTCGGCAGCAAAATGGTGCTGGAACTGATCCTGCAGCGCAACGCCTGACAAATCACCGCTATGGGCCTACAATTACCGGTAGTGTCAGCAAACCGGTCCGCCTTCGTTGGAAGATATTCATCTTAGTGTTCTGTTTGGCGCACTGATCTTTCTGATCGTGCTTTCTGCCTTCTTCTCCAGCTCCGAAACCGGTTTGATGACCCTCAACCGCTACCGCCTGCGTCACCTGGCGCACGCCAATCATCCCGGCGCGAAACGCGCCCAAAAACTCCTGGAACGCCCCGACCGGCTGATTGGGATTATTCTGCTGGGCAACAACTTCGCCAATGTGCTGGCGTCCGCCATCACCACGGTGATCGCTCTGCGCCTGGGAGGCGAACCCGCCATCGCTATCGGTGCCGGCATTCTCACCCTGGTGATACTGATATTCGCCGAAGTCACGCCAAAAACACTGGCCGCGCTGCACCCGGAGCGGGTGGCATTTCCGGCCGCCTTTGTCTACGGGCCGCTGCTTTGGCTGCTCTACCCGTTGGTGTGGATAGTCAACGGTATTGCCAACGGCCTGCTGCGACTGTTGCACATCTACCCGGAGGGTGGACCCACGAATGCACTCAGCCAGGAGGAACTGCGCACCGTGGTACTCGAAGCCGGCGCCATGATCCCCAAGCGTCACCAGGATATGCTGCTCAACATCATCGACCTGGAAAAGGTAACCGTCGAGGATATCATGGTGCCGCGGCAGGAAATCACGGGTATCGACCTTGAAGACGACTGGGACGACATTGTTCGTCAGATGACCAACAGCCAGTACACCCGCCTGCCGGTGTTTCGCGAAAATATCGACCAGGTGGTCGGCTTCATTCATCTGCGCACCGTGCTGCCACGTTTAATGCGCGGCGATCTTGACCGCAATAAGCTGGAAAGCCTGGTCAAGGAACCACTGTTCATCCCGGAAAACACCCCGCTGAACCGGCAGTTGCTGAACTTTCAGCGTGAGCGCAGCCGTATCGGCCTGGTGGTGGACGAGTACGGTGACATACAGGGGCTGGCAACACTGGAAGATATTCTCGAAGAAGTGGTCGGCGAATTCACGACCGACCCGTCGACAACGATCAGCGACTACACGCCAGACGCAGACGGCAGCTACCTGGTCAACGGCATGGTCAACGTCCGCGACCTGAATCGGGCTTTGAATATGGCGCTGCCTACCGACGGACCGAAAACCCTGAACGGCATGGTACTGGAATACCTGGAGGCTATTCCGGAGCCAGGCACCAGCCTGCTGCTGTCCGGTTACCCGGTGGAGATCATCCAGACCAAGGACAACCTGGTAAAGACGTTGCGCGTGTATCCCCAGCGCAGGCGAACACCGGTAGTCGAGAGTTGAGACAGGGACGCCATCGGCGGCGCATCCACTGACAACCACGGCGTGCACCGCGTGAACGTCCGCGGTACACGCTGCGCCCCTCTCTGGCAGGTTTTCAACGCCGCTCCGCCAACGACCCTTCTGGCCTGCTGCAACAGACCCATCGCCCTGAATCTTAAAGAAAACGCCCAGACCGGACGCTAATCAAACAGGATCACCGCCCGCGCCAGGCCGCGGCGGCTGACAAAACAAGGCAAGCCGATTTCTCTACAGACGCGCCGCTACCGGAATACATCAGGGGGCATGTGTGGCAAAACTGACGCTGTCGTTCAAAGACCGTCCACTAAAAGTTTTTGCGCTGCCAAGCGGCGCCTGCGTCATTGGCCGAGACCCCGGCTGCAATGTCGTCATCGACAGCCTGGCAGTTGCACCTGAACACGCCCGTATCCGGCAACAGGATGGAGCCTACGTCATCGAACCGGTCAGCGCCGGGTGCGAACTCAGTGTGGGGCAGCGGCCGGTCAGCGAAGCCGAACCGCTCAGGGAAGGTGACGTCATTCTCATCGGCAAGCACAGCCTGGCGTTTTCCGCAGACAACGAGGGTGTGGCCGTTGCCCCGACGACCATCCCCTTTCCCTCGGTCGGCTGGTTGCAGATACAGAGTGGCACTCACCTCGGTCGGACTATCCGGCTGAACAAGGCGTTTAGCCGCATCGGCAAACCGAACGGCGAACTCGCCGTCATTTCTCATCGTGATGACGGCTATTACCTTTCCGCCTTGCAGGGCGAACAAGGTCCGCTGGTCAATGACCAGGAAATCGGTAACGCCAGCCGCAGACTGCACGACCATGACCGTATCACTATCGGTGAACTGCAGGCACAGTTTTTCTCCGACAGTCAGAGCGCCCAGGCAGCGGCACTGCCACCGATGCAGCAGGCGGAAACACAGCAGCGCAAATTCAGCCGTATTCCCTTTGAAGTCAACGCGACACTGCGCGATGAACAGCAGAGCTGGGAAACCAGAGTTTTGGACATCTCCCTGCACGGTGCACTGATCAAGGCACCCGCGTCCTGTGCGGCTACTGTAGAGAAACGCTACCGCCTGGCGGTCCACCTGGAAGGCGGGCCGGACATTTGCATGGAGGTGGAAGTTGCCCACCGTGAAAATGATGAACTGGGACTCAACTGCAAGGATATCGACGTCGACAGCATTACCCACCTGCGTCGGCTGGTGGAGCTGAATCTCGGCGACCCGGAACTGCTGGAACGTGAGCTGTCCGCACTGGGCTGAGACGCAATCGTTCAGATGCTATCTGACGGACAGCGTCCGACTGCGACGTGCTGCAACCAACGCTCGGCTGATCGCCCGTTTAACCACTGAGGCGCACAGAGGGCATTCAGGCAATAACCCTCACGTCGCTCGAGGCACTTTATAAACGTCTGCAGGTTGGGCCGATCGCCTGTGAAGCCCAACACATCGGCTCCGGTGGACTTCGCTTTGCTCAGCCCAACCTACCACAGGTTTTTTTGTACTTTGCGAGACTTGGCGGTTATTGCCTGAATGCCTCGGTGCGCCTATGCGCCGAACCAGTCGAGCACTTCCGCGTAACGCGACACCGCAGTTACGTCCAGCCCGCGCACCGGGGCTTTCGGCGCATTGGCTGTCGCTATCAGGGCGCGCTTGAAGCCCAGTTTGGCCGCTTCGCGCAAGCGTTCCTGCCCGTTGGGCACAGGGCGGATTTCACCCGCCAGGCCAACCTCGCCAAACACCACCATGTCGTTCGGCAGACTGCGGTCGCGGAAGCTCGACAGCACCGCGAGCAACACCGGCAGATCCGCCGCGGTTTCGTTAACGCGTACGCCGCCGACAACGTTGACAAACACGTCCTGGTCGCTCATGAAGATGCCGCCGTGGCGGTGCTGCACCGCCAGCAGCATGGCGAGGCGATTGTGTTCCAGGCCGAGAGTCACTCGCCGCGGATTCGACAACTGGCTGTCATCCACCAGCGCCTGCACCTCGACGAGCAGCGGCCGTGTGCCTTCCATGGTCACCATGATCACACTGCCGGCAACCGGTTGTTCGTGACGCGACAGAAAAATCGACGAGGGATTGCGCACCTCCTTCAGGCCTTTGTCCGTCATGGCGAATACACCAAGTTCATTGACGGCGCCGAAGCGGTTCTTGATGGCACGGATGACGCGGTAACGTTCGCCGGGCTCGCCCTCGAAATACAGCACCGTATCAACCATGTGCTCAAGCACGCGCGGCCCGGCGAGCGTGCCTTCCTTGGTGACATGCCCCACCAGGAACAGCGCCGTTCCCGTCTGCTTGGCAAAACGCACCAGCTGCGCCGCGCTCTCCCGCACCTGTGCGACTGAACCCGGCGCCGACTGCAGCAGCTCGGTATACAGCGTCTGGATGGAATCGATCACCATGACCTGCGGCTTCTCGACACGCGCGTGTTCGACAATGCGCTCTACCGCAGTTTCCGCCAGCAAGCGCACCTCGTCGGCGGCGACGCCAAGCCGCCTGGCGCGCATCGCCACCTGCTCGGGCGACTCTTCACCGGTGATATACAGGGCGCGCAGGTCACCGGCCAGGGACGCCAGCGCCTGCAGTAACAAGGTCGACTTACCGATACCCGGATCACCACCGATCAACACCACCGAACCCGCGACCAGGCCACCGCCCAGCACGCGGTCCAGTTCATCGACAGCCGTCGATACGCGTGCCTGGGCGCCCGGTTGGACGTCGGATAAGGTCTGTATCTGTGCGCCGGTGTCACCGGCGTAGCCGGCAAAACGGGCCGTCTTGGCGCCGGCGGGAACAACCGATAAGGCTTCCGTGAGGCTGTTCCAGGCACCACAGTCGGCGCATTGCCCCGCCCACTTGGATGACTGGGCACCACACTCAGTGCACTGGTAGACGGTCTTTGCTTTAGCCATGAAGGTATTCACGCGGCACGCGCTGGCTGACGTTGCACAGCAGTTCATAGCTGATGGTGCCGGCCCGTGCGGCCAGCGCCTCGACCGGCAGGCCGCCTCCCCACAACTGTACCGGGTCACCGGCGCGAGCGTCGGGCTGGCTGCGCAGGTCGACACAGACCATGTCCATCGACACGCGGCCGATCAGCGGCACCACCCTGCCGTTCACCAGCACCGGTGTTCCCGTGGGCGCATGCCGCGGATAGCCATCACCGTAACCGCCGGCGGCCACCCCCACGGGCATCGCTTCCGGGCACGTCCACGACTGGCCGTAGCCGATGCTGTCGCCCTGGTTGCGCGTGTACACTGCGATCAACTGTGACTCCAGGGTCATTACCGGGCGCAACGCCAGCGCATGATCCACGCCCGGATCAAAGGGCGAGGAGCCATACAGCATAATGCCCGGCCGCACCCAGTCGAAGTGCGTGTCCGGGCGCGACAACAGCGCAGCGGAATTGGCCAGCGAACGTTCCAGACCGGCAACCTCCAGTGAACGGAACGCTGCCAGCTGGGCATCATTGGCCGGGTGTTGCGGCTCATCAGCACACGCCAGGTGCGACATCAGGCGCAGACTGCCGCCGCACCTGCCCACCAATGCCGAGAGGCGATGGCGAACCGCATCTGCCTGGCGCACGGACACCCCCAGCCGGTGCATGCCGGTGTCCACTTTCAGCCACAGGTGTAAGGGCGCAGTGACGCGTGCTTGTTCCAGCCAGTCGACCTGTTCTAGCGTGTGTACCACCGCTTGCAGTTCATAGCCAGCGGCCGCTTGCAGATCGTCGGCATCGAACACACCCTCGAGCAACACCAGCGGCCCGGACACCCCCGCTTCGCGCAACTGCACGGCCTCCTCGACACTGGCCAGGGCGAAAGCATCTGCGTCCTGCAGCGCGCGGGCTACCGCAACGGCGCCGTGGCCATAGGCGTTGGCCTTGATCACCGCCATCAGCTTGCTGTTGGGCGCTGCCTGACGGGCCAGTGCGAAGTTGTGTTGCAGGGCTTTCAGGTCAATACGCGCCCTCACCGGGCGCGTCATGCACCGGGTCCGCCGGGATTGAAGCCGTCGTTGGCATAATGGTCCATCGGCGTGAAATTCTCGAACCGCGTGTGCTTGCCCAGGAAAGTCAGGCGCCGCATACCGATGGGACCGTTACGCTGTTTGCCGATGATGATCTCCGCCGTACCCTTATCCGGGCTGTCCTCGTCGTAAACTTCGTCGCGGTAAATGAACATGATCACGTCGGCGTCCTGCTCGATAGCGCCGGATTCACGCAGGTCAGACATCACCGGACGTTTATTGGGGCGTTGTTCCAGGCTGCGGTTTAGCTGTGACAGTGCGATCACGGGCACACTGAGTTCCTTGGCCAGCGCTTTCAGCGAACGCGAGATTTCGGAGATCTCCCCGGTCCGGTTTTCCTTGTGCCCCGGTACCTGCATCAGCTGCAGATAATCGATCACGATCAGGCCCAGATCGTGTTCCCGCTTCAGGCGACGGGCCCGCGCGCGCAGTTCGGTGGGACTCAACGCCGGGGTATCGTCGATAAACAGCGGCGCCTCGGACAGAATGCTTACCGCCGAGGTCAGGCGCGGCCAGTCGTCATCATCGAGTTTGCCAGTGCGCACCTTGGTCTGGTTGATGCGGCCCAGCGACGACATCAGACGCATGGCCAGCTGTTCGCCCGGCATTTCCATGCTGAATACCGCGACCGGAATGCTGTCCTTGATGGCGGCGTGCTCGGCGATGTTCATCGCAAAGGTGGTCTTGCCCATCGACGGGCGGCCGGCAATGATAACCAGGTCAGACGCCTGCAGGCCCGCCGTCATGTCGTCGATGTCGGTAAAACCCGTGGACACACCGGTGAGCGGGTTGTCCAGGTGAAACAGGGTGTCGATGCGATCGACAGCCTTGGTCAACAGCTCCTTGATACTGGCAAACCCGGAACCCCGGCTGTTACCCCGGTCGGCGATGCGAAACACCAGCTGCTCCGCGTTGTCTAGCAGCGCTGCGGTATCGCGGCCCTCAGTGAAATAGGCGCTGTTAGCGATCTCAGTGCCGACGTCGGCGAGCTGCCGCAACACCGAATTTTCGCGCACGATGGTCGCGTAGGCACGGATATTGGCCGCACTGGGAGTATCCTTGGCGAGGGTCCCCAGGTAGGCCAGGCCACCGATGTCTTCCAGGTCACCGTGGCTGTCCAGCGACTCCGACAGGGTGATGACGTCACAGGGGTCACCGCGCTCGATCAGCTTGCCGGTGGCGCTGAAAATCAGCCGGTGTTCGCGTCGATAGAAGTCGGCCTCGGTCACCAGATCGGCGATCTGGTCCCAGGCGCGGTTATCGAGCAGCAGGCCACCGAGCAGGGACTGCTCGGCCTGGACGGAATGCGGGGGCACCTTCTGGCGGTCGCTGGAAAATTCGACGGTATTGGCCGATGGTACCGGTTCCGGCATTGATCCTCCGAGGGGCCTGTGGCTAGCGGGAAAGCGTCTTGGCAACTGCATACTAAAGCGCGGTGGTGGCGCACTCAAGTACGCAATTTACGCGCCTTTTGGCCCACAGTCTGTCCGTTCAGCAGCGCCTTGGAAGCCGGGTTCCGCGAAAAAACAACGCCCTGCCACGCCAAGGCGGCAAGGCGTCATGCAAGAGTTCGCAAGTTGTTTAGTCTGCCGCTACGACTACGGTGATTTCGGTATTCACATCGGTGTGCAGGTGGATGCCGACCGGATACTCACCGATCTGACGAAACACGCCCTGCGGCAGTCGAACCTCGTGGCGTTCGATGGCAATACCGGCCGCGGTGAGCGCTTCGGCAATATCGCTGGTGCCTACCGAGCCGAACAGCTTGCCTTCGTCGCCCGCCTTGGCTTTGATGGTCACTCGCATGCCTTCCAGCTGGTCGCGACGCGCTTCGGCCGCCGCCAGCTGCTCGGCAGCAGCCTGTTCCAGCTCGGCGCGACGCGCTTCGAACGCCTTGATGTGTTCCTCGGTCGCGGGCGTAGCCTTGCCCCCGGGAATCAGAAAGTTACGCCCATATCCCGATTTAACGTTGACCCGGTCACCCAGGTTGCCGAGGTTTTCAACTTTTTCCAAGAGAATCACTTCCATTTTTTCCACCCTACCCTGTATTCCGCCCAATTTCAGTTTGACCCGGCTCTGGCGGTGCGGCGGCGCAGATCCAGCCAGGGATCCAGCAAGCCGGTGACAACCACCATCAGTAACGCCTGTGGCAACAGGCTCATCAATATGTAGGCGGCGATCAGCCAGACCTTCGCCGCCTGCAGATTTGCCAGCGTGGCGTGCAGCTCTGCCAGTCCGACAAAGAAAAACAACACCATCACAATCAGCGACCACTGCACCGCGATGCTGCTCAGCACACCGAATTTCAGACTGGCCAGCAGTATGATCGCGAGGCCCGCCACTGACAGTGCGCCGTTCAGCCGCAGCGCATAGAACTCGGTGCGCAGCGCGCCCGGCTTTAGCAGCAGCGACTGCCACCAGCGTCCCAGCATCAGGCAGGCCATTGCGGCAAACCCCAGGCCACCCGCCAGCGAACCCGTCATCAGCGGCGCAACCCGCTTTACAAATCCCGACAGACTGTCAGCGGCCTCCTTCAATTGCGGCTCAGCCACCAGCAGGTTGTCGACCATGCCCTGCAACAGCTGCTGCCACCAGGGGGTAGGATCACCGTAGACCAGGTACACCAGCAGCACAGCCAGCATGGCCAGGCCGCTCAACACAAGCATCGCCATGGCCAGCGACAGGGTTGCGCGCAGCACCGTGGCGGCGATCCATACCGGCAGCCACACCAGCAGTGCCGCGACCAGGATGCCGGCACCCTGGTGCATCACCAGCTGGCCCAACAGCGCCGTCGCCACCGCCGCACCCAGTAACACCACCAGACTGGGCCTGGCACCGGCCTGCAGCACGTATAGCGCCAGCGCCGCGGCCCCCACATAACTCAGCAGCGACGTCAGCGGCGGCGCCAGAAAACTCAGGACGGTGCACAGCGCAATGACACCGACCGCCTGCAACGGACCCGCGACAATCAATCCGGCCAGCGCACGCATTATTCACTACCGCCCCGGCCGGCCCTGGGGCCGGTCGCACTTAACCCTTGTGGGAATCGCAATACGGCAGCAGGGCCAGGAAGCGCGCACGCTTGATGGCCGTGGCAAGCTGGCGCTGGTATTTCGCCTTGGTACCGGTGATACGGCTCGGTACGATCTTGCCGGTTTCAGTGACGTAGTTCCTCAGGGTCTGAAGATCCTTGTAATCGATTTCCTTTACGCCTTCTGCGGTAAAACGGCAGAACTTACGGCGACGAAAAAAGCGAGACATAGTGTTACCTCTGTTAGCGATCGTTCGCAGGAACGATCTGTATATCCAATGCGTGCAACTCGATGCGCGTGTCTGGAGCCCGGTATCCGGCACGGCTCAGGAACCCCGTGACCTTCATCCAGGTCCCTGCGGGCAGCTTCGCAAGCCCGGTGGTCAGTGCTTGACCACTGGCGACCACGTTGAGTCGGCACTCGACTTCGCGCACCTGGCCCGCCTCGGAACGGCGCGAGCGGTGCGCCAGAACAAAACGGGCGATGGGTATACCGGCGGGTGTGGTACGCAGCTCTGCGACCTTGTACAGCTGGCCGGCAAAGACCAGCTGGTTCTCCGGTAACTCCACGCCTCCCCGGCTGAACGCCGTCAGCCGGCGCGCGCGCCTTCGGTTTCGGCGTCCTCGTCACCGCCCGCCAACACCTCGTCCGCACTGGGCACATCTTCGTCTTCGTCGGCGGGCCGCCGCCGCGGCGCTTCGTCGCGGTCGTCGCCGCGTTTGATTAACAGCGAAGGCTCGGTCACGGCTTCCTTGCGGGAAATGATCAGGTTACGCAACACCGCATCGTTGAAACGGAATGCGCTTTCCAGTTCAGCGAGCTCTTCCGTGCCGCATTCGATATTCATCAGCACGTAATGAGCCTTGGCCAGCTTCTGGATAGGATAGGCGAGCTGACGGCGGCCCCAGTCTTCCAGACGGTGGATCTTGCCACCCTGGGACTCGATGGTCGCGCGGTATCGCTCGATCATCGCGGGCACCTGCTCGCTCTGGTCCGGGTGGACCATGAACACAACTTCATAATGACGCATTGAATGCTCCTTATGGATGAACAGCCTTCCGCCGGTGCGAAAAGCAAGGAGTAAGTGCAGCCTTGGCCACACCTAAAACGGTCGCATTTTACGTAACCTGGCCAGTTACCGCAAGCTGCGCCCGGGCTGGCGGCTCAGCCGCACCGCTGGCGGCGCGCCTCAAACAGGCAGATGCCGGCGGCCACCGAGACGTTCAGGCTGCTGACAGACCCGGACAGCGGGATAGCCATGAGCGCGTCGCAGTGTTCCCGCGTCAGGCGCCGCAGCCCCTTGCCTTCGCCGCCCAGGACCAGTGCCAGCGGGCCCGACAAGTCGGTGCCGTAAAGGCTTGCTTCGGCTTCGCCCGCCGCCCCGTAAATCCAGATGCCCTTGTCGCGAATGGTGCGCAGGGTGCGCGCCAGGTTGGTCACCCGCACCACTGGCACCGACTCGGCCGCGCCGCAGGCGACTTTGCGCACCGTGGCGTTGAGAGGG
>Ga0055464_10000119_pt1 | contig 11255 bp, 16 predicted proteins | sample Joice_ThreeSqC_D_FD_57690 | JGI IMG/M metagenome (GOLD analysis project Ga0055464, IMG submission 57690) | Wetland microbial communities from San Francisco Bay, California, USA, that impact long-term carbon sequestration - Joice_ThreeSqC_D2 | ecosystem: Environmental > Aquatic > Marine >...
GATTCCCCGCACTGCCCACCTAATCTGTCACGGTGGCGGGGCGGACGCACGGACGGCGCTGGACGCGCCGGCGGCCAGGTCATACGATGGAAGGCGACAGGAGGAGCGCCATGGGACGGAAGGCACCGCCGCGCCGCCGGGTGCGCCTGATCCACTGGAAGCCCGCCGAGGCCAAGCCCCGCATTGGCGTGCTCGCCGCCGCAGGCTATGCGGTCGAGTACGCACCGTTCACGCGAACGACGCTGCGGGACATCGCCGAGTGGGCCCCGGCCGCGATCGTGATCGATCTTGCGCGCGTGCCCTCACACGGGCGGGATGTGGCCGTGGCGCTGCGGCACGCCAAGCGGACGCGTCAGATCCCGATCGTGTTTGCCGGCGGCGCACCCGAGAAGATCGCCCGCGTGCGCGAGCAGATCCCGGACGCGGTGTATGCGGAGTGGAGCGGCATCCGGGCCGCGCTGCGGCTCGCCATCGCGCATCCCCCCGCTGACCCGGCTGTGCCGGCATCCTCCCTGGCAGGCTACTCCGGAACGCCGCTGCCGCAGAAGCTCGGCATCAAGGCGGGGATGACGGTGGCGCTCGTGGACGCGCCACGGGGATTCGAGGACACGCTGGGCGATCTGCCCGAGGGTGTGAAGCTCCAGCGCGGCGCCTCGGGGGCGCGTGACCTCACGATCTGGTGCGCGACGTCCCGCGCGGCGGTGGAGGATCGGATCGATGCCATCGCCCACGAGATCGGGGAGGGCGGGCTCTGGATCGCGTGGCCCAAGAAGGCTTCGGGCATCGCAGGAGACCTCACCCAGAACGACGTGCGCCGCATCGGGCTCGCCGCCGGCCTCGTCGACTTCAAGATTTGCGCGATCGACGAGACCTGGTCGGGGTTGAAGTTCGTGAGGAGGAGTGCGAAGTCGGGAATCAGGAATCAGGAGTCAGGAGTCAGCAGTCGGAGGTAGAGCCGGCCCCGTGTGTGGCCGTCGAGTGGCACGCCCAGGGACTGTGAGCGTGACTCCTGACGTCTGACTCCTGACTCCTGACTCCCGTGCCCTGACTCCCGACTCCTCCTAGATCTTCACCACCAGCGCCAGCTTGAAGAAGCTGTCGGTCTTCTTGAGCGGAACGACCACCGTGCCCGTGGCCGGCTGCCCTGCCGCCGGGACGAGGTCGATCTCCGTCAGCGCCGGCGCGTTTCGCCACACGAGCTGCAGCGACGGCTTGAGCGCGAGCTTCGAGGTGATCGCGACGGTGAAGGCATTCGTGAAATCGGCCCGGATGTCGGCACCGGCTGCCGAGCCCGTCTCCTTGGAGAAGGCATAGTCGCCCACGAGCACGCTGCTGAACTGCGTGGAAGACACGATCTGCCACTCGAGGTCGTACTGAAGCCGGACCCCGGGGAAACTCGACTTGAGGAACGGATTCGACACCACGTCCTGCTGGAACGTGTAGGTGACGGCGACATCGGTCTTGAAGCTCAGTTCGTCGGTGTTTACCCAGGCGTTGCCGCCGCCGAGCGCGATCAGGGTCCTGCTGTCGATGCCGGCAAAGGTGTTGCGCAGCCAGTCGGCCCCGGCAAAGGCGTACAGCCCTTCGGCGAACGTGTAATCGCCGCGCCCACGCGCGTAGTAGGCTTCGGCGGTCTTCTCGGTCACCTTCGTTTCGCCGATCGTGTAGTTGCTGGTGTCCGGTCCGACCGCGTATCGGGTGGTCTTCGTGGCCGACGAGCGGACTCCGCCAGCCTCCACCTTGAAGACGGTCTTCGGCAGTGTGTACCCCAGCGTGAGTCCGAGCCCGAACGTGCTCGACTGCGAGTTCCCCCCCGTCCAGACGCCGGTCAGCTCCGTCGTCATCGAGAGCGGCTTCTTGGCCGCCTCCTGTGCCTGCGTCGCTCCACCGGCCCCCAGCGTCAGCGCGGCGGTGAGGGCGGCGCCGGAAAAGACGCGCGCGCGGTGGTGCATACTGCCTCCTGTGGTCTCGGTGTCGTCTTGCGGAGCCGCGGGCCCCATGGTGATTCCTGCTCGCGGCAATCTAGGGCTTCCGGGCCGCCTGGAAAACGGCCAGGCGCACCCGTTCCCCCGCGCGGGGGGCCTTGGTACCTTGGCATCGTCCAGCAGCGCCGACCGTCCACACCGAAGCGGAGTCGTCCGATGCCCGCATTCATGATCGCCGATATCCACGTCACCGATCCCGTACGTTACGAGGAGTACAAGCGTCTCGCGACCCCGTCCGTGGCAGCGTACGGCGGACGCTACATCGTCCGTGGTGGACCGGCGGAACGGCTGGAGGGAACGCGGGAGCTGTACCGGATCGTCGTGCTCGAATTCCCGGACCTCGAGCGGGCGCGTTCCTGGTGGTCCTCCCCCGAGTACGCACCCGCCAAGGCCATCCGGCACGAGGCGGCCGCGGCGGAAATGCTCCTCGTGGAAGGCATGTGACCGGGCCTCGGCTGGAAGAGGCCACTCTGGCCGGCGGTTGTTTCTGGTGCCTCGAGGCGGCATTCCAGCTGCTGCGCGGCGTGGAGCGCGTCCAGTCGGGCTACGCGGGTGGGCATGTGCCGAACCCCTCCTACGAGCTGGTGTGCTCCGGGATCACGGGACACGCCGAGGCCGTGCAGATCACGTTCGATCCCTCGGCGATCGGCTACCGTGACCTGCTCGACATCTTCTTCACCATCCACGATCCCACCCAGCTCGATCGTCAGGGACCGGACGTGGGCACGCAGTACCGGTCGGCGGTTTTCTACCACTCGGAGGATCAGCGCGAAGCGGCCGAGCGGGCCATCGCGGACTTCACCGCGGCCGGAACCTGGGAAGGGGAGATCGTCACCCAGGTCGTCCCGCTCGACCGGTTCTACCCAGCCGAGGCGTACCACGACGATTACTTCCGGCGGAATCCCAACCAGGCCTACTGCCGCGTGGTGGTGGCACCCAAGGTGGTCAAGGTCCGCAAGCGCTTCCTCGACAAGCTGCGCCGTAGCTGAATCGCTCAACGCCGACCGTTTTGCTCCCCCGTCCGCCTCACGGGCTCGCATCAGGCGCGCTATCTTGAAAGAGAAGTCATCGCGGGTTTGCGCACTCCACATCCCGCCGGTTGGCGGCAGAGAGGAGGGACACCATGGCGTTCCGTATCCGCCGGGTCGACTACTTCTATGCGACGATCCGGGACGCGCCCGGTGAGGGCTACAGACTCCTGACGCAGTTCGCCGACCTCGGGGTCGGCCTCCTGGCGTTCCTGGCCGTGCCGGTGGGCCCGATGCGTACGCAGCTCACTCTCTTTCCGGAGGACACGCACAAGCTGCAGGCGGCGGCGAAGCAGGCTGGCCTCCCACTCGACGGCCCGCACCGCGCTCTGCTGGTGCACGGCGACGACGAACTGGGCGCGCTGGTGAGCATCCACGAGAAGCTGTACGAGGCCGGCGTGAACGTATACGCCTCGAGCGGTGTCACCGACGGCCAGGGTTCGTTCGGCTACATCCTCTACGTCCGGCCCGAGAAGTACGAGCAGGCGGCCAGCGCGCTTGGGATCTGACAGCGGAAGGCGTGAGTGGGGCACGCGGGCGGCGGGTCTGGGTCCGTCGCCCGCGTCGAATGCACGGCCTGCAGGGCAATGACTGACCACTACCGCGAGATCGACCCGCGCGACTGGCGCGTGCGGGTAGTGGCGCTCGCGGCCGTCGGCCTGCTCCTGGCCTTGCTCTGGGCCTTGGTGCTCGCCGTCCGCGAGCACGTCGCCACGCTGAAAGCGGTCGCCGCGACCGATCCAGGCGACGCCGCGCGCCGCGCCGGGTCCTTCCTGCGTACGATGATCGCCCTGCTGGCCGCCGGCAACGTCGTCGTGGCGGCCTATCTCTCGTGGGTCGGTGCACGGGTGGTCACGAGCGGGAAGCTGCCGCCGCCGGGATCGTGGATCGTGAAGGGAAGACGAATCTACGAGGGGCGCTTGGCCCGACGCATCGGACAGAGCTTCGTCGTGCTCGCGGTGGTGATCGTGGCCGCGAGCGCCGGCATGGTCTGGCTCGGGTGGAGGCTGACGGCCGGCTAGCGGCGCACCCGCTCGACCACCGCGCGGATTGCCGCGGCGTCGGTCACCGTCCGAACGTACTCGTCCGGGCGGTACGTCATCCCCATCGGCACCATCTCGTTGCGAAACTCCATCGGGCTCGGGAACCGGCGCGGTGCGTAGACATGGATCTCGCTGACGCCGGTCTCGGCGACAATCTGCGCCGCGTTCGCCGGCGTGATCCCGCCTCCCGCGAGGATCGTGATCCGGCTGCCAGCCGTGCGCACCAGCTTCCCGATCAACTCCAGGCCCTCCAGTGCGGTGGCCTTCTGCCCCGACGTGAGGACGCGCCGCACGCCGAGATCGATCAGCGTCGCCAGCGACTCCATCGGGTCACGCGAGACGTCGAACGCCCGGTGGAAGGTGACGGGCAGCGGCCCGGCGTCCTCGACCAGCCTTGCACTGCGCTCGCGGTCGATCGCGCCGTCCGGCCGGAGCAGCCCGAACACCACGCCGTCGGCGCCCAAGTCGCGGGCCACCGCGACATCACGGCGCATGATCTCGAACTCGAGATCGGTATAAAGGAAGTCCCCGCCGCGCGGGCGGATCATGACGCAGAGGCCGATGTCGAGCCGCTCGCGCGCAAGGCGTATCGAGCCGGCGCTGGGCGTCGTGCCCCCCTCGACGAGGGCATCGCACAGCTCGACCCGGTCCACGCCGCCCTCGGCCGCCGCCACGGCCGACTCGACCGACTCCACGCACGCTTCGACCAGCACACGATCGCGCATGCTGCAATGTTAGACAGGCGGGGAGCCTGTCGCTATCCTTGCTCGAAGCCGCCGTGAGGTGCGGCAGCCTCCGAATGGACCCGGAACGTGCCCAGAGCGCATCACCTCGAGCCGACATCGACCACGTGAGAACCCCTGCCCAGCTGTCCGTGCGCGTCGGGCTGCAGACTCTGCAGCAGAGCCCGCTGCACACCCTGCTCTCCACCCTCGGCATCGTGGTCGGTGTGGCGTCCCTCGTGGCAATCCTCTCGCTCGGCGACGGCATGGAGCGGTTCGCGCGAGAGCAGATCGAGTCCACGACCGATCTGCAGCTCGTGATCGCGACACCACGGACCACCGAGGTGATCGACGGTATCCAGGTGCAGAAGCCGTCCTATCCCACGCTCGAGCCCCGCCACGTCGCGGCGCTCCAGCAGGAGCTGGGACGGCGCGCTACAGTCACGATCGCACTCATGCGCGGTAGCCAGGTCGGGCTTCCCGGCGGCCGGACGGCGGGCGCCATCCTCACCGGCACGACGGCGAGTGCGCTCGCGGTGAGCGGCGACAGTCTCGTCGCCGGCCGGTTCCTCGACGCGGCCGACACCACCGCCGACGCAGAGCGGGCGGTGCTCACGACCGTGCTCGCCGAGAAAATCGACTCTCTCGATCCTCCGGCAGGACTCGTCGGCCACACCGTGCTCGTGGACGGCGCGCCTGCGGAGGTGATCGGCGTCGTGCGGCCCCGGAGGGCCGGGAGCCCCACGCTCTACCTCCCGCTCGGCTCCGCGCTCGTGGCGGGACGGGTGCGGCGCCCCGCCGCCTTGCTCGCCAAAGCCGCGGAGATCGAGGACGTGCCCTCCGTGCGCGCGCAGCTCGAGGGTTGGCTCACGCGGGAGTTCGGCTCGGTGTCCGCCTTCGACGTCGTCACCAACGACGCGCGGGTCGGGCAGGCGCAGCGCGGCGTGCTCCTCTTCAAGCTGGTCATGGGAGCGATCACCGGGATCTCGATCGTGGTCGGCGGCATCGGGATCATGAACGTACTCCTGGTATCCATCACCCAGCGCACGCGCGAGATCGGCGTGCGCCGCGCCACGGGGGCCCGCCGCAGGGATATCCTGGTCCAGTTCCTCGCCGAGTCGATCGCGATCTCCGGAGCCGGGAGTCTGCTCGGGCTCACCCTGGGATTCATAACCATCTTCACGGTCGTCCCCATCGTGCGGCGCCTCACCGAGATACCCTTCCAGGCCGGCTTCAGCGTGAGCACCGTCGTGGTGGCGGTAGTCGCGGCGATCGTGGTCGGCGTGCTCTTCGGCACCTATCCTGCTTGGCGTGCGGCAAGCCTCTCGCCGGTCGACGCCATCCGGCACGAATAGGAGGGGTGGCATGCTGCCACTTCGGACGACGGGGCGGCGATAGTGCCGGCCTGGCTGTCGCAGAGCCTGCTCGTGGGGGCCGGCGGGTTCGTCGGCGCCGCGCTGCGATTCGGGGTGAGCGGTGGCGTACAGCGCCTCGCCGGCTTTTCGTCGTTCCCGTACGGCACGCTCGCGGTAAACGTGCTAGGGTGTCTTGCCATCGGGTTGCTCTCGGGACTCGCCGAATCGCGGCAGGTACTGACCCCCGAGGCCCGGCTCCTGATCCTGATCGGCCTGCTCGGCAGCTTCACCACCTTCTCGACCTTCGGCTACGAGACGCTGACGCTGCTGCGTGACGGCGTCCTGCTCCGCGCCGCCGCCAACGTCGCTCTGCAGGTCGGGCTCGGGCTTGGCGCTGCCTGGGCCGGTCTCGCCCTGTCGAGAGTTCTGTGAGGTCACCATGATTCTCCCGCGCGAAGGACACCTGCTGCGGATCTTCATTGGCGAGAACGACCGCCATGACAACAGGCCGCTCTACGAGTGGCTCGTCGTGAAGGCGCGGGAGATGGGACTCGCCGGCGCGACCGTCATCCGCGGGGTCGAGGGGTTCGGCGCCAAGAGCAGGCTACACACCGCCAAGATCCTGCGGCTCTCGACAGACCTGCCGATCGTCGTCGAGATCGTGGATACGAAGGACAAGATCGAGGCGTTCCTCCCCGTGGTGGACGAGGCGGTGACCGAGGGCCTCGCGACCGTCGAGAAGGTCGACATCCGGTTCTACCGGACCGGCGGGAAGAAGTGAGCGGTGGCTCGCCCCTCGGGCACCGACGGCCGGTCGCCGTGGGTGCCGCCTGACGTCGGACGCGCCGTCGTCGAGCTGAACGCGCTGCGGTGCGCCGCCGATCGCGCCGTGCGGACGGCGGCCGACCGACTCGCGGATGCCCTCTTCGGCGCCTCCCGGCACCTCATCGCGTACGGGAGCCTGGTGCCCGGTGGCCGCAACGCCCCACAGTTGGACGGACTTCGCGGGACCTGGCGCGCGGGCTGGGTCACCGGAACCCTTACGGAAGCCGGGTGGGGCGCGACGATCGGGTACCCGGGACTCCGGTGGATGCCGGATGCCGACGCCAGCGTTGCCGCACAGCTCTTCACCTCGCCCGACCTGCCCGGACACTGGGCGCGGCTCGACGCGTTCGAGGGCGACGAGTACCGCCGGATCCTGGCGCCGATCTACCACGACGCGGGGCTCCTCGCGGTCGGCTACCTCTATGAGATCGCCGCGAGCCCGCCGCCCCGCTGATCTGGACCGCCCATCTGGCCCGCCCATCTGGCCCGCCCTCCCGAGCGTGGGTACCGTTGGGGGAGCCACACGACCTGCGAGGAGTCACATGAACCAGGATCGACTGAGCAGCGCGGCGGTACTCGTGGCGGTCGGTCTCGCGCTCGGCGGTTGGTTCGTCGGACACGGGTTCGTAAAGGCGCGGAGTGCGGACCGGTTCGTCACCGTCAAGGGCGTCTCGGAGCGCGAGGTGAAGGCCGACCTCGCGTTGTGGCCGCTCAGGCTCGTGGTGGGCGACAACGACCTCTCCCGCGCGCAGACGACCCTGGCACGCAACACCAGGGAGGTCATGGCATTCCTGGCGCGGCACGAGATCGACACCACGCAGGCGGATCTGCAGGGAATTCGCGTGGTGGACGTCTACGCACAGCAGTGGGGGGGCGCGGCAAGCGCACCCAACCGGTTCATCATCACCCAGACGGTGATGGTCCGCTCGAGCGATCCCGACAGGATCTTCGCGGCGAGCCAGCACGTCGGAGATCTGATCGACGCCAGTGTGGTGCTCTCCTCGGGCGAGGAATACGGGCCCGGCGGCCCGGCGTTCGTGTTCACGCGTCTCAACGACCTCAAGCCGGCGATGATCGCCGAGGCCACCGCCTCCGCGCGCGAGGCCGCCGAGCAGTTCGCGCAGGACTCGCGCAGCGACATCGCCGGGATCCGCCGCGCCAACCAGGGTGTGTTCGTGATCCTGCCGCGTGACGAGGCGCCCGGCGTGTCGGAGCAGAACCAGCTGTTCAAGAAGATCCGCGTCGTCTCGACCATCGATTATCTCCTGAAGGACTGACGCCGCGCATGCACCGCTCACTCGCACGTGTCATCCTCGCCTGCCTGCTCGGCGGCCTTCCGGTCGCAACCGCACACGCGCAGCAGGAAGGGCTCGCCGCCGCCCGGGCGTACCGGGAGGCACACGGCGCCCACATCCTCGCCGATTACGCCGAGCTGCTCGGGATCCCCAACGTCGCCTCCGATTCGGCGAACGTCCGCCGCAATGCGGAGTACATCGTCGGCCGACTCCGCACTGTCGGCGTGACCGCCGAGGCGCTGACCCTCCCCGGGGCTCCGCTGATCGTATACGGGGAGCTTCGCACTCCCGGGGCGACACGCACGATCGGGCTGTACGCGCACTACGACGGGCAGCCCGCGGACACCTCACAGTGGACGCACGGTCCGTGGGAGCCGACGCTCTACACTCGGGCGATCGAGGCGGGAGGGACGCCCCGCCCGATGCCACGGGCCACCGAGCCGATCGATCCCGAGTGGCGGATCTACGCACGCTCGGCGGGAGACGACAAGACGCCGATCGGCGGGCTCCTCACCGTGCTCGCCGCGTTCCGCGACGCGGGCGTGGCACCGGCGGCGAACGTGACGTTCCTCTTCGAGGGCGAGGAGGAGGCGGGGTCCCCGCACCTGCGGTCGTATCTGGAAACGTACCGCGACCGGGTGGATGACGTCGACGTCTGGCTCTTCCTCGACGGCCCGGTGCACCAGAGCGGGCGGCCGCAGATCGCCTTCGGCGCACGCGGCGTGACCGGAATGCAGATCACCGTGTACGGCGCGTCGCGATCCCTGCACAGCGGACATTACGGCAACTGGGCACCGGTGCCCGGCCAAATGCTGGTCGCGCTTCTCGCCAGCATGAAGGACTCGGCCGGCACCGTGCTCGTGGACGGGTTTTACGACTCGACGGAGCCCATCGGTGCCGCCGAGCGTGAGGCGCTGGCGCGTCTCCCGGACTACGATGCGGAGCTCAAGCGGGAGCTGGGGCTCGTGCACACCGAGGGGGAGCCCGCGACGCTCGCCGAGCGACTGCTCCTCCCTTCCCTCACGATCCGCGGCCTGCAGAGCGGGAACGTCGGCGCGTTGACCCGCAACGTGATCCCCGCGACCGCCACGGCGGCGCTTGGCGTGCGCCTCGTGAAAGGCAACGACCCCGGAGCAATGCTCGATCTAATCGAGGCGCACATCCGCCGGCAGGGATATCACATCGTGCGCGAGGATCCGGACCGCGCAACCCGACTCACGTACGCAAAGATCGCGAAGGTCGAGCGGGAGGGCGGCTACCCTGCCGCCCGCACCGCCATGGACGCTCCCGTCGTCGCGGGGATCGTCTCGGCGGCGCGGGCCGTGTCGGGCGAGGACCTGATCCTCTTGCCCTCGCTCGGCGGTTCGCTCCCGCTGTACCTCTTCAACGAGTTGTTCGACGCCGAGGCAGTCGTGGTACCGGTCGCCAATTACGACGACAACCAGCACGCACCCGATGAGAACCTGCGCATCGCGAACCTCTGGTATGCCATCGACCTGTTCGGCGCGCTGCTGACGACGCCGTGAGCGTGGGAGTCCCGATGAGCGGTCATGACAAGTGGGAGACGGTCGCAACTTTCGGCGCGGCCTATGAGGCGGAGATCGCCGCAGGACGGCTCGCGAGCGTGGGAATCCCCTCGCGGATCGACCAGCGTGGCGGCGTCGGCGTGTTCGGCCCGGCGTACGAGGGCTGGACGGTACGCGGCGTGGCCCTCCTCGTGCCGCAGGAGCGCCTCGAGGACGCGCGTCTCGCGCTGGACATCGAGTAGCGTCCGCCGATGAGGGAGACCGTGATCCGTCCCGCAGAGGCGGCCGACCTCGCGGGCATCGTGCGAATCCTCAACCACTATGTCGAGCACTCCCACGTCACCTTCGATACGCGGCCGTTCGCGCCCGAAGAGCGGCGGCCCTGGTTCGACGGATTCGGGAGCACGGGCCGGTACCGGCTGCTGGTGGCGCAGGACGGTCCCCGCCTGGTGGGGTACGCCTCGAGCACCGCCATACGGCCGAAGCCCGCGTACGATCCCAGCGTGGAGACGACGATCTACCTCGATCCCGCCGCCACCAGGCACGGGATCGGACGGCGGCTCTATACCCGGCTGCTCGACCTCCTCGCGGAGGAGGAGGTGCACCGTGCCTATGCCGGGATCGCCCTTCCCAACCCCGCCTCGATCGCGCTCCACGAGGCGCTCGGCTTCCGGCACGTCGGGACCTTCGACGAGGCGGGCCGGAAACTCGGGCGCTACTGGAGCATCGGCTGGTGGGAGCGGCGGTTCGCTTGATCGCGCACCGCAGGGCACATTGCTGGATCAGACCATGGACGGAGACACGATGCCCGAACCTGTGAAGGCCTGCCTTGCCTGCCACCGCGGCGACGATCAGACGCCGCTCGTCCACCTGCAGTACCAAGGTGGCGACCTCTGGATCTGCCCGCAGCACCTGCCGGTGCTCATCCACGACCCGGCGCGGCTCGTGGGCACGCTCCCGGGTGCCGAGCACCTGCGCCCGGCCGACCATCACGACTGAGCGACGGACTGGGAAAGGGACCGGGATGCACCGGATACGCTTGCTGCTGATCCTCGTGCTCTGCGCCATCGGTGCGGCACGGGCGCAGACCGTAGGACCGGAGCGGGGCACACTCTTCATTGCGGGCGGCGGCATGCGTGACCCCGCGCTGGCACGGCGTTTCATCGAGCTGGCCGGAGGAACGGACGCGCGGATCGTGGTGATCCCCACCGCCGGCGAGGAATCCGACTACTCCCAGGAGTGGGACGGGCTCGACGCGTTCCGCGCGCTGGGAGCCGTCAACCTCGTCGTGCTGCACACGCGCGACCGCACGGTCGCCGACACCGACGAGTTCGCCGGCATGCTCCGCGACGCCCATGCGGTCTGGTTCACCGGAGGGCGCCAGTGGAGGCTCGCCGACGCGTACCTCGGCACGGCCACCGAGCGGGAGCTGCACGCGCTGCTCGCGCGCGGCGGCACGATCGGCGGATCATCGGC
>Ga0055464_10000120_pt1 | contig 11216 bp, 8 predicted proteins | sample Joice_ThreeSqC_D_FD_57690 | JGI IMG/M metagenome (GOLD analysis project Ga0055464, IMG submission 57690) | Wetland microbial communities from San Francisco Bay, California, USA, that impact long-term carbon sequestration - Joice_ThreeSqC_D2 | ecosystem: Environmental > Aquatic > Marine >...
CCCGATCGCAGCCGACAACGGCTTGCGTACGGCAAGAGGGAGGAAGTCGAGAGCCGCTTTCCTCGCCAGTTTTCGCAGACTGCTCAGCGCCACGGTCTCTCCTCACGACGAGCCAATGGGGTCACAGGACCGGGTTGAACAGCTCGGACGAAACTGGCTGTCGGACCGGGTGCGGGTACCTGCCGTAGCAATTGGGGTGCCGAATCCTGAGGCGCCGCCGGCCTCGGTCGGGCCGGCGAGCGAGCGATTCCCCGGATCGGGACCCAAATGCCGCGTTTCTGCCCCAGTTCCGGGCGCTGCATGGACGCGATGAAGCAACTGGCTAACGCGAACCTCCCCCCATTGTCGTTCGTCATCGACGAGGTGTTGCACGGCCGCAACATCCCGCTTTCCTCCATCGGGAACTTGGTTGGACAGATGGCTGGTGCCCCACCGCAGGCCGATGGGCGAAAGCGACGGGAGTCTGGCCGCGGGGAGCAGCGTGGGTACGAGGACGAAGCACACTGAGGAGAAATGCGTAGTACGGCGGGTCGATGCCCCGCACTCGGTGCATGTAGAAGGTGCGGATATACTGTCGATTCGCATGCGTGTCGTAGTGGATTCCCGTGATCAGGAAGCCGGACAGAACGAATATCAGGTCGATGCCCACCACGAGGCCTTTGCCGCGGCGCTGCAGTACCCGTTGAGCACGCTCGCCGTCTGAAACTGCCCGACGACGAGAGCGTGACGAAGGAGCACGAAGGGGATTGCCGCGTCCCGCACTCCGTCCAGCCCCGGATTCCGATCGCCGGGCCCTGCTGCGACGCGGGCGGCAGGGCTCGTCATGTCCGTAGCATCCTGCTCACCGCACCATTCGTCAGCCAAGACACATGGGTGGAGGCGAGGCCGCGCGCGATTCCCGGGCCAGGCGATCCCGATCCCGCGGTGACCGCGATGGCCGAGGTATTGCGTGGGGCGCGGGCCGAACCCCTCTTCAGTTGGGGATAGGTGCACGACGAGCCCCACGTGATCGGAGATTCCGGATGAGAGCTCGGTGGTTCGGGCACGATCGAGCGCGGTCGCCCTCGAAGGATGGCGCCTCGGTTGAGAGTGTTCTGTTCGTAGCCTTTCACTTCGCCCCCGAGAACACGAGCGGGACGCACCGCGCACTGCACTTTGCGCGGGCCCTCGAGGACAACGGGCACCGCGTGTGGGTGCTTGCGGGGCCCGCCAACTCGATTCGCCATGCGGACGATGCGCTCTCGCAGGTGTTCCCGTGGGCCGAGCGTATCGTGCGGCCGTCCGCGGCTCCTACCATCAGCGGTGCGTACCGCTTTCTCAAGCGGATGGTCCGAGCCGATCACCGCGGCCCTCCCGCCAGCGAACGGGGGCAGGGACCGCAGGAAGCGAAACCGCGGTCCGGGTTCCTTCAGTGGCTCAAGGGACAGGTCGCGGAGTTCGAGAGTCTCCCGGACGTACACCGGGGATGGTACCGACGTGCGGTGCGTGCGGGGCTGCGCATAGGTCGCCGGGAGCGGGTCGCCGCGGTGTACGTTTCGGGGCCGCCCTGGACGGCAATGCGGGTGGGGCACCGGATTTCCACGCGGCTCGGGGTGCCGCTGATCGCGGACTTCCGCGACCCGTGGAGCGTCCGGACGGGCGCGATTCGCCGCCGGCCGCACGCGTGGGCTCAGCGCAAGCTCGAGGGCTGGGAGAACGCGGCTCTCGAGGACGCTCGAGTCGCCCTGTTCAACAGTCCGGTCATCGCCGCCGCCGCCGTGCGCACCGCGAACGCAGGGGAGGCGGAGCGGGTCCGCGTCATCCTGAACGGGTCGGACGTGCCGTTGCGTCAGGACCGGGCCCCCTTTTCGACCGTTCCCCCGCTAAGAATCCGACACTTCGGAACGCTGTACATCGGGCGATCGGTCGATCCGCTGCTCTCTGCTCTCGAGGAACTGGTCTCCGACGGTCGCCTCACGCCGGGCGAGGTGGAGGTGGAGCAGATCGGTGAGTCGGATCTCGGTGTGGTGGAGGAGGAAGGGGATCGCGCGGGGGCTGTGCCCGTCCACTCGTTCCCGTCGATCCCGTTCGCCGAGGCCGCCGCGCGGATGGCGGAGCCGGCAATGCTGCTCCTGGTGCAGCCGGAGTGGGCATCCCCCGCGATTCCCAGCAAGCTCTACGATTACCTGGCGACGGGGAATCCGGTGCTGATCATGGCAGGCGAGCGGAGCGCGGCCTGGTCGGTGGCGGAGCAGTTCGGCCGCTGTACGCTGCTCAGACCAGAGCGGCACGCTGAGAATGCCCGGGTTCTCCAGGGACTCATCGAACAGTGGCGTTGCGGGAGCCTCCGCCAGGAGGACGCTTCCGAGGATGCGAGGCACCTTGCGAAGGCAGCGATCGGGGCGAGCTTCGTCCGCCTGGTCCGCGAAATTCTGCGCTCGTCGCCGAGAGCCTGACTGACGCAGCGGAAGCCGTGGCTGGCAGAGACCGAGGTAAGTGCTTATGGGCCTCGATGTTGGACCGATTCCCATCATCCGCGCGACATTTGTCACAGTCTTCCCACATTCGCAGCCGTATCCCCCCCAGCCAGGCCTTAAGGCGATATCTGTATCTGTATGTAGAATAAGAACTTGCGTCTGTCTGCTTGAGCGTGTGTGCCTAGCCGGTCCCCCCCCGTGCATGGCATGGCATCTGCACTGAGTGATAGAGTGATCGCGCATAACTGCGACCGAACACTCAACCTGGAATTCACATGCGAAAGCTCCGACTCCCGATCCTGCTGCTGGCCCTGATGGCCGTCGGCACGACCGCCTGGGCCCAGACGACCCAGCGGGTGCTGACGTATACCGGGCACAGCGGTGTGGTATCGACCCAGTCGTACGGAGGGGCCTACTACTATGTCGGGCCATATCACGGCTCGGCGCCGGGAATGGGCTCCTTCGACATGTACTGCGTGGACTTCCTGCATCATGTGGCCGACTCGCGCCCGGATCTCCCCGGCACGAACTGGAACGCCAACTTCACGAAGATCTCCAACCTCGGGAGCGGCGGGCTGCAGTACACCCGTCTCGGCAATGCCGGGTTGACCAACTCGGATGCGATGATCCGATACCAGCGCTCGGCGTTCTTGGTTACCAAGTTCTGGGAGTATCAGACCTCGCCGAACAAGGCGCAGCAGTGGACCGCGATCCACAGCGCGATCTGGCGCACTGCGGACGCGGGGCTCGGATCGGTGCCGAATTGGACCGGCTCCCAGGCGTTCGTCGACGCGGCCACCAGCTTCGATCCCAATAGCATGAATTGGGACTATTGGCAGGTGGTGACGCCAACGAACCTCACATCGGCCTCGAGCAGCCAGGAATTCCTCGTCTACAGCACGCCGGAGCCAGGCACGATTCTACTCATGGGGAGCGGGCTGTTGGCGCTGGTTGGAGCGGCCGTGGTCACTCGGAGGGCCGTCTAGGGGCTTGACAGCGGCAGTATCGCGGAGCTTGTTGCGCGGGCTGGGACGATAAAAGGTTCCAGCCCGCTTCTTCTTGCCAAGAAACCTGACAGGGATGGGTCGAGTTGTCGACTTCCACACTCCTCCGATCGAGCGCCGTGGGCCGGCTTGCCTGGCCCATCTACTGCGTGGCGATCACACTGATCGTTCTGCCGCTGGTGGACCTCGTGGCCAACGTCTGGCCGTTCGCACCGGCGGAGGCCGCGTGGCGCTACGGAACGCTCGGGCTGTTCTCGGGCTTTCTCCTAACACCGCTCCTGGGTCTTCTGATGGCGGTGGTGATGGCGGCGTATCAGGGCCACGCCGGGATGCTGCGTATCAGCGCGTGGATCTCGCTGGCCGCGGGAGTGGCGTGCCTCGCCTGCGTCGTGCTCTTTGCGCTGGACGTGCTGCAGGTGCGCGCATCCGTGCCACCTGAGGCTCGGACCACCTTCGACATCGGAGCCGCCAAGGCCGAACTGAAGTACCTGGCGGTGTCCGTGGCGCTCGTATGGCTCTGGGTCGGCGGGCGCCGGGCAGCGCGCTCCACCATTCGACGCGGCCGCACCACCGAACCCGGGCCCCAGGTGGTGGCGCGCCAGCCATAACGGAGAGAATCGACGACGTCGCCCGGGATCCATCAGGGTCCCGGGCTTGTTAGCTTTACGCCCATGACATCCGCCGACATCCGCCGCTCGTTCATCGAGTTCTTCCAGGGGAAGGGCCACCGCCACGTCCCGTCCTCCTCGCTCGTTCCCGCCGGGGATCCAACGCTGCTCTTCACCAACGCCGGAATGGTTCAGTTCAAGCGGATCTTCCAGGGGCTGGAGCACCGAGACTACCACCGTGCCGTGACCGCCCAGAAGTGCGTGCGGGCAGGCGGGAAGCACAATGACCTCGAGCAGGTGGGCCACACGGCCCGGCACCACACGTTCTTCGAGATGCTCGGGAACTTCTCCTTCGGCGATTACTTCAAGCAGGGCGCGATCGAGTACGCCTGGGAGTGGGTCACGAGCGAGCGGTACCTCGGGATCGACCCGGATCGCCTCTACGTCAGCGTCCACCACACCGACGACGAGGCCCGCACGCTCTGGCGCGACGTCTCCGGCCTCTCCGACGAACGGATCTTCGGGCTCGGCGACAAGGACAACTTCTGGCAGATGGGAGATACGGGTCCCTGTGGCCCGTGCTCGGAGATCTACGTGGACCTCAGGGAGGACACTCGAGGGAGGAGGGGGCCGTCCCTCCCCGAGTTCGAAGAGCTTGCCGAGGCGGGGGCACTCTTCGAGATCTGGAACCTCGTGTTCATGCAATTCGACCAGGCCACGGACGGATCCCGTTCGCTGCTGCCCGCGCCGTCGGTGGATACGGGAGCCGGTCTCGAGCGCATCACGGCCGTATTGCAGGGTGCCCCGTCCAACTACGATACCGACCTCTTCATGCCGATCATCCGGCGCGCCGAGGAGATCGTGGGCCGGAAGTACGATCGCGGCCCGCAGGGGATGGGCTTCCGCGTGCTCGCCGACCACTCGCGCGCGGTGAGCTTTCTGCTCGCCGATGGCGTGTACCCCTCGAACGACGGACGTGGCTACGTCCTGCGCCGGATTCTGCGCCGCGCGGTGCGCTACTCGTGGCTGCTCGGCCAGCGGGAGCCCGTACTGGCGCGCCTGGCGGACGTCGTCGTGGAAACGCTGGGCGATATCTATCCCGAGCTGCGTGAGAAGCGGTCGCACGTCGAGACCGTCACCCGCGCCGAAGAGGAGCGCTTCCTCGAGACCATCGAGGGCGGGCTGTCGCGGCTCGACGAGCTGACGCGGGGCGCGCCGGCCACGATCCCCGGCGCCGAGGCGTTCAAGCTCTACGATACGTATGGCTTCCCGATCGATCTGACGCAGCTCATCGCCGCTGAGCGAGGATGGAAGGTGGAGCAGGAGGGATTCGAGGCGTCACTTGCCGAGCAGCAGGAGCGTTCCCGGAATGCGGGGAAGGGGGGAGGGGGGAGGGGGACGGAAGGCAGCATGACGGTAGGGCAGTATGCTGGTCGGGGGAAGTTCACCAGGGTGATCCCGCGGAAGCGGCAGCGGTTCGTGGGGTACGACACGACGCGTGCGGAGACGGACATTCTGGCGTTCCGGCAGGGAGAGGGCCAGCTCGCCTTGGTGCTGCAGGACAACCCGTTCTACGCGGAATCCGGCGGGCAGGTAAGCGACACCGGTGTGGTGAAGGGGGATGGGTGGACGCTTCCGGTCGAGGACGTGGTCAAGGCCGAGGGGAAGCAGGTCGTCGTGGGCCCGTACGACGGACCCTTCGAGCCCACGCCGGTCGAGGCCGCAGTGGCCGAGGAGCGGCGCCATAACATCGAGCGGAATCACTCGGCGACGCACCTGGTGCACAAGGCGCTGCGGCACGTGCTCGGCGACCACGTGCGCCAAGCGGGCTCGGTGGTGGCTCCGGACCGGATGCGGTTCGACTTCTCGCACCACGGCCCGGTGAAACCCGAGGAGCTGGACGCGATCGAGGAAGAGGTCAACGAGTACATCTGGCGCAACGTGCCGGTCCAGACCCACGTGCTTCCGATCCGCGAGGCATTGGCGCGCGGGGCCGTCGCCTTCTTCGGGGACAAGTACGGGGACGTGGTGCGGATGGTGGAGATGCCGGGGATCACTGCCGAGCTGTGCGGCGGGACCCACGTGCGCTCGACCGGGCAGATCGGGCTGTTCCACTTCGCGGGGGAGACGGGTGTGGCCGCTGGAGTACGGCGCATCGAGGCGGTGACCGGTCCGGTCGCCTACGCCTACGTGAAGAGCCTCGGCGAGCAGATCGAGGAGGCAGCCGGAACGCTGCGCACCAATCCGGAGCACCTGGCGCGGAGGATCGAGGCGCTGCTCGAGGAGAAGCGCCGGCTGGAAAGACAGGTGGAAGATCTGCTGAGGGAAGGTGCGCACGGCGGCGCAGGGGAGGGGGGGAAGGGGGAAGTCGAGGTTCGGATTGGCGACGTCGAGCTTTTCATTGCCGATTCGCCGGTGTCGGACCGGGGGCAGATCGGGCTCCTGATGGACGCGTTCCGGGAGCGGCGGAAGAGTGCGATCCGGGTGCTGTTCGTGACCGGTGAGCGGGCAGGGATCCATGTGGGCGTGACCGACGACCTGATTTCCCGCGGCGTGAAGGCCGGGGAGATCGTCAGCCGGATCGCGGCGGTGAGTGGGGGAAGAGGGGGCGGGCGGCCGCATTTCGCGTCGGCGGGTGCAGGCGATGCCATGAAGCTCGCCGAGGCCCGTGACGCAACGCCCAAGATCGTGGCCGACGTGCTCGGGGTGGAGGGAGCCTGAACCTCCATCCCTGGGTCGTGGAGCGCCTTGCGGGAGCACCGGAGTCGTTACGGGCGACGGTGATTGACGCGCTTGGTGAAGAGGGAAACGTGAAGGGCGAGAAGTCCGCAAGTCGGTTCACTCTTCACTCTTCACCTTTCACGGTGGAGGCGAAGCTGCGCACTGTTGCGGAGCATCTCTTGGCGCAGTCCCGTTCGGTGCCGCCGACTCGGGAGGCGGCTCTGACCCTCCTCGCCGCCGACGCACTGATCACACTCGCCGTCGCAGCGGAATGTGCTTCGCCGTTTGATATCTGATACCTGACGTCTGACTCCTGACCCCGGACTTCTCGCTTGATCGACATCCACTCCCACCTCCTCCCCAACATCGACGATGGCTCGCGCTCGGTGGAGCAGTCGGTGGCCGTGCTGGAGGCGCTCGCGGCCGGCGGGGTGACCGATGTCGTGCTCACGCCCCACACGGCGGTGTCGGCGCTGATGGAGCACCTCGAGGACGAGATCGCGCACCGGGACGAGACATTCGCGATCCTGGATGCCGTGTCACCGCCAGCGCCTCGGCTGCATCTCGGGTTCGAGGTCATGCTCGATCGGGAGCCGCCGGCTTCGCTGCTCGGCGACCGTCGGCTCACGCTTGCCGGCTCGCGGTATCTGCTCGTCGAGTTCCGCATGACAATCCAGGCGGATCGTGCGGCGGCGCTGGTGCTGGCGGCGTCGAAGGCCGACGTGGTGCCCATTGTCGCGCATCCCGAGCGGTATCGGAACTGCGCGGTCGACGACGTCGCGGGATGGAAGGCGCTCGGGGTGCTTCTGCAAGTGGACGCGACGACGCTCACGAAGCACGGGCCACGCGGCGAAGCCGCCCGGCAGCTCGTCGAACGGGGCCTTGCGGACCTGGCCGCGGCGGACAACCATGGGGACGGCAAGTCGGTGGCTGCGGCGATGCGGTTTCTGGCCGAACGGGGACATGCCAGTGTTGGCGAGCTGCTGGTAACCGGGAATCCCGGCACCGTGCTCGAGGACCGGGTCCCGTCGTCCGCGCCGCCTGTCCGCCTCCGCCGGCTCGGCTTGATCTCGCGCTTGCGCGGCCGAGTGTGACATCTGACATCTGGCATCTCAAACCGTTCATCTGACTCCTGACTCCTAACTCCTGACTCCCGCTGCCCATGCCCCTCATCGATCTCTCGAACAAGGTCGCTCTAGTCACCGGTGGCTCCCGCGGCATCGGCGCCGCCACCGTCCTCATGCTCGCCGAGGCCGGCTCGGATGTCGCCCTCACGTACCGTTCACGGAAGGGGGACGCCGAGCGCGTGGGTGAGGGGATTGCCGCGCTCGGACGTCGTTGCGCGCTGATCGCCGGCGACCTCGAGCGACAGGACGATTGCGAGCGGATGGTGCGGGAAACGATCGAGACCCTCGGCCGGCTCGACATCTTCGTGGCCAACGCCGGAATCTGGCCGCCTGAGGACGTCCCAGTGGGGGAGATGGAAGGTGAGCGGTGGAGACGCACGCTCGCGGTGAATCTTAGTTCCGTTTTCTACCAGACCCGAGCGGCGCTCGGGGTCATGCGCCGGGGCGGGCGCATCGTGATCGTCTCGAGTACTGCAGGCCAGCGAGGTGAGGCCTATCACGCCGATTACGCGGCGACCAAAGGGGCGATCATCTCGTTTGTGAAATCCGTGTGTGTCGAGGCGATCAAGGATGGGATCTACGTGAACTGTGTGGCGCCAGGGTGGGTCGATACTGAGATGAGTCACCCGCCGTTTCAGAGGGAAGAGGGAAGCGGGAAGCGAGCAATCGAGGCGACGATCCCCCTCGGGCGGGTGGCCACCCCAGAAGAAATCGCGGGACCGATCGTCTTTCTCTGCTCGGATCTGGGGAATAGCGTGGTCGGGGAAGTGGTGAACGTGAACGGTGGGAGCGTGCTGTGTGGGTGACATAGCCCGCGCATCGGTCGCACGGCGGGCATCGACTTCCGTCGAGGTCGCTTCCCGCCTGTGGTCTCCATCCAACAGTCGAGCTGACACCGGCATCGGCCGGGACCTGGCCGGCCGATGTAACGACTTGTACTGCAATTAGTTACTGCGCACCATCGGCATCGGTCATCCGGGGCGTTGCCCTTGCAAGTTGCCATGTCGGGATACTCGAATCGCCAGTTGCTTCCACCCATCATCGCGGAAGAGACATGACCGACCCGCACAGCGTCGCAGGGACCAGACTCCTCGACCTCGATCCGGCAGCCGAGGCGGAGCGGATCGCGGCTGCGCTCCGTACCGACCTGCAGCAGCTCAAGCGACGCGGCTTCGTCGTGGCGGTGAGCGGCGGTGTGGACAGTTCGGTGTGCGTGGGGCTGGCGGTGCGCGCGGTCGGCTCGGCGCGGGTCTTTGCGCTCTTTCTCCCGGAGCGGGATTCCGATCCGCGCAGCCGGGACCTGTTCCAGGAGTGGATCGACACGCTCGGTGTGGACCACGTCGTCGAGGACATCAGTCCGATCCTCGAGGCCAGCGGGTGTTATCGTCGGCGTGATGAGGCCGTCCGCCGCGTGGTGCCGGAGTTCGGGCCGGATTGGGGGTGCAAATTGGTCCTTCCCGGTGACCGGCTGGACACCGATCGCCTCAACGTGACACACCTGACCGTGCGAGCGCCGGACGGTCACGAAGCGACGATCCGCCTCCCAGCTGCCGAGTACCGGCAAATCGTGGCCGCGACGAACTTCAAACAGCGCGTGCGCAAGATGCTGGAGTACTATCACGCCGATCGACTGCATTACGCGGTCGTCGGGACACCGAACCGGCTGGAGTATGACCAGGGATTCTTTGTGAAGGGTGGCGACGGGCTCGCCGACGTCAAGCCGATCGCCCACCTGTACAAATCGCAGGTCTACCAACTTGCCGAGCACCTCGGCGTGCCGCGCGGCGTCACCGACCGTCCCCCGACCACCGATACCTTCTCCCTGCCGCAGAGCCAGGAGGAGTTCTACTTCTCCCTGCCGGCGCGCACACTGGACGTCGTCCTGTTCGCGTACAATGCCGGGCACTCGCCCGCAGCCGCGGCCGCGTTGATCGGCCTCGAGGCGGCTCAGGTTGAGCGGGTCTATCGGGACATCGAGCAGAAGCGCTCGACGACACGGTACCTGCACGCGCAGCCGCGGCTCGTCGCTCCGATCCCGGGAGTCGGCGGCATCGAGGGGCACGCCTAGTGTGCGGCATTGCCGGCCTGGCGCGTGGGACGCCCAGGGAGATCGACCCCGGGGCGCTGCTGCGGATGGCGGCGGCCTTGCGTCATCGGGGACCGGATGGCTTCGGCCTGTATGTGGGTGACGGCGTCGGCTTCGCCCATACCCGACTCAGCATCATCGACCTGCACGGGGGCGCCCAGCCGCTGACGAACGAAGACGGGCAGATCATCGTCGTCTTCAACGGTGAGATCTTCAACTATCTGGAACTGCGTACCACGCTTCAGCACCTCGGTCACCGGTTTCGCACGCACAGCGACACGGAGGTGCTGGCGCACGGGTATGAGGAGTGGGGATCCGAGCTGATCCCTCGACTCAACGGGGAGTTCGCCTTCGCCGTGTTCGACCGCCGGAAGCATGAGCTACTGTTGGCGCGCGACCGGTTCGGCATCCGGCCCCTGTACTACGCCACGCCCGGGGAGGACTTGGTTTTCGCCTCCGAGGCGAAAGCCATCTTCGCTGCGGGAGAGATTCGAGCTGAGGCGGACCATGCGGGGATTGATGAGGTGTTTACATGCTGGGCAGCCCGCCCTCCTCGCACCGTGTTCCGTGGGGTCAGTGCGCTCGAACCGGGGACGTATGCGCTGTGGAGGGGGGGGCGACTGCGGCTGGCAACATATTACCAGCTCTCGTTCCGGGACGTGGGGGGCGAGCCGCCGGACGCGGTCGAACAGCTTGACGCCCTCCTGCGCGACTCGGTGCGATTGCGGCTGCAGGCGGACGTTCCGGTCGGGGGATATTTGAGCGGCGGGCTCGACTCGAGCTGCACCTGCGCGCTGGCGACGGAGGCGTCGCCGTACGCGGTGCGCACCTTTTCGGTGACGTTCGACGATCCGTCGCTCAGCGAGGCCGGGTATCAGCAGCTCGTGGCCCGACGGATCCACAGCGAGCACGCCGTGCAGGCGATCGCCGGTGGAGACATCGGTCGAGTCTTTCCGGATGTGATCTGGCATGCCGAGACGCCGCTCGTCCGGACCGGACCCGCGCCGCTCTTCCTGCTCTCGCGGCTGACGCGCGAGCGTGACATCAAGGTCGTGCTGTCAGGGGAGGGGGCCGACGAGCTGTTCCTCGGGTACGATCTCTTCAAGGAACTGGTGGTCCGCCTGTTCTGCCTGCGTCAGCCGGATTCGACGTGGCGTCCCCTGCTGTTCGACCGGCTGTATCCGTACCTGGCGCAAAAGCAGCGTGGCGGGGAG
>Ga0055464_10000122_pt1 | contig 11167 bp, 10 predicted proteins | sample Joice_ThreeSqC_D_FD_57690 | JGI IMG/M metagenome (GOLD analysis project Ga0055464, IMG submission 57690) | Wetland microbial communities from San Francisco Bay, California, USA, that impact long-term carbon sequestration - Joice_ThreeSqC_D2 | ecosystem: Environmental > Aquatic > Marine >...
ACCGACACCAGGCCGGTGGGGATGCCGTGCTGCGCCAGATGGATGGCATCGGCATCGGTCCCGGTGTCGCGCGGGGCGGCCTGGATCGTGTACGGGATGCTGTCGGCCTCTGCCGTCGCCACCAGCATGTCGAACACCACGGGGTTCACGGCCGAGCCGCGCGAGAGGACCACGCCAGCGCCCAGTCTCACGTCCCCGTGCTCCTTCTTCTCCACGTTGGGATGATCGGTGGCGTGCGTCACGTCCACCACGACGGCGACGTGGGGATCGATGCCCGCCGCGCTTGTCCGGGCGCCGCCGCCGGCCCAGGCGATCTCTTCCTGCGTCGTCGCGACGGCGAAACAGCCGGCAGCGGCCCGGCGCCGGGACAGCGCGCGGAGCGCCTCGAGCACGACGAACGCGCCGATTCGGTTGTCGATGCTCCGCGCCACGAGTCGGCGGTTCGGCAGCTCAGCGGTTGGCACGGCGAGCACCGCCGGATCGCCGATCCTGACCCGGCGGAGGGCGTCCGTCCGGCTCTTCGCACCGATATCGATCCACAGGTCGGTCACCTTGCTGGCGCGGTCGCGCTCGTCCTGCTTGAGCAGGTGGATCGCCCGCTTCCCGATCACACCGTCGAGCGCCCCCTTCTTCGTCAGGAGGTGCACCCGCTGGCCGACGAGGATCTGCGGATCCCATCCCCCGATATTCGAGAAGTACAGGTACCCGTCGTCGTCCACGTGCACGATCATCAGCCCGATCTCGTCGATGTGGCCGGCGAGCATGACCCGTGGAGTTCCGTCGGGGTTCACCGCCGCGATGGAGTTGCCGGAGACGTCCGCCGACACGCGGTCGGCGAATGTCCCCGCCTCCTCGCGCCACACCCGGGCCGGCGCCGTCTCGAATCCGGACGGCCCGGGTGTGTCCAACAGTCGCTTGAGGAACGCGAGCGAGCCCGGCTTCATCGCCGGGTCGCCACCTGCTCGAGGATCCCGGTCAGGTACTGATAGAATCTCCCGACCGACGGGATGTTGAGCCGCTCGTCAGGCGAGTGCACGCCCTCGAGCGTCGGTCCGAACGATACCATGTCCATCCCCGGCATCTTCTCGCCGATGATGCCGCACTCGAGCCCGGCGTGGATCGCTTTGACGGCCGGTTCCTTCCCGAACATCTGCTTGTGGACGGCGATCGCAACCTTCAGGATCTCCGAGTCGAGATTCGGCTTCCACCCGGGGTACCCGTCCGAACCATCGGCCTCGGCCCCGGCAAGCGTGAGGATCGACGAGACGGTGTGGCAGATCTCCTCGATTTCCGACGCCACCGAGCTGCGCTGGCTGGTGGCCAGGACGATCCGCTTCTTCGCGCGGTCGGTGGCGACCGACGCGACGTTGGTGGACGTCTCCACCAGGCCTTCGATGTCGGCGCTCATCTTCACCACGCCGTGCGGCAGGGCCGAGATGGCCTGCAGCAGCTTCTTCTGGACCGACTTCTTGATCACGCCGCTCCGCCTTGCTCCCTTCTGGTGCGCGAGCTGGATCTTCAGGTCCGGCTCCACCGAGTGAAGCTCGGCCCGCGCGACCTCGTCGAACCAGGCAATCGCCTGCATCGCTTCCTCCCACTCGTCGGCGGGAACCCACACGAGGGCTTCCGCTTCGCGCGGGATCGCGTTGCGCTTGTTGCCGCCCTGCAGGGAAGTGATGCGAGCACCGAGGGCGTCGAGCTGGTTCAGGGCGCGGCCGAGGATCTTGACGGCGTTGCCGCGCCCCTTGTCGATCTCGAGGCCCGAATGTCCACCCTTGAGTCCCGTGACGGTGAGGTGGCCGGCGACTGTCTTGCCGGGCGTATCGTCGAACGTCACCGTCCAGGTGCCGATGGTGTCGCGGCCGCCGGAGCATCCGACGTACACCGCGTACTCCTCCTCGGAATCGAGGTTGAGGAGGATCCGGCTCTCGAGCAGATCGCTCCCCAGCCCGCCGGCGCCGGTCAGCCCGGTCTCCTCGTCGATGGTAAACAGCGCCTCGAGCGGTCCGTGGCTGAGCGCCGGGTCCTCCAGAATCGCCAGAATAGAGGCGACCGCAATGCCGTTGTCCGCGCCGAGGGTCGTGCCGTCGGCCATCATCCAGTCGCCCTTGCGGACCAGCTCGAGCGGGTCCTTGGAGAAGTCGTGGACCTTGTCCTTGTTCTTCTCGCAGACCATGTCGAGATGGCCTTGCAGCGCCACGCCGGGGGCGCGCTCGTGTCCGCCCGACGCCGGCTTCCGCACGGCCACGTTACCGACCCCGTCCACCTGTGCCTCGAGCCCGAGACGCTTGACGGTCTTGAGGACGTATTCGCGGATGCGCTCCTCGTGCTTGGAGCAGCGCGGGACCTGTGCGATCTCCGCGAAGTAGTGCCACACGCGTGCGGGCTCGAGTCCCGCGATTGCATTCGTCATGGTCATCCCTCCGATGTCGCACCGCCGGCCCCGATGCTCTCTGCATCGGCGCCCGGCGGAATGAAGGTCAGCGTGTCGGCGCGTGTCAGGCGCCGCATGAAGTGAACGACCTGCTCCAGCGCGGGCCCGGCATCGCCGCCGAACTGACGAAAGAGCCGGTCGGCGATCTCCCGCACCGTGACCGTGCCGTCGCACTGCCGCCAGACGAAGCTTCCGCGCTCGTCGAGGCGGAGCCGCACCTCCGGCTTGGCGAGGAGTGGGACGAACCACCGCACTAGCCAGCGGTTCGTGAACTTCGGAATGAGGACGGTCACCTGATCCTCCTCGCCGGCGATCCAGCGCCGAGCCCGCACCGGCCGAAGCTCCTCGAGCGGCAGACGATCGCGGGACCGGGTCATGAGGGGGTGTGGCGCCGACGCCCGCCGCGACCCCGTTGTGCGGGGCCGCGGCAGGCCGTCCGGCTAGATCACGGCGGTCGGTGGAGCCGGCTCGTCGGGGGCCCCGGCGTTGCTCACCGGGATTCTGACGAGGATCCATCCGAGCACGACGAACACGAGCAGGCTGAACCAGAAGGGGAACGGCAGGAACGACAGCAATCCCGGGAACCAGTCTCCGTACCTGATGTTGCCGACCGCAAACCCGGCAAACAGCAGGCCGATCAGCGCCTCGCCGGCGATCAGCCCCGCAGCCAGCAGCACACCGATGTTCTCGATCCGTGCCTTCTGCGCCTCGTTGAACTGCCGCGTCGTGCTCACGCGCTCCACGATCCCCTTGATCACGCCGCCGACGAAGATGGCGAACGTGGTCTGCAACGGCAGATACATGCCGACGGCGACCAGCATCGGGCTCTTCACCTGCATCAGGATCATGCCGAGTGCCATCAGCATGCCGACGATGATGAGCGGCCACGCCATATCGCCGCCGACGATCCCCTGCGACAGCAGGGCCATGAGGCTGGCCTGCGGCGCCGGATACTGCGCGCCCCCGAGGCCAGTGCCGCCCGTGTTGATGTCACCCTGATGGAGGATGATGAGGGGGAAGAACATCACGGCCGAGGCGGCCAGCACGCCGATCAGATCGCCGACCTGCATCTTCCACGGCGTGCCGCCGAGGATGTGGCCCACCTTGAGGTCCTGGAGCATCTCGCCCGCGACTGCGGAGGAGACGCACACGACCGCGGCCACGCCGAGCACCGCGGCGACGCCCGAGTCCCCCCGCTGGCCAAGCGCCACCATGAGAAGTGCCGCGACGAGCAGGGTCGACAGCGTGAGTCCGCTGATCGGGTTGTTGCTCGAGCCGATGAGGCCGACCAGGTAGCCCGAGACCGCGGCGAAGAAGAAGCCGGCGAAGATCATCACCACTGTCGCCACCAGCGCGGCCGCGACGTCGTGGGCGAAGTGGTTGTAGATGAAGAACGTCGCCACGCCGGTCACCAGGATGCCGATGATCACCGTGGTGAACTTCAGGTCCTGCTCGGTGCGTACCGAGACGTGCTCCCCGGCGGCGGCCTTCTTGACGTCGCTGATCGACCGGCCGATGCCCGTTGCCAAGCTCTTGCGCATCTTGAACAGCGTGTACGCGGCCGCCATCAGCATGCCGCCGATCGCGATCGGGCGGACAATGTAGAGCCACACGTTGTTCGCCATCGCGATCCAAGTCGTCTGCTCCGCCGTGGCGCCGGCCGGCACCAGGGTGGGACCGATGAAGTACGTCAGGATCGGTACGAACAGTCCCCACGCGAGCAGGCCGCCGCTGAAGTTCAGCGACGCGAGCTTGGGGCCGATGATGTAGCCGACGCCGATGTAGGCGGGGCTCACGCCGGGCGCGCTGAGCAGAATGCCGCTCTGGCCCGTGGCCACGCCGCTGCCGCGGAGGTTGATCGACGTCTTCGCGAACGCGACGAACTTCTGCCAGCTGGTGGCGAAGATGTTGAACTGTGCCATCGCCTGGATGATCGCCCCGAAGCCCATCGCGCCGAACAGATACTTGGCGCCGGTGCCACCGGCCTGCCCGACCTTGTGGATCCCGGCGGCGGCGACCGATTCGGGGAACTGGAGTTCGACGTCCTCCACCATGACGCGGCGCAGCAGCGCGACGAACATGATGCCGAGCACGCCGCCGGCGAGCATGATGGCCGACGACTCGAAATAGTGCCCCCGCGTGGCGAACTCCGGCCACAGCCCGCCGATGAAGAACGCGGGCAGGACGAAGATGGCGCCGGCAGCGATCGACTCGCCGATGGAACCCACGGTCCGGGCGAAGTTCTCCTCGAGGATCGACCCGCCCATGACCCGAAGGAGCGCCATGCCGATCACGGCGGCGGGGTAGGTCGCCGCGATCGTCATCCCGGCCTTGAGGCCGAGGTACGCATTCGCCGCGCCGAGGACGACGCACATCACCAGGCCGATGATGAGGGCTCGGAGCGTGAACTCCTGGAGGTTCATCTCCGGCGGGATGTACGGCTTGTAGCGGACGCCACCACCGCTGTTCGACTGGATGTCAGACATCGGGACTCCGGAAGATCGATGGGAACGGGTCTCGTGAGGCACTCGTGGACGGGGTGTCAGCCAGCCGGCCGGCGCGCATCGCGGGCATGGCCCGCGTCACGCGCGTCGGTTCCCTGCGCCGGTCGTTCCCACCCCGAGACATTGCGGCAAATTCTGGGGGCTCGCCCGAGGCGTGTCAACCACGCGCGCGCCGCGGCACGGGGGACTCGGCGCCCTCCTCGTCGCGATACCACCGGAAAAAGAGCACCGAAGCCGTCCCGAAGATCCACAGGCCACCGACGATCTTCATGGTGAGTCCTGCCAGCTGCTGGTCATGAATGGCCGAGAGCGCGGTCACACGGGGAGCCAGCTCGTACACTCCGTAGATCGGATAGTCCGCGAACGTCAGAAACGCCGCCGGGACGGTGGGGATGAAGACGTTGGCCAGCAGAAACACGATGCGTCCCGGGTAGGGCATTGGATTCAGCTCCGGCAGCGGTCCGAGCACCTGCCACCAGAACAGCAGTCCCGCGCCCAGCCACGCCATGTCCATCGCGAAGCTGCCGAGCTGGGACACCACCAGAAGATCGACCGCGGCCGGGAGGTGCGTCGCGACCAGCACCACGTTAAAGACCACGAACGCCACCAGCGGTCGCGCCACGAACCGCGCAAGGTGCCGGCGCCAGGGCCGCGCCAGCCAGGACCGCAGCATGGCGGGCGGCAGCCCGGTGAGCAGCAGCGGCGGTGCCACCATCGAGAAGAGGAGCCACTGGACGGTGTGGACGCTGGCGAGATACCCCGCACCCAGCGGACCGAGCGGCCAATCCGCAGCGAGCCACAGCACCAGGACGCCGAACAGGAAGTACGGAGTGTGCCGACGCGCGCCCGGGTCCATCGCGAGGCCGCGCCGCTGCCAGAAGTAGGCTCCGGCAATGGCCGCGACGAGCAGCCACACGCCGGGGTACGCCTGCCAGCTCCAGTCCCAGGGTCCCCCCCGCGCCGAGCACCACCAGGTCATCGGTGGCCTGGCGGATCCCGCTCGAGCCGGTCGACCACGTCCGTGTACGTCAGAACCGGCGCTCGGAACCGCAGGGTCCCGGCGCGCGCGAACACGGTCTCGATGTCGATCGTGTCGCCCGCGGAGAGCGGGGCCGGCAGGCCCGTGAGCATGATGTGGTAGGCCCCGGGGCGCATCCGGACTTGCGCGCCCCCGTCAATGGGGAGACGATCGACCGGCCGCATGCTCGAGAGGCCGTTCCTGACTTCCACCGTGTGCAACATCGCGTGGCCCGCCGGGGTAGCGACGCTGAGGAGCGTGTCCGCACCGGTGCCGCGGTTCTCGATCGTCAGGTAGAGGGCGGAGACGTCCGGCGCCGCCGATGCGGTGGCGTACGCTTCGCGCACGACGATCTCGCCGCCGGTCGCGAGCGGGGGATGATCGCGCCCGCACGCCGTAACCACGCAGGCGGCCAGCACGACCGCGTTGGCGCGCTTCACGGAGCCTTCCATTTCTGCGCGACGAGGAGCGGGAGGTCATGCGCCCAGTCGACCTGGCGGACCCCCGAGGGGTAGACGACGTGCGCGGAGTCGTCGGCGGTGAAGGCGAGTACGGACGCGACGTGGCCCATGCTGTAGTCCCGTCCCTTTCCCTCCCGGACGGCGGGAGGGAGTCCGAGCGCGCGCTGCGCGGCGGCGATGGCGCTGTCGGTTCCGGTCAGTCCCACGAAGTCCCCGCTGAAGTTGTCGAGCCAGGCGCGCAGGCGCTGCGGGGTGTCGCGCGCGGGGTCGACGGTCACCATGATCACCTTGACGCGATCGGCAACGCGAGGCGGAAGCTTGGGCAGCACCGCGGCGATGTTGGCCATGTGGACCGGGCAGATGTCGGGGCAGTGCGTGTAGCCGAAAAAGAGCAGGGTGACGTCGCCAGCCGTTTCACGGCGGAAGTCGTACGGCTTGCCCTCCGTGGTCGCGAGCACGAACTCGGGCTTCGGAAGTGGGGTATCCAGCACGGCGCCCCACAGCCGGTCGCCGCTCCTGGTCTCGCCTCCCCTGCACCCCAGGGCGAGACCCGCGAGCAGCGCGGAGCCGAGCAGCTGCCGGCAGCGCCGGCGGGCGCAGTTCGCCCGCATGGCCGGCAGGACCTGTCTGGTGAGGTTCATGGTACGGAAGGAATCTAGCGACCTGTCGCAGGGGGGCAGCCCACGTCCCGCCCCCGGGGTCCGTCGCGTCACGCCCCCCTGAGTCCTAATAGCTTGCCCAGTTGTCCATCCAGCCGCCGGCGATCAGGGCAAAGCCGGTCATCGAGCTGAACGCCTGCGCCACATTGCAGGAGTTGTACTGGATGGCGATGTGCGAGCCCGCGGGACCCCACCGCCCGGTTTGGGCGCCAGGCCCGATCTGATCCTGCAGTCCGGAAACGACCGCACCCTCGACTTGGCTCGTGTCAGCTGCGAACACGATACGGCCGCCGACGAGGACGACGCCCTGCCAGTAGAAGTCGTCGAGCGTGAGATTGCCCTGCACCACGAGCAGGCCGGTACCGCTCACATTGGTCAGCGTCGGGTTTCCCGCGAGGCGGTAGCTCGACCAGGTGTCCAGGCTGGTGAGCGTGGTGTAATCCGGCGAGAAACCCGAGCCCAGGACCGCGGCCCAGTCGATCCCCATGAACGCCATGCTCGCGAACGTGCTCGTAACGGGGCCTTCCACGACCGCGGGGTCGACGTACGGCGGCGCGAAGTACGGCGTCGGTCCGTTGGGTGTCTGCATTCCAGGGACCGTCGGCGCGCCCGCGCACTGGTCGTAGCCGAGGAACTGGAACGTGCCGTCGCAGTTGGAGCAGGTAAAGCTGTTGATGGGCGCGAAGGCGGCGTACACCCTCATGGTCCCGTACTGCCACCGCACATACTGCGCGACCACCCGCACTGCCTGGGGGTCGGCCCCCTGCGTCGGCTTGATGAGCCGTCCGCGGGAGCGGACGAGGTACACGATGCCGTTCAAAGTGTCGGCGGGCTGCTGGACGACGTAGGCGACGACGTCGGCGTACCCGCCGACGACGTTGATTCGCAGAGAATCGCCATTCAGGGGCCGCGTGGTGCTCTGGCTGCGGAAGCTCAGATAGTCCCGCAGGCCGTCCTGTGCAATCGTGAAGGTTTCCACGAGATCACCGCTGCTGCTTGCGATACGCCGGTCGTTCTGCACCTGCACCATGAGCGCTGCAAGCATGATCGTCACCAGCGTCAGCACGAAGAGCGTGAGCGGCAGGGCGAAGCCCGCCTCGTCGCGACGGCGCATGAGGGTCATGTCGGCCGGTTCATGAATTGGATCTGGGTCACGAGCGGGAACGTCATGGGGCCGGCCGCCCCCTGCGGCGTCGTCTCGCTTGCTCCGATCAACCGGAGTTCCAGGCCGCGCACCGTCGAGAGCGTCGCCGGTGGCGAATTCTGCGCCGTCAGGCTGCTCCCGACGAGGAATCCGAACCCCGAACCTGCCGCAAAGGGGGCCGCGAGCTCTTCCGGCGGCGCGTTGCCGGCCTTCCGCCACAAGGCGGTCCTCCCCGGAAGATCGACGGACGCGGCGAATCGATACGTTACGAGTTGGTAGAGATACGAAATGCTCCCGGGGTCCGGCTGGAAGGGAGGGCCCGCCGCGATGCCGGCAAGCCCAACCACTCGTCCACTCGGGACCGTGTGGATGCTGTCGGCCAGGCACGACGAATCCGAGGACGCGGCGACGGCGCTCACGGTCACGAACACCCACGTCCCGTTGCTGCGCCGCCAGGCGAGCCCTGCCGGGACGGCACTGGCGTACGCGACGGAGTCGCTCGGGGCGAGGCTCACGATCTGCTGGCTGCTCACGCGGTCGCACGCGATGCCGAAGACGTACGGCACCCGAACGACGACGCTGTCGGGCGCGGCGGCGCGGAGCCCGCTGTCCCCCACCATGCCGAGCTCGATCGACACCCAGTTCTGGGCCGTTCGGGCGGTGCGCCGGGCGCTCAGCATGGCCTCCTGGCGAGCCGCGAACCGCGAATCGTTGACAAGGAGCCGGGCGAGGGCGGTGGTGAGGATCGCGGCCACCGTCATCGCCACGAGCAGCTCGATCAGCGTGAAGCCGGCGCGTCTCAATTGACCCTGAACGGCGAGAGGGACGTTGACGGGCGCCGCTCCACCGTCACGGTATCTGGCATGGCGGACAATCCCCCCGTCGGGTTGATGACGATCGTCAGTCGCTTGTGCTGAGACGGCAACGATTGGACGGATATGCACCGCACGTAGACCAGCTGCCCGGTCGAATCGGTGCGGCATCCGACTGCCCCGTCGATGCTGTCCCAGGGGAGGCCCTCCGCCCAGGAAGCCGCGCTCGTGAGCGCCGCACTGCGATACCCCACCGCCGCCGAATCCTCGGCGTGGCGTGCGACCTGGAACATGAGCCTGCCGAGCGCGATGAGGACCACCGACATGATGGCCACCGCGAGCATGACCTCGGCGAGCGAGAATCCGCATTCCGACCGGACTCGTGGATGCGACCGCATCGATCAGTCCAATCCCTCCGTGAGAGGCGTCCGAACCCGCCGATCGCCCAAACGCGTGCAGAATCCGGCGATCGGACTGCCGGGAACAGCCCTTCCTACCCTTCCGCCGTCATACCTTCGTCGGCAGCCGGACCACTTGTCCATCCAGGCGTTCGGGGCCGGGGCGAACCCGTGAAGCGAACTGAACGCCAAGTACCACATTGCTGGGCGCGGACGCGATGTCAATATCCCTTCCCAGTAGTCCCTGCGGTCACCGCGGGTCGGTCACGGCAGGATGCGGATCTGTCCCGCACGGCTCAGCCGCACACGTCGCGTGTAACCGGCGGTGCTGACAGTCACGGTGATGGTCTCCGTGGCGACCCCGTTGGGGAACACCTCGACCGTCGCGGTGGGTGAGACCGACATCGACGTGATTCCGTACTCGGTGCCAGGGCCCACGAACCGCCGGCGGAATTCCGTCCCCAACCGGTTCTGGATGAGGATGAGCTTGAGCGAAGGGTTGACGATCACCACGACGGGTTCTCGCTGCCGTGCCGCAATCATCTGGGCGTACTGCAAGTCCGTCGACACCGTTGTCGCCGCCTCCCGGATCCGCGCCCGCTGCAGCGCCGGGCCGGTCTTCACCAGGGCGATGGTCATGAGGATGCCCGCCAGGATCATGACGAAGACCAGTTCCACGATGGTGTACCCGTCCCGGCCCCGGGTCGTCCGGAGCGGGGAGCGGTCATGGTCGAACCCGACCGGCACGCCGTGAGTTGCCGCAGTCATCGCCAGTGCAATGTAGGGGCGGGCGGGCATCCGGGCATATGGCGAGGTTCCGTCGCGTCCCGATTGTGACAAATGTCGCAGTTCAGTCTGTCCTGTCCGTGTCCGAGGTCCTGGCTCCGCCCGGCTGGTTCCGCGCCTGACGACGCCCCGCGGCCCCGAGCAGCAAGACCAGCACGGCGCTCGCCGCGCTCACGCCGAGCTTGAATCCCCCCGGCGCACCGCTGGCCGAGAGCAGGCCCTCGATGGTACCCGCTAGGAGAAGCAAGATCGCGGCCAACATGACCAGTTGGACGGCCTGCTTCCCGAACACGACCAGGGCGTCACGTCGCGCTAGGTCCCCCGGTACCAGGATCGCCCGCGCGATCAGCAACCCCCCCGCCGCGGCCAGGAAGATCGCGGTCAACTCCAGCACCCCGTGACCCGCAACGAACGTGAGGAGCCATCCGGCCAGCCCGTAGTTCGCGAACATGCCGAGCACGGCACCGAAGAACAGCCCGTTGAACACGAGGAGCACGAGCGTGCCGATCCCCGCCGTCACGCCGAACGCGAAGGCCCCGAACGCGACCTGTACGTTGTTGGCGATGATCGAGGACGCGACGATGGGGAGGAAAGGGGACGGAGCCTCCGCGTATCCGCGCCCCGCTGCGCGTTGCTCTCCTCCCGCCTCGGCCCTCGCAATCATCTCGTCCGGCAGGATCTCGTGCACGACGTCGGGGCGCTCCCGCACGAGGACGTAACCCGCAATGCCGGGGAACAGAAAGAGGACGAAGGCGAGGGCGACGAGCGCGCGAGCGCGGTAGGCGGCGGCTGGCAGCTCCCGCAGCACTACTCGATGGAACGGCCGGCGGCGGGTGCCGCGCACGCCGTAGAGAGCGTTGTGACCGGCGCCCACGACCCGCTCGAGGTACGCGAGCACGCGGTGATCGACGCCGTACGTCCGCGCACGGGCGAGATCCGCGGCAACCTCCC
>Ga0055464_10000123_pt1 | contig 11162 bp, 9 predicted proteins | sample Joice_ThreeSqC_D_FD_57690 | JGI IMG/M metagenome (GOLD analysis project Ga0055464, IMG submission 57690) | Wetland microbial communities from San Francisco Bay, California, USA, that impact long-term carbon sequestration - Joice_ThreeSqC_D2 | ecosystem: Environmental > Aquatic > Marine >...
GAACAGCAGTAGAAAACGAATAACCTTCATGCCGCCGCCAGTGGAGCCGGCACAACCCCCAATAAAGCTGGTAAATAACAGCATTACCGGCAGGAAACCCGGCCAGTGGAAGTAGGCTGCCGTGGTAAAACCAGTGGTAGTACCGATGGACACGACTTGGAATATGCCGTGGTGCAGGGCATCGCCGATATCGGGAAACGTACCGTTCAGATACAGGTAGGCCACGGTAACAACCGCCGTCAGACCCAGCACCGTTATGTAGGTTCTGAATTCCGAGTCGCGCAAATACACCAACACACTGACGGAGCGCCAGGCGAGAAAGTGCAGGGAAAAATTCACGCCGGCAAGCAGCATGAACACGACTGCAATCACTTCAATCGTCGGACTGTGAAAATAGCCGATGCTCAGGTCATGGGTTGAAAATCCGCCAATCGCGACGGTGGAAAAACTGTGCGAAATGGCGTCGAAGACGTCCATACCAGCGAACCAGTAAGCAAGGGCGCAACTGACCGTCAAGCCAAGGTAGATGTACCAAAGTGCCTTGGCAGTTTCGGTAATCCGCGGAGTCAGTTTGTTGTCCTTGATCGGCCCGGGGGTTTCCGCGCGATATAGCTGCATACCGCCGATACCCAGCATGGGCAGCACCGCGACCGCCAGCACGATGATTCCCATACCGCCCAGCCATTGCAGCTCCTGGCGATAGAACTGGATGGAGCGGGGCAGGCGGTCGATCCCTGTCAATACCGTGGCGCCGGTGGTGGTCAGGCCGGATGTCGACTCGAATATGGCGTCGGTGAGATCCATTTCCGGCTGTTGCGCGAACAGAAAGGGGATTGCCCCGACCAGCGCTAGCACGACCCAGAACAACGCCACCACAACAAACCCGTCGCGCACCCGCAATTCCTGGCGATGACGCCGGACCGGGTACCAGAAGATCAGACCGGCCAGCAGCACCACCACCAGAGTAATGGAGAAATCGACGCGACTGGTTTCTCCCAACCACTGAGCTATGACCAGCGGTGGCAGCATGGTAACGCTGGAAACCAGGAGCAACAGACCGAGGATTCGCTGAACGGTGGCAAAACGCATGCTGGCTTCAGAAGAAGGTCACGCCAACCTGGAACAGCCTCTCGACATCGGGAATATGGCGCTTGTCCACGACGAAAAGGATCACATGATCCTCGCTTTCGATCACAGTATCGTGATGAGCGATAATCACCTGCTCGCCACGCACCACCGCGCCGATGGTAGTTCCCGGTGGCAATTTGATTTGATCAACTGCCTGACCGACAACCTTGGAAGTCTTGCTGTCGCCATGCGCCACGGCTTCGATTGCTTCAGCGGCACCGCGCCGCAGCGAATGTACCGCCGCCACATCACCGCGACGCACATGAGTCAACAGACTGCCAATGGTTGCCTGCTGCGGCGAGATGGCGATGTCTATTGCTTCGCTCTGCACCAGATCGACGTAGGAGGGGCGGTTGATAAGCGACATGACCTTGCGCGCGCCCAGTCGTTTGGCCAACATCGCCGAAAGGATATTCGCTTCTTCATCGTTGGTCAGCGCGCAGAATACGTCGGTGTTTTCAATATTCTCTTCGATCAACAATTCTTCATCCGCCGCATCCCCCAGCAAAACGATGGCTTTATCCAGCTGCTCGGATAATCGGCGCGCCGTTTCAGCATCGCAGTCGATCAATTTCACCTGATAGCGTGATTCGATCGCTTCTGCCAGGCGCAGACCGATATTGCCGCCACCAGCGATCATGACACGCTTGACAGGCTTGTCCAGGTCACGCAGCTCACTGGTGATGGCACGTATGTCCTTGCGTGCGGCAATGAAGAACACTTCGTCATTGGCCTCGATAACCGTATCGCCTTGAGGCAATATCGGCCTGCCACGCCGAAAGATCGCCGCCACGCGCGCTTCGACCCTGGGCATATGCTGTTTCAGTTCGCGCAATTCCTGTCCTACCAGCGGTCCACCCTGGACCGCGCGCACCGCGACCAACTGCACCCGCCCGCCAGCGAAGTCCAGGACCTGCAACGCTTCCGGCTGCTCGATCAGGCGGCAGATGTAGTCGGTGACCAGCTGTTCTGGGCTGATCAGTACGTCTATTGGCAGGGCCTCCTGGCTGAACAGCTTCGGATAACGCAGATAGGGCTGGGCACGCACGCGTGCTACTTTTATGGGCGTATGGAAGAGAGTATAGGCGACCTGACAAGCAACCATGTTGGTCTCGTCGCTGTTGGTCACTGCCAGAATCATATCGGCGTCTTCCGCGCCGGCCCGGATAAGCACCTCCGGATGCGATGCCGACCCCATTACGGTACGGATGTCGATACGATCCTGAAGATCCCGCAAAATATCCGGCCGGCTGTCCACCACAGTGATGTCGTTAGCTTCACTGGCGAGGTTTTGCGCTACCGAAGAACCCACTTGACCAGCACCGAGGATAATGATTTTCATTAGTCTATGCCTAGTCAGTCATTGCCTTTCTTGAAGTCGATACCCAGCGCGCGTAATTTTCGATACAGGTGGGTACGCTCCATACCCACGCGCTTGGCCAGTTTACCAACACTACCGCCCACCTCCTGCAGCTGATGCTCGAGGTAAACCTTCTCGAACTGTTCCCTGGCCTCACGCAGTGGCAGGTCCAGCGGCAGGGTAGCGCTGGACGAGCCGGCAACTTCGACAACTTCACTGTACTGTTGCAGGGCACCCTCGACTTCGTCGATATCGATCACCGGTCCCTGGCCAAGAATAAGCAGCCGCTGCACCAAATTTTTGAGTTCGCGGGTGTTACCCGGCCAGCTGTAGTGGCGCAAGCGGTTCTGGGCGGCGATAGAAAATTCCCGGTAGGGCAGATTCTCCTGTACGACAAAGCGGTCAACGTAGAAATTCAATAACTCGGGAACGTCGGAAGGATGCTCGCGCAGCGGTGGCACAGTCAGTGGCACGACGTTAAGGTGGTAATAGAGGTCCTCACGGAAACGCCCTTCCCGGACTTCCTGTTCGAGGTCGCGCGACGTGGTTGCAATCACGCGAATATCTACCGGTACTGGCTCGGTACCGCCCATGCGCAGAAACGAGTGCGTCTGAAACACGCTTAGAAGGCGGGACTGTGTCTGCAGGTCCATATCCGAGATATTCCCCAGCAACAGCGTGCCGCCGTTGGCCTGTTCCAGCCGCCCGTAGACAATACGTTCGCCGTCCTCTGAGCCAAACAGTTCTACCGCTGAATGTTCAGCCGACATGGAACCGACAGCTACCTCGACAAAAGGCTTATCTCGCAAGGGGCTGTGCGCGTGTATGTAGCGTGCCACGACTTCCTTGCCGGAACCGGGCTCGCCTGTGATCAATACCCAGGTACTGTGCTGAGCGATCTTCCTAGCCTGCTCCCGCAGCGCCTGCATGACTTCGCTCTTGCCAGTCGGATCAGACACCGGTTGAACGCGACGTTTCAGACCCTGATTTTCCTGCCTCAGCTTGCCGGCTTCGAGTGCGCGGTTGACCACCAGCAGCAGCTTAGCCAATGAAATAGGCTTTTCGATGAAATCGTAGGCACCGAGACGGGTTGCCTCCACAGCTGTTTCAACCGTGGCATGCCCGGACATTATGATTATCGGACAAGGCAAACTGCCCCCTTCAGACCACTCCCGAAGCAGCGTGATCCCGTCGACGTCATCCATCCAGATATCCAGCAGTATGAGATCAGGCCGCCGCATGCGCCGCGCCTGGCGCGCGGCCTCGCCGCTGTCAGCCACACTGACCTCGAAGCCTTCGTCCTCGAGGATCTCCTTGACCAGATTGCGTATATCCGGTTCGTCGTCTACCACCAGGATGTGGCCGGAGGACATATTGATTCCTGTTTCTCTTTTAGCGTCCGGAATAATGGTTCTTACATGCGCACCTGCCGACATTATAGAGCAGCCTTTCTCAGGTTACAGTGCTTTGTGTTTCAGCATGAAACCGGATCTCGATGCAGGCGTGATGCTCGGCGTTATTGTGTGCCCTAATTTGTCCATTATGCTCCTCAACAATCTTTTTAACGATAGCCAGGCCCAGACCCGTGCCACGCGTCTTGGTGGTCACGTAGGGCTCAAACAGGCGCTCGAGAACCTCGTCCGAAAAGCCAGCCCCGTTGTCCTCGAAACTCAGATCGACATAACGCTCGCCGGCCGCCAGTACCCAACGGGACCGCAGTTTCAGTTCCCCCCGGGCCTTTTCACGCACCGCCTCCAGCGCATTTTTGAACAGGTTGTGCAGCAGCTGGCGCAGCCGCCCCGCATCAGCATTCATCATCGGCGTTGGTTCGGCCAGATCCAGTTTGATGCGCAATCTGGACCCCTTGTAGAGGTCGGCGACATCGCGGATCAGTTCGTAGAGATCGACCGGCTCCAGTTGCAGCATGGGGGCACGGGCATAATCGCCAAAAGCATTGACCATCTCCTTGAGCGTCTCGACCTGCTGACCAATAGTACGTGTCGCCCGATCCAGTACTTCCGCGTCTTCAGCGGGCATGGTCTTGAGGTACTTGCGCCGCAGCCGCTCCGCTGACAACTGAATCGGGGTCAGGGGGTTCTTTATTTCGTGGGCCAGGCGGCGTGCGACGTCGCCCCACGCCGCATCGCGCTGCGCACGGATCAGGTCTGTGACATCGTCAAACACCACCACCTGCCCTCCCGCGAGTTCTTCGCTGACCGGCAGTGCCGTGCTGCGGCACATCAATACCCGCCGCCCGCTGCTGTCGGACAGCTCCACCTGTTCCTGCCAGTCGGTCACCTGCCTGTGCTGATGGTCCTGGATCAGCGAAAGCAGTGGCTCCATAAAGCTGAAACGCTTCGCGATACCGCTGAGCCGCTGACCCAGTTGGCTACTCAGGTCGATACCCAGAATCTGGCAGGCTGCCTCGTTGACCGTTCTCAACTCCTTGTCCGCTCCAATACTCATAACCCCGGAAGACAAGCTTCCGAGTACCGTTTCCAGGTAGGCGCGCTGGCGCTCCACCTCCCGCTGGCTGCTGCGCGCCTGGTCCCGCGCGCGGGCGAGGCGCCGCGTCATATCATTGAAAGACCGCACCAGAAACCCGAGTTCGTCTTCGCTGGTTACGGGCAGCCGTTTGCTGTAGTCACCCTCGGCCACGGCACGAGTGCCGGCGGCGAGGATTGCAATCGGCTCCACCATGCGACGCGCCGAGTAAAATGCGGCCCATACAGCCGATAGGAGACTCAATACCAGCACCAGTGACAGCGTCAGGATATAGCTGTACTTCAGCGGCTTGCGCAGATACGCGAGCTTTTTGTAGCGGACGATCTGGCTTTCAACGTTTTCCGCCAGCACATTCAGGCGCTGCGGAATCCGGTACAACGCTTGCAGCATTTGCGGCTTGGCGCCGGACTTGGTCGCCGGCACCGGGACTACCGCCCGCACGTGTAAGCCGGCATCACCGACCGGGTCGATACCGACGTAGGAACGTCCCTGTGACATCGACATCAGCACCTGCTCGCTGGGCCGATCGGGCACAATATCGGTGCCCTCCGCACTGCTCGAAGCAATGATGCGACCGTCCAGGCCAAACAGGGTGAGTTCCGCGGCGCCACTAAGAACGCGCATATCGTAGAGCCCGATAGGCACGGTAGCCGGCGACATATCGGCGACCTTTTCGGCGACCTTTTCGGTCACCCCCAGCAGGTCGTTAAGGCGCACATCCAGAGCGCCGCGCCCCAGTTCCAGCGCGTCATCGAGTGCCCGCTCAATCTGCACGTCAAACCAGGAATCAATACCCCGCTGCAGGTACTGCAAAGAGAAGTAGTAAACCACGGTGATCGGCACGACGGCGAGGATCACGAAGGTTATTACCAGCCGCGAAGTGAGCTGCGCACCGGGTGCCCGTGCACGGTACTGTGAAACCAGCCAGTAGAGATTGGAGCCGATCAGGCCGACAAGCACCACCAGGCCCAGCGCATTAATCAGCAACAGCCAGGAATACAGCTGGCCAAAACGCTCCGAATTGTTGGTGGCGTCGCTCATTAGCGACAGCGACACCAACAGCAGCACGAACAGAATGAGCATGGGCCAGATGCCCATCCGGGTACTTTTTACGGCTGCAACTGCCATCGATACCATTTACTCTTGAGACTCCACTCCGAACCCAGGTACGCCCAGGCGCGAACCGGGGTCGGCAGTGCCTCAACATCGATGTCGGCGCGCATTCTTACATAGTACTTTTCGTCCGGCTTTAGCAGCTGCGCATCAATCAGGGGCAAATCGTAGACATCGCCTATATAGGCTAGAGCGTCGTCGAGCACAGGAAAACTGTGCTGACTGCCAGTACTGAAATTATTGACGATGTAGCGGCGGCTCAGCGCGTGATACTCGAGTTTGAAACGCTGACTTAACTCGGCGATCGACTCCGGCCAAAGCCACTCGCGATCACGCAGGACTTCGATACGCAACTCGATCAACAGGGGGACCCCGTTATGCAGTGCGTCATACAACGTGTCGTTAAAATCAAAATCCACATGCGCGCCAAGCCGGTAGACATTATCCACCAGCAGTGTGCGCGCATCGGTTATCCGTGTTTCACGCGCCCAAGTCTGACTGGCTGCAAGCAGGCAACACGTTGCCACCAATAGCGACAACAGGATATGACACCGATACCGGCGTTGCTCGTCGCAGGCCATGATTGTCGCGTGCTTCCTCACCAGGCTGTTTTATCAGGCTTTGATCAATCGCGCGAAATAGAAACCATCCATCCCATGCTCGCCGGGCAGCAGCTGCCGACCCACCGCCTGCCTCCAACCCCATTCAGCGTCCAGCGGCAGTTCCCGTGCATCCCTGTGCCGGCCCAGGAAAGCCTGCACAAGCTCGCTGTTCTCGCGCTTAAACACTGAGCATGTCACGTACAGAAGGATACCGCCAGAGGCAAGAGAGGACCATAAACCCTCCAGAAGTCGGTTTTGCTGTTCGATCAATGCAGGCAAGTCACCGGGCCGACGCAGAATCTTGATGTCGGGATGACGGCGCACGACACCACTGGCAGAGCAGGGCGCATCCAGCAAGATCCGGTCGAACAGTCGACCATCCCACCAGCTACCGGGCTCTCCAGCATCCACCGCCAGGCAGGTGGCATCAAGCTGCAGGCGCCGCAGATTGTCAGCCACTTTTTCCAAGCGTCCCGCATCTCTGTCGATGGCGACCAACTCCGCCAGGCCAGAAGCGTATTCGAGGATATGCCCGGTCTTGCCACCAGGAGCGGCACAAGCATCGAGTACCCGCTGGCCATCTTCCAGCAACAGCAACGGCGCTGAGAGTTGGGCGGCCGCATCCTGAACAGACACCGCGCCGGAAAAAAAATCCGGCAGACTTTCGACCGCCACGGGTTTGATAAGGCCGATCGCCGTATCGGGGAACGGCAGTGCCTCAGCCTCGATGCCGGCCGCCTGGAGCCTGGCCAGGTAGCTGACACGATCCCCCTGCTGCCGGTTGACTCGAAGAATCATGGGCGGGCGCTGATTGTCGGCTTGCAGAATGTCCTGCCACTGTTCCGGCCAGTCCTCCTGCAGACGATCGATCCACCAATATGGGTGTGACCACCGTGCTTGCGGATCGCTATCGGCCGATGCAAGCAATGGCCGACGACGACGCAGAGCATTGCGCAATACCCCGTTAACCAGCCCGACAGCCCAATCCTTGCCCAATCCGCGGGCTACTTCGACAGTTTCCGAAACTGCCGCGTGCTCCGGCATTTCCAGGACCAGTAACTGGTAGAGCCCGACCAGCAGCAATGCATACAGGTCACGATCCTTGGTCTTTAAAGGCTTGGTCAGCAGTTGCCCGAGCACGCTGTCCAGTCGGTAGAACCAGCGCAGGGTACCAAACGTCAATTCCTGGGCCAGAGCCCGCTGACGCGGCTCATCCACGCTGGCAAGCTGGTTGGCCAGCACGGCGCTCAACGAGTCCCCCTCATGGAGTACGCCGTACACCAGGCGTGCAGCGAGCAGGCGCGGACTAATGACCGGCCGGGTTGTCGCGTTCACAGACAGATTGTAGCCAGGTGATGAGCGCAGCCTTCACTCAAGAACCACACCATCGACGCTGCGCGCGTTGAGAAACGCTGCGGCATCCAGCCGTTTGCCCCCGGGAAGCTGGACTTCCTGAAGACGCAGGCAACCGCTCCCGCAGGCTACATCGATGCCGTCCCTGCCGGCAGCCACCACCGTACCGGGTTTCGTCGAATCGCCCTGAACGGCTTTTGCAGACCAGATTCTCAGGCTTTGCCCCTGATAGTGCGCCTGCGCCACCGGCCAGGGGTTGAAGGCCCGGACCTGGCGCTCGAGCTGCTCGGCATCCTGCCGCCAGTCGATAATGGCCTCGCGCTTGTCCAGCTTATGGGCATAGGTCACTCGTGACTCGTCCTGTGGCCGCGGCTGCAAGTTGCCGGCGTCCAGATCGTCCAGGTGCTCGGCCAGCAGGCGCGCAGCCAGCAGGCTGAGACGGTCGTGTAGTGAGCCCCCGGTTTCGTCGGGCGCAACGGGCGTACGCGCCTCGGCCAGCACCGGGCCGCTGTCCAGGCCCGCCTCCATCTGCATCAGGCACACTCCGGTCTCATTGTCGCCTGCAAGAATAGCGCGCTGAATCGGGGCTGCACCGCGCCAACGCGGCAAAATCGAGGCATGCAAGTTAACGCAACCCCGTCCGGGGATATCGAGCACCGCTTGCGGCAGCAAAAGACCATAAGCGACTACGACCATTAGATCCGGCTGTAATCCCGCGAGCGTCTGTTGCTCCGCTTGTCCCCGCAAACTGGCAGGCTGAAAGACCGGTAGTCCCTTTTGAAGCGCCAGCTGCTTTACGGGACCGGGTTTGAGTTTTCGACCACGACCTGCGGGACGGTCCGGCTGCGTATACACGCCGACGACGGTATGCCGACTGTCGAATATTGTCTGCAAAACTGGCACGGAAAAGTCGGGGGTTCCAGCGAAAATGACGCGCATAAAATGAATCAGTCTGAGCTCGTTTTAATAGTGTCTTCCCGGCCGGTATGCAACTGTGCCCGGTGTTTCGCCAGCGCGCCCCCATACTAACCGGCAAGGCCGGCCGGGAACCCATTGGCTCTGGCGCCACAATCGCTTGCAGCGAAGCGCGCTGCCCAAAACCCAGACTAAATGACGGGCTCGGCGTGTTTCTCGACGGCGCCGGTCTCATCGACACCAAGGCGCTTCTGCTTTTCGAGTTTCTTGCGGATCCGCTGGCGTTTCAACTGGGACAGGTAGTCAACGAACAATTTGCCATCAAGGTGGTCGATTTCGTGTTGTATGCAAACGGCGAGCAAACCGTCTGTCTCCAGCTCAAATGGCTCACCATCGCGATTCAGCGCCCGCACCGTGATACGTTCAGCACGCTGAACCCGTTCATAGACACCCGGCACCGACAGGCAACCTTCGTCCATTTCCTCAACACCTTCTTTGGCAAGAATTTCGGGATTAATGAACACCTGCGGTCGATCCTGATCTTTTGATATGTCGATCACCACCACCCGTTTGTGGACATTCACCTGGGTCGCCGCCAAGCCGATACCAGGAGCCTGGTACATCGTTGCGAACATGGCATCGATCAGCGCGCGCAGCTGGTCATCGACCCGTTCGACCTCCCGGGCGCGCTGGCGCAGCCTCGGGTCCGGAAAATGCAGAATTTCGAGAATTGCCATGTGATACCGGTCACAAATCGAGGTTTTGGACACTTCTATACTCTAACATAATGATCATACGAACGTTTGCCCGACACGAATATTTTGAATTGAGACAAATTTCGCTACACTCCGCCGCTCAACTGCCGTTATATATCATCGAATTAGAGCGCCTCGGCGACGATGCCAGGCCCGGACACAGACAAAACCGGTACTCAATAAAAGGGAACGCCTTATGTCGATACTGAAATCGCTGGCACTGGCTCTGGCGCTGCTGGCCACCGCCGCCTACGCCGACCAGGTAGCACTCAAGGATGGACACCCGGACCGCTACGTCGTGGTCAAGGGGGATACCCTCTGGGACATCTCGGAACGGTTCCTCAACAGCCCCTGGCTGTGGCCGGAAGTCTGGTATGTGAACCCCCAGATCGAGAACCCGCACCTTATTTATCCGGGTGACGTGATTAGTCTGGTGTACGTCGACGGCAAGCCCCAGCTACGCATTGAGCGTGGCAAAGGCACCTACAAGCTGTCCCCCACGGCGCGCGTTGAACGCCTGGACAAGGCCATCCCGACCATTCCGATCGATGCCATCCAACAGTTCCTGACTCAGCCGCTGGTGGCCGACGAAAGCAGTCTGAGCGCTGCAGCCTATGTGGTTTCCAGTGCAGACGAGCATCTGATCGTGGGCGCGGGCGATCGCATCTACGTGCGGGGTATCAGTGCCGACCAGGGGGACCGCTATAATATTTTCCGTCCCGGCGACGCCTATAAGGACCCGAATACCGGCGAAATCCTGGGCTACGAAGCCCTCTATCTGGGCGACGCCAGCAGTCAAAAATTTGGAGACCCGTCGACGCTGAAGCTGACCCGTACCACACGTGAAATCAACATCGGCGACCGCGTCTTGCCGATGACCCAGGAAGATGTTTACGCCTACTTCACTCCGCATTCGCCAGACGCGGAAATCGACGGTACCATAATTTCGGTTGTCGATGGCGTCAGCCAGATCGGTCAATATCAGGTCGTGGTTCTGAACCGGGGAACCCGTGAAGGCGTCGATGTCGGCACCGTGTTCCAGATCTTCCAGGCCGGTGAGGTGATTGCCGACCAGGTCAGCAAGGAACGCAATGCGGCCGTCAAGCTGCCAGATGAAAAAGCGGGCGTTTTGATGGTCTTCCGCGTGTTCGATAAGGTCAGTTTTGGCCTGGTTATGAAAGCCACCAGTGCCCTGCACGTCGGAGACCGCGTTCGCACACCCTGAAGCCCGACTACCTACTGGTAAAAACCGGTACCTTCGGGCATGGTATCAACCCATGCACCGAGGTACCGGTTCTTTTTTGCAGGAGGCTCAAGGATGAGCGAGCAAACCACCCCGCCACCGCTGGATTCATGCCCCCGGGACGACGCTGCCTATTGGCTGGCGCTGTATCGTGTGCCTGGTGTCGGCAACCGCGGAATGCGGCGGCT
>Ga0055464_10000124_pt1 | contig 11150 bp, 10 predicted proteins | sample Joice_ThreeSqC_D_FD_57690 | JGI IMG/M metagenome (GOLD analysis project Ga0055464, IMG submission 57690) | Wetland microbial communities from San Francisco Bay, California, USA, that impact long-term carbon sequestration - Joice_ThreeSqC_D2 | ecosystem: Environmental > Aquatic > Marine >...
GCCGCGGCCGAGGGACACTACAACCTGAGCTTTGCGCTCTCCAGGCTCGGTGCCTACGACGAGGCGCTGCGGGAGGTGACCCGCGCCCAGGGGCTCGATCCGTACTACCAGCCGGGGCGCTATCAGCTCGGCATCGATCTGCAGCGGGAGACTCCGCACCTGCAGATCGTGCCCGAACTCTCGGTGGACGTGAGGGGCGGACTGGTGTTGGACGGGTTCGAGTTCGACGCCTCGATGCTCAATGACGTGTTCGCGCGGCTGCGCCGTGACCCCGCGTCCTCGGACCGGCGGCGGAACACCTTTGCGGAGGCGCGCCGCATTGCCGAGAGTGGCCAGGTCGCGGAAGCGGCGATCGCGGTGCGACAGGCGGTGCAGGCCGGGGCGGACCCGGTCGAGGCCGACGCACTGCTCGCGGAGCTGTACGCGGGCCGCGGCCTGCACGGGGAGGCGCTGGAGCTGTATCGCCGAGCTCGCGCGGCCGAGCCGCTGCGGCTCGACCTGATGCTGGGGGAGATCCGGCAGTTGGTGGCCCTCGGCCGTTCGGCGGCGGCGCTGGACGAAGCCGTATCGGTCGCGTCGGAGTTCCCCGGGGAGGCCGATGCCTTCGCGGCGTTGGCGGAGGCGAGGCTGGCGGCGGGGGACGCCGCGCATGCGCGGGAAGCGGTGCGTGCAGCGCGCGAACGCGACCCCGCTCGGGTCGATCTGCTCAAGCTCGAGGGCGATGTGGAACTGGCCGGGGGCGAGTTCGCGGCGGCGGCGGCGGCGTACCGCGCGGCTGCCACGCAGGACCCGTCGTGCCTCGACGCGTGGCTCGCCCTCGGTCTGGTGAGCGAGCGGACGGGGGACGACCGGGAGGCCGAGGCGGCGTACCGTACGGCGCGGGCGGTCGACGCGCGCTCGGGGGCGGCGTGGATGGGTCTGGCGGGCGCGCTGCGCCGCCAGGGGCATCCGCGCGAGGCCGTGAACCTCCTCGCCGACCTCCTCTCGCGGGACCCATCCAATCTCGATGCGCTCGCCGCGATGGGGCGTGCCCTGCTCGAGGACGGGAGGCCGCAGCAGGCGCTCGAAGCCTTCGACCGCCTGCTCGCCTACGACTACGCGAACGTGCGGGCCCTGTTCCTGGCGGCGGTCGCGCGCGCCCGGGTGCGCCGTTTCCGCGAAGCGGTACACTGCTGGGAGAGGGTCGTAGCGCTCGCGCCGGACGGCCCGCTGGCCACGCGGGCGCGCGAGCACGCGCGGGCCGCACTCGATCTAGAGCGACTCTTCCCGAGCGAGGAGGCCTGATGCCGATCGAAGGCCCGCTGCGCGAGCTCGGGATCCACGACGTCTTCCACCTGCTCGACCTCGGGCGGGAGACGGGGGTGCTCACCGTGACGTCGCGCATCCGGCAGAACCGCGGAGAGCTGTACTTCGAGGGTGGGGCCGTGATCCACGCGGTCATTGGGTCGAATCCCCACCCGCTCGGGGAGGTGCTGCTCCGGGCCGGCAAGATCGCCGAGGCGGATCTTCAGCGCGCGCGCGGCATGCAGCACCGCGGCGACGAACGGAGGCTCGGCGAGATCTTGATGGGCATCGGCGCCCTCACGCGCGGCGAGCTCGAGCGCTACGTGCGGCAGCAGATCGCTGAGGTGGTGTTCGAGATCACGAACTGGCGGGAGGGATACTTCAGCTTCGCGGAGGGCCCGCTCGGCGACATTCCGGCGGAAGCCGGCGTCCGGCTTCCCACGACGTCGCTGCTGCTCGAGGCCTCGCGCCGGATCGACGAGTGGTCGCGGATCTCGCTGCGGATTCCCACGCTGAGCATGGTGCCGGTGCTCGCGCAGTCGGGCGGGGAGTCGCAGGGACGCCTGGAGCTGATCCCGGCTGAATGGGAAGTCCTTGCCGCAGTCGACGGGGAACGCGATCTTCGCGCCATCGGACGGCTGCTGGGGCGGTCGGACTTCGACGTCTGCCGGACGGTGTTCGGGTTGGAGAGTGCGGGGGTGATCGCGCTGCTCGACCGTGCGGCGGCCGCGAACCGCAGCGGGCAGGACGTGGTGGACCTGGCCGATTTTCTCGCGCTGGCGGACCGGGCGTTGGCGGACGGTCAGCCCGATGCGGCCGAGGAATCGGTGCAAGCGGCGCAGGCGCGCTTTCCCGACGACCCGGCGGTTGCCGTGGCGGCGGGCCGGCTGCATCTCGCCCGGAACGAGGCCGTCGAGGCGGAGCAGGAGTTCCGTCGCGCGCTGCGGCTCGATCCCCTCATGGCGCCCGCGCATCGGCTGCTGGGCGATGCGCTGGCCCGTCAGGGGCGTCTCCCGGAAGCCACCGAGTGGTGGGAGCGGTGGCTCACCGTGTCGAGTCACGTCAGCGAAGAGCACGAGGAGGCCGCGCGGGTGCACGACGCCATCCGCGCCGCCGGCACTCTCAGTACCTTCCTCCGCAACGGACCATGAACGACGAGTTCACAACGCTGGCCGAAGAGTTCGCCCGGGATCCGAAGAGCCTCGTGTTCCTCGAGATCGGGGAGCGACTGCGGAGGGACGGCCGCCTCGAGGCGGCCGTGCGCGTGGCGCTGAGTGGGCTGGAGCGCCACCCGAGCCTTGCCGCCGCGCACGATCTCTACGCGCGGATCCTGGTGGACATCGGCGACTACGACCGCGCCCGGCAGATCTGGACCAACATCCTGGTGCGGGAGCCACGGCACATCGGCGCCCTCAAGGGCCTCGGATACCTCTGCTTCTGGGCGAAGGACCTGGATGGGGCGCTCGATCACCTCGAGCTCGCCCTGTCGGTCGATCCCACTGATCAGAGCGTGGTGCAGGGCCTGAAGATGGTGCGGGAGGCGGTCACGGAGCCTGTTGAGGAGCCGAGCGAGGACGGGCCGCGCCCGGCCGACCGGGCGTTCCGGGGGCTCGACGGTGCCGGACGGGGGCTGCTGCTGGTGGACGCGCACGGGCGGGTGTTGGGCGGCCGGCTTGACGCCCCGCTGGCTGGTGAGGTCACCGAGCCCGTGGCGGCCTATCTGGCCGGTGCTGCCCAGGAGGCGGAGCGCAGCGCACGTATGCTCGATCTCGGGGACTGGCGCTGGCTCGTCGCCGAGGCGGCGACGGCCAATCTGCACGTCAGTGCGCCCGATGCCGACACGCTGCTGCTGGTCATGCGCGACCGCAGCGTCCCCGCCGGGCGACTAGCTCGGCTCGCCGAACGCGCGGCGGAGGCCGCGCGGACGTGGCTCGAGGAGTGACGATGGCGTCGTCTCGACTGCAGGAGGCGCTGGATCGCGTCACCGTGGTCGGCGGTGTGCGGGGGGCGATGCTGGTCGCTGCCGCCGACGGTATCGTCGTGGCCGAAACGCTCATGGAAGGCGTTCGCGGCAGCGCCGTGGCGGCCCTCGCCGCCAGCCTGGCCCGGCGCTGCAACCTGGTTGCCGAGACCGCGGAACTGGGCGCGGTGCGGTTCCTGCACCTTCAGGCCGAGCGCGGCACGCTCGTGGTCGTGCCCGCGCCGCGCGAGGTGTTGGTGGTCGCTGTCGGGAGCGCGGAGATGAACGTAGGTTTGGCGCGACTCGAGATGCTGAAGGTTGCGGAGGTGCTGGCGTGAGGCGGATGCGGGTGGTGGAGGAATGGACCGAGGCGCCGCTCGAGCGGTTCGTCACCGAGTCCGGCGCCCGGCTCACGCTGCTCATGACCCCCGCCGGCCAAGTGCTGGCGCAGCACGGGTTCACCCGTGCCGTGGATGTGATGGCGGCCGCGTCGCTCGGCGCGGCGATCATGGCCACCGGCCGCGAACTGGCGCGTATGCTCGAGGAAGCCGAGTTCTCGGCGCTGGCCCATCAGGGGAGGCGGCACGGCATCTTCCTCGGGAGCCTCGAAGGACCACGCGGCCCGCTCCTCGCGCTCGTCGTCTATGGCGCCGATTCGTCGGAGGGTCTCGTCCAGCTATTCTTCGAGGAGTTGATCGACTCGCTGGCGGCGGCGGCAGTGCCTCCGGCGGCAATGCGCCGGCCCCTGCTCGCCGCGGATTTCGAGCGGGAGCTGAACGAGAGTCTCGCCAGCCTGTTTGGACGGTGACCGTGTCGCTCGTCAACTTCACGACCCGCGAGATCACCTGCAAGATCGTCTACTACGGTCCCGGACGCTCGGGCAAGACGACGAACCTGCACTACATCTACGGGCGTGTCCCGAACGACCGCCGCGGGCGCATGGTATCCTTGGCCACGGAGAACGAGCGCACGCTGTTCTTCGATTTCCTGCCGCTCGATCTCGGTACCATCTCGGGCTTCACCACGCGGTTTCATCTCTACACGGTGCCCGGGCAGGTGTACTACGACGCCACCCGGAAGCTCGTCCTGCAGGGTGCGGACGGCGTCGTGTTCGTCGCCGACTCCCAGGTGCGCCAGCTCGACGAGAACATCGAGAGCCTGCAGGGCCTCCAGGCGAACCTCGTCGCGATGAAGTCGGACATGCGTACGATGCCGCTGGTGTTCCAGTACAACAAGCAGGATCTCCCCGCCGAGCTGATCCTCCGGCCGGACGATCTGGACGAGGCGCTGAATTTCTGGGGCATCCCCAGCTACGCCTCCGACGCGCTGCAGGGGAAGGGCGTGTTCGAAACTCTGCGCGCGATCTCGGAGCGTGTGCTCCGGAAGCTGAGCCAGGAAGGGCCCCGGTGACCGAAGAGCTGAATCCCCGTCTCACGTTCGACACGCTCGTGGTGGGTGCGGCGAACCGGCTCGCGGTGACGGCGGCGCGCACCGTCGGGGAGTCCCCCGGGACCGCGTACAACCCGCTGTTCATCTACGGCGACAGCGGGCTCGGCAAGACGCACCTTCTCACCGCGATCGGGCATCTCGCACGGCAGCTCGTTTCCGACGCCGACGTGGAATACATGACGCTCGACGAGTTCGTGGAGCAGTACCACGCGGCAGTGGCGGCGGGACAGAGCGAGGCGCTGCGCGGCCGGTTCGGACGGGTGGACGTCCTGCTGCTCGATGACGTGCAGTTCCTGACCCACCGGCGCGAGCTGCAAGCCGAGCTGCTGCGTATCGTGGAGCACCTGCAGGCGGCCAACCGCCAGATCGTGCTCACCAGCGACCGCCCCCCCGCCGAGATCCAGGATCTCGACGACCGGCTGCTGTCGCGGTTCGATGGCGGGCTCGTCGTGGACATGGACGCGCCCGACTACGAGACGCGTCTCGCGATCCTCAAGCGCCGCGCCGGCGAGCGGGGTGTGCCGGTCGATCCGGCGGTGCTGGACGTGGTCGCCTCGATCCACGCGCACAACGTCCGCGAGCTGCTGGGCCTGCTCAACCGGATCGTGGCCTACCAGGCCGTCAGCGAGGTGCCGCTCACGCCCGAAGCCGCGCATCAACTGCTCGCCGGCGAGGTGCCGGTGACCCGGCCGGGTGTGCTGGGTGGTGCGCCGGAGGCTCCGCCGCCGGCTGACGAGTTCACCGAGTTCCTGTCGGGTATCACCCAGGCCGTCCACGAGCAGGTTGGCGTCTGGCGGACGCGGATCACCGAGTGCATCAAGCGGTGGGGTGGTGAAGGGTACCGCACCGCCCGGCTGGAGCAGCTGCTGAAGCAGGAGGTCCCCACCGGGATTGAGCGGGTGATCCGGGAATACGAGCGCGACGTCGACCGGCTGCGCGGTTTCCAGCGTGCCATGGCCCGGGTGGATCCCCATCGCGTGTCGGATCCGATCTTCTACGATCCGGACCGTCTCGAGGAAGCCGACGATCTGGTGCAGGCGGCCCTGCGCGAGGGACGGCCCCCGCCCGGGCCTTCCCCGGCGTGGGCGTTCGACGCGCTCGTGCCCGGCGAGTCGAACGAGCTGGTGCTGACCGCCGCCAACGCCGTGATTGCCTCGCCCGGCGTGGTCTACAATCCGCTCGTGATCGTCGGTCCGTCGGGGGTCGGGAAGACCCATTTCCTCCACGGGATCGGAAATCAGCTGACGGGAAGCGCCAGCGCCCGGGTGGCGTGCCTGTCCGCGCAGGAGTTCGTGGACGAACTGCTCGACGCGATCGACGGAGACCGCGTCGAAGCGTGGCGCAAGCGGTATCGTGGGGCGACGGCGCTCCTGCTCGACGACGTGCACCTGCTGGCTGGGAAGGAGCGCTCGCAGGAAGAGTTGTTCCACCTGTACAACACCCTGCTGACCGACCAGCGGCAGATGATCTTCACACTCGTCGCGGTGCCGAAGGAGATCGACGGCCTCGATCCACGCCTCGTGTCGCGCCTGGAGGGCGGGCTCGTGGCGGAGATCTCGGAGCCCGATCTCGAGCTGCGGGAGGGGGTCGTCGCCCGGAGGCTCAGGGCGAAGTACCCGGACGTCGATCCGGCGCTCATCGCGTACCTCGCCGCACGGCGCGCCGACTCGGTCCGTACCGTGATCAACACCGTGCAGCGCTTCCTGCGGGCGGTGCAGGCGGAGAGCGCCGAGCCGACCCAGGCGTTCGCTCAGGCCGTGCTCGAGGGCGCGACGCCCGCCACTCGCCCCTCGGCCGCGGTCCGGACGAGCGGGGTGATCCCCGCGCTCGCCAGCGGCGTGCGCAGCCGGGAAAAGGTGGTGTGGGAGTGGCCGGACCCGGAACAACGGGTCATCGAGGAGCTGGCGTGATGGCGATCAAAGGGAGTCTCAAGGAAGCATCGCTCACCGACGTGCTCCAGTTGCTGGCGCTCGGCCAGAAGACGGGCTGCCTCACCGTCACCGACCGCACCAACCTCGGTTACATCTACTTCGACAAGGGGCGGATCATCTACGCCTCGCTGGTGAACCGGCTCGACCGGCTGGGGGACATCCTCCTCAAGAGTGGGCGGATCAGCACCCAGCAGCTGCAGGACGGGATCGAGCTGCAGTCGCGTCATCGGGAACGCCGCCTGGGCGAGATCCTCGTGACCCAGGGGGCGATCGCGCAGCAGGATCTCGAGCACTTCGTGCGGATGCAGATCGAGGAGGCCGTCTACTACCTGTTCACCTGGACGCGGGGCACCTTCACGTTCGAGAGCGACGTGCGCCCGGCGGAACAGGAGATCACCGTCAGCGTCAATCCGGAGAGCCTGCTCCTCGAAGGCGCGCGCCGGGTTGACGAATGGAGCCTCATCGAGAAGAAGATCCCCTCGATGGACCTCGTGTTCGACGTCCACCGCGACCGCCTGGAGGCGTCCGACGTGCGGCTCACACCGGAGCAGCGGCACCTCGTGCCGCTGATCGACGGGGCGCGGGACGTCACGCGGCTCGTCGAGGATTCGGGGATGGTGGAGTTCGACGTCGGGAAGGCACTGTACGGGCTCATCACCGCCGGCTTTGCGCATCGGGTGGGGCGGACGCAGGCGCCGCGCCCCGCGGTCGCCGGAGAGGCCCGGGCGGACGAGCACCGCAATCTCGGGGTGGCGTTCTATCGCACCGGCATGGTCGAGGAGGCCACCCGCGAGCTGCGGCGCGTGGTCGAGCTCAGGCCCACGGACGGGTCCGCCTTTTTCTATCTCGGCCTCATCGCGTTGCAGCAGGGGCACTGGGAAGCCGGCGCCGCCTACTTCACCCGCGCCCTCGAGTTTCTTGGCCCGCGGGCGACGGTGCTTGCCAACCTCGCCCTCAGCCTCGAGAAGGGCGGGCGGTTCGACGAGGCCGAGAACGCCTACTCGGAGGCGGCGGCCCTGGCCCCCCAGGACACCCGCGTCCTCACCGGGTGGGGGATCGTCGCCCTGCACCGCGGAGAATTCGAGGTCGCGATCGGCCGGCTCGATCAGGCCCGGGCGGTCGCGCCGGATGGCGAGCTGAGCCCGCTCTGGTTCTGGGCGCGGGCGCTCGCGGCGGCGGCGCTCGACCGCCTCGATCAGGCGGAGGCGCTCCTCCGCCGAGGCCTCGAGGGGTACGCCGATCACCCCGTGCTGTCCAACAACCTCGCCGTCGTGCTCGAAATGCGCGGTGACGTCCACCACGCGGCGGAGGTGCTGCAACGCGCCATGAGCGAGGAGCAGCCGCTGCCGCAGGTCGCCAAGAACCTCGGCGACCTGTTGTACCGGGCCGCGCGCTATGACGACGCGTGGGATGCGTACCAGCGGGCGATCCGCCTGCAGCCGACGCTGGGCGACGACGTCTACTTCCGGCTCGGCAACATCGCCTACAAACGGCAGGACCGGCAGCTGGCGGTGGAGTATTGGAACCGGGCGCTCGAGCTGAATCCGGGGCACGAACTCGCCCGGACCAATCTCGAGACCGTGAGCGCGCTGGCATGAGGATCGCAACGTCCGCCTCGCGCCACCACTGCGAGGCGCTCCTATGAGCGACCCCATTCTCGGGCCGCTGCGCGCGACCTACCAAGACATCTCACGCCGCCTCGACGCCTCGCCGTCGGGCGCCGACCGGGAGCGCACCAAGCAGGACATCGTCAGGCTCTTCAAGACCGTCGATCAGGCCATCGGTGACCTCAGCGGGCTCAAAGAGGAGATCCGGTCGCTCGTCGATCGCTTCAAGCAGCTGGCCCAGGCCGACCAGGCCGATGGGGCGCCCGCGTTCATGGCACGCGCCCCGGTGCTGCACGCCGATCACATCGGCGCCTCGACGTTTGTGGAGAAGGGGTGGAGCCTGATCTCACTCGGTGACTACGCCGGCGCGATCCAGGCCCTGTCGCGCGCGCTGGCGCTCTCCCCAGGGGACGCCCACGCCGAATCGCTGCTGGGTTGGGCGCAGATGCTGCACGAGGAGTACGACGCCGCGCTCGCGACGTTCGAACAGGCGCTCAACCGGGAGCCGACCAACTCCCTCGCGCGCATCAATATCGGCTACATCTGCCTCAAGCAGCGCCGGTTCGCCGAGGCGATCGAGCACCTCTCCAAGGCGATCCGGCTCGACAACGACAAGAAGGCCACGTTGTACGCGCACTACTATCTCGGGCTCGTCTTCCTGGCGCGGGAGGTGTACGACGACGCGCAGACGTTCCTCGAGAAGGCGATCGGACTCGGGCCGAACCTCATCGAGGCCTACTACGAGCTCGGGCGCGCCCGGTGGTTCGCCGGCGACCGCGACGGTGCCCGGCAGGCGTGGACTGCGGGCCACGAGACCAACAAGTTCAGTCCGTGGGGCAAGCGCTGCCGTGAGGCGCTCGAGCGCGCGGACGAGGGCGGGGAGCCTCCACGCTAGCGGCAGTCCTGTGCTTCGCCCTGCAGGCCACCACGCCGCTCGTCGCGCACGTCGGCCGCGTGAGCGTCGTGTACTGGGTGGGTGGCGAGGCGCAGGCGTTCGCGCTCGGGGAGATGGCGGACGCGATGCGGAGCTGGCCCGGAATCCCCGAGCTGCCCGACCGCCCGATCCGGCTCATCATGGCGTCCAACGAGCGGCAGTTCGACTCCCTGACGGCCGGCCGGCTGCCGCGCTGGGGAGCGGCCGCCACCTTCCCGGCGACGCGCACGATCATCCTCAGGCCGAGCGGGGACTTCTACCGCATCCTGCGGCACGAGCTGGCGCATCTGGCGCTGCACTCCGTGGTGATCCGGGTGCCGCGCTGGTTCGATGAGGGGTATGCGGCGCGCGCGGCGGGCGAATGGGACCGGCTCGAGGCGCTCCGGGTGAACTGGGCGCTGCTGCGCGGGGCTGTGCCGTCCCTCGTCCAAGTCGACCGTCAGCTCCAGGGGTCACGGGCGGGCGAAGCGGACATCTCCTATGCGCTGGCCACGAGCGCCGTGTTGTTCCTCGAGCGACTCGGCGGCGACCGCGGGCTCGAGCCGCTACTGCAGCGCCTCAGCAAGACCGCGGACTTCGATCTCGCTCTCCGCGCTACTTATCAGATCACGCTCGGGCAGTTCGAGACGATGTGGGCCAAAGATCTCCGCAAACGGTATGGCTGGCTGCTGTTTTTCACGTCATTTGCAGTATTTTGGTCCTTCGTGGCGCTTTTGCTGGTGGCACTCTGGAGCCGCCGGCGGGTGCGCGATCGGGGTCGGCGGGAAGCGCTGGACGAGGGATGGGTGATTCCCGAAGATGACGCAACTCCGCCAACTTGACGCACTTGGAACCTACGATTAGCCTGAGTGTCTATGACTGAGAGGGCCGGGTCGTCGGCGCGGCTTCAGTTTCGGCGCCGGAACGTCGTGCTGCTGAGCGCTGCCGTGGTCTGCCTCGGCGCGGGCTATATGCTGCTCGCGCGGGGATCGACCACGTGGGCCCCGTTGCTCCTGGTCCTGGGCTACTGCGTCCTGTTCCCCTTGGGACTGGCACTCTGACGGTCGCTGTCGGGGCGAATAGCTCAGGGGTCGAGAGCGCCTGCCTTACAAGCAGGAAGTCGGGGGTTCGAATCCCTCTTCGCCCATTTTGGAGGATCATTCCTGATGCGCTGCAAGCGTGAACACGGGAGGGCTGGAGCCGTGCTGAGGAGTCGAATTCCAGTTTCGCAGCGCTGGGCCCTGCTCGGCGCAGTGGCCGCGCTGGTGATCGGGGCGACCGAGGGGCGGGCGCAGCTCGCGTTGGGGCGCCAGGAGACGATGCTCTTCCTCATGCCGGCTTCCGGTGAGGGCGTGGACGCCACGTTCGCATACAACGTCGCGAGCGAGGTACGGGAGCGGCTGCGCAGCAAGCTGCGCAACAAGCTCATCACGTTCACGACGGACCAGATCTGCGAGGTCTTGACGCAGTCCGCGTACCCGTGCGATCAGGCGCTGTCGCCCATGGACGCCGACCGGCTCGCTCGAGCGATGCAGGCCGATGCCTACGTCGTCGGAACGCTGTCGCGTGACGGGGCGACTCCCGTCGGCCAGTTCCGGCTGGTGAACTTGCAGAGTTCGGGGCTCGCCGGCTGGATGACGGTGCGGGGCACGCCGGGTGATTCCCCGAGGACGTACGCGGCGACGGTGGTGGATTCCCTCGACAACGAGATCAAGGCCGCCGAGCAGGCACGGGAGTGTTCCGAGCGCGTGCGCCGGGGTGACTTCGAGGCCGCGCTGGAGCGGGCCGGCCGGGCGTTCGCGATGTACCCGAACCAGCCAGCGGCGGCCCAGTGTGCGGAGATCGCGTCCGACGCCCTGAAGCAGCCGGTCGACACGCAGATCGCCTATCTGGAGCGGGCGGTGGGCGGCGATTCCTTGCTCCCGCGCGTGTGGGAGCGCCTCGGGCGGCTGTACCAGCAGAAATCCGACACCGTCGCGGCGCTCGCCGCCTTCTCGAAGCAGAGC
>Ga0055464_10000125_pt1 | contig 11103 bp, 7 predicted proteins | sample Joice_ThreeSqC_D_FD_57690 | JGI IMG/M metagenome (GOLD analysis project Ga0055464, IMG submission 57690) | Wetland microbial communities from San Francisco Bay, California, USA, that impact long-term carbon sequestration - Joice_ThreeSqC_D2 | ecosystem: Environmental > Aquatic > Marine >...
GATACGCTGTTGCCGCTCGGAGGCGGAGGCACCGATCTTTTGCGCCAGCATGCCCTCTTCGATGATGTCGCCCACCATCATGCGCGGATTCATGGAAGAATAGGGATCTTGGAATATGATTTGCAGATCACGACGATGGGAGCGCAATTCACGCGTCGTCATATGGGTGAGTTCCATACCGTTGTATTCGACGCTGCCGGCCGTAGGGCGGAGCAATTGCAGGAGTGCCTTCCCTACCGTGGTTTTGCCGCAGCCCGACTCGCCCACCAAGGCTACGGTGCGGCTGCGCTGCAAGCCAATCGACACGCCGTCCACCGCCTTGACCTGACCGACGATCCGCTTGAACAATCCCTTGTGAATGGGAAAGTGCACCTTGAGGCGACTCACTTCCAGGATAGACTTGCCCGCCTCCAGGGTTTCATTCGCGGCATGGCCGATAGGTACGGTCGGCGCGGTCTGCCGCTCCGGCTTGGCTATCGCAGCATCCACCAGGTGACAACGGGCACCGTGACCCGGCTCCGCTTCCAGCCAGCGCGGCGCCTGCTCGCGACAGGTCTGCCAGGCGTAATCACAGCGCTCGACAAAACGGCAGGCGGGAAATTCCTGGGCCAGGGACGGCACCGAACCGTGAATCACCGCCAAGGGCTTGCCGCGCTTGGCCTTGGCCGGCACCGAGGCAAATAACTTTTGAGAATAAGGATGAAGCGGGTGGGCGAAAAATGCCTCGCGCCGCGCCTGTTCAACGATATGCCCCGCGTACATCACCGCAACGTGATCGGCCATGCCCGCCACCACGCCGAGGTCATGGGTGATCAGCAGGATGGCCATTCCCGTATCTTTCTGCAGCTGCTGCAACAGCTCCAGGATCTGGGCCTGGATGGTGACATCCAAGGCGGTAGTGGGTTCATCGGCGATGAGCAGCTCCGGCTCGCCCGCCAGGGCAATGGCGATCATCACCCTTTGCTTCATGCCGCCGGAAAGTTGATGGGGATATTCATTGTAACGGCGCGCCCGATCCGGGATCCCCACCGCATCCAACAATTCCAGCACCCGCTTGCGCATCTCGCCTCCCCGCAAACCGCGATGCCGCCCCAACACTTCTCCGATTTGCTCACCCACCGTGAGCACCGGATTCAATGAGGTCATGGGCTCTTGAAATATCATGGCGATGCGGCGCCCGCGTACGTTTTGCATCGCCATCTCGGACAGCGTCAGCAGATCCTGGCCGTCCAGCAACACTTCGCCTGAGACATTGCCCTGCGCCTGTTGCGGCAACAATTGCATGATGCTGAGAGCGGTCATGGACTTGCCGCAACCGGATTCGCCCAATAAAGCGAAGGTCTCACCGCGCCGCACATCGAAACTTACGCCATCCACGGCGCGAATCGCTCCTTTGCTGCTCGCAAAATAGGTCTTGAGGTCGCGAATCGATAACAGTACGTCGTTGTTAGGCACCTATTGTTTCCTCAATCTGGGATCGAAGGCGTCACGCACCGCATCGGAAAACAAATTCGCGGCCAGCACCAAAACGAACATCAACACAAAGGCGGACAGCAAGGACCACCATACGACGGGATCGCGGGCCATCTCCAAGCGCGCCGCATTGATCATATTGCCCCAACTGTTCATGGTGGGATCCACACCGACACCCACATACGATAATACCGCTTCCGCCAATACCAGGCCGCTGAAGTCCAATACCACCGAAATCAGCACGATGTGCATCACATTGGGCAGTATATGACGGGTTATGATGCGGAAATGGCCCACTCCGAAGGCGGACGCCGCCTGGATATAATCGACCTCGCTGAGCTTCAAGGTCTCGCCCCTTAACAGCCGGCACAGCCCGGTCCAACTGGTAATACCGAGAATGATGCACAGGAACAGCAGACGCATATCCGCTCGGTAAGCAATGATATCGAACATTTCCGGATGGGTTTGCATAAAGACTTGCAAGGTCAGTATCGCGGCCGCAATCAACAGGACCCCCGGTATGGAGTTGAGCGTGGTATAGATATATTGAATGACGTCATCCACCCAACCACGGAAATAGCCGGCCATGATGCCCAGCAACACCGCGAAGGGCAGCATTACCAGGGTGGTCAGCGTGCCTATCACCAGACCGGTACGGATACTTTTCAAGGACTGATATAAAACGTCCTGCCCTACCTTATCGGTGCCGAACACGTGGTATTTCACACCGAGATCGGCACCCAGCATCCCCAACAACATGAGTATCCCGGCGGTAACCAGGATTACATGCCAAGGCAAGGCCATCCTGCCAGCGATCATGTCACGGACGATCTGCCCCATACTCCGGCGGTGATGCAGCGCCAATATTGCCGCCAACAGCGCTGCCAGAACCAACCACAGACCTATCCCCTGCATGAGCGCAACACCGACCGTGGACATGATATCGGGCCAGCGATCCCGTTCCGGATCATGCAGAAAAGCACCGCCATATTTCAGGCGCGGATAATCACGGATCGTCTTGCCGTCCGCACCTTCCATGGTTTCCTTGCTGTAAAGATGGGTGGCGAACGGCGCAGAATAGGTTTTCTCCACATGATCACGCAAGGGCTGCAGCACGATATCCAGGATACTGGTGACATCGGAGGAATAATGAGTTTGAGCGCTTTTGGAGTCGTTCTGTAAGGCCTGCTGGAAATGGATCGAATCCAATAAACCGATGCCGACATAGACGAGCAATACTACCAGTGAGGCCATGGCCATGCCGCTCCGCCCCACTTGCCGCCACGGCGCGCGCAGCGGTTCCTTGCCCCGGGCATAAAAGATGAAAGCGATGATCACCGCCACCAGCAGGTAGATCAGGGCATCGGTCCAGAGTATGACGGGCTTGAATGACATAGACATGCTATCCCAGGCGAACCCGTGGGTCGACCAGCGTATAAGAGATGTCGGTCAACACTAGGCCGACGATGTACAATACCGAACCGAGAAACACCATGGCGCGCACTATGCCAAAGTCCTGGGAGTTGATGGCATCGATGGTATAACTGCCCAGGCCCGGAATACCGAAGAACGATTCGGTAATCAGACTCCCCATGAACAACAAGGGCAATACCACCACTGCGCCGGTGAGGATGGGAATCATACCGTTCTTCAAGACATGCCTGAACAGCACCATGGGCTCGGCGAGCCCCTTGGCGCGCGCGGTACGTACGTAGTCCTTGCCCATCTCTTCCAGGAAGATGGTCCGGTACCAGCGCGTGCCGCTGCCTATCCCGCCGATTATCCCGATCAACACCGGCAACACTACGAACTTGAAGGCATCGATGCCTCCCTGGTAACCCGAGATGGGTACCAATTGCAACAATTTCCCGATGAGATATTGGCCGCCGATGATATAGAACAGACCCGAAATGGACATGAGGATCACACACAGGACCACGCCCCATAAATCGATGTATGTCGCTCGGAAAAAGGCAATGAATAATGCGAAGCTGATGTTGGCCAGGATGCCGATTATGAAGACCGGCACTGCGATGGCAAGACTGGGCCACATGCGTTGGCGAATGTCGTAGCCGATATCCCGGCCGTCGTCCGCCGCGCCGAAGCGGAAGGCAAACAGGGTCAGTGATTTCGTGTAGAAGATGGTGTCGGTGAGTTTGTCGAGACCGACGGCCCCGCCGTTGTACAAAAGCGGCTTATCGTACCCGTGTTCATGTTTCCATAACTGAATAGCCTCGGGTGTGACGCGCTTCATGCCGAGCTGCATGCGCGCCATGTTGTCCGGACTGTTCACTACGAAGAACAGGATAAAGGTGATAAGGTTAACCCCGATCAGAATGGGGATGGCATAGAGAACACGCTTGACTATATATGTAAGCATAGTCGACTAGCTCCTCTTGATCGGCGAGTGCAAGCGCCGGCGGTATACCGCCACCGCCGGCAAAGAGCCCAACACCAGCAACAGGATCACCACGCCAAACGGCCACAGCACCGGCTGATTCCACTCCAGCTGTTCACGCGCGCGCAGTTCGGGATCGATACGAAGATATTTAAGGGTGTTATTGGCCATGAGATTGGGCTTGGCGTTCTTTAGCCACGCATGGTAAAGGCTGAAACCCTTGGGATGGAAGCCCCATACCCACGGCGCATCGCGGCGGGCGATCACGACCATGCGGTCGATGACTGTCTGCCGCGCCGGACTATTGGGCATATCTTTCATCTGATCGAAGAGCTTATTGAATTCGGGATTGTCATAATTGGACGCGTTTTCGCCTTGCGATTTCACCTTGGCGTTGGGTCCGTAGAGCAGAAACAGGAAATTCTCGGGATCGGGATAATCCGCGTTCCAGCCAAAGAGAAAAATCTGGGCACTACCCTTCTGAATCTTGTCCTGAAAACGATTGTAATCGGTGTTGCGAATATCCAGCTGGATATTGATCTTCTGGAATTGCTTGAGATACCAATCCAGACGCGCCTTGTCGTCGGGGCCTGTGGCGGTGATATCGAGGTGCAGCAACAATGGTGCACCGGTCTTGGCGTCGACGCCGTTTGGATAACCGGCTTCCGCGAGCAGTTGCCGTGCCACATCCAGGGATTTGCGCCGCGGCGCGCCATTGACCCAATCATACATGTAGGGGTTCATCCCCTCTTTGCCGTCGCGATAACCGAATATGCCGGGCGGGATGGGACCTTGCGCCGGGATGCCGCGCCCGTTGGCGAAGATGGAGATATATTCTTCCTGGTCTATGGCGATGGAAACGGCTTGGCGCAATTTGCGCCCTCGCTCATCCAGGCCACCCACCACCGGATCGAGCATATTGAACCCCATATAATAGGTAGAGGCGCCTATCGCGGTCTCCAGCCGTATCCCCTTTTTCCGCATGGCCGCCGTGAGGACCGCCTCGCCTTGGCTGCCGATACGCACCGCCTGGTCGAAACTATCCGAACTGATGCCGGATGAATCGTAGTAACCCTGCAGAAATTTATTCCAATACGGAATGCTTTCCTTTTCCAGGCTGTATACCACCTTATCCACGAACGGCAGGCGCTTGCCCGCATCGTCGAGTAAGCCTGCTTCCTTGTCGCCGGGATCGCCTTCGCTCGGATAGGTTTCGAGATGAAAATTGGGATTGCGCTCCAACACCATCCGACGATTGGGGTTGTTGACGGTGAGCATGTAAGGGCCAGTGCCCACCGGATACCAATCCAGAGTGATGTTTTTTTCGGCCATGCCGGGCTGGGCATAGAATTGATCCACTTCCTTGGGCAAGGGAGCGAAAAACGGCATGGACAGCCAATAGAGAAATTGCGGATAGACACCGCGAATCTTTATGCGGTAAGTATAACGGTCTACGACCGTCGCGCCTTCGAGCGGGTACTTGTCGAGGTCGAGAAACCCTTCGCCCTCGCCTTGGGTCTTATGTTGGTCTAAGGCCTTCTGCAAGGTTTTCTGATATTCCCTCATCCCAACGATGTGGTCGCCCATCAACCCCACGATGGGAGATTGTAATTGCGGGTGGGCCAAGCGCTTTATCTCATAGACATAGTCCGCCGCAGTCAGCTCGCGGCTGCCGCGTTTGGGGAAATCCGCAAGCGTATTGATGTCACTCAAATCCGCCGCGGTCAAATGCAGATAGATCGGCTTGCCATCGGCATCAACGGCGAAGGCGGGATGAGGCTGATAGCGGATACCCGGACGGATATGAATCTCGTAGACGGTGTAGGCCACGCTTTGCGGTGACACATCATCCGGCAAACGCTGCCCCTTATCGCCGAAAAACTCGGCGCGGGGCATAGTGGAAACCGTCGCGGGTATCAGAGTATATGGCCGCTTCAAATATTGGTATTGCAGCGGCGGCTCATAAATCTGGCTGATGAAACGATATTCGTTGGCTGCGTAGGAACGCGCCGGATCGAGATGCTTGGGGCGGGCGTCAAAGGCGGCAAACATCACATTGCCCCGCAATTCGCTGGCGGGATAGGGGCTGTTCCACGGCGTATCGCCGCATCCCGTCGTCAGCAATACGACCCATAAACCAAGCGCCAGACCGCCGTATCGTCTTAACCGCACAAAAAAATCACCCAGCTTCATAGCTCGCCTGTCACGGAACCTCTTGGTTGCGCATCCACCGAATCCTCGCCCTCTCCGTCTGAGACGGCGCATCAGTATATACGTTTCGGCAGCGGACGTTCATGCTGTACTATAGCGGTCATGGGCAGCCCCTTCCCGTCACGACCGATTTTAGGTAGTGTACCGGCCACAAGACCGGGACCGGACCGGGCGGGAAACCTGCTCGAAGCCCGATATCTAAGGATAAAGATCGAAGGACATATGCTATGGGATTTCTAAAGGATAAACGAGCATTGATTGTGGGCGTAGCCAGCAACCGTTCCATCGCCTGGGGAATTGCGCAGGCCCTGCATCGCGAAGGGGCGGAACTCGCCTTTACCTATCAGAACGAGAAGCTGCAATCCCGTGTGGAAAAATTTGCCGCCGAATGTAATTCGGACATCACCCTGCCCTGCGACGTTGCCGATGACAGGCAGATCGAGGATGTATTCAACCGCCTCGATGACTACTGGGATCATGTCGATATCATCATCCATTCGGTGGCCTACGCACCGCGCGAAACCCTGGAAGGCGACTATCTGGACAACCTCACCCGCGAAAGTTTCAACATCGCCCACGAGATCAGTTCTTACAGCTTCGCCGCCCTGGCTAAAGCGGGACTCAATATGATGGAAGGACGCAACGGCGCCCTGCTGACCCTGAGCTATCTCGGCGCGGAAAGGGTGCTCCCCAATTACAACGTAATGGGCGTGGCCAAGGCCAGCCTGGAAGCCAACGTACGCTATATGGCGCAGAGTCTGGGACCGGACGGTATTCGCGTCAATGCCATCTCCGCCGGACCGATCAAGACCTTGGCCGCCTCGGGGATCAGCAATTTGCGCCACATGCTCAACACGGTGGAAAAAAGTGCGCCGCTGCGCCGTAATGTCACCATCGAAGAAGTGGGTAATGCCGCGGCCTTCCTGTGCTCGGATCTGGCCTCAGGCATCACCGGTGAAATCATCTATGTGGACGGCGGTTATCACATCGTGGGCATGAACGCGTTCGACACCGGATCGGGGAAGAATGAAGAATCCGCCGCCGACTGACACGCAAACCACATCCGGCAACAGGGCAGCCGAGTAATGCCCCATAAACATGCCGTCATGCTGTTGAGTTTAATCGTCCTCGGCGTTATCGGCGGCACATTCTGCGGATGGTATTTCGGGGCGGCGATGGAAGGCATCGCCTGGTTGGGGACCCTGTTCCTCAATGCCCTGAAAATGCTGACTCTACCTCTGATCATCGCGGCGGTCATCAGCGGTGTCGCATCTTTGGGGGACGTCCGCAAACTGGGACGACTGGGAGGTGTTACGGTCCTCTATTTCGTCATCACCACCGGCATCGCCGTCATTATCGGCCTGGTGATGGTCAATGTCATTCAGCCAGGGGTGGGCCTGGCGTTACAAGCGGGGGCCATACCCGAGCAAGTGCGCGCCAAGGCCGGCACCGGCATCGCCGACATCCTCCTGGCCATGATCTCGCCAAATCTGGTGACCTCCGCGGCGAACATGCAGCTCCTGCCCCTTATCCTCTTTGCCATCCTCCTTTCCGCCGCCCTGACCACCGTGGGCGACAAAGGCCGACATGTCATCGCCTTTTTCGACGGCCTGAATGAAGCCCTGATGAAGGTGGTCATCTGGCTGATGTATCTCGCCCCCATCGGCATCTTTGCCCTGGTCGCCGCCCGGCTGGGCAAGGCGGGTGGCGGAGATGCCTTTTTCGCCCAACTGTCCGCAGTGGCATGGCACGTAGTCACGGTGCTGAGCGGACTTAGCCTCCATTTCATCGTGCTGGCCGTGATTTTGGTCCTGGTAGCCCGCCGCGGCCTGGCATTCCTGGCTAACCTGTTGCGCGCCTTGTTGACGGCCTTCGGCACCGCCAGCTCGTCAGCGACCCTCCCGATGACCATGGAATGCCTCAGGGAGAACAACGTGGACGAGCGGGCCATCCGCTTCGTGGTGCCGCTGGGTGCCACCGTCAACATGAACGGTACCGCCTTGTATGAAGCCGAAGCGGCCCTGTTCATTGCCCAGGCCTACGGTATTCACCTCGGCTTCGGCCAACAGGTAATCGTCTTCGTCACCGCCACGCTGGCCGCCATCGGCGCCGCTGGCATCCCCGAGGCCGGCTTGGTCACCATGGTCATCGTCCTGAGCGCCGTGGGTCTACCCCTGGAAGGCGTGAGTCTGCTGCTGGCCGTTGATTGGTTCCTGGACCGGTTCCGCACTACTCTGAATGTCTTCGGTGACGCCGTAGGCGCTGCGGTGGTTCACCGCTTTTTACCGGCATTACACCTATAATCAACTGCTAATATGCGAACCCCGTCACAAAAACCCCACCCAAATTCCTTATACTGGTTCAAACAAGATAATTATAGTCTTATAGACGCACTCGCCATTAACCGTTCTCCAGGCTATACCCCCTAGCAAAGGAGTCTTCCATGCCAGTCAACTCAGTTAATTCCCCTATCGACCTGGTCGCCAGCAGTCGCAGCAAGCCTCAGCAGGAGCAACAGGAAGTCCACCAATCCGGACGCGATGCCGCCCCCGATAATGACAGCGATGATCATACCGTCCAAGCGGCCAAACCCACCGTCAACACCTCGGGACAAACCATCGGCAGCATCGTCAATACCAAAGCTTGAATGTCATCCACCGTATAGCATTAAAGCGACCATTCCATGGCATATGATATTAAGGGCTTAGATTAGCCTGCTACCGCTAAAGCAATGCCGGTTGTTCCCATGACCCGGGAGCGCAAATCAGACATACAGCATAAATGAACGGACGCATCCGCACGGATGGCGGGCTGTAATCGTTCAGCCCTGATGAAATAAGGTTGAGATACCCCCGCACGACTCTATACAGCGACTGCCGGAGCGGGGTTTACTTTGTAACTGTTAGGTTGTTCTATAGCTTGTCCGAATAGGTCTCTATCTTCATTTGTGACCTTATCGCATCCACATAAGCCTTAAAGACATCTTGGCCGTGGTCGCGCTCCAGGGAGGTCTTTAATGATTCCAAGGTCTTTTTATCGGCACTGGCCGGATCACCCTCTTTGACGGCATAGAGCCCATATACCGCGAAATCTCCCGATGACAAGGCCTGCCCATCAAAAACGGGTTTGCTATCGGCTGCTGGAATCAGGTGGAATGCGGCATCTCTGATTTGCTGATTCACCTTGGCGTCTTCACGGCCGATGTAGCCGGGCCGTTCCCATTTCACTTTAAACTGCGCCGCCACCGCAGCTGCGTCCTCGCCTTTGCTGATGCGGCTTACAAACTCGTCCCCGGCCTCTTTGGCCTTGGATTTTGCAGCCTCTATGCGTAGCAGCTGGCGGATTTCATCACGGACATCATTAAGCGGGCGCAGTGCCGCTGGCTTGTGCTCCTTCAAGTGCACCACCACCACATGATCCTGGGTCAACTCAATGGCTTCACTATTCTTACTACCCTCCAGAACATCTTCTGAAAATGCCGCCGCTCTGACCTTGGGGTTGGACGCAATCCCTACCCCACCGTCGCGACTGAACAAGCCGGTGGACTGGATGGGTATGTGCAGTTGTTGCGATGCTTCGGTCAAATTATCTGCATGCTCGAATGCCACGTTGGACAGAGTCTCGGCCTCGGAATAGAACTTATCTTCCGCCTTCTGACGCTTGAGATCGCGCTCCAACTGGGCCCGTACCTGTTCAAAGGGTTTGCGCTCACCGCCCCGGATACCTTCCAGCTTGATGAGATGGAAACCGAAGGTACTGCGTACCGGATTACTGACTTCACCGACCTTAAGGGCAAAGGCGGCCTTTTCAAAGGACTTATCCATTACGCCGCGACCGAAAAAGCCCAGATCCCCGCCTTCCTTCGCTGAACCGGGGTCTTGAGAATATTTCTTTGCCAATTCGGCAAAAGACTCACCTTTGCGGATGCGGGCCAAAATATCCTCGGCCTTTTTCTCCGCGGTCTCCACTTTCTCTGGCGACGCATCGCTGGCCACCTGAATCAGGATATGGCGTGCGTGCCGCTCTTCCGGAGTGGTGAAGTCAGCTGCATGCTCCTGGTAGCGTTCGCGTATGGCCTCTTCCGTAACCTGGATATCTTTAGCCAGACCATCCACCGATAAATCCAGATAGTTGACACTGACTTGTTCGGGAGTGCGGAAGCGATCGGGATTATCCCGGTAAAATTTCTCGACGGCCTTGTCATCCACAGTGGCATTACCGATATAGGACGACACCGGCAGCAGCGCATAGCCGATATCCCTTTGCTGCAACTTGATACGCAGCAGGGTATCCAGTTCCGACTTAGTCACGAAGGCGCTGCCACCTACGCCCTGGTTCAACTGTTGGATGAGCAGGTCATTTCTGACCATTTTTTCGAAGGCACCTACCGACAGGCCTTGGGACCGCAGCAGACGGTGGTACATATCGGGATCAAATTGCCCCTTGGTCTGCAGGTTGGGGATCGCTCGAATCTCGGCACCTACGCGCACGGCGCTCATGCGCAGGCCGGCATCGTGAGCGCCCTGCACCAGAACCTCACGATTGATCAAATTCTCCAGTACTTGTTTCTTGAGCTGCTTATCATCAATGAGGGAGGGATCGAAATTCTTGCCCATCATCGCCTTGATGCGGTCTCTCTGCTGCTGATAAGTCCGCTGAAATTCAGCATCGGAAATCTTCTTGCCATTGACCACGGCTACATTCACCTCGGCATCCGTGGTCTGATACGAGTGAATTCCCCATAAGGCGAATGGGATAACCAGCAATATGACTATTGCCCAGGCAAACCACCCCTGGGCACGTTCGCGGATGAACTCAAGCATGGCCGGTGAAGCTCTCCCTTATAGTGAGTCGATAGCAGGAAGTAATCGACGATCAAACCTTACAGGATTGTAATCGGGCATAAATAGTCAAGATTAAAAAAGGCGCCCCTCCGTTAAAGAAGCGCGCCCTTGTATTTTATGGCGGAGTGGACGGGACTCGAACCCGCGACCCCCTGCGTGACAGGCAGGTATTCTAAC
>Ga0055464_10000127_pt1 | contig 11011 bp, 12 predicted proteins | sample Joice_ThreeSqC_D_FD_57690 | JGI IMG/M metagenome (GOLD analysis project Ga0055464, IMG submission 57690) | Wetland microbial communities from San Francisco Bay, California, USA, that impact long-term carbon sequestration - Joice_ThreeSqC_D2 | ecosystem: Environmental > Aquatic > Marine >...
CACCTGCGGCCGCGCCTGCCGCGGCGACGGCGGTGGTGGAACAAGAGGAGGGGCTCGCGCTCGAGCCGTACGTCGACACGGCGCGATGCACGAGCTGTGAAGAGTGCATCAAGGTGAACAAGAAGCTGTTCGCCTACAACGACAAGAAGCAGGCGTACATCAAGGATCCCAAGGCGGGGTCGTTCAAGGATCTCGTGGTCGCCGCCGAGCGGTGCCCCGTCAGGATCATCCATCCGGGATCGCCGCTCAATCCGAAGGAGAAGGACCTCGAGAAGCTCATGAAGCGCGCCGAGCCCTTCAACTGAGGCGGCGGTCACGATGCGGATGAAGTTCAGCCATGGGGTCCACCCGCCCGAGCTCAAGGCGCTGACGGAGCACGTGCGAATCCGGCGGCTCCCCTTCCCCGATGAGGTCGTGCTGCCCCTGAGCCAGCACACGGGGAAGCCGGCCAAGCCGATCGTGCGGGTGGGCGACCGGGTGGAGCGCGGTGACAAGATCGCGGAAGCCGACGGGTTCGTCTCCTCGCCCGTCCACGCGTCCGCCGCGGGCACGGTCGCCGCGATCGAGTTGTGGCCCCACGCCTCCGGTGTGTTCCAGGAATCGATCCGGATCGCAGTGGCACCGTACGATGCACAGGTCCCCCGCAAGCGGATCATCCCCGACTGGCGGGGCCTGGCGAAGGAGGAGATCGTCGAGCAGGTGCGGCAGGCCGGCGTGGTCGGGCTCGGCGGCGCGGCGTTTCCCACGCACGTCAAGCTCGTTCCCCCGAAGGACACGACGATCGACACGATCGTGATCAACGGCTGCGAGTGCGAGCCATACCTCACCACCGATCACCGCACGATGGTCGAGTATCCCGACCGCGTCCATCTCGGGACCCGGCTCATGATGAAGACGCTGGGCGTGGACCGGGCGATGATCGGCGTCGAGAACAACAAGCCCGACGCCATCGAGCGCCTGCAGGCGACCATCCCGGAGGACCTGAAGGGAAAGGTCACGGTCCACGGACTGACGGTGAAATATCCGCAGGGCGCCGAGAAGATGCTGATCAAGTCCCTGCTGAACCGTGAGGTGCCCTCCGGCAAGCTGCCGATGCACGTCGGCGTCGTGGTGCACAACGTGGCCTCCGTGGCTACGATCGCGGAGGTGTTCGAGACGGGCCTGCCGTTGGTCGAGCGGATCATTACGGTAACCGGCCCCGGCGTGCGGCGGCCGTCGAACCTCATCGTCCCGGTCGGGACGATGACGAAGGATCTGGTCGCGGCGTGCGGCGGCCTGACGGACACGGCGCGCGAGATCGTGTTCGGTGGCCCGATGATGGGAGCGGCGCAGGCGAGCCTCGACGTGCCCGTCATGAAGGGCACGAGCGGGGTGATCGTGCTCACCGATGCCGAGGTCAAGCCGCAGCAGTCGTACCCGTGCATCCGCTGTGGGCATTGCCTGGACGCCTGTCCGGTGTTCCTCAACCCGCAGATCCTCGGCCAGCTCGCACTGTACGAGCGCTACGACGAGATGAACGAGCACCACCTGCAGGACTGCATGCTGTGCGGCTGCTGCGGGTACACGTGCCCGTCGAACATTCCGCTGACCCAGCTCTTCGCGCTCGCGAAGGCGCAGCTACGAAGGGCGCCGAAGGCCGCATGACGACACCGCGACTCCTCATCACGGCGTGGCCGCACCTCGCGGAGCGGGACAGCACGCCGCGGATCATGTGGACCGTGAATCTCACGCTGATCCCGGTCATCGCCGCGGCCATCTACTTCTTCGGGCCGAGCGCCGTTCTGGTGCTCGCGGCGAGCCTGGCCGGCTGCCTCGGCACCGAGTGGGTCTTCAAGGGGCGGGCCGCTCTCGCCGACGGCTCGGCCGTCATCACGGGACTGCTGCTGGGCCTCACCCTGCCCCCGGGCATCCCCATGTGGATGGCGTTCGTCGGCGGCGCCTTCGCCATTGGCTTCGGCAAAATCATCTTCGGGGGCCTCGGTCAGAATATCTTCAACCCGGCACTGCTCGGGCGCGCGTTTCTGCAGGCGGCCTTCCCGGTGGCCCTCACCACGTGGCCGGTGATCCGCGAGAACTGGTGGGCGCTGCGCGGCGACAACCTCGCGCTGCCGCTCATGAGCCCGCGGGAGGTGGATGTGCTGACCAGCGCCACGCCGCTCGGCCTGATGAAGTTCGAGCACCAGGCCACCGGGCTCGGGAAGCTTCTGATCGGCGCCACCGGCGGATCGTTGGGCGAGACCGCGGCGATCGTGATCCTGCTCTGCGGCGCCTATCTCGCCTGGCGTAACTACCTCAACTGGCGGATCCCGGTGAGCATCTTCCTCACCGTGGCGGCCCTCGCGACGCTCACGCACGCGATCAACCCAGCGTACCCCGGAGCCCTCTTCATGCTGTTTTCGGGTGGGCTGATGCTCGGCGCCGTCTACATGGCAACGGACATGGTCACCTCTCCCGTCACGAACCGCGGAAGCTGGGTGTACGGGTTCGGCATCGGTGCGCTGGTGGTCGTGATCCGCCTCTGGGGCGGGCTGGCGGAGGGCGTGATGTACGCGATCCTGCTGATGAACGCCCTGGTACCGTTCATCAACCGCGCGACTCAGCCGACCGTGTTCGGCACGCGCACGGCCAAGGAGACGACGTGACCGCGCCGGCGCCATTCCAGCCGAAGCCGGACGTCCCCGCCTGGCGGCTGTTGCTCACGCTCGGCCTCTCGGGCGCGGTGGCGGGCTTCCTGCTCGTGTTCGTCTACCAGCTCACGCTGCCGATCATCGAGCGCAACAAGGCCGAGCGCCTCGCCGCGGCGATCCAGGAAGTGCTCAAGGCGCCCGACCACTACGACACGTTGTACGTGAGCAGCGGCGCCCTCACCAAGGCGTTGCCACCGGGCGCGGATCCGGGGAAGCTCGAAGCCGTCTACCTCGGCTACCACGCCGACGGCACGCGCATTGGCTACGCCATCGCCTCCCAAGAGCCCGGATTCCAGGATCAGGTGCGGCTCATCTTCGGGTACGACGACGCGACGAAGACGCTCCTGGGCATGAAGGTGCTCGAGAGCAAGGAGACGCCGGGCCTCGGCGACAAGATCGAGAAGAGCGAGGCGTTCGTCTCACAGTTCGACGGCGTGGAAGCGCCCCTCAAAGGCGTGAAGGCTCGCGAGGCCACCAGCGACCCCCACGAAGTGGACATGATCACGGGCGCGACGATCTCCTCGCGCACCGTCATCCGGATCATCAACGACGCGCTCGAGCGCATGGAGCCGATGCTCGAGTCGTACCGGGCGGCGGCCGTACCGGCCGCTGGCACCAAGGCGGGTCAATGAGCGACACGACACCGCAACAGGACTTCTTCCGCGGCATCTGGCGCGAGAATCCCGTGCTGATACAGATGCTGGGGCTCTGTCCCGCACTCGCCGTGACCAACTCGGTGGCCAACGCCATCGTGATGGGCATCGCCACCTTCTTCGTGCTCACGGGATCGAGCCTGCTCGTGTCCATGGTGAAGAAGCTCGTGCCGGGCGAGGTCCGCATCTCCACGTACATCCTGATCATCGCGACGTTCGTGACCGTCGCGGACATGACGCTCGAGGCACTGGTCCCCGACATCCACAAGGCGCTCGGCGCCTTCGTGGCCCTGATCGTGGTGAACTGCATCATCCTGGCACGCCAGGAGGCGTTTGCCTCGAAGAACACGGTGGGCCGTTCCCTGCTCGACGCGTTCGGGACCGGCGTCGGGTTCATCGTCGCGATGCTGATGATGGGGACGGTGCGCGAGGTGCTTGGCAACGGCACGATCCTCGACGGCACGGCGCTGCGCATGAAGGTGATCCCCGGCAACTTCGAGCCGTGGGTGATCTTCGTGCTGCCTCCGGGGGGCTTCCTCACGCTGGGCTTCTGGCTGCTCATCATCTCGTGGTTCCAGAAGCGCCGCACCGAGCGCGCCAGGATCCGTGAGTGGCCCGAAGGGGTCGCGGCCCGGAAGGAGGCTGCGTGATGGGCGATCTGCTCTGGATTCTCCTGTCCGCGATGGTGGTGAACAACTTCACCCTCGCCTACTTCCTGGGCCTCTGCCCGTTCATGGGGGTGTCGGGACGGATCGCTACCGCCCTTCGCCTGGGGTTGGCGGACATCTTCGTGCTGGTGATCGCATCGATCTGCGCGTGGTTCCTGAATACGTTCATCCTGCCGTACGCGCCGTTCCTGCGGCTGATCTCCTTCATCGTGGTGATCGCGTCACTGGTGCAGATCGTCGAGATGGTGATCAAGAAGGTGAGCCCGACGCTGTTCCGACAGCTGGGCATCTACCTGCCCCTCATTACGACCAACTGCGCGATCCTTGGACTCGCGATCTTCCAGACGAACCGCGGCTACGGGCTCCTCGAGGGGATTTTCTTCGCGCTGGGCGGCGGAGCAGGTTTGACCCTCGCCCTCGTGCTGATGGCCTCGATCCGCGAGTCGAGCGAGATGGCCGACGTGCCGTCGCTCGCGCGCGGCATGGCGCTGGTGCTGATCATCGCCGGCAGCCTGTCGCTCGCCTTCATGGGCTTCGCCGGCCTGCTGAGCGCGTCATGAACGAGATCCTCGGCGTCGCCGGCCTCGTCGTACTGTTCGTGACCTTCGGACTCACGCACCGGAACGGCCGCACCAAGGTGTGCGATTCCTGCGCACTGCACACCCCGGACTCGCACTGCCAGTCGTGCGAGCTCGCCAACGACAAGTCGGAGTCTTCGCATGGAAAACCGTGATCGCCCCCCGGCCCGCCACCCGACACGCCGGGAGGTCGTTGCCCTCGGAGTCGGGGCGTTCGTGGTCGCCGCGGTCCCGTTCGCACGCCGACGGCGTGCCGGCCTCATTCACCGCACCATCCCCGTCATGGGGACGATCGCCGAGGTGGGAGTGGTGCACCGGGACCCGCAATACGCGCACGCCGCCATCGACGCGGCGTTTGAAGAACTGCGCCTGGTGGACCGGTTGATGACTCGGTTCACGCCGACGTCCGAGATCGGGCGCGCCAATGCCGGTGGCTGGCGCGATGGCGTGGCCGTGTCCGAGCCCACCGCGGCCGTGCTGTACGAGTCGCTGCGCTGGGCCGAGGCGAGCGACGGGGCGTTCGACCCGTGCCTCGGACGGGCGGTCGAGCTGTGGGACGTCGGGCACCGCACGGTGCCGCCGGCACCACACAGTGTCCAGAGGCTCGCCGGGCGGCGGCTCTACCGCGCGCTCGACCTCGACCGCAGGGTGGTGCGGTTCACGGATCCCGACGTCGCCGTAGATCTGGGCGGGATCGGCAAGGGCTACGCCGTGGACCGGGCGGTGGCCACGCTACGGGCCTGGGGCATCGGTCAGGGCCTCGTGAACGCCGGCGGCGACCTCTACGCCCTCGGCACGTCCGAGGACGGCGATCCCTGGAAGGTCGGCATCCGCTCGCCGACCGATGCCGACCGGCTGGCCGGCGAGATTGCGGTGTCCGATGCCGCCGTTGCGACGTCGGGCGACTACCTCCAGCGGTTCAGCTATCACGGGAGGTCGTATCACCACCTGCTGGACCCGGCCACCGGGGGCCCACGGGTGACCGGCGAGCACAGCGTCACGATCAAGGCAGCCAGCTGCATGGCGGCCGATGCCGGAGCCACCGCCGTGTTCGGCATGGACGAGCCACGCGCCCGTGCGCTGCTGCGACGCGCCGCGGACGCGGAGCTGGTCAAGGCGGTGTGACGATTGCGGTGAAACGTGAAGTGTGAAGTGTGAATGAGCTGATCCAGCTCACCGCTGCTCACAAGCTCACGCTCTGCGCTTCACGTTTCACCCTTTCCTCGCGAGGCCCGAGGCGGGCCGGATCTGCCGGCTCGCCTCGGGCCTCGCTGCATTCGGCGCCGACCACCGCACCTCCCCGGTAAACGCTTTCCCGCCTCACGTCGTATCATATCAGGATGCACGGAGACCCGGGCCGCTCATGAACGAGCTCGCGCGCCTCAATGAGGCGGTTGCACCCGTCGTGGTCCATGCCCGTCGGGGCGACGCCGATGCATTCACCGAGTTGGTGCGGATCTGCCGCCCGCTGATCTACCGGTGGGCCTATGTCGACACGGGAGACCCGGACGATGCCGAAGACATCGCGCAGGAGGTCCTGGTCAGGGTGTACCGGCGGTTGCGCACCTTCCGCGAGGGCTCGTCATTCACGGCCTGGCTGTATCGGATCACCCGGAACCTCGCCGTGGACCGCGAGCGGACGCGGGCCCGCCGGCGCCGCCTGTGGCCGGTCGGCGACGCAGCGCGTGCGGCGCGCTCCGTGTCGGGCCCGGAGGACGCGGTCGTGAGCGAGGATTCGGCTGCCATCGTGCACGGGTTCATGAAACGCCTCCCGCGGCGGCAGCGCCAGGCCCTCGACCTCGTCGATCTGCAGGGCCTCGCGGCCGCGGAAGCGGCGACGATGCTGGGTCTCGATGCCGGGACGATCCGAGTGCACCTCCACCGCGCGCGGCGAACCCTCCGCTCGATGATCTTGGAACACGTGCCCGAGATGGCGGAGGAGTTGTGACCATGCACTGCAGCGACTGCAGGCATCTGCTGCTCGAGGCCGACCCAGGGGAGCTGCGGAGGATCGGCAGCTCCGAGCTCGTCGCCCACCTCAGGGCCTGTGAGACATGCCGTCGCGCGGCCCACCATGTGCTCGATGGCGAGCAACTCCTCCGCACCGCACTACTCGACCTGCAGCCGAATGGAAGCGCCGCGGTCGCAGCCCAGGCAGCCATCCGCACATCGCGGCGCCGAAGGCACCGGCTCGTAGCCGTGCCACTTGCGGCCGCCGCGGGCCTCGCCGCACTGCTCCTGCTCCGCCCTGAGCCGTTCACGCCCGGCACGCCGCAACAGTTCGCGGGACCACCGCCGATCGTCGAGGCTCGCTCGGGCCAGGACGTGATCGTCTACCAGACGGCCAACCCCGATGTCGTCGTGGTCTGGCTGTTCCAGCGAAAGGGGAGTTGATCATGCACAGAGTCACCGGGACGCTGCTCGCGCTCACGTTCGTGGCGTGCGCTCGCACACCGAGCCTGGACACTCAGACGTTCGAGCTGCACTACCTCGACGCCACGCAGGCGCAGCAGATGATCCAACCCTACGTCTACGGGGACCGGCCGGACGCCCCGGGCGCGGTGAGTTGGGTCGGGAACACCATCACGGTCCGCGAGACCCAGGACAATCTCGACAAGATCCGCCGCGTGTTGATGGAGTTCGACCGGCCCAGGCCGACCGTGCGCCTGCACTTTCAGCTGATCGAAGCCAGCGACGACGCGCCGACCGAGCGATTCGATCCGGCCATCGGCGACGTCGTCACCGAGCTTCGGAACCTCTTCAAGTACAAGAGCTACCGGCTGCTCACCAGCGCGGTCGTGGGCGGCAGCGAGGGCAGCCACATCGAGCAGATCGTGGGAGACCCGCGCAATCCGGATGAAGACGTGTTCCGGCTGGTCGCCACGATCGGAACGGTCCGTGGCACCGGCGATTCGGCGACGGTCCAGCTGGAGGTCGGAGTGCACAATCCGATGCGCGGTGCCCTGCAGACGACCGTCAACGCGCGCAACGGGCAGACACTGGTGGTAGGCAACGCGCAGCTGGCACGCGGTGGAGGAACGGTGATCCTGACGGTGACGCCCGAGTTGGTGCAGTAGGCGGGAGCCGGAGCGCGCCGTCGGTGGGGGGACCGCGCGCTCCCCCGCTTCGGCCAAGGGACGTCAGGCCTCGAAGACGAGGCTCATGCAGCTCCCCCCCGCTTCAGCCTTGCGCAGCTCGGACAGCTCGACCGTCTCGACGGTCCGGCCGGTGGCGCGGACGAGCGCCGCGGTTTCGGGAAAGCCCGCAGCCATCACGACCGCCTCGCCCACCAGGAAGCTGTTCGCGCTGCCGGGGTGCGCCGGTGGAACGTCGAGCAGTTCGACCTCCCGTAAGGCGTCTGCCTCGATCCAGCCTCTGTTGATCAGCACGAGCCCGCCGCCCAGGTGCGAGCAGGCCGACTTGAGATGGAGGCATCCCGTCACGGACACGGGGCGCACCACGTAGCCGAACGGGCCGATCGCCCCGGCCAGCTGCGCGATCCCGGCTTCGTTCGTACGAGTCGACCGGCCGATGTACAGCACGCGACCCACACGTAGCACGTCTCCCCCATCGACGGTTCCGGGTGCCTCGATGCGCAGGAGGGGGCGATACGCCCCCAGTCGCGCCTCGACGGTGGCCACCTCCGGCAGCCGGGACGACGCGCCCGGCCTGGTGATCACCGCGATCTCGTCCAGCACGATCGCCACGTCCTCCACGAAGACCGCGTCGGGGAGGTCCGGCTCGGGAGGAAGGGAGATCACCTTCGCGCCACGGCGCGCGAGCGCCTCCTCGTATCCCCGGTGCTGGGCGATCGCGAGCGCGACATCGATCGGCTCGCGCTGGAGATGGGTCAGGGCGCAGCGGGTCAGCGCATCGGTCGGCGGGCGGGTGAGGGCGAGGAGCATGGAGATCTCAACGTGCAGAGTGCAGAATGCAGATTGCAGATGTCACGAGACAGACGTCAGGTGCCAGATGCCGGATACGGGAGCATGAGACGGCGCGCCCTTGCGCCCTGCACCACCTGTCACCCCCTCTTCCCGTCGAAGAACTCCCGCAGCAACGCCCCGCATTCGTCTTCCCACACACCGCCGCGCACCTCCGGCCGGTGGTTGAGCCTCGGGTGACGCAGGAGGTCCCCCACGCTTCCCGCCATCCCCGCCTTGGGGTCGTACGCGCCGAAGAGGACACGGCCAACGCGGGCGAGCACGATCGCGCCCGCGCACTGGGCACACGGCTCGAGCGTCACGCAGAGCGTGGCGCGCTCGAGCCGGTCCACGCCCGCGGCCGCGATCGCACGCTGGATCGCGATCAACTCCGCGTGCTGCGTCAGGTCGCGGCGCGCCACCGTCTCGTTGTGCGCGCTGCCGATCACGACCCCATCGAGCACCACGGCAGCCCCGACCGGCACCTCGCCAAGGCCGGCTGCCTCCCGCGCCTCGGCGAGCGCCGCGGCCATCCCGAGTCGATCCTGCCCCTCGACGGGTGGTCTGGGATGGCCCATCACCGGGAAAGGTACGTCTGCCTCATCCCTCGCGCTCGGCCGCCGCTCCCCGCCGCAGCCGGCTGAACGCGAAGCCATCCCCTTCCGGCTCCACTCGGATGACGTCTCCCTCCGCGTACTCGCCCTCGAGCATGGCCAGCGCCAGCGGGTTCTGCAGCCGGCGCTGGATCACCCGCTTGAGCGGCCGCGCGCCGTAAATCGGATCGAATCCTTCATCGACCAGACGCGCCTTCGCCTCCGTGGTGACCTCCAGCGCAAGCCCCCGCTCTGCCGCGAGTTGCGTCACGCGTGCAAGCTGGAGATCCACGACGTGCAGCAGGTTGTCCCGCGTCAGCGGCCGAAAGACGACGACGTCGTCCACCCGGTTGAGGAACTCGGGCTTGAAGCTGTGCCGCAGTGTCTCCAATACCTGCCGCTCGACCTCGAACCAGTCGCGACCGACGGACTCGAGGATCCACTGCCCCCCGAGGTTCGACGTCATGATCAGGACCGTATTGCGGAAGTCCACAGTCCGGCCCTGGCCGTCCGTGAGCCGCCCGTCGTCGAGGATCTGCAGCAGGACGTCGAACACCTCCGGGTGCGCCTTCTCGATCTCGTCGAACAGTACGACCGAATACGGCCGGCGGCGGACGGCCTCCGTGAGTTGCCCGCCCTCCTCGAACCCGACATATCCGGGCGGCGCGCCGATCATCCGCGCCACCGAGTGCTTTTCGCCGTATTCCGACATGTCCAGCCGCACGAGCGCCCGCTCGTCGTCGAACAGGAACTCGGCGAGCGCGCGCGCCGTCTCCGTCTTCCCCACCCCGGTCGGGCCGAGGAAGATGAAGCTCCCAACCGGGCGGTTCGGGTCCTGCAGGCCGGCCCGTGCGCGCCGCACGGCGTTCGCCACGGCGGACACTGCCTCCTCCTGCCCGACCACGCGGCGGTGCAGCTCGCCTTCGAGCTGGGTCAGTCGCTCCTTCTCGGACTCGAGCATCCGGCTGACGGGGATGCCCGTCCAGCGCGCCACGATCTCCGCGATGTCCTCCGGACCCACCTCCTCCTTCAGGTACTTCGCATTCTCCTGGATCTCGTCGAGCCGGCCTTTCTCGGCCTCGATCTCCGCCTCGAGCGCCGGGATGCGTCCATAGCGGATCTCCGCGGCGCGCTGCAGGTCGCCGGCGCGGGTAACCCGCTCGACCTCGAGTCGCGCCTCTTCCAGCTCGGCCTTCTGTGCCCGCAGTTTGCCAATAGCGTCCTTCTCGGCCTGCCACTGCGCCTTCATGGCCTGGGCCTTCTCGTCCAGCTCCGCCAGGTCCTTGCGCAGCGCGTCGAGGCGCTCGCGGCTCGCGCGGTCCTTTTCGCGTGTCAGGGCCTGCTCCTCGATCTGGAGTTGGATCTTCCGCCGCTCGACCTCGTCGATCTCCTGGGGCAGGCTGTCGATCTCGATCCGAAGCCGACTCGCCGCCTCGTCCACGAGGTCGATGGCCTTGTCGGGCAGGTGCCGGTCGCCGAGGTAGCGGTCGGAGAGCGTCGCCGCGGCTACCAGTGCGGCGTCGGTGATGCGCACGCCGTGATGCACCTCGTAGCGCTCCTTGAGCCCGCGCAGGATGGCGATCGTATCCTCCACGGAGGGCTCGCCGACGTAAACCGGCTGGAACCGCCGCTCGAGCGCCTTGTCCTTCTCGACGTACTTGCGGTACTCATCCAGGGTCGTCGCGCCGACCACGTGCAGCTCGCCGCGGGCGAGGGCCGGCTTCAACATGTTGGAAGCATCCACCGCGCCCTCGGCCGCGCCGGCACCCACGAGCGTGTGCAGCTCGTCGATGAACACGACGAAGCGCCCCTCCTCTCTCGTGACCTCCTTCAGCACCGCCTTGAGACGCTCCTCGAACTCGCCCCGGTACTTCGCGCCCGCGAGGAGCTGGCCGATGTCGAGCACGAT
>Ga0055464_10000131_pt1 | contig 10889 bp, 7 predicted proteins | sample Joice_ThreeSqC_D_FD_57690 | JGI IMG/M metagenome (GOLD analysis project Ga0055464, IMG submission 57690) | Wetland microbial communities from San Francisco Bay, California, USA, that impact long-term carbon sequestration - Joice_ThreeSqC_D2 | ecosystem: Environmental > Aquatic > Marine >...
CCGCGCCTCGCCCGACACCGCGGTGTACCGGCCCGACAGCACCACGAGCGCCTTGAGCGTCGGGAACTCCCGCGACAGCGCCACCCCCACGGTCCAGCCGTCCGAGTCCCACGTGTCCGAGTCCGGGTCGTTCTCCCCCGGCGGGTGCTGGCGCTCCTCCTGGCTCCCGCGCTCCACGAACGCGGTCCACGTCGCCCCGACCACCTCCCCGCCGAGCGACAGGTTCAGCGCCACGCCGTCGCGCTCCATCCGCCGCTGGTAGTAACCGGCGGCCACGTCCTGCGGTCGCGCCTCGAAGTAGCCCTGCAGCCAGTACACCCGGGACGGCGCCGCGACCGAGTACAACAGCACCCGCTCGGCGTGCGCCCGCCAGCGGCCGTGCACGCCGACCCTGATCAGGCGCGAGGGGGCCCACGCCACGCCGACGCTTACGCCGGGATCCGCCGCAGAGAGGATGCGCGGCACCGGCGCGGCCTCCGTTCGGCTCTGCTGTGCGCGATAGCCCAGCGCCACCCCGAACCCGACCGTGCCGAGCCGCCAGCCAAGCGAGCCCTCCAGCATCGCGTCGGTGCGGCCCAGCTCCGACCCCGCGGTGTCCATCACCACGTAGGGGCTGCCGGGGTACGCGACGTCGAAGTCGCTGAGCGCCCGCTCGAGGTTCAGCCGGGAGACCCGGGCGCGCCCGATCGCCGCGCCCCGGTCGCCAAAGGTCCCCCAGGCGTTCGCCCGGAGCGACGCGTCCGTGATCCGTCCCGCGTCGAGCGGCCGGCGGTAGTCGCCGTCGGCCCGGTCCATCGTGGCGCGGAACGAGCTGAACGCGTCGTCCAGCTCGAGGGGGAGCGCCCCCGGGTTGCCCGCGCTCCACAGCAGGCCGACCCGCGGGGCCGGCCAGTGGAGCGCGTCAGGCAGCGCGCCCGCCGCGCCGGGAAGCGTCCGCGGCAGCTCCGCCGTCCAGGTGAGCGGGCTCCAGCCGCGGGTCCACGCGGGGTCGATGTCCGGCATCGACCCGAGGTCCTGCGCCGCCAGCGGCACGCGCGCGCCGACGACCAGCGTCACGACGAGCGCGCACGCCGCGCCGCGCGTGCCGCGCCGACACCCTGCGGGCGCGCTCATCGCCAGCCCCGCACGATCGCGCCGGGCCGCAGGTTGAGCTCCACCCCAAACTGCACCCGGCCGTAGAGCCGCGACTGCTCGCCCGCCTCCGCATACCGCCCCACGCGATCCAGCGCGTTGAACGCCCAGAACCGCAGCTCCCCCTCCAGCGGCAGCGACTTGCTCACCTGTAGCCCCAGCATCCAGTCCGGCGGCGTCGACTGCGGCGCGATGAGCCCCCCGCGCGGGACGCGGAGGTCCTGGTACTCGGGCAGCCCGCGGTCCTCCTCCGGCACCGGCACGAGTTGGGCGGCCCGCGTGAGGTAGCCGGCGAACGCCAGCGTGTCGCGCGAATCCACGTCGTCGAGGAAGTCCTTCAGGTTGTGCTGGATCACGGCGGTGACCACGAGCCCGAGCGTCGGCTGATGGTGGATCAGGCGATACGTGATGAGCTGCTTCTCACCCACCTCGCGCGCCCCTTCCCAGTAGGGCGCGCGCTGCTGCACCTGGCTCATCTGGAAGTCGGAGAACTGCTGCTCCCTCCCGACATTCACCGCCTCGGTCCGCCAGTCGGTGCGCACCCACGTGCCCATCACCTGCAGGCGCGTGCGGAGCCCCGGGATCTCCGGCAGCGTCGCGACCAGCTCGAAGCCCTCGTTGGTCACGTCGAGGTGGTTCGCGGGACGCTGGATAAGGATGGGGACGGTATCGGCGCTCGACGGCGGCTCGATGATCTCTGGCGGAATCCCGTTCCCCGTCACCGAGTCCGTGAGCTGGTAGTGGTCGCGCAGCAGGTAGGTGAGGTCCTGCCGGATTCCCACGCCATTCTCGATCCGGTCGCGGAACGCCACGAGCGAGACGACCCAGTCGCCCCGGCCCACCTCGACGCCGGCCTCGGCCTTCTCCCCGCGTGAGAACCCCAGCTCCGGATTGGCGGGATCGTACACGAAGGTCGTGAGTACCGCCAACCGCTCCTCGGGCACGTTCGCGAACCAGTTGACGTTGATGACGTCGTTGTACTGCGGCGCGGGATACAGGTCGGCCAGCGACGGGACCTTCGCCGTGCGGCCCCACCCGCCCCGCAGCCGCAGCCACGGCAGCGGCGCGATCTCGCCGAACAGCCGCGGCTGGAACACGGCGTCCGTCGGATCGAGGAGCCACGAACCGCCCTCGTGCAGCACGTCGAGCCGGAGGCCGAGCTGCAGCGCGTAGCCCACGCCGCCGATCGCGCCGTCCACGCGATCGTCCACGTAGAACGCGCTCGTCGCGAGCGCCGGGATCTCGGCGAAGCTGCGCGGCCGGTCGTAGCCCTCCACCCCGTTGAACACGATTTGCGGTGGGAACTCCATGTCGAACTGATACCCGGCGCCGTGGTTCCACTCGCGGCGGTACTCCAGGCCGCCGCGCAGGGCGTGCCGCAGGCCGAGCCACCCGGACGAGCCGTCGGCCTCGCCCCGCGCGTAGACGAGCCACGGATCCCCGTCCACCTGCAGCTCCGACGTGTACGGCCCGAGCACGTACCACCCTTCCTGGCGTCCCGGCGTGAGTCGGTCCGTGAACGGCATGGCCCCCCGGGACCGGTCCGCGCGCGTGAAGGAGCGCTGCCACTCCCGCGCCACCGATGCGGTCGCGGTGAGGGTCACGCCCCTGCCGAGACCGAAGCGCGCGCGCTCGGACAGCTGCACGCCGCCGTCCTGCGTGTGCGACGCGTACCCCGGCTGCGTGTTCGGGTCCTCGGGGCGGTTGTCGTCGAGATAGTAGAAGTCGAGCCGGGTGTCGAACTCCGCCCCCCCGGTGCGTGCGCCGTGCCGCACCTGGCCCGCGAACCGGTTCGCGTAGTCCTGCGTGACCCCCGGCGAGCTGCGGGTCCGGGCGAAATCGAAGTTCGCGTTGAGCCCGTGGGCGGCCGACAGGTCCCAGCCGCCTAGCGCCGTTGCCTCGACGGTGAGCGCGTCGTACTGCAGGCGCACCTCGGGCTCGAACGCGCCGACCCGCGTGTCCACGATCACCGCGCCCTGCGTGAGATCGCCGTAGCGCACGGAGGGGATGCCGCGGATCACCTCGACCCGCTCCAGTGTCGAGGCGGGAATGCGCCGCAGGTCGACGCCGCCGCCGGCGGACGTGGCGAACCCGATCTCACCCCGCGGGCCCAGCGACTGGAGGTTGGCGTTGTTCGAGAGCGGCACGCCGTCGAGCACGATGAGCGTGCCGAAGGTGGCCAGATCCGACGCCGCGGTGCTGCCGGTCGTGCCGGACGTGGCGGTCGCCCGGAGCGCGAACTGCTGGACGTCGCCGAGGCTGGGCGGCTCCAGCTCGACACCGGGCACCAGCTCCAGAACCCCCCGGAGGCTCACCGCGGTCTGGTGCCGGATCGCGTCGATCTCGATCACCGAGGCGGTCGCGTTCTCGCCCTCCGCGCGGCCGGCCGCATCGGCAGTGACGACCAGCTGCTCGAGCATGAGCGGAATGACCGCGAGCCGGATGTCGACGCGCAGGTCGCCCGCCGGCGGGACCGTCACGGGGACGCGCACCATCGCGTAGCCCAGGCGTCGCGCCCGCAGCACGCGGGGACCGGGCGGGACGTCCGGCAGGCGGTACTCCCCCTGCTCGTTCGTCACGCTGGAGAGGCCGGTGCCCTCGACCGCGACGGTCACGCCGCTCACGGGCGTCTCCGCCGTGTCGGTCACCACGCCGTGGATGACGGCGGCGGGTGGCGGTTCCTGGGCGGCGGCGTGCGACGGGAGGAGGGCCGAAGTGAGCAGGAGCGCGGCCGCGACGACGGGCGCACGTGGCAGAGCGGGTCCGGCACGACTGCCGGCGGCGTCGGTTCCAGACCTGGTTGGACCTAGGCGGGCGCGCACGAACCGAGGCACATCACCACGTACCATGGACAGCCTCCCGATCACCGCCACTGTCCAATGTTGCGGCCGTCGGTCAACGTCGCAAGGAGCGGGGGAGGAAACGGCAGGCAGGTCGCCCGCCTGACGTGGCACCCGCCGGCCGGACTGCCCTCAGACGATCAGGCCGCGGGCGATCGCCGTGGCGAGGAACAGGACGGCGACGAGCAGGACGAGCTGCACGGAGCTGACCCGCGCCAGCCGGGACGCCCGCGCCAGATCGGGCGTCGCGGAGCGGCGCACCGCGCGCCGCCACCGCATCAGCGTCACCATGGGCGACAGCTCGAGCAGCAGAATCAGGACGAAGAGACCCATCTTGGCGTGAAACAGCGGGTTCTGGAGGTAGTACGCGGTGCCACGCTCCAACCCGCCGAAGGCGCGCCAGAGGCCCGTGCCCAGCCAGAGCACGCCGGCGATCGCCCACAGGTTGTCCGCGAGAAAGACGGCGCGCAGGTCGGCGGTGAAGCGGGCCGCGCGCAGGGCCCGCGCACGCGCATAGACGGCACCGAACCCGATGCCGAGGGCCAGCAGGTGCACCGAGGCCACGAGCCAGCGCACGGTCACGTCGAGGTCCAGGAATTCGGGCATGGTTCCCGACTATACGCCTGAACGCCCGATTCGATCCCCCGGCCGGGAGGCTAGAGCACCCATCCCTCCCGATACACCGGGCTCACGTACTCCTCGGGGATCGTCCCGTTCGTGACCTGTCCGGTCTGCGGGTCGATCTCCAGCACCTGCGCCGTCCGCACCGCGAGGTTGCCGAGCAGCACCATCTCGGTGAGCGGGCCGGAGTGCAGGGAGAAGTCCGAGCCCGCCTTCCCGCCGCTCTTGCACGCGGCGATCCACTCCTTGTAGACCCCCTCCGTGCGCGGGTAGCGCGGCTCGGGCGGATCCGCCAGGAGCGCCTTGTGGCGCTCCTCGTTCACGAGGAAGGGGTTCTCCCCGTAAATGCCGGCGGCCAGCGACCCCTCGTCACCGACCCAGAGCTGGCCGCTGTCCCCGAACGGCCAGCGGCTCCCCTCCGGCAGATCGCGTGGCCTGGGCGGTGTGAGATTGCCGTCCCGCCAGACGACGCGGATCGCCGGGCGGCTGCCGCGCGCCGGGAACTCGTAGGTGATCCGCGAGACCGCCGGGGCGGTCTCCTCGAACAGCGGCGTGGACTCGGGCACGACGCGCGTGGGATAGCCCAACTCGAGCGCCCAGAAGGCCGCGTCCATCGCGTGGCAGGCGATGTCGCCCAGCGCCCCGCTTCCGAAGTCCCACCAGCCGCGCCATGCGAACGGGGCGTACGCCGGGTGGTACGGGCGCTCGGGCGCCGGTCCGAGCCAGAGGTCCCAGTTCAGGGTCGAGGGCACGTTGTAGGCCTCGAGCGGCCGCTCGATGGCCTGCGGCCAGATCGGACGGTTGGTCCAGTACTGCACCTCGCGCACCGTCCCGATCCACCCCGCCTCCACCCACTCGCGGATCTGCCGCGTCCCCTCCCACGAGTGCCCCTGATTGCCCATCTGCGTCGCGACGCCTGCCTCGCGGGCCGCGCGCTCGAGCGCACGGGCCTCGCCGATCGTGCGCGTCAGCGGCTTCTGGCAGTAGACGTGCTTCCCCATCCGGAGCGCCATCATCGCGGCCGCGGCGTGGGTGTGATCCGGCGTCGAGACCGTGACGGCGTCGATGTTGTCGCCTTCCCGCTCGAGCATCACCCGGAAGTCCTCGTACCGCTTGGCGTCGGGGTAGCGGCCGAACGAGCGGGCGCCCCGCCTGGCGTCGACGTCGCACAGGGCGTAGATGCGCTCGCCGCTCATCCCGTCCACGTCCGTGGCACCCATGCCGCCGATGCCGATGCACGCGACGCTGAGGGTATCGCTCGGCGCCCGGAAGCCGGGCCCCCCGAGGACGTGGCGCGGGACGATCCAGAAGACGGCGCCGCCCGCCGCGAGATGGCTCACGAACGTGCGCCGCTGGATGTCGCCGGACATGGTGGGGCTCCTTGCTGGCCGTCGAGACGGTGCCGACGCCACAAGTATGCGGCCGGGGGAAAGCGCCTGCCAGGGACCACTCCGCTCTTCGCCACGCCGACGGGACGCGCCACACCGAGGGAGGCGCCACGGCCGTCAGCGGGAAGTGGCTACCGCGCTCCGGCCCACGCCGGGCCGCTTGGGTACGCGTACTCCGCGAGCGACGCGGGGCGCATCGTGATGCTGTAGCCCGGGGCCGTCGGCACGACGTAGCGGCCGTTCCGGATGACCACCGGATCGACGAAGTGCTCGTGCAGGTGATCGACGTACTCGACGACCCGGTCCTCGAGCGAGCCGCTCACGCACAGGTAGTCGAAGATGGCGAGGTGCTGCACGTACTCGCACAGCCCCACCCCGCCGGCGTGCGGGCAGACGGGCACGCCGAACTTGGCCGCCATGAGGAGGACCGCCAGCACCTCGTTCACCCCGCCGAGCCGGCAGGCGTCGATCTGACAGAAGCCGATGGCCTCGGCCTGGAGCAACTGCTTGAAGATCACGCGGTTCTGGCACTGCTCGCCGGTGGCCACGCGGATCGGGGCGAGCGCGCGCGCGATGGCGGCGTGGCCGAGCACGTCGTCGGGGCTCGTCGGCTCCTCGATCCACCACGGGGCGAACCGCGCCAGCTCCCGCATGTTCGCGATGGCGTCGTCCACGTCCCAGCGCTGATTGGCGTCCATCATGAGCCTGCGGTCGGGCCCGATCGCCTCCCGCACGAGGGCGCACCGGCGCACGTCGTCCCGCAGGTCCTCCCCGACCTTGAGCTTGAAGTGCGTCCAGCCCGCCGCGATCCCCTCGCGGCAGAGGCGTCGGATCTCGTCGTCCGGATAGCCGAGCCACCCGGCGGAGGTGGTGTAGGCGGGGAAACCGTCGCGCATCAGCTCGGCCTCGCGCGCCGCGCGCGTGGGTGCGTTCCGGCGCAGGATGGCCAGCGCCTCCTCGGGGGTGATGGCGTCGGTGACGTAGCGGAAGTCGATGCAGGCCACCAACTCCTCCGGCGTCATGTCCGCGAGGAGCTGCCACAGCGGCTTCCCTTCCACCTTGGCCCACAGATCCCACACCGCGTTCACCAGCGCGGCGGTGGCGAGGTGGAGCACGCCCTTCTCCGGCCCCACCCAGCGGAGCTGCGACTCGCTCGTGAGCCGGCGCCAGAAGCCGCGCATGTCGGCGCGGATCGCGTCCAGCGTGAGCCCCGTGACCAGCGGCGCCAGTGCATGGACGGCCGCCACGCACAACTCGGTGCCGCGGCCGATGGTGAACGTGAGCCCGTGACCCTCGATCCCGTCGGCGCGGTCGGTGCGCAGGATGACGTACGCGGCCGAGTAGTCGGGATCGGGGTGCATCGCGTCGGAGCCATGCCGGCCCCGGGAGGTGGGGAAGCGGACGTCGAGCGCGTCGATGCGGGTGATCGTGGTCATGTCAGTCGAGCGCCGCGCCGAGCCTGAACACGTAGGCGTACGGGATCGGCATCCGCCGCGGCGACATCAGGGGCGGCGTGATGACCACGGCGTCGCCGTCGCGGCGCCAGGCGACGGGTCCCTCGAAGCCGAGCAGCTCGACCGAGAGACCCTCACCCGGATCGAGCCCGTCGATCCGGACGTCGCCCTCCGGCCACTCGAGGAACTGGGCGTAGAGCGTCGTCCCCTTTCGGGTATATCGAACCACGGGGCCGCCGGCCGTCTCGGTCGTGCGGACGCTCCCCGACTGCCACGGCCGCGTGCCGAAGATCGCCTCGCCGTTGACGGCGAGCCACGCCCCGATGTCCCGCAGCCGCTCCTGCATGATCACCGGGATCCGGCCGTCGGCCGTGGGCCCGACGTTGAGCAGGAGATTCCCGCCTCGGCTGACGACGTCGATCAGCTCGTGCACCAGCTCCTTCGACGTCCGGTAGTGATCGATGTTCTCGGCACGGTTGAATCCGTACGAGCGCCCCATGCCGCGGCTCTCCTCCCACGGGTGCCCGGCGCCGATCCCCTCCACGTCCTGGTACTCGCTCGAGTAGTAGTCCCCGTGGTGCCCCGGCATCCCCTTGGCCCAGCGGTCGTTGACCACCACTTCGTCCCTGTTCGGCGCGTCGTTGTAGAGCCAGGCGAGGAATTCCCTGGTGTGCCAGAACTCCTCGTCCTCGTCCCACTCGCCGCCGTCGGCGAAGATCACCGCCGGCCGGTATTCCGTCACGAGCTCCTTCAGCTGCGGGATGACATGATCGTCGACGTAGCGGTCGAGCGGGATCCCGTACCGGTCCATGATCTCCTGCGGGAGGAAGCGTCCGCTCGGCGTGCGGTGGGTCCGCGTGGTCTCCCACTCGATCAGCGAGTAGTAGAGCCCCATGCGCAGGCCCCGCTTGCGCACCGCGGCGGTCAGCTCGCCCACCAGGTCGCGCTTGGGCCCGACGTCCATGCTGTTCCAGCCCTGCTTGAACGGGCTCTTCGTGGGCCACAGACAGAACCCGTCGTGGTGCTTGCTGGTGAGCACGACGTACCGTGCGCCGGATTCCGCGAAGAGCCCGGCCCAGAAGTCTGCGTCGAACAGCGCGGCCGTGAACATGGGAGCGAGATCGCGGTACTCGAAGTCGGCGCCGTAGGTCCGCTCGTGGAAGTCCTCGTCGCCCTTCAGCTCGCCCATCACCCGCGCCTCGTACCACTCGGCGTACGACGCGTACCGCCCCTCGCGCACCCGAATCCAGGCGGGAACCGAGTACACCCCCCAGTGGATGAAGATGCCGAACTTGGCATCCTGGAACCACGCGGGGATCGGCCGCGCGTCCAGCGACTCCCACGTCGGCTCGTACGCCTGCGCCGCCGCGGGAGCGACCCGGACGGAGACAAGCACGAGCGCGACGAGCAGGCTGCGAACGACGACCGGAGATCCTCTCACGGGGCTCACCTCACGGACGGAATGGCGGGCGGCGGCGCCGACTGCGCCGCCGGCGCCCTGGCGCTCAAGATATCTCCCGACGACTTTATCCTGCCAGTTGGAACCCGGCCGATCGAGATCCATGGAGAGGCACCGATGCTCAAAGGCATTTCCCCCGTGCTGAGCCCCGAGCTGCTCAAGGTCCTGGCCGAGATGGGCCACGGCGACGAGATCGTGCTCGCCGACGCCCACTTCCCCGGCCACTCGGTGAACGCGCGCACCCTCAGGGCCGACGGGATCCCGATCGCCCGCCTGCTCGAAGGCATCCTCCCGCTGTTCGAGCTGGACCGCTACGACGCTCCCATCGTGATGATGGCCGCCGTGGAGGGCGACGCGCTCGATCCGGCGGTCGAGCGGGACTACCTGACGGCGATCCGCGCGCACGCGCCGAAGGCCCCGGATCCCGTGCGGATCGACCGGTTCGCGTTCTACGACCGCGCCCGGAAGGCCTACGCCGTGGTCGTGACCGGCGAGATCCGGAGGTACGGGAACGTGCTGCTGAAGAAAGGCAACACCGCATGAGCGACGCCGCCGCCACGCCGGTCGCGCCCCAGCGGGGCGCCGGCGCCGCCCGCGTGATCGCGGGCGACGTGCTCGTCCCCTTCGTGCTGATCACCCTGCTCTTCCCGCTCTGGGGGTTTGCCAACGACGTCACCAACCCGATGGTGAAGGCGTTCTCGCACATCCTCATGATGAGCAACTTCGAGGGGTCGCTGGTGCAGTTCGCCTTCTACGGCGGGTACTTCGCCATGGCGTTCCCCGCCGCGCTGTTCATCAAGCGCTACTCCTACAAGGCGGGGATCCTCGTCGGGCTCGGGCTCTACGCGGGTGGCGCGCTGCTGTTCATCCCGGGCAGCCTCGCGATGGTGTTCTGGCCGTTCCTCGTGGCCTACTTCGTCCTCACCTGCGGGCTCTCGTTCCTCGAGACGGCGGCCAACCCGTACGTCCTCGCCATGGGCTCCCCGGAGACGGCCACCCGGCGCCTCAACTTCGCGCAGTCGTTCAACCCGATGGGCTCGCTGCTCGGCATGTTCGTGGCCCAGCAGCTCATCCTGGCGCGGCTGAATCCTGCCTCGGCGGCCGAGCGCGCGGGCATGGGCGCGGAGCAGCTGCGGACCGTGACGGCCGGGGATCTGGCCGTCGTGCGGGTGCCGTACGTCGGCATCGCGTTCGTCATCGCCGTGGTGTTCGCGGCGATCGCGATCACCCGGATGCCGAAGTACGGCGAGGACAGCCGCTCGCTCGACGTCGGCCCGACGCTGCGCCGCCTGCTCGGGAACAAACGGTACGTGGAAGGGGTGGTCGCCCAGTTCTTCTACGTCGGCGCCCAGATCATGTGCTGGACCTTCATCATCCACTACGCGACGATGGAGCTCGGCCTGAGCGAGGTGGCGGCGCAGGGCTACAACATCGCGGCGATGGTGATCTTCGTGACCAGCCGGTTCATCTGCACCTTCCTCCTCAAGTACGTGAGCCCCGGGCGCCTGCTCATGACCCTGGCCGTCGCCGGGGGGCTGCTGACGCTGGGGACGATCCTCGTGCAGGGGATGGTGGGGCTCTACTGCCTCGTGGGGATCTCGGCCTGCATGTCGCTGATGTTCCCGACCATCTACGGCATCGCGCTGCGCGGTCTCGGGGAAGACGCCAAGCTCGGCGCGGCCGGCCTCATCATGGCGATCCTCGGCGGCTCGGTGATGCCGCCGCTCCAGGGCGCGATCATCGACCTCGGCACGGTGAGCCTCGGAGCCTTCTCGATGGCGGCGGTGCGCGTGTCGTTCGTGCTCCCGCTGATCTCGTTCGTCGTGATCGCCCACTACGGGAGGCGCGCGGCGGGGGTACACGAGACGCCCGAGGCGTAGTCGGTACGGCCGGCGCCGGGCCGCCGCCGGCCCCCCCCGGCTCAGATCCCGGTTTCTCCGCCTCGGAGGAAGCTCACTCTGTCACGGAGGAAGCTCACTCTGTCACGGAGGAAGCT
>Ga0055464_10000135_pt1 | contig 10810 bp, 7 predicted proteins | sample Joice_ThreeSqC_D_FD_57690 | JGI IMG/M metagenome (GOLD analysis project Ga0055464, IMG submission 57690) | Wetland microbial communities from San Francisco Bay, California, USA, that impact long-term carbon sequestration - Joice_ThreeSqC_D2 | ecosystem: Environmental > Aquatic > Marine >...
CCAGTTTTCCGACCAGGCGTCGTTAAAAATGTCGCGCAGGAGTTCCAGTTCGCTCGGCAGCTGCTTGCGGTTGAGTGGTCGTATGCGCACCCGTTCCGCGACGCGCCGGAGCAGGCGCTGCATGACTTTGGGAATGGCGAAATCCGGGTGCTGGTGGTAAGCAACCAGATCAACGGCTTTTTTGAACCCTGCCGCTTCGACCGCACGCCCATAATAGGGTCGTCCGTGCACCATCATGATGCGTGGCGGCGTATCGAAGCCGTCAATCTGTAGCCCGCACTCTTCGTTGATCGACAGATTGAAGGGGCCGGTGACGCGCGTCATACCTTCAGCCCGCAACCAGGATTCGGCCGCGGCGAACAACCCGTCGAAGACCGTCTGGTCGTCGTCGGCCTCCAGGCAGCCGAAGTGCCCGGTACTGTCGTGGAATTTTTTCAGGTGCAAAGCATCAATCTGGGCGCTGATGCGTCCGACCGGCCGGCCGCCACGGCTGGCGATCCAGGCGCGCCATTGCGCATGCTGAAAATAGGGGTTTTTCTTGCTGAATCGCTCTCTTTGCTCGAAATACAGCGGGCACACCCAGTTCGGATCGTGCGCATACAAGCGCTGGGGAAACCGGATGAAACGGTCCAGCTGCTTACGGTCGGTTACCGCGTGAACCGTAAGGTCATGCGTGTCAGGGTGCATGGAGTCGGATTTCGGCTTTCGAAGGCGGGCATCATACCTGTGCCGCCAGCCGGTCGCTACAGCTTGTCCGGCGGTCCGCTGGGGCGAAACCGCGGCCACGGTAAAGCCGGCAGGCTGGTCTGTATTTTGCTAGGACTGGGGTCATGTTAGCGACGGAAGTGGGCTCTCGGAATGGCTGTCTGGGCCCGGGAAAATGTCGGCATTATTTGTCGTAAAAATACGACACGAATTTGAAAGGCGTCACAAAACACCAGGCTCTCGGCAAAAGTTTTGGAAAAAGTATTGTGTTTTTATCCTATTGAAGGAATAATGCACACCGTAGTAGCGGGACCAAAGGGCATGGGTCACCTCGTTGGGAAAATACAACGATCCCCTCAGGCCGACGGAACTTGCCGCAGCCTGGTTGCATTGAAACTGGCTTGTATCACCCGCTAGCAGTAACTGAATTTTTTTTGGGGTGTTTCTGTCACTGAGCAGAAACCTGGAACATGTAACCTCAAAGGGAAAAGTCTTTTGGGCGCAGAATCGACACCAACAGTACACAAACTACCGTTTCGTGCGGCTGATTTTGCCACGCTGGCTGATGCTCTGGACTATGCCGCCCAGGGTGACACCGGGGCAAATTTCTACACCGGCCGGGGCGATTTGTATGCTTCGTTGCCCTATGCGGAGTTGCAGAAGCAGGCGCGCGTGCTTGCACGCAAGCTGCTTGGCATGGGGTTGGAGAAAGGCGATCGGGTTGCCCTGGTCGCCGAGACCAATCCGGACTTTCTGCGGTTCTTTTTCGCCTGCCAGTACTCCGGTCTGATTCCTGTTTCCCTGCCGGCTTCGGTTAATCTGGGCGGGCACACCGTCTATGTCACACAGTTGCGTGGTTTGTTGGAAAGCAGCCAGGCATCTGTGGCCATGGCGCCGGGTGGCTATGCTGCGTTTCTCGAAGAGGCCGGTCAGGGACTGAATCTGAAGCTGGTCGGCGCACCAGCGGTCTTCGATGCACTGCCGGAAGCCGATATCGAGTTTACGGCGGTACAACCCAGCGATGTCGCCTATATCCAGTACACCTCGGGCAGTACCAAGTTTCCGCGCGGTGTGGTCATTGAACAGCGTGCGGTAATGAGCAACCTGGCGGGGATTATCCGCCACGGCGTGAAGATTGGTCCCCAGGACCGCTGCTTCTCCTGGTTGCCCTTCTACCATGACATGGGTCTGGTTGGCCTGGTTCTGGTACCGGTCGCGGCGCAGATTTCCGTGGATTACCTGGATACCCGCGAGTTCGCCATGCGCCCGCGCCAGTGGCTGAATCTGATGACGGCGACCAAGGCGACCATCTCGTTCAGCCCGCCGTTCGGTTACGAATTGTGCACACGGCGTCTACGCCCGGGTGAAGCTTCGAAGTACGACCTGAGCAACTGGCGTGTCGCCGGTGTCGGTGCCGAAATGATTCGCTCGGAAACCCTTACCCGTTTCGCCCGTGCCCTGGCCCCGGCGGGTTTCAACGAGAAGGCTTTCCTCGCCTGCTACGGTATGGCGGAGTGTTCGCTGGCCATCAGCTTTTCACCGCTGTTTGAAGGTCACTCCACGGATTGCGTCGATGGTGACCACCACTCCGACCACCAGGAGGCATTGCCGATTCACCTGTCGGAGAATCCGGGGCGCGCGCGCTGCTTTGTTGAGTGCGGCACACCCTTGCCGGAGTACCAGGTGGAAATTCGTGACGACGCGGGGAGGGTGTTACCCGACCGTCGCAGCGGCAGCATTTTCGTGCGCGGCGCCAGCGTGATGTCCGGTTATTTCAATGCCCCGGAAGAGACGGCAGCCGCGCTGTCGAAAGACGGCTGGCTGAACACCGGCGATATCGGCTACCGGGTCAATGGCAGCCTGATCATCACCGGCCGCAAGAAAGACCTGATCATTATCAACGGCCGTAACATCTGGCCGCAGGACCTGGAATACCTCGCCGAACATCAGCCGGAAGTGCGTATCGGTGATGCCCTGGCGTTTTCGGTGCCGGGTCCGGAGGGCGATGAGGTGTGCGTGCTGGTGGTCCAGTGCCGTGAATCGGATGCCAACAAGCGGGCCAACCTGATCGATCGGTTGAACCGCCTGGTACATCTGGAACTGGGCATCGATGTGCTGGTTGAACTGGTACCGCTGCACACGCTGCCACGGACCTCGTCGGGCAAGCTGTCGCGTTCCAAGGCGCGTCAGAACTTTATCGAGTCCCATGACCTGACGAAGCTGGCACAAGGCACGGGAGACCAGCTGAAGCTTAGGCAGGGTTAGTTCGGCTCGCATGGGTATAAAATAACCGGCTTCGGCCGGTTATTTTTTTGCGTGAAACAAAATCTGCAGCCAAGGTTCCCGCTGGACATGTTCAAATGACACCTGTGGAAAATGCTCAGCGCACCTGGATCGCCGTTACGGGCGCTACCGGGTTTATCGGCGCAACCATCTGCCGCGTGCTGCACCAGGCCGGCTTCGCTGTCCGTATCCTGGTGCGTTCTTCGCGGCGCGCCCAGCTGCTCGCTGCGTGTGTCGATGAGCTGGTACAAGGTGATCTTCACGACCGCGCAGCGCTGGGCAGACTGGTTGACGGGGTCTTTGCGGTCGTGCATTGCGCCGGTGTTGTGCGGGGTGCGCGGCAGGCGGATTTCGACCGGGTAAACGTGGAGGGCCTGGAAAACCTGGTCACGGTCATGTTGAGGGTCCAGCCGGACAGGCCAGCCCGCCTCTTGAGCCTGTCATCGCTGGCGGCCCGGGAACCGTCCTTGTCGTTTTACGCCAGCAGTAAATACAAGGGCGAGCAGGTACTGCTCACGCAGGCGGGAAGCCTGGACTGGCTGGCGTTGCGCCCACCTGCCGTGTACGGACCCGGTGATCGCGAACTGCTGCCGGTGTTCCGGCTGATGTCCAGGGGCATTGCGCCGGTGCCAGGACGCGCAGACGCCCGTTTCTCGATGATTTATGTCGACGATATTGCCGGTCTGGTGCTGGCCTGGTTGCAACAGGCTGCGCCGCCGTCTGGCGTTTTTGCGCTGCACGATGGCACGCCGGGTGGCTACAGCTGGCAGGACGTTGCGGCCGTGGCGACGCGCCTGTGCCAGCGGCCGGTGCGGACAGTGCACGTGCCATCACCACTGCTGAGCATAGCGGCCTGGGCCAATCGCGGCCTGGCGCGGCTGTTTGGTTATGCGCCGATGCTGACCCCGGAAAAGTTGCGGGAGTTGCGCCATCCTGACTGGGTGTGTGACAACCACGCCGTGCAGCAGGTGCTGGACTGGCAGCCGCGGTACCAGCTGGAACAGGGGCTGGCGCGCACCCCCGGCTGGTGCCCCACCTTGCCGGGTAGGCTGGGCTGAGCGTCGCGAAGCCCAACGTGCAACGGTATCCGAACCACCGCTGTTGGGCTTCACCTGCGTTCAGCCCAACCTACTGGGCTGACGCTCATGCCGGGTGGGTGGTGCGGTTCGCCGGGAGCGTAGGTTGGGCTGAGCGTCGCGAAGCCCAACGTGCAGCGCTACACCGGCGGTAGCGCTTTGCCCGGGTTGAGGATGCCGTCCGGGTCGAACTGTGCCTTGATGGCGCGCATCAGCCGCAGGCTGGTGTCGTCCAGTTCCTTGCCGACCCAGTCGCGTTTGACCAGGCCAATGCCGTGTTCGCCGGAAAGTGTACCATCCATGCGCAGCGTTGCCGCAAAGACGTCTTCCAGGCAGGCCAGCGCGCGGAGCTGCTGGTCGCCGTCCGCTGGATCATACATGAGGTTGACGTGCAGGTTGCCGTTACCGGCGTGACCGAAATTGACAATCCGGATGCGATGTCGTGCGGAAAGTTGCTCCAGCTCGGTGACCAGTTCGGGGATACGCGACACCGGTACCACGACGTCTTCGTTGATCTTCTTCGGCGCGACCCGGCGCAAGGCGGGTGACAATGCTTTGCGAATGGACCACAAGGCCGCTACCTCCTCGGCACTGCGGGCGGCTTCGACGCCCAGCGTACCCTCGACGGTTGCCGCGCTGACGATGCAGCTGATCAGCTCATCAAGCTGCGACTCGATACCATCCACTTCGATCATCAGTAAGGCGCCGGCGTCCTCGGGCAGGCTGTTGCCGACCTCCGGGCGTACCATCTGGATGGCATTACCGTCCATAAACTCCAGCGCGCAGGGTATCACCGGTTGCGCCATGATCGCCGAGACGGCGCGCGCGGCACTGTGAACGTCACGGTAGAGCGCCCGCAGGGTGCGCTTCGCGGGCTGCAGGGGTGTGAGTTTCAAAGTCGCCTCGGTGATGATCGCCAGCGTGCCTTCCGAGCCGATGAGCAGGCGTGTCAGGTCGTAGCCCACCACGCCCTTGGTGGTCTTGACGCCGGTGCGCAGGGTTTCGCCGCGACCGGTGACGGCCTTCAGTCCCAGGGTGTTCTCGCGCGGCGTGCCGTATTTCACGGCGCGCGGCCCGGCCGAGTTATAGGCGAGGTTGCCGCCCACCGTGCAGATCGCCGCACTGGTCGGGTCCGGGGGCCAGAAAAACCCGTGTTCCGCTGCGGCGGTCTGTACCGCCTGGTTGGTCACCCCCGGTTCAACGATCATCCAGCGGTTATCAGGGCTGATGTCGATAATGCGGTTCATGCGTTGCAGCGAGACAACCAGTGTATGGTCGTCGGCCGGTACCGTGGCCCCGGTGGTGCCCGTGCCCTGACCGCGCGCGATCAGGGTCACCCGATGTTCACGGCAGGCGCAGACAATGGCGACCACCTCCTGGTGGGTTTCGGGCAGGGCAACCGCTATCGGTTGTCCCTGCAGGGAGCTGTTATCGTAACCATAGGTGTGACACTCGGCCGGGTCGGTCAGCAGCCGGGTGGCGCCGAGCAGTTGGCAGAGGTGCTTGAGAAAAGCCGTTGGCAAAGCGGCGCTGGACGGACCGGCGGTCAGTCCAGGTACTCGAACAGTTTCACCACGCGTTGCACGCCACCCACTTTGCGGGCTTCTGCAATCGCAGCATCGGCCTCGGCGTGATACACGAGGCCGAGCATGTAGACAGTGCCGTTTTCAGTTACCACCTTGACGCGAGAGGGATCGAATCCCTTGATGTCCATACCGAGCAGCGACGACTTGACCTTGGTGGTGATCCAGCTGTCGCTGGAGCGCGTCATCATCGAGCTGGGTGCAGCGATGGCCAGCTCGTTATACAGGCGGCGCACTTTTTCCTGTTTGCGCGCGATATCGCCGGCACGGGTGCGGAAAGCTTCGGTGGGTGTTTCTCCACTCAGCAACACCCAGCCGTTGAAGACCGATACATTGATGTGCGAATTCTTATCCAGTTCGGTGTCTTCATCCAGAGCGTAGATTACACGGGCTTTGATGGCCTTGTCTTCCACTACTGCACCGCTGGTGCGCCGGTCGTGGGCCACCGAAGCGGTGGTGGCCGCCGCACCGCCAACCACCAGCGGCGCGCAGGCGCTGCTCCCCAGGCAGGCGAGCAGGATTGCGGTGGAAGTCAGCAAGCGCATCGTCATAACATCATCTCCAGTTTAAGCTGTGTTCGTCAGGCTGTGGCCTGAAAGGCATTGGTAATCCATTCGATCTGCATTTGTCCGGGGGCACCTTCGATGCTTACGACATCGAAACGGGTCACTGTGTTCCAGCCTCGATGCCGGGTCAGGTAGTATTGGGCACAGCGGATTACACGGTCCTGCTTGCGTTGTGAAACAGTTTCGGCAGCACGACCGTAGGTGGTGTGCTTGCGGTATCGTACCTCAATAAAGACCAGACTGTCGTCGTGTTGCATGATCAGGTCGATCTCGCCGCCGCGACAGTGAAAGTTACGTTGCACAAGCTTCAGACCGCGGTTTTTCAGGTACTCGCAGGCAAGTCGCTCGGCGTCATCACCAATGGCCTTCCGGTTCATGCTGTCCCTCCGTGGACGTGGTCAGGGACTCCTGGACTTTTTCCGCAAGCCCCTGGTTGAACCGCGCCCACTCCAGGGTGCGGTGTAATTGCTTGTCACTGTCCATCGACAGTATCCCGGTCGCGCCGGGAAACTGCGCAAACCCGGGGAGATTCAGGGTATCCAGCCACGGCACAACCTGGTAGGCGTCGAAACCCAGTGCGAACAGTCGCTGGTAACGTTGCCCACGGCCTGGCCACAGTGCCTCCACCTGGCGGCGTTGCGTTGCCCATGGGCCGTCCGTATCGAGCGCCCAGGGGATATCGCAGAACAGCAGCCCGTCCAGGTCACGATCGATAGCCGGGTCGTCGCTGGCCTGGTAGACGTGCGAGGTGCTGTACACCGGCAGGTCGCCGGCATGGTGGAAACGCAACTGCGGTTTGATCTGGCGTGCCTCGCGGGGGAATGCCAGCAGCAGCACACCCTGTACATCCTGGCGACGGCGTGGCTCGAAATTGAGTTTTTCACCGAACAGGCGCTGCAGCGCCTGGTAGCGGTTTTCGCTGTCTTCCAGATTGAGCGCATGGCGGATCGGGCGGGTGAAGTCCGCAGCGGTGGCGTCGTAACGTTCGACGTCGAGCATGTTTCCACCCAGCGAAGTGAACTGCTGCTGGAAGGCGTCGAGCACACGCCCTCCCCAGGCGTTATCCGGCACCAGCGCTACCAAATGCTGGTGGCCGTCGGCAATCGCGCGCTGGGCCACCTGGCGCGCCTCGTCTTCCGGGGCGAGGCCGAACTGATAGAGCCGCAGCTCACTGTTATGGGAAACTTCGTCCGAGTGGTTGAGCGCGAGTACCGGCACGGGCAACACACCGGACTGTGACAGTGCCTGAACGCTTTCTTTTAGCAAGGGGCCGATGACAAAGTCAGCGCCGTCGTTGATGGCGCGCTGGTAGACGGACCACACCAGCTGGGGGTTGCCGGCCGTGTCGTAGAAGCGCAGGTCGGGCCTGGGTGAACCGCTGCGGTAAAAGCCCGCCAGTATGCCGTCGCGCACTGCTGCGGCAGCATCCGCCGCACTGCCGGTCAGGGGCAGCAGGACGGCGATCTGGTTGGCTTGCGAGACAAACTGTCCGACCTGGTAGAGCAGGTCGGGCAGCAGTGCCTGCTCGGCGGCGTGACGCGGATAGCGATGGCGCCAGCGGTCCAGTTCGCTCGACCAGCGGTCGCGGTCAGCACGATAGGCGCGAGTGATCAGCACCAGTTCCATCCAGCCGCTGAGCGCATCGGGGGGCGGTGCCGTCTTCATGGCCTCCAGCGCAGCGTCGGACAGGCTGGAAAGCTGCTCCCAGATGGCGTACTGGTTTTTCAGTTTTGCCGCCGGGTCGTCGAGCACGCCGTCCAGCCAGATCAATTGGCGGGCCGCTTCCAGCGGGTTGCCGGTCTGGGCGTAGGCTTCGGCGCGCAGCTGATAATATTGCTGGCCGCGATCGGCGAGCGATTCCGGCGACGTGACGCCGGCCAGCAGCGTCAGCGCCGTATCCGGTTGTCGCTGCGCCAGCGCCAGCCGGGCACTGAGCAGCTGGTAGTGGGTGCGCTGTGCCGTTTCCAGGGTCTCACGCTGCAGACCGGCCAGCACCTGGCCGAGTTGCGCCCAGTGTTCTCCACTGGCCAGGAGATCCGCGGCCTTTAGTCGTAATCCGCTGCGCTGATTTTCGGGTGCCGTTTTTGCCGCACTGAGATACAGTTGTGCGGCGCCGAGGTAGTCGCCCTGCGCCAGCAATGGCTGCGCGGACTCGTCCAGGGCGCTGACCGCCGGGGCGAGCGGCCTCTGAGGGGTCCCGGTACAGGCGGCGACACCCAAAGCAGTGACGAACAGCAGTAACAGAAGTCGGTACACGAAATTCAGCGTGATTGGGTGGGTCCTTAGTGAGCGCTTATTGTAAAGAGGTCCGCCGGCAGTTGCATGTGATTTTGCCACGCGGAATGAACAACCATGACTGACGCAGCTATTGAACAGCCCGCCAGGGGCGTGCTCTACGTGGTGGCCACGCCCATCGGTAACCTGGCAGATATGACCCAGCGGGCGGTCGAGGTGCTGAAAAGTGTTGACCGGATCGCCGCCGAGGACACGCGGCGCACCGGGCGTCTGCTACAGCACTACGCCATCCAGACGCCCATGCTGGCGCTGCACGAACACAATGAACGCGAGCTGGCGCCCGAACTGGTGAGACAGATCCAGGAGGGCCAGATACTGGCGCTGGTGTCCGATGCTGGAACGCCGTTGATCAGCGACCCGGGGTACAGACTGGTGCGCCTGGCGCGTGAGGCCGGCGTGCCAATTGTACCGGTGCCGGGACCGAGTGCGCTGATAACCGCACTTTCGGTCTCGGGTCTGCCCACCGATCATTTCGTTTTTGAGGGTTTTCTGCCGACCAAACAGCTGGCCCGCAAGGCGCGGCTGGAAGCCTTGCGTTCGGAGCCCCGCACGCTGATCTTCTACGAAGCCAGTCACCGGATACTCGATTGCCTCAAGGATATGCTGGTGGCGTTCGGGGTCGAGCGCCACGCGGTACTGGCGCGCGAGTTGACCAAGCAGTTCGAGACCATCCGCGACGGCACGCTGCAGGCGCTGTTGCGCTGGGTCAGCGACGACCCCAATCAGCAGAAAGGCGAGTTTGTGATCCTTGTCGAGGGCGAGCAGGCCGCCGAGGCGCACGCCGTTGATGCCGAAGCCGAACGTGTCCTCAACGTGCTGCTCGAAGAACTGCCGATCAAGACGGCCGCCAAGCTGGCTGCGCGTATCACCGGTGTGAACAAGCGTGCCCTGTATGAGCGCGCGCTGCAGATCAAGGCAAAAAATGCCGGCTGAGCCGGGCGATAACGCTGAATCCTCACAGCCTGGGCCCAGCGGTGGGTTGGGCTCGCGGTAGGTTGGGCTGAGCGCAAGCGAAGCCCAACGAAGCAGGCCACTAACGTTGGGCTTCGCTTGCGCTCAGCCCAACCTACGGGTGCTGCCCTTGGGCCGGTCTATCGCACGGTTGAGCGCGTCGGCAGATAACGGTGCGCCCCGGTCCGGCGCGGCAGGTCGGTTCACGGCGGTATGCTCCTCTGGCGACAGCGTTTCAGCGCAGGCTCTCGCCCGCCAGTTGTCGCAGTGCCCAGTCGACGTGTTCGCGCACCAGTGCTGAGCTGTGATCGCGCCGGGCTGTCAGCGCCGCAACAGCCTCTGTACTGCGTGGTCCATTGCCCAGGGCGACGGCAATGTTGCGCAGCCAGCTTATGTGGCCGATACGCCGAATCGCCGTGCCCTCGGTCCGGGCGAGAAACTCCGCCTCATTCCAGCGAAACAGGTCCACCAGCGTGGCGTTGTCGAGCGCATGGCGCGGCAGAAAGTCCGCTTCGCCGCTCGGGCGGGCAAAGCGGTTCCACGGGCAGACCAGCTGGCAGTCGTCACAACCATAAATGCGGTTGCCCAGCAGCGGGCGCAGTGACTCCGGTATCGGTCCGCGCAGCTCGATAGTCAGATAGGAGATGCAGCGGCGTGCATCCAGCTGGTAGGGCGCCACAATGGCGCCCGTCGGGCAGATGTCGATGCACGCCTGGCAGGTGCCACAATGGGCGCTGGCCGGCGGGTCGACTGGCAGCGGCAGGGCGGGAAACAGTTCGCCGAGAAAAAACCAGGAGCCGCCCCGCTCGTCGATCAGGTTGGTGTGTTTGCCGAGCCAGCCCAGGCCGGCATTGCGGGCAATGGCCTTTTCCAGTACCGGCGCACTATCTGTGAAGGCGCGATAGCCGAAGCGGCCGACTTGCGTTGCTATGCGCTCGGCCAGTTGCTGCAGCCGTTTGCGCACCAGCTTGTGGTAGTCGCGGCCCAGTGCGTAGCGTGCTATGTAGGCGCGCGCCGGGTCGTTCAGCTGGGTATCCGCAGCCGCCGCCTGCGGCGGCCAGTAGTCCATGCGTACCGAAATGATGCGCACGGTGCCGGGCAGCAGCTCCTGCGGGCGGCTGCGTTTACGCCCGTGCTGCTGCATATACGCCATCTCACCGTGATAGCCTTTATCCAGCCAGTCAAGTAACCGGGCTTCGTCCTGTGACAGATCGGTAGCGGTGATGCCGACGCGCTGAAAGCCCAGTTCGCTACCCCAGCGTTTTATCAGCGCGGCCAGGGCGGTGAAGTCGATAGCGGTGCGTTCACCCGCTGCCGGCGCGGCGTCACTGGATTTGGACGAAAGCTTCAC
>Ga0055464_10000142_pt1 | contig 10685 bp, 9 predicted proteins | sample Joice_ThreeSqC_D_FD_57690 | JGI IMG/M metagenome (GOLD analysis project Ga0055464, IMG submission 57690) | Wetland microbial communities from San Francisco Bay, California, USA, that impact long-term carbon sequestration - Joice_ThreeSqC_D2 | ecosystem: Environmental > Aquatic > Marine >...
CACCGCCCGGCTCGCGCCGAGCCGCACCGCGAGGTTCCGGGCCAGCGTCGCGGGTACCTGTATCGCCAGCGGCTCCGCCCACCAGTCGGACGCGGCCGGGTGGACCTCGTTGGGCCCGACGCGCGTGACGAGCACGTTGCGGTCGAGGTAGTCCGGCAGCGTCACCGGTCCGACAGCGACCACCGGGCCGCTCGCCGCCGCCGAAGAGTCCGCGGGCTGGGGAGAGAGCACGAAGTACCGGGAAACGTCCTTCCTCGGGCCCAACTGCACGCACGCCGCCGCGACCAGCAGCAGCCCCGTCACCGCGCTCGACACACCACGCCTCATGGCTTCTGCTCCTCGGCCCGCCCGCGCAGCAGCGCGCTCGGGTTCCGCTCCAGGTACTCGGTGAGCTGGCGCAGCGCCCGCGCCGCCGCCGCGATCTCGCGCAGGGCGGCCTCCAGCTCGACCATCGCCGGCGATCCCGGCTCGATGGCACCAGAGGTCGTGCGCAGCGTCTCCTGTGCCGTCTCGAGCGTGCGCTGAAGCTGGACGCTCGTCTCGGTGAGCGCATCAGCCGCCGCCGGCACCCGCTCGTTCAGGGTGCGCGCGAGCACGGCGATCTCGTCCATCGTCTGCGCCGCCACGCGCAGCGTGGAGTCGAGCCTGGCGCGCAGCTCCGGGACGTGCAGGCCCTGCACCGACGTGTCCGCCCGTGCGGCGAGGCGCGAGAGCCGGCGGACCAGCTGCGCGACGTCGGCGTCGCGCATCTCCTGCACGAAGGACGTCAGGTCCTGCTGGACCGAGGGCTGCACGATCGAGGGAATCTCCGGGTAAGGAATGTCGCTCCGCCCAGCCAGCACGATCGGAGAACCGGGCACGAAATCGAGCGAGACGAAGCGCTGCCCCGTCACGAAGCTCTCCAGCTCGAGCTGGGCTCGCAGGCCCTCCTGAATGAGGGAGTCCACGTAGGCGGCATCCCCGAGGCGGGCCACCGCACCGCGGCTCTGCAGCATGCGCTGGTCGACTTCGAACACCACCGGCAGGCGGTCCTCCGAGGCCCGCCCGCTCAGCGCGATGTACACTCCGGTCACCTGCCCGATCGGGATTCCGCGGTACTTCACCGGGGCCCCGACGCGGAGCCCGCTGACCGAGCCGCTGAAGTAGGTGACGAACTTGTGCCTGGGACTGAACAGCGCGCCCGACCCGACCAGCACCACCGCCAGGACTAGGAGTGCGATCCCCGCCAGGACGAAGCCGCCGACGCGGCGCGCGTGCCATCCCGCCATCTCAGTTCCCTCCGCCCTGGGGCTCCAGGCCCCGATGCAGGAATCGCCGGACCGCGGGATCCGTGGCGTGGTCCCGCAGCTCCCTGGGGTTGCCGCGCGCGATGATCGTCCGGGTGTCCGCATCGAGGAACACACCGTCACTGCCGATGGTGAAGATACTGTCCAGCTCGTGGGTCACCACCACGATGGTCGCCCCGAGGCTGTCGCGCAGCTCCAGGATCAGCCGGTCGAGGAGCGCGGAGGAGACCGGGTCGAGCCCCGCCGACGGCTCGTCGAAGAACAGGATGTCGGGGTCGAGTGCCATCGCGCGGGCCAGCCCCGCCCGTTTCTGCATCCCGCCGCTGATCTCCGACGGGTAGTAGTCCTCGAAGCCGCGCAGGCCCACCAGCGCGAGCTTCAGCTCGGCCACCTCGCGCACGTCCCGCGGCCGGAGGTCGGTGAACTCCTCGAGGGACACCGCCACGTTCTCCGCCAGCGTCATCGAGCTCCACAGCGCACCGCTCTGGAACAGCACGCCGCACCGCCTCAGCATCTGCGTGCGCGCCGCCGGCTCAGCGGCGGTGAAGCTCTCGCCGTAGTACGCGATGTCCCCCGCCAGCGGCTCCTGCAGGCCGAGCAAGTGCCGGAGCAGCGTGCTCTTGCCCGACCCGGAGCCGCCCATCACGATGAACACCTCGCCGTGTTTCACCTCGAAGGTGAGGTCACGCATCAGCACGAAGTCCCCGAACCCCATCGTGAGGCCGCGGACCGCGATCGGGTCAGAGGCCGAGGACATAGAACACCACGGCGAAGAGCCCGGCGGCGCCGATGACCAGCAGGATTCCCGCGACGACAGCGGAGGTGGTGGCCTGCCCGACGGCGGCCGCCGTGCGGCCCGAGAGCATGCCGCGCCAGCACCCCGCGACCGCCACCAGCCCGCCGTACACGGTCGCCTTGAACAGGCCGCCGAGGAGGTAGCCGAGGTTCAGCGCCTCCTTGGTCTGCTCGAGGTAGCGGGTGGCGCTGAGGTCGAGCATGGTCATCCCCACCACCGCCCCCCCGATGACGCCGACGGCGTCCGCGAAGAGCGCCAGCAGCGGCATCATGAGCACGAGGGCGATCACCCGGGGGAGCACGAGGTAGTCGATGGGGGAGATCCCGGTGGTCCGGAGCGCGTCGATCTCCTGGTTCGCCTGCATCGTGCCCAGCGACGCGGCAAAGGCCGCGCCCGAGCGGCCCGCCATCACGATGGCGGTCATGATCGCCGCCATGTCCCGCACCATCGCGATGCCGACGAGGTTGGCCACGAAGATCGACGCGCCGAAGGCCTGGAGCTGGGCGGCGCCGACGAAGGCGAGGATCAGCCCGACGAGGAAGTTGATCAGCACGACCACCCCGAGGGCGTCGATCCCCACCTGCTGCACCATCAACCCGAGATCGCTCCCCCGAAACCGCGCCCGTCCGGTCACGAACCGGCCGAGCGAGAGCGTCACGTCGCCCACGAAGCTCACGAACCCGTCGGCCTCCCGGCCGATCGCGATCACCGTTTGGCCGATGCGCTCGATGAGCGGGGGGATGCGGGCGGTGCGCCGCGCCCCCTGCTTCTCGGGCACGGCCACCGCGAGGTCGAGGAGCTTGCGCGCGCCGACGGGAAGCCCGGTGGCGTCGAGCCGGCCCCCGAGCGGCCGCAGCGTCTCGACGGCCTGCAGCAGGAAGGCGATGAGCGCGGAGTCCCACGCGCCGAGCGCCGCCGCATCCACCGTCACCGCGCTGCCCGCCGGGAGCGCGGCGAGGGCCTTCAGGGCCGCATCCTGATCCGCAGCGGCCGCCCCGATCCGCCAGTCACCCGCGACGGCGAGCACCGCGCCGGCAGCGGCGGTGCGCAGGTCAGCGGAGGCTGCCGCCGGAGCGGTCATCGAGGCGCGACGAGCATGGCGTACGGGAGAAGGTGGCGGGGCGGCGGAGGGGCGGCAAGGGAACCGGGCGCCTTGCCGCCCGGTAGGTCTGTCGGCAACTTCCCTGCGGCTCGCGCGGAGAGCGGACGATGAGACCAACCGTGCATTTCCTGGGAACCGACCTGGTGCAGCGCATCGTGGCCGAGGCGCGCACGGTGCTGAGCGACGTCGGGGTCGAGATTCACAACCCCGGCGTGGTGTCGCTGCTCTCGGACCACGGGGCCGCCGTCGCGGCCGACTCGAACCGGGTCTTCATCGCCGGCGACCTCGTGGACCGGGCACTGGGCACCGTCCCGCGGGCATTCCGGCTGTACGACGTGCAGGGGCGCCCCGCCGGCGACCTCTCCGGCATGAACGTCCACTTCACGCCGGGCTCCGCCGCGATCACGGTGCTCGACCACGACACCCACACCACGCGGCCGCCGACCACCGGCGACTACGTGCGATACGTCAAGCTCACCGCCCAGCTGCCCCACCTCGACTTCCAGAGCACCGCGCTGGTGCCAAGCGACGTGCACCAGAACGTCTCCGACAGCTACCGCCTCTACCTCGGCCTGCGGTTCTGCGAGAAGCCGGTGGTCACCGGCGCGTTCACGATCGAGGCGTTCCGCATCATGCGGGATCTCCAGCTCGCCGTGCGCGGCACCGAGCAGGAGCTTCGGGAACGGCCGCTCACGATCTTCTCCTGCTGCCCCACGGCGCCGCTCAAGTGGAGCGACGTCACCTCGCAGAACGTGGTGGACTGCGCGCGGCACGGGATCCCGGTGGAGTACGTGTCGATGCCGCTGTCGGGCTTCGTGGCGCCGGTCACGCTGGTGGGCTCGCTGGTGCAGCACACCGCCGAGACGCTGAGCGGGATCGTGATCTCGCAGCTCGTGGCCCCGGGAGCCCCGGCCCTGTACGGCGGCTCGCCCGCGATCTTCGACATCCGCTACGAGACGACGCCGATGGGCGCGGTCGAGACGATGATGATCGAGTGCGCCTACGCCGAGATCGGCCGCCACCTCGGCCTGCCGACCCAGGCGTACATGGCGCTGAGCGACGCCAAGCTGCTCGACGCGCAGGCGGGGCTCGAGACGGCGATGGGGGCCACGCTCGCCGCGCTCGCGGGCGTGAACAGCGTCTCGGGACCGGGGATGCTCGACTTCGAGAGCTGCTTCAGCCTCGAGAAGCTGGTGGTGGACCACGAGATCTGCGGGATGGTGCGGCGGCTCGTGGCGGGGATCGAGCCGCGCGACGACTTCCCGTCCGTGCCGCGGTTCGAGGAACTGCTGCGGGAGAAGCATCTGCTGATCTCCGACCACACGCGGCGGCACCTGCGGAACGAGCACCACTTCCCCGGCCCCACGATCGACCGCGCCAACCGCGCGCGCTGGCACCAGGAGGGCGGCCGCACCCTCGGCGACCGGGCCCATGCCGAGGTCGAACGGCTCATCGCGCGGTACCAGCCGTCCTCCCTGCCCGACTCGGTGCAGGCGGACCTCACCCGCCTCATGACGGCGGAGGCGAAGCGCTTCGGGATGGCCGCCCTGCCCGCGCACGGCGGATGACGGTGCCGCTCGCGTTCACGGCGGCCGACGTCGCCCGGGACCGGGCGGCGGCGCTCGAGCGCCTCGGCGTGCCGCGCGGCATCGCGGTGCCGGCACACATCGAGGCGCTGTACGACTCCGCCGCGCGCCTGTTCGCCGCCACCGCCTCACCCGTCGGCGTGTGGGCCGAGGTATCCGGGGCGGAGTTCGCGGCGGTGTACGAGGGCGAGGGCCGCAACGCGCCCGCCGCGCCGCTCGCGGAGATTCACCCCAGGGCCGAGCACCTCGCGCTGTTCGCGGTCACGATCGGCGCCGAGACGGGGCGCGCCCTGGAGCGGTGCTTCGCGGACCAGGACTTCGCGCTGGCGTACACGCTCGACGCGATCGCGTCGGTGGCGGCGGACGACGCGGCGGACCTGCTCGAGCGCGGCTACGCCGAGTCGCTGCGGGCGAGCAGTTGGGAGACGCCGGACGGCGACGTGCTGCGCTACAGCCCCGGCTACTGCGGCTGGGACGTGACGGGCCAGCGGAAGTTGTTCGCACGCCTGAAACCCAAAGCCATCGGGCTCACGCTTACCGAGAGTTGCCTGATGCAGCCCCTCAAGTCGGTCTCGGGGGTGTTCGTCGCAGGACCGCGCGCGATCCACCGCTTCCGTCCGACGTATCCGTTCTGCGACCGCTGCGAGGAGCGCACCTGCCGGGAGCGGCTGCGCACCCTGTTCGCGCGGCGCGAGCCCGTGACCAATCCGGAGTGACCAGATGACCGTGCTGGCTGAGATCGCACAGGCCGTGATCGACGGCGACCAGACGCGCGTGGGCGACCTCACGCGCCGGGCGCTCGGCGAGGGGATCCACCCCAAGACGGTGCTCGACGACGGGCTCGTCGCCGGGATGAACGTCGTGGGCGACCGGTTCCGCGAGCACGAGATCTTCCTGCCCGACGTGCTGCTGGCGGCGCGAGCGATGTACGCCGGGCTCGACGAGCTGCGCCCGCTCCTCGCGCAGGAGGGAATCCCGTCGATCGGCAAGGTCGTGATCGGCACCGTGCAGGGCGACCTGCACGACATCGGCAAGAACCTGGTTGGGATCATGCTCAAGGGCGCCGGCTTCGAGGTGATCGACCTCGGCCACGACGTGGCGCCGGAGCGGATGGTGGACACCGCCGTCGAGCAGGGTGCCGCCGTGATCGGCATGTCCGCGCTCCTCACCACGACGATGTCCGTGATGGGCGAGGTCGTAGCACTCCTCAAGGCGCGAAATCTCGACGGGAAGATCCGCACGGTGGTCGGCGGCGCGCCGGTGGACGACGCGTTCGCACGGAGGATCGGCGCCGACGCGTACGGCTTCGATGCCGCGAACGCCGTGGACGTCGTCAAGCGGCTCGTCGGCCGCGCGTAGATGCGGCCGCTCGGCGAGCGTCTCCGCACCGGCGAGGTGCTCGTGGCCGACGGCGCGATCGGCACGATGCTCTTCCAGCGCGGCCTGAAGCCCGGGGCCGCACCCGAGTCCGTCACCCTCGAGCGTCCCGCGGTTCTCGAGGAGATTGCCGGGCTCTACCGCGACGCGGGCGCGGACATCCTCACCACCAACACGTTCGGCGCCTCCCCGCTCCGGCTCGCGCTGCACGGGCTCGACGGGGAGACCGAAGCGGTCAACCGCGAGGCGGTGCGCGCCGCGCGGCGGGCGGCGGACGGCCGCGCGTACGTCGCGGGCTCGTGCGGGCCGTGCGGCCGCCTGCTCGAGCCGTACGGCGACGTGGCGGCCGCCGAGGTGCTCGACGGCTTCCGCCGCCAGATCGCCGCGCTCGTCGAGGCGGGGGTGGACGCCGTCATCGTCGAGACGATGACCGACCTGACCGAAGCGACGCTCGCGGTCCGGGCGGCGCGAGAGACGGCCGCCGACCTCCCGGTGCTCGCCACGATGACCTTCGACCCGACGCCGCGCGGCTTCTTCACGGTGATGGGAGTGAGCGTGGCGGCCGCCGCGGCGGGGCTCGCGGAGGCCGGTGTCACAGCGGTGGGGTCGAACTGCGGCAACGGCACCGACCAGATGATCGCGATCGCACGCGCGTTCCGCGCGGCGACCGCCCTGCCGCTCGTGATCCAGCCGAACGCCGGACTCCCGCGCACGGACGGCGGCGAGACCGTGTACGACGAGACGCCGGCGTTCATGGCCGAGCGGGCGGCGGCCCTGCTCGACGCGGGCGTGTCGGTGATCGGCGGCTGCTGCGGCACGACCCCCGAGCACATCCGCGCGATCCGCGCCGCGGTAAACGGACGCGCACCACGCCCGTGACCGAGCCGCCGCGCCGTCGGCTCGGGCTGTGGATGGCCACCGCCCTGGTGGTCGGCAACATGATCGGTTCGGGCGTCTTCCTCCTCCCTGCCTCGCTCGGCGCGTACGGCGGCGTGAGCCTGCTCGGCTGGCTGTTCACGTCCACCGGCGCGCTGCTCCTGGCCGTGACCTTCGCGCGACTCGCGCGGATGCTGCCGAAGGCCGGCGGGCCGTACGCGTACACCAGGGCCGGCTTCGGTGACTTCGCGGCGTTCCTCGTGGCGTGGGGGTACTGGGTGTCCGTCTGCGCGGGCAACGCGGCGATCGCGGTGGCGTTGGTCGGGTACGTCGCGTTCTTCGTGCCGGTGCTCGCCGCGAGCCCCGCCGCCGGCGCGGTGGCCGCGCTCGGCAGCATCTGGCTGCTCACCTGGGTCAACGCGCGGGGCGTGCGCGAAGCCGGCGGCGTGCAGCTCGTGACGACGGTGCTCAAGCTCCTGCCGCTCGTCGCGATCGGCACCTTCGGCCTCGTGTTCCTCGAGTGGCGGAACTTCGCGCCGTTCAACGTGAGCGGCGACTCCACATTCTCGGCGGTCTCGGCGACCGCCGCGCTCACGCTGTGGGCGTTCCTTGGCCTCGAGTCGGCCACCATCCCCGCCGAGGACGTCGAGCGCCCCGACCGCACGATCCCCCGCGCCACCGTGATCGGCACCGTCGTGGCCGCGGTGGTGTACGTGCTCAGCACCGTGGGCGTGATGGGGGTGATTCCTCCGGGGAAGCTGGCCGGCTCGACGGCGCCGTTCGCGGATGCGGCGAGTGCCATGTGGGGTCCGTGGGCGGCGGGGCTCGTCGCGGCGGGCGCGGCCGTGTCCTGCTTCGGGGCGCTCAACGGCTGGATCCTGCTCCAGGGACAGATGCCGCTGGCCGCCGCGGTGGACGGGCTCATGCCGCGCGTGTTCGGCAGGATGTCGCGCCGCGGCACGCCGGTCGCGTCGCTCGTCATCTCCAGCGTGCTGGTCACGGCGATCGTTGCGACGAACTACACGAAGGGGCTCGTGGCCGAGTTCACCTTCGTCATCCTGCTGGCCACGATGACGGTGCTGGTGCCGTACGTCTTCTCCGCCCTGGCGCTGGTGCGGCTTGCGGGGCGCGCCCGGCCGGGGTTCAGCGTGGTCGCCCTGCTCGCGTTCGTGTACTCGATGTGGGCCATCGTGGGCACGGGCCGCGACGCCATCGTGTGGGGGGGCGTCCTGCTCGCCGCGGGGGTGCCGGTGTACGGCCTGATGGTGCGGCGTCGCAACGGCAACGGCACGGCAGTCCCGCCGGGAGGCTGATCCGCCCCTCGCGGACGTCTTGTGGCCCACCGTTTGCACTACAACACCCGCGAGGGGGCGAGGACCGGGTAAGAAAGTCCGATTCGGATTTCTCTTCAGTGCGTATCCGCCGCCCGGCCCTCGCCCGCCTCGCCACTGACCCGCGCCGCACCACCGCATTCCCGCGGCACCACGATGCCGGCGCGTCTTCACACCCGTCAGCCATCCTCGCCCAGACTTCTCTCATCGTGCAAGCCGGCTCGCGAAACACGCCAGTGGAGTGGGTGCGTGCGGCAGGTGTGGAAGACGAGCGACACCATCCGATCCAATATCCAACAGCCAATCCTGCAAATATCCAACATCCAGGTAGTGTGCGATCGTCGCCTGGGAGCTGTGTGCCGCAGAGCGGAAGGCTGAGAGCTTCTGCTCCTCGCTTCGAGCGCCGCACTTCAAGCTTCGAGTGGCCCGCTCGAGGCTTCGACTGCCTCGTTTCAAGCTTCGAATCGTCGATTTAAAGCTCCGGAGCGTCGGTCTCGAGCTTCGGATCGTCCATTTCAAGCTTCGAATCGTCGACTTGAAGCTTCGGAGCGTCGATCCGGAGGTTCGACTCGCCCGATCGAAGCTTCGAATGCCTCGTTTCAAGCTTCAAATGCCTCGATCGAAGCTTCGAATGCCTCGTTTCAAGCTTCAAATGGGTCGATCGAAGCTTCGAATTCTGCCATCGAAACGTTCCTGTTGGAGGTGCCGAACGGCGGGCCACCAACGCAAGCCGTTGTGAGGCAATCCGTTAGGAGACGGGGCCGCCTCACCGATGGCTCGAGCCTGCGGAAATGCCGCGTCACGGCCGCCTCGAGCGCCTCGCGGCGCCCGGGCCCAGAGTCACACGGTGGGGGCGGGCTGCGCCGTGCAGTCGCCCGCCCCCACTCCGTCCAGGTCCTTCGGGCAGAGGCCTACCGTTGCCCTTTGAGGATGATCCCATCGGCGCCGACGATGTGCCGACGGGCGATCGCCTCGACCACCGCCCGCCGGCTGCGCGATGTTCACACCGTACTCAGCGCACGCTCAGGTCGTAGTCCACGAACTCCCCGAAACACTGCTCCCGGCTGAGGTAGCGGCCCCGCTTCATCTTGAAGACCTCGATCGAGCCACCGCGGTAGCTCACCACCGTGCCGTCGGTCCCGTCGATGTAGTCGTTGCTCGCCCACCGGAAAAACTGGACGCGGTAGCTGTAGCTCCCGATGGTGGTGGTCCAGTTATCGACCTGGCCCAGAGCGGGCGCCGTCTTGTCGTAGCTGATGGAGAGCGCCCCGACCCGCGGCGTCTGGTTCTGTACGTACGCGAGGAGCCCCGGCTCATCCGGGATCGATCCCGGGAGATCACCGCACTCGAGCGTCGCGAGATCGAGCGCGAGCGCGAGCGTGTAGTCGCCTTTGACACTGAGGGTCTGCGCGTCGTTCCGGCCGCTCACGGTCTGTTCCGCTCCACTCAGATGGCCCGACAGCGACACGGTGAGGCCCGTGCCGCCACCACCGCCGCCACCCCCACCCTTCTTTGCCGTGAAGGCGGACGAGTCCACCGTGGGTGACGTCGTGCCACCGTCGGTGCAGCCGGGCAGTGCGAGGGCGAGCGCAACGAGTGTGGCGCACGGAAACGGGATGCGTGTTCTCATGATGCGGACCTCCTGTTCGGGAGCGGTGGCGCTGCCCGTGGATGAAAGGCCGTCCGGAGCCCGTCCGGCCCAATCGGACCGCCAAACCCGACCGTTCGAGTCATGAACTCAGACTGCATTTCTTGCCATCCTCCCGGTGGCGCACTAACGTCTCCGACCAGGGCAGTCTGCCTTCCGACCATGGGGGGGGCGGTTGTCCGCAACGATGGCGCGCAGGTGTCACGCCCCTCTCACCCCATCGGTGACGCAGGAGGATGCCTTGGTCAGACTCCGGACGCTCGGCGCCCTGGACCTGACGGCGGAGGGCCGCAGCACGGGGCTGCGCGGAATCCTCCGGCAGCCCAAGCGGCTCGGGCTCCTCGTCTACCTCCGGCTCCATGCCTCAGCGGGGGCCGTCCGGCGCGACACGCTGCTCGCGGCGTTCTGGCCGGATCTCCCCCAGGAGCGAGGCCGCCACGCACTGAGCCAGGCGCTGTACACGCTGCGCAAGTCGCTGGGCGACGGCCTCCTCGACGCGGACGGTGGCGACGCCGTGAGCATCGATCCGACGGGGATCTGGTGCGACGCCTCCCGATTCGAGGAAGCGCTCGCCGAGGGAAATCCCGAGGAAGCGCTCGCGCTGTACGGCGGTGACCTGCTCGAGGGCTTCTTCGTGCCGGATGCACCGGAGTTCGAGCGCTGGGTCGACGCCGAACGCACAC
>Ga0055464_10000144_pt1 | contig 10651 bp, 7 predicted proteins | sample Joice_ThreeSqC_D_FD_57690 | JGI IMG/M metagenome (GOLD analysis project Ga0055464, IMG submission 57690) | Wetland microbial communities from San Francisco Bay, California, USA, that impact long-term carbon sequestration - Joice_ThreeSqC_D2 | ecosystem: Environmental > Aquatic > Marine >...
TGGACACGATCGACTTGAAGTCCTCGTGGCCGCTGATGGTCCCGAGCTGTCGCTCAATGTCGGTGACGACACGGTCGGTCTCCTCGAGCCGGGTGCCCACCGGGGCCGCCACCTGGATGTAGACGGTCTCCGGTGGCACATCCTCCGGGAAGAACACCACCCCGGAGTTCAGGAAGCCGAACACGATCGCCACGAGCACCAGCGTCCCCCCAGCGCCGAATACCATGCGCAGGCGGTGCTCCAGCACCCAGCGGAGCAGGCGCTCGTAGCGCACGAGAAACCGCGGCAGACCCTTGGCCATGAACCAGTGCCCCATCGGGTGCCCGACGTTCCGGTGGAAGGCGAAGACAGCCGCCGCCGTCAGCACGAGGAGCACCGAGGTGAGCCAGTTGATGGCGAGCATCACCAGCAACACCAACACGGTGGCCCCGATGAGCACGCGCTTCATCCCCGGCGTCAGCCCGGCCGGGACGTCCTCGGTGTCCAGCATCCGGGCGGCCAGGGTCGGCAGGATCACGAGCGCCACAAACAGCGATGCCGTGAGCGTGATGATGAGCGTGTACGGGAGGTACTTCATGAACTCGCCGACGATCCCGGGCCAGAAGAGCATCGGGAAGAAGGCGGCGAGCGTCGTGGCGGTGGACGCGATGATCGGCACGGCGATCTCGCCCGTGGCGTACTTCGCCGCGCGGATCCGGTCGAAGCGCCGCTCCCGGAAGCGGTAGATGTTCTCGATCACCACGATCGCGTTGTCCACCAGCATCCCCAGGGCGAGGATGAGGCTGAACAGCACCACCATGTTCATCGAGAAGTCGGCCAGCTTCAGCACGACGAACGAGATCAGCATCGAGAGCGGGATCGCCAACCCGACGAACGGCGCCGTGCGGATGCCGAGCACGAAGATGAGCACGCCAACCACCAGGATCAGCCCGGAGATGATGTTGTTCTCCAGGGAGTTGACCATCTTCCGGATGCTGTCGGACTGGTCGGAGGTGATCTTGACCACTGTGCCCGGCGGGAACGCCGCGGCCTCCTCCTGCAGCACCGCGTGCACCTGCTCGGACGTCTCGATGATGTTCTCGCCGCTGCGCTTGACGATGGCCAGCGAGATGACCGGCTCGCCGTCGAGCCGCGCGAGCGTCTCGCGGTCCTTGAAGCCGAAGTCGACGACCGCGATGTCGCGCACGTAGATCGGCTGCCCGCCGCGCGTGGCCACCACGACGTCGGCGATGGGCGCGGTCCGCTCGAACTCTCCCGGGACGCGGACGAGGTATTTCATGTCGCCGACGTCGATGGTCCCGCCCGGGACGGTCACATTCTCCTTCTGGAGCACCTCGATCACGTCGCTGTAGGCAACGTCATAGAACTTGAGCTTCGCCAGGTCGACGTCCACCTGGACCTCGCGCTCGAGTCCGCCGGCGAGCCGGACCTCCAGCACGCTCGGGATCTGCTCCAGCCGGTCCTGCAGGTCCTCCGCCACCTCGCGTAGCCGCACCAGGGAGTACGGCCCCGCGATGTTGACCTGCATGATCGGGAACTCCGACAGGTTGATCTCGAGGATCTGCGGCTCTTCGGCCGCCTCCGGCAGGTCGGGCTTGGCGATGTCCACCTTCTCGCGGACCCGCTGCAGCGCCTCGTTCATGTCCATGCCGGCTTCGAACTCGACGTTGATGCTCGAGTAGCCTTCCGTGGACGTCGAGCTGATCGTCTTGACGTCCGCGATGGTGTTGAGCTCGTCTTCCAACGGCCGTGTGATCAGCGTCTCGATGTCGCCCGGGGCAACGCCGGGGTAGAGCGTGTTCACGATGATGTTGGGGACCACGAACTCCGGCAGTGACTCCTTCGGCACCGATACGTACGACGCGAGACCGGCGAAGATGAGGATCACCGTCATCACGATCACGCTCGTCGGGTGATCAATGGCGTAGGACGTCAGCCAGAACTCTTTGAACTTCCGCTTCTGCCTCGGGTCACCGGGCACCGTGCCGGACGCGCCGCCGGCCTTCCCCACGCCCATGCCCTGCCGCGGGACCCGGTGCGAGCCGGTATCCTGCGGGCGGTCGTGGCCGTCGCCGCCGCGGTCGGTCATCGTCCGTCCACTCCCCCAACGACCCGCACGAGGCTGCCGTCATCAACCATGCGATACCCGGTGGTAATGAGCCGGTCGCCGTCGGCGAGCCCGGAGTCGATCACGACGCGATTCTCGAAGGAGGGGCCGGGCGCCACCGGACGCGCCACCGCGACAGGTCGGCCGTCGCGGTCGCCCATGACGAACACCTGGTAGCCGTGCTCCGTCCGCTGCACCAGCTCCTGCGGGACGACGATGACCTCGTGCAGCCGAGCCCGCGCCACCTGCACGTTGGCCACCATCTGCGGCTTCAGCACCCCGCCCGGGTTGTCGAGCACCAGCTCGACCTCCACCGTGCGGTTGTCGGGATCCACGCTCGCGCCGACGAAGCGAATCGTGCCGACAAAGGACCGGCCGGGCAGCACATCGACTGTCACGAGCGCGGTGTCGCCGCGATGGACGTCGAGCGCGTACCGCTCTGGCACGCCGCCCTTGATCTTCACCCGCCCATTCGCCACCACCCGGGCCACCCGCGTGCCCGGGACCACCAGTTCGCCCGCTTCGACGTACTTGTCGTCGAAGATGCCGTCGACCGGCGAGCGCATCTCGGTCCGGTCGAGGCGCGCCTGTAGCATCCGGTACCGGGCCGCCGCCGCCTGGGACGACGACTTGGCCTGCAGGTACGCAATCTCGCTGCCCACGTGGTCCTCTTCCCACAGGCGACGCCGGCGCGCGTACTCCTCCGCTGCGATGTCGGCCATCGCCTTCGCCTCGTCGACCTGCGCACCGAGAACCGCGTCGTTGATCTTCGCGATGACGTCGCCCTTCGCGACCCGCGCCCCCTTTTCCACCAGGAACCGCGCGATCGTGCCGGTCTCCTCGGCCGACAGCGTCACGTCCTGCATCGCGGCCACCTCGCCCACGATACGCACGTAATCCACGAAGTTCGAGCGCGTCACCGGCGTGACGGCCACGTTGACCACCCGCACCCCGGCCGAGTCCGCCGAGTCCGCCTGCTGGGCGCTCGCCTCCGAGCCGTCGGTGGGCGAGCAGCCCGCGACGCCAAGCGCCGTCCCCGCGACGGCCAGGAGCGCCGCCGCCGCGGCGCCCCGTCTCCACCGAACATCGATGCGATTCATCGTCCGCCTGCCTCTAGCGGTCCCCCGCGACCGGAAGCCGTTCCGGCGCGTCGGGAACCGACCCCATGGCCAATTCGAGCTGGGCCCGGGCCGACAGATAGTCGTAGACCGCCCGGGCGTAGTTGAACTGCGACTGCCGCAGCGCCTCCTCGGCATCGGTGATCTGCAGCTGCGAGCCAATGCCTTCCCTATACTCCAGCGACGCGATCTCGAACCCTCGCGTCGCCTGCTGCACCGCCCGGTGCTGGCTCCGCGCTCGCTCGAGCGCCTCGCCGACCCCGCCGAACAGCGTGCGGACCTGGTTGACGGCATCCTGTTCCGCCCGCGCCAGCCGCACCTCGTTCTGCCGCAAGGATGCATCGGCCTGGGCGACCCGTGCGGAGCGGCGGAACCCGCGGAAGATCGGCACTTCGAGCCGCAGCCCGACCGCCGACGACCTCGTGCGCTGGTTGGACGCATCCCCGAAGAAGTTCGGGGGACCATTCTCCTGCGCCTGCAGGTTGAAGTTCCCGAACACCGACAGCTTGGGGAAATACTCCGCGATCTCCACCTTCTTCTGCGCCTGCGTGAGGATGATCGTCCCCCGCAGCTGCCGCAGGTCGGACCGCTCGTCGCTCGCCACCGCGAGCAGATCGTCGAGCGAACGGTCGAGCACCCGCGGGACACCGGCCAAGAGGATCAGGTCCACGTTCTCGCGCGTGTTGCTTTCCAGGCTGTCCGGCACGACTTCCTCGAGCCGCCCTTCGAGTCCGATCTCCTCATCCGCGGACAGTCCGATCTCCACCAGGAGCGAGCGCTTTCGGGCCGCCACCGCGTTCTCAGCGCGCCTGAGGTTCGCCGCCACATTGGCATACTCCACATCGAGCCGCAGCACGTCGTAGTCGCTCGCCAGCCCCGCTTGATTCTGAGCCCGCGTGTCCTCGAGCGTGCGCTGCACCCGGGCGATGCTCTGCTGCAGGAGCCGCAGCTCCGCGTCCGCGAGCAGCGCGTCGAAGTACGCCTGGCGCACGGAGGTAACCACCTGCTGCGTCGTCCCGCGGAGCCTCTCCTCCTCGACGGCGCGGTAACGGCTCGCCGCCCCCACACCGACGAACACGCTGTACTCGAACAGCGGCTGCGACAGGGTCACGCCCAGTTGCCAGCTGTTGTCGGACCCCACCCTGATCGGCACGAGATCGCCGGGCTGGCCACCGGGGAAGAAGTCGGCGGGGAGGAAGATTTCCTGCACCAGCAGATTGCGCGAGTAGGACATCGTGCCGGCGATATCCGGCAGCGCGCTCGCCCACGCCTCCCTCACCTGCTGCCGTGCGGTCTCGACGCTGTATTCGGCGTCCGCCACCTCGCGGCTGTTGGCGAGCGCAATGTCGATCGCCGTGCGCAACGGAACCGCGCCGCCGTCCGGCCCCCCTTGCGCACCGGCCGGCGCCGGCGCGCTCAGCGCCACGGCGACGGCGCCCACCCACCACCCCGTCATCCTCATGCCTGGTCTCCCTTCGCCCCACCCGCGGGCAGCCGAAGCCCGGTCGCGAGGCCGTCTCGCACGAACGCGCCGAAGGCCGCGAACAGCTCGGCTGGGCCCATCGCGGGGCCATGCCGGAATTCGGGGCACTCATCGATCCGGCACGTCAAGGAGAGCGTCACGAGCCCGTGCGCGATGCTCCACAGGAACATCGCCACCGTTTCGGGATCCGCGCGGCGCATCACCCCAGCCTCCATCGCCTCCACCACCGCACGCCGCAGCAGTCCGTGACCACCGCCTTCCGGCAGATCGTCGATGGCCTGCCGGTCGGGGTGATCGAGACTGAAGAGCACCCGGAAATACTCCTGGTTCTCGAGGGCGAAGCGGAGGTATGCCTCACCCAGCGCGCCGAGGCGCTCCAGTGAGCCGCGCGGATGCCGATCCCCGGCCTCGCGGAGGTACTCGCCGAACCGCTGGAACCCGCGCTCCACCACGCGCGAAACCAGGGCCTCCTTGTTCGCGAAGTACCGGTAGATCGCCGTGGCGGACACGCCCACACGTTCCGCGACCGAGCGCATCGAGAGCCCCTCCAGACCCCGCACCGCCAGAATATCACGCGCGGCGTCGAGGATCGCCTGCTCCGATTCGGCGCCGCGCCGTGTCGTAATTTCCTTGACCGTCATTGCGTCCTGAACCCAATCTGCGAACCGAAACGACGCTGATTCACTTCGGGTTAACGGTGTTAACTTAACGGCGTTAACCTTAAACGGTACCACCTACGGAGTCAACACCGGCTAGGTTTCCCCCGTATGGACCGCCCGCCAGCGCCCGACCGCGATTCCGGGGACCGGCAGCCGCAGAGTGTGGTGCTCGTGCTCCCCGGCATGACGCTGAATGGCACCATCATGCCTCCCCTGCCCGTCGATTCCCTCGCCGTCGACTTCGCCCAGTTCGTCCCGGAGCTTCCGGACGACCGGATCACGATGGGTCTGTACGTGGAGCGGCTGCGGGACGTCCTCGCCGGTGAGTCGTTGTGGGGACGGCCACGGCGAATCGTCGTGGCGCACAGTTTCGGCGGCATGCTCGCGCTGCAGTGGCTGCTCGACACGCCCCCGGACGACGCCCGGCTTCCCCAGGGGCTCGTGCTCGTCGCCACCACCGCCGGCCCGATGTTTGACATGGTGCGCCTGCGGATCGCGCGGATCGGCGGCAGCCAGGTCCGGATCGGCATACGGAAGCTGATCGGTACCTGGAATCACCCGATCGTGACGCGCGCCGTGAAGTCGGTGCTCTCTCCCTCCCGCGCGCTGGAAGGCCGTCTCGATTTCCGCTCGTTTGGCCGCGTCACGGATCTCGCGGTGGACCTGGCGGGCTGGCGTAATACGGACTGGCGGTCGATGCGGACGTTCCGGCTGGCGATGCTCGGACTGGACCTGCGCGATCGGCTTGGCTCCCTCGCGCTGCCCGTCACGATCCTGCACGGCACCGACGACGCACTGTTCCCGCTGGACGTTGCCCGGGACCTCGCCGCACGACTCCCGAACGCCCGCCTGCGCGTGGTCCGAGGCGCCGGCCACGTGCTCCCGCTGACGCACGGGGAGGCGGTGGTGGAGGCGGTGGAGGAGATGTTGGGCAGGAGCCAGGAGTCAGCGATCGGGAGTCAGGAATCAGGAATCAGGAGTCCCGGGGGCGGAGCGAACCGTCCCCCGCGGCGCGGGCGGACGCCGAATCCGCTGACTGACTCCTAACTTCTGATTCCTGATTCCTGCCTCACTCCCACCTGAACATCTTCAGCGCCAGCACGAAGGACAGGAGTGCCCAGGCGGACATCACCGCCAACTCCTCCGCGGTCGTCCGGAGCGCGGCGCCATCGAGCAGCACCGCGCGAAGCGCGTCGTTGAGGGCCGTCAGCGGCAGGACGCGCGCGGCGGCCTGTACCGGTGCCGGGAAGTTCGAGTAGGCGAAGAACACCCCCGAGAAGATCCACATCGGCACCATCACGAGGTTCATCAGGCCGGACACGCCCTCGATGGTGCGCGCGCGACTCGCGACGAGCGTGCCGACGCCGGCAAACGTCATCGCCCCGAGCACCACGAGCGTGGTAAGCGCTGCCAGCGATCCCCGCAGCGGCACTCCGAATGCCCAATGCCCGAACAGGAGCAGGGCCCCGACCTCGAAGCCGAGGAAGACGAGGCGGGCGAGGATGAACGACAGCAGATACTCGCTGCGCCGCATCGGCGAAGCCAGAAAGCGCTTGAGCAGCTTCTGCGTACGGTTCTTCACGATACCGAAGCCGACGCCCCACATCCCCGTGCCCATGATATTGAGTCCGAGCAGGCCCGGGATCAGGAAGTCGATGTAGCGCGCGCCGGGCTCCGTCACGCCGGCATCCCGGATTGTGACGACGTCCCGCCTCCCCGCGGCCGCCTGCAGCGCGTTACGGACCACGAGCCGGGCGACGTCGCTCTCGGCCCTGGTCGAGTCGTAGGCTAGCACCGGCGTCGGTCCCGGGCGCACGACGAGGGCGAACTGCCCGTTGTGGAGCGCGTCGTAGGCAGCCGCCGAGTCGAGAACCGTCACGTCGAGACGGGACGAGCGCTGCAGCGCCTCGGCGGCGGCCGGAGCGCCGGGCCCATCCTGAACCGCGATGCGCAGCGTCTGCGGCCCACGGCTCTTGAACGCGATCCCCAGCGCGAATGCCAGCAGGATCGGGAAGGCAAAGACCCAGAAGAGGGCCTCCGGCTCGCGCAGGAACTCCCGCAGCCGCCACAGCGTCAGCTGGGCGATCGGCGAGGGCCGGCCGTCAGCCATCGCGCAGGCGCCGCCCGGTGAGCGACAGGAAGACGTCCTCGAGTGTCGCGTGGTGGGTCGTCAGCTCGTCGAGCGCGAGCCCGCGCTCCTCGAGCAGGCGCATCAACTGCGGCACCACGATGTGCACCCGGGCGGCGGTGAGCCTGACCCGCCCCGCATCGTGCGCGACCGCCTCCACGCCGGTGAGCCGGAGATAGACATCGTCGGGGATCGCCGCGCCGTCTTGCAGCGCGAACTCGACGACGTGCTCCGCACCGAGTGATGCCACGAGGTCGGCGGGCGCGCCCGAGGCGATCACGAGACCGCGATCGACGATCGCGACCCGGTCGCAGAGGCGCTGCGCCTCTTCCATGTAGTGGGTCGTGATGAGCACCGTGCCGCCGTGGCGGCGGAACTCCTGCACGATCCCCCACACCTGATGCCGGGACTGGGGATCGAGTCCCGTCGTCGGCTCGTCGAGGAAGAGGACCTCGGGCTCGGAGACGAGCGCGCAGGCAACCGCGAGCCGCTGCCGCTGGCCGCCCGAGAGCTTGCTGACCCACGACCCCCGCTTCTCGAGCAGCCCGACCTGGCCCAGCACGGCATCGCACGACTTGCCACGCCGGTAGAAGCTGCGGAAGAGCCGCACCACCTCCTCCACCGTCAGCTTGTCGGGCAGCTTCGTCTCCTGCAGCTGGCTTCCCATGCGCTGCCGCAACTCTTGCTCATGCCGGTCCCAGCCGAGCCCGAGCACCTCGACCCGGCCGGCATCGGGGCGGATGAGGCCCTGCAGCACCTCGATCGTCGTCGTCTTGCCGGCTCCGTTCGGTCCGAGCATGCCGAAACACTCTCCCGGCCGCACATGCAGATCGAGACCCGCCACGGCGGTCACGTCGCCGAAGCGTTTCACCAGGCCTTCACAGAGGAGCGCGAATTCCGGCATGTGCGCACAATCAAGAGACAGCCGGCGTTTCGGGCAAGCGCCGGCCGCTGGCGAGGCCGAGGAGGCGGCGCGAGCTTTCGCTGCATGGCTGCCGCCCTCGCTCTCCTCGTCCTCGGTGCCGTCTGGGCACTCACCGCCAGCGGCGTGGAGCCGTTTCCCACCTGGTTCTACGTCTTCGCCTGGTACCCCACGCTGGTGTTGCTGGACGCGGACGCCCGGCGGCGGGACAAGGGTCCGAGCTTGTTCCGGGATCCCTGGCGGGGAGTCAGCCTCGGGTTCTGGTCCGTCGCGATCTGGCTCGTCTTCGAGGCCGCCAACTTCCGACTGCGCAACTGGTACTACGTCTTCCTCCCCGACCGCGCGGCGGAGCGCTGGCTCGGCATCGTGCTCTCGTTCGCGACGGTGGTGCCCGCCGTCGTGCTGGTCGAGCGGTGGCTGCGCGCGTTGGGGGTCGGGCGCCGCTGGCGGACGCGCCCGCTCGGAGCGCGCCGCTGGGAGATCCCAGCAATCGCGGCGATGGGCGTCGCCATGGCTGCCGCAGCGCTGAGCGCCCCGCGGGTACTCTTCCCGCTCGTGTGGGGCGCGGGCTGGCTGATCGCCGATCCGTTCGTGTACCGCCGCCGGCCCGAGTGGTCGCTGCTGCGGGACATCGAGTTGGGCGCGTGGGGCCGGATCGGACGCCTGTTCGTGGGCGGGATGCTGATCGGCCTGCTGTGGGAGTTCTTCAACGCATGGGCGCGGGGTCGATGGATCTACACCGTGCCGTGGCTCGAGCACACGAAGCTCTTCGAAATGCCACCGCTCGGGTTCCTCGGCTTCCCGTTCTTCGCCCTCGAGGCGTGGGCGATGTACCATGCGCTCTGCGCCGCGGGACTCGCCGCGCCTCCAGACGCCCCCGCGTTGCCGGCAGCCGCGTCACGCCGAGTCATCGCCATTGGGACCGCGGCAGTCCTCTGCGTTGCGATCCTACTCGGCATGGAGCGCATGACGATCAGCTCGACGACGCCACGGATGGCTGGGCTGCCCGGCATCACACCAGCCGACGTGCTCGCCCTGCGGGCGGCCGGTTACCATTCGGTGTTCCGGGTGGCGGAAGCCCAGGTGGGCTCGCCGTCCGCGGTGAGCGGTCTCGACTCCGCCCGATTCGACGCGATCGTGGGAGAGGCGCGTCTCGCGGTGCTGCGGGGGATCGGAACGGGAAACGCCGCGGACCTCGCCACCTCCGGCGTGGTGACCGTGTGCGAGTTGGCCCGGCGCAACCCGGCACTCTTCTGGCCTCAGGTGCGCGCGGCACGCCGCGAGCGGCTCGGATCCTCAAGGGTGTCCGGGCGTCCGACGCCGGCGGAGGTGCGCGTCTGGGTCGGCGCGGCCCGCCGCCGGTGCCCGACTCCACCGCAGGATGAATGACGCCTTCGCCCGGCTGGGCTTCGAAGGAGTGCCATGGCAACGACCCGCCGTCTCGTGAAGATCGTCCTGCTCGCGCTGGCGGCAATCCTGGTGGCGTACGTGCTCGTGGCCCTTCTCGCGTGGCGGTTCCAGGATCGCGTCGCGTTTCCGGGCCGCGGCGGGCGCCTGCCGCCTCCCGCGGAATTCGGGATCGATGACGGGATGATCGTCGCGGTCGTGACGGCCGACGGCGTGACGCTGCGCGGCTGGTATCTACCGCCCCGCCCCGCTCCGGCGGCGGGCACCCGCGCGCCGGGCCTGCTCTGGTTCCACGGCAACGTCGAGACCGTCGGCGGCCTGGGGGACGTCCTGCGCGAGTTCCGCCCGCCGGGCATCGGTGTGCTGGCCCTCGACTATCGAGGCTATGCCGAGAGCGAAGGCACGCCCACCGAGGAGGGCGTGCACCGCGACGCCGAGGCGGCGTGGGCGTTCCTGGCGTCACGGCCGGAGATCGACTCCCTGCGCATCGCGATCTACGGGCGGTCGATCGGCAGCGCGGTCGGCCTGTATCTCGCCAACGTGCGCCCCGTGCGCGCCGTCGTGCTGGACTCGCCGTTCACGAGCGCCAAGGAGATGGCCCGCGTGCACTACGCGCCCGTCCCCGACGACCTCGTGCAGCTCAGCCTCGACAACCTCGCCAGGGCACGACGTCTCACGGTGCCGCTGCTGGTGTTCCACGGCTCGGACGACTTCATCGCCCCACTCGAGATGGGCCGCGCCGTGGCGGAGGCAGGACGCGCGGAGGAGTTCGTGGTCCTGCCGGGGGCCGGACACACCACGATGTACGAAGACGGCGGCACGTTCTA
>Ga0055464_10000146_pt1 | contig 10637 bp, 5 predicted proteins | sample Joice_ThreeSqC_D_FD_57690 | JGI IMG/M metagenome (GOLD analysis project Ga0055464, IMG submission 57690) | Wetland microbial communities from San Francisco Bay, California, USA, that impact long-term carbon sequestration - Joice_ThreeSqC_D2 | ecosystem: Environmental > Aquatic > Marine >...
GAGACGGTGCCCGCGGTGGTGCAGGTGCCCGCCGTGCTCGACCGCATCGTGCCCGTGGCGCGCGGCCCCGGGAAGTTCCGCTTCATGCTCCTCGAGGACCTGGTGCTGCGCCACGCGCAGGAGCTGTTCGGCGGGTTCCGCGTGGTGGACTCCACGGTGTTCCGCGTCACCCGCAACACCGACCTCACCCTCCAGGAGGAGGAGGCGGGCGATCTGCTCGAGGCCATCGAGGAGAGCCTCCGGCAGCGGCTGCGCAGCGATCCGGTGCGGCTGGAGATCGCCGCCGACGCGGGCGATCCGCTGTTCGACATACTGAGCGCGGCGCTCGACATCGAGGCGCGGGACGTGTACCGGGTGGACGGCACGATCGACCTCACGGTGATGATGGGCCTCGCGCGGGTCGAGGGGTTCCGGAGCCTCCGGGACGAGCCGCTCGTGCCCCGGGTGCCGCCCGCGTTCCAGTCGAGCCGCGACCTCTTCGATGTGATCCGCCAGCAGGACGTGCTGGTGCACCACCCGTTCGAGTCGTTCGGGTCGGTGATCGACTTCGTCGAGCGGGCCGCGGACGATCCCAACGTGCTGGCCATCAAGCAGACGCTGTACCGCACGAGCGCGCCGAGCGCGATCATCTCCGCCCTCGCGCGGGCGGCGCAGAACGGGAAGCAGGTCACCGCGCTCGTGGAGCTGAAGGCACGCTTCGACGAGCAGAACAACATCCTGTGGGCCCGCGAGCTGGAAGAGGCGGGCGTGCACGTGGTGTACGGCGTGGTCGGGCTCAAGACGCACTGCAAGGCCGCGCTCGTGGTCCGGCGCGAGCCGGAAGGAATCCGGCGTTACGTGCATCTCGCGACCGGCAACTACAACGCCGTGACCGCGCGGATCTACACCGACCTCGGCCTGTTCACCTGCGACCCGGACATGGGCGCAGACGCCACCGAGCTGTTCAACCTGCTCACCGGCTACTCGCGCGGCGGCCGGTGGAAGCGGTTCGTGGTCGCCCCCGAGTCACTGCTCGAGCGGGTGATCGACCTGATCGAGCGCGAGCGGCGCAACGCGGAGGCTGGCCGGCCGGCACGGATCGTGGTCAAGATGAACGCGCTGGTCGAGCCGTCGGTGATCGACGCCCTGTACGAGGCGTCGCAGGCCGGCGTCACGGTCGAGCTGCTCATCCGGGGGATCTGCTGCCTCAGGCCCGGCCTCCCGGGTGTATCCGAGGGGATCCGGGTGGTGAGCATCGTGGACAAGTTCCTCGAGCACTCCCGCATCTTCTACTTCGAGAACGACGGTGATCCGGAGATCTTCCTGGCCAGCGCCGACTGGATGCCGCGCAACTTCTTCCGCCGGATCGAGGTGATGTTCCCCGTGCTCGATCCCCGGCTGAAGGGGCGCATCATCAGCGAGATCCTCCGCGCCCTCCTGGCCGACAACCAGAAGGCGCGGGAGCTGCAGCCGGACGGCAGCTACGCGCGGCGCCGGCCGGGCACGGACGAGGAACCGCTCCGCGCCCAGGTCCTGCTCGAGGGGCTTGCCAGGCAGGCGTCGCAACAGAGCGCCGAGTTCCTGCCGCCATACCAGCCGATCCTGCGCCTGGGGCCCACGGGCCGCGCCGGCGCGGGCGTCTGAGGGGGTGGGCGTGCGCGTCGTGCTCGTGCGTCACGCGATCGCGCAGGACCGGGAGGTCTGGGCGCGGCGCCATCGGAGCGACGACGGCCGGCCGCTGACCGCCGAGGGGCGGCGCCGCATGGCTGCGGCCGCGCGCGGCATCCGGGCGCTCGTGCCCGGACTGGGGGCAGTGGCGTCGAGCCCGCTCAAGCGCGCGCTCGAGACGGCGGAGATCGTGGCGCGGGCGTACGACGGCCACGCGGTCGAGCGCCTCGACGCGCTCGCGCCCGGCGGCAGCGCCGAGGCGGTGCTCGCATGGCTGCGCGCCGGCGACGCCGAGTGTGTGGCGCTGGTGGGGCACGAGCCGGATCTCTCCGGCCTCGCCTCCTGGCTTCTGCTCGACGCGGTGGCGCCGCTCTTCACGTTCAAGAAGGGCGGCGCGTGCCTCATCGAGTTCGGTGAATCCCTCGAGGCGGGGGAGGCCACGCTGCGCTGGCTGCTGCAGCCGAAGCACCTACGCGCCGTCGGAGGCAAGGGTGCCTGACTATCCGACCGGACTGCTCGCTGCCCCGCCCGCGGTGGCGGTGGACCGATGCGGGGCCACACTGCTCGGCGACGCCCTCGAGGCGCGGGAGCGGCTCGCGGCCGGCGACACCGATCAGGCGCTGCACGACTTCCGGGTGGCCGTGCGTCGCCTGCGCAGCGTGCTCCGCGCCTTCACGCCGTATGTCGACCACGAGATCACGGTCAAAGTGCGCCGCCGACTGCGCGACCTCGCCCGCGCGACGAACGCCGCGCGGGACACCGAGGTGCTGCTGCAGTGGGTGCGCGGCCGGTTGGGCACGCTGACGCGGTCACAGCGGGTGGGCGGCCGGTGGCACGAGGCCCGGCTCGCGGCCAGGCTGGAGGAGGAGTACGCGCTCAGCCTCCGGACCGTGCGCCGGCGGTTCCCCGCGCTGGAGCGTGCCGTGCGCAGGCGCCTCGCCGCCGCGGCGCAGAACCCGTGGGGCGGGTCCGAGACCGGCACGACGTTCGCGGCGGCGCTCGCGGAGTTGATCGCCGATCACCTCGCCAAGCTCACCGCGGCGCTCGACGAGGTCGAGGGCCCGGACGACGAGGCGCGCGCGCACGCGGCGCGGATCCGCGCCAAGCGGCTCCGCTACCTCGTGGAGCTGCTCGAGCGCGAGTTCGACGCGGCGACGCCCGCCGTTGCGCACTTGAAGGCGCTGCAGACCCTGCTCGGCGAGCTCCACGACGTGCAGGTGGCCGAGCCGGAGCTCCGTGCTGCGAGCGAGGTTGCCGCCGCGGAGCACGCGCTCCGCCAGAGCGACCTCTCCGCCGAGGCGGACGAGCGCGAGCGCCGGCGAATGCGCCAGCGGAACGCGGTGCCGGGGCTCCTCGCGCTGAACCGGCTCGGCCGCGAGGCCCGAGTCGACCTGTTCGAGCAGTTCCGGGCCTGGCGCGACGAGCATGAGGCGGTGCTCGAGCGTGAGGTGCAGTCGGTGCTCGAGGGCCTGCGGCAGGCGGCGCCGTCCGGCATCGAGATCGAGCGGAAGTACCTGCTGCGGTCCCTGCCCGAACGCGCCGCGGCGGCGGACGGCGTAGAGGTGGAGCAGGGGTGGCTGCCCGGAGAGCGGCTGCAGGAGCGCCTGCGGCGCACGACGGGGCCCGACGGCGACCGTTTTCACCGGACGGTCAAGCTCGGGCAGGGGCTGAGCCGGATGGAGGTCGAGGAGGAGACGACGGCCGAGCTGTTCGCCCGGCTCTGGCCGCTCACCGAGTCGCGCCGGGTGCGCAAGCGGCGCTGCTTCGTCCCGGAAGGCGCGCTGACCTGGGAGATCGACGACTTCCATGACCGCGATCTCGTGCTCGCGGAGGTCGAACTGCCGTCAACCGACACCGAAGTGCCGATCCCGGACTGGATCGCCGAGGTCCTCGAGCGCGAGGTCACCGGCGATCCGCAATACCTGAACGTGAATCTGGCGCGCTGACGCGCGCCGCCCCGGCGGGGCCTGTCAGCGTGTGGCGTCCACCTGGGCCACCGCGGCCAGGCAGCCGTGGCGTTCGAGGAAGATCTCCTGCGCCTGGCTCGAGGCGCCGCCCTCCTCGCCGCGCCGCTGGACGTACGTCCCGTCGCGCCTGAGCTCCCACGCCCCGGCATCCGCAAGCTCCGTCTCGAGGATTTCCTCGAGCCGGCGCCGCGCGTCGGGATCGGTGACCGGCGTGACGACCTCCACGCGCCGCCTGAGGTTGCGCGGGCGCCAGTCGGCGGAGCCGATGTAGTGGTCGGGCTCGCCGCCGTTCTCGAAGCGGAAGATGCGCCCGTGCTCGAGGAACCGGCCCACCGCGGCCACCACGCGGATGTTGTCCGACAGGCCCGGCACGCCGGGTCGCAGGGCGCAGATGCCGCGCACCGCCGCTTCGACGGGCACGCCTGATTGGGAGGCGTGGTACAGCGCCTCGATGATCTCGCCGTCGGAGAGGCCGTTGAGCTTGGCGCGGATCCCGGCGGGACGGCCCGAGCGGGCGTGCTCGATCTCCCGGTTGATCAGGCCGAGGAATCGGGGGATCATGTTCGTCGGGGCGACGAGCAGCTGCGTGAAGTCCGCTGCGGGCGGGCGGGACGACCCGGTCAGCTCATTGAACAGCAGGCTCACGTCGGAGCAGATGTCCTCGTCCGCGGTGAGGAGGCCGAAGTCGGTGTACTGCCGCCCCGTCTGGCGGTTGTAGTTCCCCGTGCCGATGTGCGCGTAGCGCCGCAGCCGGTCGCCCTCCCGGCGCACGACCAGCGCGAGCTTGGCGTGCGTCTTGTACTTCACGAGGCCGGTGATCACGTGGATTCCGCCGCGCTCGAGCTGCTTGGCCCAGAGGATGTTCAGCTCCTCGTCGAAGCGGGCCTTCACCTCCACGAACACCGACACGTCCTTGCCATGGCTTGCGGCCTGGATCAGCGCGTCGGCCAGCTCGGATGGTCCGCCGGGGCGGTACAGCGTGAGCTTGATCGCGATGGTGTCGGGGTCGGCGGCGGCCTCGAGCAGGAACCGCTCGGTGGTGGACGCGAACGACTCGTAGGGGTGGTGCAGCAGGACGTCGCGCTCGCCGAGCACGGCGAACATCGGCACGTCGCGCTCCACCGGGTCCGCCGGCTCGAACGGCGGGTAGTCCAGCTCCGGACGCTGGATGTCCGCCAGCTCGTCGAGCGAGCCGAGGTCCACCAGACCGTCCACCTCCTGGAGGTCGGAGGGCTGGAGGGGGATCCCCTTGTTCTCCTCCTCGCGGCGCAGCTCGCGCAGGAGGAGGTCGCGGATCGGGAACGGCATCGTCCGCTCCACCTCGATCCGGACGATCGCGCCCTCGGGCCGGCGGCGCAACTCCTCCTCCATCGCCTCCAGGAAGCTGGTCGCGTTCTTTTCGTCGAACTTGATCTCGGTGCTGCGGATGATCCGGAAGGGGTGCACTTCCAGCACCTGCCGGCCCGGGTAGAGCAGCCCGATGTTCGCGCGGATCGCGTCCTCCACCGGCACGAAGTGGAGCGTGTCCGGGAGCTGCACGAAGCGGGGGAGTGCGTCGAGCACCTCGAGGTTCACGAAGTGGTCGCGTTCCGAGCGCGGGTCGCGGACGACGACCGCCAGCGAGAGCAGCAGGTCCTCGATGAACGGGAATGGGTGTCCGCCCGCCATCGTGATCGCCTTCGGGGTGAGCAGCGGCAGGATCCGCTCGTCGAAGTAGTCTCGCAGGTACTCGCGGCCCGCGTCGTCGAGCGTGTCGACGGAGCGGATCCGGATACCGGCGGTCTCGAGCGCGTTCTCCTGCAAGGTGTGGAAACAGCGGTACTGCCGCCGGATCAGCGCGCGCAGCTTCACGTTGACCGCCTGCAGCAGCTCCGCGGGGGTCTGCCCGTCGATCGACCGCTTGGTAATGCCCTCGGCGACCGCCTGCTTCAGGCCGCCCACGCGCACCATGAAGAACTGGTCGAGGTTCGAGCTGAAGATCGACAGGAACCTGAGCCGCGCGAGCGGCGGCACCGCCGGGTCCTCGGCCAGTGCGAGCACGCGCGCGTTGAACTCCAGCAGGCTCAGCTCCGGGTTCAGCACCGGCGCCCCGGTATCCGTCGGCGCCTCATCCTCGACTTTCGTCGTGCCGAGCAGCTTCGACGCGTCGAACATCGCCGACCCGCGCTTGCGGCTCGGCAGTTTGGCGACCGCTGGCGCGCCCTCCGTGGTCACCACCGCCTGCATTTGCTTAGTCGGTCCGTAGATGTTGCCGATCTCGAACTGCCAGAGCAGGAGGATGACGACGTTGAACACGGCGGACACGATGAGCGCCACCGGCAGCACCTGCACGCCTGCGGCGAGCCCGATGCCGATCGCGAGGAAGACGTACACCGCGTCCTTGGTATCCTGCAGCGTGTTGCGGAACCGGACCGCCGCCACGATCCCGGCGAGCGAGAACGCCAGCGCGATCGAGGACTGCACGATGACGACGATCCCCGTGACCGCGATCGGCAGCATCACGAGCGTGTGGACCAGCGCCTGGTCGTAGCGCGACTCGCGGCGCGTGACCATGTACACCCAGGCGATCGGGAGCACGAGTGCGAGCGAGCCGAGCAGGGCCAGCAGCACGCGGAGCTCCACATGCGGGTCGGTGAGGAAGCCGCGCGCCGCCTCCGCCGCCGCCTCGGACTTGCCGCCGCCGAGGAACTCGAACCCCGTCGGCGTGTCGACCGAGTGCAGGGCGATCCCCAGGATCGGGAAGATGCGAATGAGGACCGCCGTCACCGCGATCAGTCCGGCGTAGTACAGGAGCAGACGGGTGAGGGGGAAGCTGAAGATGCGGCGGATCATTGCGGCCACGGCGTGAGGTCAACCACAAGCTACGGAACCTCGGCGGGCGTCGCCAGTCGGGGCAGGGCCGCACGAGAGCGAGGCGCGCTGCTCGGGTGGCCGTGACGAAGGCGGCCCAAACGAAGAAGAGAGGATCTTGCGATCCTCCTTCCCCGTTACCACTCAGCGTTCCGGAACTTGGTGCTCAGCCCGGACGCCGGCCGCCACCAGTCCGTCCACCACCCGACCGGGGCGGAGACGACGAGCGAGCCGGCGGGCTGCTGACCCGGCCCGGCGACGACGGCCGGGGGGCGGACGGCCGCGGTGCCGCCGCCGGCGCCCGCGACGTGCTCGGCGGGCGCCGCGTCGTGGACGGCCGCGGTGCCGACCGTGTCGGCGTGGGTGCCCGCTGTGGCGTGGCCGAACGCTGCGGCGCGCGCCGCTCGAGCGACGGGGTGGGCCGCTGCGGCGTGGCTGAGCGCTGCGGCGTCACCGACCGGTTGGGCGTGGTCGAGCGCTGCGGCGTCACCGATCGGTTCGGTGTGGCTGAGCGCTGCGGCGTCACCGACCGGTTGGGCGTCGGTGCCCGCTGCGGAGTGACGCCGCGGTCTGGAGTCGTGGACCGCTGCGGCGTGACGGTCCGCGCCCCGGCGCCCTGCGGCGCCGTGGTCCCGGACGGCGTGGCCGTGGTCGGGCGCCGAGTCGGCGCCACCGCACCGCTGGTCCCGGCCTCGGGCTTCCGCGGCGTGGCGGGGATCACCCGCCGGCCGTCGGTGATGCCCCAGCCGGACGGCTGCACCTGCCGGCCGCTCGCGCTGGTAGCCGGCTGCTTCGGGGCCGCCGTGGTTCCGGTCGGCGCCACGGTTCGGCGCCCGGGCGTCGCAGCGGTGGACGGAGCCACCTGCCGTCCGGTGGCACGCTCGGCGGTCGGGCTCACCCGCCGCCCGTCGAAGGCCGAGCCCAAGGCTCGCCCGGTCGACGTCTGCGTGCCCGGGGCGGCTCGCCGGCCACTCATATCAGCCGCGTACCGGCCGCCAAGGTCGGACCGCAGCGTCGGGCTCGACATGGAGCTGGAGCTCGGGCGACGCCCTGCCATCCCGCCCCTGGCGAGATCGTACCGGTCGGCGTCCTTGAAGGTGTACCTGCCGCGATACTGGCTCCCGCTCGGGTAGGTAGGCCACCCGCCGCCGCCGTACCCCGGGTAGTACCCGCCGCCGTAGTACGGGTAGTATCCATAGTACGGGTAGTATCCGTAGTAGGGGTAGTATCCGTAGTAGCGGTTGTAGTGCGCCGGCCAGTACCCGCCGTAATACCAGGGGTCGTACCAGCCCCAGTAGGAGGACGGCCAGCCCCACCCGAAGGACACGCCCCAGCTCGGGTAGTAGCCCCACCCGTAGCCCATGCTCACGTAGGTCGTGCCGCCACCCCCGTAGTAGGCGACGTTCTCACCCACGCCGTAGTAGGTAATGTCGTACTGGAACCCCACGCCGCCCGCCATCGCCTGGGCGAGCGCAGTCAGCTCGGCCTCGGGGTCGAGGTCCTCGGTGAGCGTCCACTGCTCCAGGATGCGGTAATCCCAGTGGTCGGCGCGAACGAAGTCGCCGAACTGGAACGGGTCGCGGGAGAAGGCGGCGTAGACGGTGCCGAGCCCGCTGGTGGCGAAGACCCGGAACGCCTCTCGGTCTCCGCGCCCGCGCAGCTCGTAATCCTGGCCGCCACGGATGAAGTTGTCGTCGGTCGGATCGAGCGGGAACAGCACGCGGATCCGGCCGTCCGGCTCGGCATGCAGCACAAGGAGGTACCCGTCGGACTCGGCACGGGCATAAACCTTCACCCGGTCGCCCACCTTGACGTCGTTCTTCTTGTTCAGCCACACCTTGATCGGGGCCGCCTGCTGGGCCTGGACGAAGGCGTGTGCGGGTACCGGAGCCGCCGCGAGCGTCAGTGTAGTGAGCATCAGCGCAGTTAACATGGTGCCTCCCGGTCCGTGCCCGTCCGCCGTTTCCGCGACCTGCCCGACGGTGAGCCCTGATTCGCTCCTCCCGCAACCTACCGAACTGCCGCGGGGGATGGCAGGTCCACCCGACTATGAAGCAACTACCATTCCACAACTCAAGTAATTGAATTATAACGGCTTACGACTTAGATATGGGCCCACATTCGTCCACTTTTCGGGACAAGAATCCCGGGGCAGAATCACCATAATGACTACTCAATTCAACATCGAGCGCCGGCAGCGGGCTCGGCAGCCGCTCGAGGATGTCTTTGGCTTCTACATCCGCCCGCTCGGCCGCCTGGCGCACGCGCTCCTCGTGCAACGGCAGCTCGAGGCGATTTTCGCGTACCGCGAGCGCGTCATCCGCGAGCTGTTGGCTAGACCCACCCCCGCCGGCGGAACGCCCGCAGGGCTTCGGCGAACCGCTCCATCTCCTCGGGCAGGCCGATCGAGACCCGGTTGTAGTCGAGCATCGGGGGGAATGGACGTCCGACCTGGATGCCCTGCTCCCGCATGCGGCTGATGTGCGTCGGGAGGTCGCCGTTGATGCGGTGCATGACGAAGTTCGTCTGCGACGGCAGGCTCTCGAGGCCCAGCTCGCGGAAGCAGGCGTAGGCGATCTCCCGGCCGCGCCGGTTGACCGCGAGGCTCTGCGTGACGAACTCGTCCGACGCGAGGCTGGCCAGCCCGCCGATGAGCGCCAGATGGTTCGCGTCCATGCGCACGAGGCGGCGCCGCAGCGCCTCCACACCGTCCTCATGAACCAGGCCATAGCCGAGCCGCACCCCCGCCATCCCGTGCACCTTGGAGAAGGACCGGGCGACGAGCACGTTCGGCCTGCGCGCAATCCAGGGCAGCGCCGAGTGGTACGCCGGATCCTCCACGAAGTCGATGTACGCCTCGTCCACCACGAACGCCACGCGCTCGGGCGCCATGCCGATCCACTCGTCGATCTCCGCGCTCGGCGTGACCGTGCCCGTCGGGTTGTTCGGGTTGCACACGTACACGCACACCGGCCCCTCGATCCGGGCCGCCACATCGCGCATCGCCGGGATGTCGTGCGAGCAGTCGGGACGGAGCGGCACCTTCTCGATCCGGACGCCCCCGATGCCTGCGTACCACTCCGCGTCCTCGAACGTGGGGCTCGCGAGCACGACGGTGCCGGTGGGACCGGCAAACTCCTCCACGGCGACCTTCAGGACCTCCGTGGAGCCGGCGCCCAGCACGATGTTGCGGGTCGTGACGCCGAGCTTCCGGGCCAGCGCCTCGTGCAGGTTGGTCCGCAGCCTCGGATAGCGGTTGGCCTCGTCCAGCCCCTTGATGATCGCGTCGCGCGCGGCGGGCGCGAGACCGAGGGGATTCTCGTTGGAAGAGAGCCGGATGGGCGATGCTGCCTGGCGGCGGAGGGGACGGGGGGGACGCGCGTCGAGGGTGCGGGTCCCGCTCAGGCCGAGCACCCCGACCGACATGCCCGCGCGGATGAAGGCGCGCCGTTCCATGGAGCCTCCGGAGTTGGGAGCGATGCGCAACGATACGCCGCGCACGGTGCGGGGGCCAGACGGGGACGGCGCGAACCCGGCGCGTCGGCCTACGGCCGCCACGCCTCCCCGAGCCAGCACATCTCCCAAAACTCCCACTCGTAGCGGCTCGACAGCAGGAACAGCTCGGCGAGCCGGGCGCGCTTGTCCCGAGTCGCGCCCGCGGCGGTGCGGTCCAGCTCCTGTTTCAGCCATTCGGCGGCCTCGGCGAACTCCTCGGAGGCGTACTGCGCGATCCAGTCGGCGTAGCGCTGGTCGGTTGGGCGCGCTGCCTGTGCGAGCTGTTGCCCGATGTAGACGTACCCCCATGCGCAGGGGAGCAGGGCGGCGAGCAGATCCGCCATGTCGCCGTCCGCCGAGGTGCGGACGAGGAAGTCCGTGTAGGCGCGGGTCGTCGGCCACATCTCCGTTGCCTCCAGCTCCGCGGGCGTGATCCCGAACCGCTCGGCGTAGGCGCGGTGCAGCCCCATCTCGGTGTTCAGCGTCAGGTTCAGCACGGCGGCATACCAGCCCATCGCGTCGAGCCGGTCGGCTTTCGCCACCGCCCACGCGAAGATCCGCGCGAACTCCTTGAGGTAGAGGTAATCCTGCAGCACCCAGCGCTTGAACCGCTCGACCTCGAGGGTGCCGTCACCCAGCCCTGTGACGAACGGGTGCTCGAGCTGCGCATCCCAGATC
>Ga0055464_10000147_pt1 | contig 10614 bp, 8 predicted proteins | sample Joice_ThreeSqC_D_FD_57690 | JGI IMG/M metagenome (GOLD analysis project Ga0055464, IMG submission 57690) | Wetland microbial communities from San Francisco Bay, California, USA, that impact long-term carbon sequestration - Joice_ThreeSqC_D2 | ecosystem: Environmental > Aquatic > Marine >...
CGAAGCGGTACTGGCGCGGATCGACCTCGGGGCCAACCGCAACGTGTTTGACCGGCTTGCCCCGGTGGAGCGGCGCCTCACCGCGGTACCGGGGATCGTCGAGGCAGACATCTCGCGGCGCCTGCCGGGCACGCTGAGGATCACCGTGCGGGAGGAGATGCCTGTCGCGTTCGCGCCGGGGCAGCAGGGACTGGTGCCGCTGGACGCCGAGGCGCATCCCCTGCCGTACGATCCGGTCCAGCGGGCGTTCGACCTCCCGATCGTCGAGCGGCCCGATGCGGACGTCACGCGCATCCTCGGCCTGGTGCGCCGGGTGGATCCCGGCCTGTACGGCGAGATCGACGGGGCGAGGCGCGGCCGAGGAGAATCTGTTATTCTGGAGCTTGGCACGCGGCGGGTTCTGCTCAGTGCGGCCGCCGACGAAGAGGACATCAGGGATGTGGAGACCGTCCGCCTCCACCTGTCGCGGAACGACGAGTCGTTCCGGGAGATCGATGCGAGGTTCGCGGGCTGGGTGGTCGTCCGTCGGGAGCGAGCGTGAAGCGTGAGAATCTGATCGCCGGCCTCGACGTCGGCAGCACGAAGACCTGCGCGGTGATCGCGGAGGCGGGCGGTGAGGGCCATGCCGTCACCGCCAAGATCCTCGGGGTCGGCATCGCGCGCACCACCGGCGTGAGGCGTGGTGTGGTGCGGGACATCGAGGAAACGACGCGGTCGGTCGCCAGTGCCATGCGGGATGCCGAGCGCATGGCGGGCGCGAAGGTCCCCGGCGTGTTCTGCGGGATCGCCGCCGAGAACGTGCGCACCCAGCTCACGAGCGGCCTGGTCTCGGTGGCCGGGGAGGAGATCAAGCCGGCCGACGTGAAACGGGTGCACGAGGTGGCCCTCTCGGTGAGTCTCGGCGACGAGCACGAGCTGCTGATCCCGATCCCGCAGGAGTACACGGTCGACCGGCAGGGTGGCGTGAGCGATCCCGTCGGCATGACGGGCATGCGCCTCGAGGTCGAGATGCGGCTCCTCGCGGTCCACAAGCAGGCGGCACAGAACCTTCGCAAGTCCGTGGAGCGGGCCGGCTACCGGGTGAACGAACTCGTGCTCGAGCCGCTCGCCGCTGTGCAGGCCGTGCTCACCGACGAGGAGAAGGAACTCGGGTGCGCGCTCGTGGAGCTTGGCGGTGGATCGACGACTGTCGCTATCTTCCACGACGACAAGCTGCGCCATCTCTCGTCGGACCGGTGCGCCGGGTCGTACGTCACGAGCGATCTCGTGCACGGGCTGAGCGTCACGCAGACCGACGCCGAGCGCTTGAAGGAACGGTGGGGGATCGCGTACACTCCGCTGGTCGATCCGGACGAAATGATCGAGCTGCCGGGGACCCCGGGGCAGGGGACGCGACAGGCCAAGCGGGAGTTGCTGGCACACATCATCCATCAGCGGCTCGACGAGATCTTCGGACGGGTGCTCGATCAGATCGAGCAGGCGGGATACGCGGGGCGGCTGGCGGCCGGCGTCGTGCTCACGGGTGGTGGGGCGCACATGGCGGGCGTCGTCGAACTCGGGCGCGAAGTGTTCGCGATGCCGGTGCGCAAGGGCGTGCCGGAGCGGGGGATCAAGGGGCTGGTCGACAGCGTCCAGGCGCCAAGGTACGCGGTGCCGGTCGGTCTGGCCCTGTACGGGGTACGCCGGAATTTCGGGGATGGCGGAATCGACACGACGGTCGACAAGGTGTTGGGCCCGGTCAAGCGCTGGCTGCAGGAGTTCTTCTAGGAACCTGGCGACGACGAGGCACGCATGGTCTTTGAGCTCGAGGAAACGGTCGCGCGCAACGCTCACATGAAGGTCACCGGCATCGGCGGCGGCGGTGGCAATGCGGTGAACCGGATGATCCAGGAGCGGTTGTCGGGGGTCGAGTTCATCTCCATCAACACGGACGCCCAGGCGCTGCTCCACAATCGCGCGGACACCAAGATCCAGATCGGCAAGAAACTGACGCGCGGGCTCGGGGCCGGCGCACGCCCCGAAATCGGGCGACAGGCCATCGAGGAAAATCGGGACGACGTGCTGGGGGCGCTCGACAGCGCGGACCTCGTCTTCGTGACGTGCGGCATGGGGGGGGGGACCGGGACGGGCGCGGCGCCGATCGTGGCACAGCTCGCCCGCGACGTCGGCGCGCTCACCGTGGGCATCGTCACGAAGCCGTTCCTGTTCGAGGGCCGCAAGCGCATGCGGCAGGCGGAGATCGGCATCGCCGAGATGCGTAAGCATGTCGATACGATGATCGTCGTGCCCAACGAACGGCTGCTCGCGGTGGTCGGCAAGAACGTGCCCTTCCAGGAGGCCCTCAAGAAGGCCGACGAGGTCCTGCTCCATGCCACGCAGGGCATCTCCACCCTTATCAGCGTCACTGGCCTCGTGAACGTGGACTTTGCCGACGTGCGGACGGTGATGCAGAACGGCGGCTCCGCCCTGATGGGAACGGGCATCGGCCGCGGGGACGATCGGGCGATCGAGGCCGCCCAACAGGCAATCGCGAGCCCCCTGCTCGACAACGTGTCGATCAACGGCTCGACCGGCGTGCTCGTCAACATCACCGGCGGGGAGGACCTCACCCTCGGCGAGGTCAACCAGATCAGCGAGATCATCCACGACGCCTCCGGCGACCAGGCCGAGATCATCTTTGGTGCCGTGCACGACGCCGCGATGGCGGGCGAAGTCCGGGTGACGGTGATCGCCACCGGTTTCGACAAAGTTGCGACACAGCAGGAGAGCCCGTACGGCCGCGCCGGCGTGCCGGGGGTGCTCCCTTTTCCGCAACGTGGCCCGCGGCCATCGATGCCGGCGGCGCCGGTCGCCGCGCCGGCCGGCCCCTCGACGATCCCAGAGGGAGAGGTCAGTGAAATGGAGATCCCGACGTTCATCCGGCGGCAGATGGACTGATGCGGCGGCGTCTCCTCCAAAGTCTCGCCGGACTTGCCGTGTCCGCGGCGGCGCTCCGCGCCCTCGTCGGCATCGTGGGAGGACACGGGCTGCCCGTGGCGCCACCGATCGTCGTCTCGACGGCGTTCATCGAGCGCGCCGACACTCTGCGGCAGCAGGAGACGCTCTCGCACCTCTTCGCCAGGCACAACATCGTCGGGCAGGAGTTGATCGATCTCCTCGGCGCCGCCAAGCCAATCAATCCGCGGCGGGTGCGCGCCGGCCAGGTGTTCGAGTTCCGCTACGTGCTGTACGCGCCCACCCCCGAGCAGGTGAGCGTGCGCCTCGGCGACGAGGAGATCCTCACCCTGCGACGCGACTCCGTGAGCGGGTGGAGCGGTGAGTCGGCGCCGATCTACTGGAACGTCACCGCCAGGGTGGCCCGCGGCCGGATCGGCTCGTCGCTGTACGTGACGGTGGACAACCTGATCCCGGACGCCGTCCTGCCGCCGGCGGAGCGGGCGCGGCTGACCTGGGATCTCGCCGACGGCGTGTTCGGATGGGTCGTCGATTTCACGCGTGACAATTACGAAGGCGACGAGTTCCAGATTCTCTACGAGCGGCTCGAGTCCGAGATGGGCGACGTCCGCTTCGGCAGGATCCTCGCGGCCCGGATCGAAACTCGCGGCCAGATGAACACCGCCTACGTGATGACCGATGGCGAAGGCCGGAACGTCTACTACGACGGCGAGGGACGCTCGCTGCGCCGCGCCTTCAAGCTCTACCCCGCGGAGTTCAAGCGCATCTCGTCTGGATTCTCGACCAATCGCTTTCACCCGGTGCTCAAGACCAACCGGCCCCACCTGGGGATCGACTACGCCGCCTCGACCGGCACGCCGATCATGGCCACCGGAGACGGGACCGTGATCCGGGCCGGCCGCTGGGGCACGTACGGCATCGCCGTGGCGATCCGGCACCCGAAGGGCGTGGAAACCCGCTACGCGCACATGAGCCGGCTCGCGAAGGGCATCGTGTCTGGCGTGCGCGTGCACCAGGGACAGGTGATCGGCTACGTCGGCGCCACCGGCCTCGCGGCGGGCCCGCACCTGCACTACGAGTTCATCAAGAACGGTCGCCACGTCGATCCGCGGTCCGCGGTGAAGTACGGCGAAGGTGACCCGATCTCGGCGTCCAGGCGCGCGGACTTCGAGGCGCTCAAGGCGGACTACGACCGCCTGCTGTCCCCACCGTCCATCCCCACGGTGGCCGCCGGGCTCCACTGATTCTGCCCGCAACAGGCCGTCCGATGGTCCCTGCTCCCCCGTCCTGCCGCCCGGAGCGGAGCATCGCGTGCTCCTGATCCTCGGCGCGCTCGCAGGTGCCGCCGCCCTCGCCGCCTACACCTATCTTGGGCGCGAGCGTCTCGGAGCCGTGGGGTCCGGGTTCGCCGCCCTGCGATGGACGGCGATCGCCGTGCTCGTTCTCCTGCTCTTCGATCCGCCCTGGTTCGGCAGTGGCGCGCTGCCGCCGCCGGTGATCCTCCTCGACCGCTCGCTCAGCATGGCCGTGGCCGGCGGACACTGGCAGCAGGCCCGGGACACGGCCACGGTGCTCGCAGGGGTGTCCGGGCGGGTGCTGGGCTTCGGCCGGACCGTCGGGCCGCTCACCGACTCGGTGCCGGAGGATGGCGCGTCCCTGCTGCGCGAGGCGCTGGCGGCGGCGCGGGCGGACGGCGGCCCGGTGTGGGTCGTGACCGACGGGGAGATCGCTGACGGGGCCGGAATTCCCCCGAGCCTGCTGGAAGGTGTTGGCGTCGTCGTGCTGCCGCGCGATACGGTTCCGGGCGCGGCCCTGGTGGACGTCCGGGTCCCGCCCACGGTGCGTGCAACCGACGCGATCCCGGTGGCCGTCACCATGGCGTCCTGGGGACACCTTGCTGCGGATTCGGTCCGCGTCGAGATCGTCGTGGACGGCCGGCGGCTACTCGCGCGCTGGGTCGGGCTCCCGCAGTCCCCGGCGACGGTACAGCGGGTCTTCGCGGTCGCCGCCCGCGGGCTCGCGCCCGGGGATCACGTGGTCGGCGTCGATCTCGCCGCGCCCGGCGATGACGAGGCGCGCGACAACGCGAGACTGCGGACCGTGTCGGTCGTCTCACTCCCGCCGGTGGTGCTGATCGAGGATCCCGCCGGGTGGGAGGGGCGGTTCGTGTTCGAGACCTTCGAAGGAGTGTCGGGAATGCCGATGCGGGGATTCGCGCGGATCGGCGAGGGCCGCTGGGTCGATCTGGCCACCTCGCGCGCGGTGACCGCCGCTAATGTCCGGGCGGCCGCCGGCGCTGCGGCGCTCCTCGTGGTGCAGGGGAGCGACGACATCCTGCGCGGTACGGCGCGCCGCGGACCCGTCTGGCGGTGGGAGGTGGACGGCTCCGAAGCGCCGCCGCTCGACGGTGATTGGTACGTCGTGGCGGAGGTGCCGCCGTCCCCGCTCTCGAGGGCCCTGGCGCGCGTCGAGTGGGACTCCGTCCCGCCCCTCACGGGCGTGCACTCCGTGCCAGCGGGCGCCGAGCCGGCGGTGCTCCTCGCGCAGCAGAACAGGCGCGGCCAGGCGCGCCCGGTGGTCGTGCACACGGTGGACGGAGATCGCCGTGAGCTGCGCACGCTCGCCGAGGGCTTTGCTCGCTGGGCACTGCGAGGTGGGGCGAGCCGCGAGGCGCTGCGGGCGCTCGTGGCGTCCGGGACGGACTGGCTGCTGCGCTCCTCCGGGGCCGCCGCCAGAGTGCCGCTCGAGAGCGACCGGACCGTGCCGCTCAACGTGCCGGTGACGTTTTGGTGGAGCAGCGGTGCGGCGCCCGATTCCGTGGCGCTGAGCCTCACGTCCGGCGGCGAGACACGCGACACGATCATCCGGTTCGACGCCGCGGGCCGGGCGAGCCTCCCCCTCGCCCCGGGGGTGTACCGCTGGAACGCGGCGGCCGTCGGTGCGCACGGGACGGTCGCGGTGGAATCGTACTCCGACGAGTTTCCCCCGGCCCCGGTGGTGCTCGCGTCGGCGCCGATGGGGCCTCGCGCGGCGCTCCGTGCGGCGGGTCGCGTGCGCGATCGATGGTGGATCTATCTCTTGGCTCTCCTCGCGCTCATCGGGGAATGGGCGTGGAGGCAGCGGAGAGGACTGCCATGAAGGGCGGACTGTGGCGCCGGATCCAGGAGGTCGCACTCACCGACGTGAGCGTGCTGGTGAAGGGGCTCGACCGGGATACGCTCGAACAGCTCGAGCGCGTGCTGATCGAGGCGGACTTTGGACCGGCGGCGTTCGATCTCACCGAGGATCTCGAGCAGCGCCTGCGCCGCGGCACCCTGCGCACGGAGGCGGCCGCCCGGTCCTGGCTGGCCGAGCGTCTCCTGGCCCTTCTCCCCGAAACGCCCGGCGGGCCCGAGCTGCACCTGGGCGACGGAACCGGCCCCGCCGTAATCCTGGTGCTCGGGGTGAACGGCGTCGGCAAGACCACCACGATCGCGAAGCTGGCGCACCGGCTGCAGCGCGAGGGCCGCTCGGTGCTCCTCGCGGCGGCCGACACCTATCGCGCGGGTGCCCGGGAGCAGCTCGGCGTCTGGGCCGACCGGTTGCGCGTCGAGTGCGTCGCGGGCACGCAGGGGGGCGACCCTGCGGCCGTCGCGTTCGACGCCATCGCCGCGGCGTCGGCCCGCGGGATCGAGGCCGTGCTGGTGGATACCGCCGGACGCCTGCACACCCATGGCGATCTGATGGACGAGCTGCGCAAGGTGGCACGGGTGATCTCGAGGAAGCAGCCCGGGGCGCCCCACGACACGCTGCTCGTGCTTGACGCCACGATCGGGCAGAATGCGCTGCAGCAAGGACGGCAGTTCGCCGCGGCGGTTCCGGTCACGGGCGTCGTGCTCACCAAGCTCGACGGGACGGCCAAGGGCGGGGCCGTCCTGCGCGTCCACGGCGAGCTGGGCCTCCCCATTCGCTACGTCGGGGTCGGGGAAGGCCTCGACGATCTCGAGCCGTTCGATCGCGCGCGGTTCGTGGAGCGACTGCTGGCGGACTGATGCTGCGCCCCGACACGCCAGTCCAGTTCCTCAAGGGCGTCGGCCCCCAGCGCGCAGAGGCGTTCGAGCGGATGGGTGTCCGGACCGTCGAAGACCTGCTATATCACATTCCCCATCGCTATCTCGACGCCACGACGGTCACCCCCATCGCCAGCGTGGACGTCGGCACCGAGGTGACGATCGTCGGTCGCGTGGTCTCCAAGGCCGTGGTGCCGACGAGGCGGCGGCTGCGCATCTTCCGCGCGGTGCTGCGGGACGACACCGGCGTGATCGAGTGTGCCTGGCCGGGGCAGGCTTTCCTCGACCGCACCATCAAGCAGGGTCAGTTGCTCCTCGTCACGGGGCCCGTCAAGTACTACCACGGCCGGCAGGTCGTCCCGCGCGAGCAGATTATCCTCGCCGACGCGGAGGAAGTGGACGGCGAGGGGGGCGAGTCCACGGCCGGCCTGGTGCTCCCGGTCTATCCGGCGACCGAGGGGCTCGCGCACCGGCAGGTCCGGCGACTCGTACACGAGAACCTCGATGCGATGCTCGCGACGGTCGACGACACGCTGCCGGAGCGCCTCCGTGTAGCCGCGCACGCCGTCTCGCTCGAGCAGGCGCTCAGAGCCGTGCACCGGCCGGCCGCGGCCGGCGCGTGGGAGCAGGGCAGGCGGCGCCTCGCCCTCGACGAGCTGTTCGACCTTCAGCTCGTGGTTGCGCGAGCGCGTCACCTCGCGAAGAGCGCACACAAGGGACCCACGTTCGTGAACCGCAAGGAGCTGACGTCGGCGCTGCGCGGCGCGCTCCCCTTCGAGCTCACGGCGGAGCAGAAACGTGCCGTGCGCGAGATCGCGGCCGACATGACGTCCGACCGGCGGATGCACCGTCTGCTCATGGGCGACGTCGGGACCGGGAAGACCGTCGTTGCGCTCTTCGCGATGCTGCTGGCCGTCGAGAACGGGTACCAGGCCGTCTTCATGGCCCCGACCGAGTTGCTCGCCGAGCAGCACGCCGGAACGCTGACCGCGCTGCTGGCGCCGCTGGGGATCGTGCCCGAGTTGCTGATCGGCCGGCTCACGGCGGCCCAGAAGGCGGCGGCCCGGGAGCGGATCGCGAGCGGGGGCCCACGGGTGATCGTCGGGACGCACGCCTTGATCCAGGAGCAGACGGCGTTCCATCGCATGGGGCTCGCCGTGATCGACGAGCAGCACCGGTTCGGCGTCGAGCAGCGTGCTGCGCTGATCGAGAAGGGTGAGGCGCCCGACGTCCTGCTGCTCTCCGCGACGCCGATCCCGCGCAGCCTCGCCCTCACCCTGTACGGCGATCTCGATATCTCAGTGCTGCGCCAGAAGCCGCTGCGCCAGGGGCCGGTGAAGACGGGTGTTCGCTCGAACCGGGACCGTGAGAAGGTGTACCGCTTCCTGCGCGAGCGCTGTGAGGCCGGCGGGCAGGCGTACGTCGTCTACCCGGTGATCGACGAGTCGGAGCGGGTGGACCTCAAGGCCGCGACAACGATGGCGCAGGAGCTGACCGAGCGCCTAGCGCCGCTCACGGTAGCGCTGGTGCACGGGCGCCAGCGCGCGGAGGAGCGGGACGACGTCATGCGCCGCTTCCGGGACGGTGCGGTCCAGGTGCTGGTCGCGACCACCGTGATCGAGGTCGGGATCGACGTGCCGAACGCCACGGTGATGGTGATCGAGCACCCCGAGCGGTTTGGGCTGGCGCAGCTGCACCAGCTGCGGGGCCGCGTCGGGCGGGGTGCCGAGGAGAGCCACTGCGTGCTCCTCACCGACGAGGCGTCCGCCCTCGATCGGCTGCGGCGGTTCGCACGCACGACGGACGGGTTCAAGATCGCGGAGCTCGACCTGCGGGAGCGGGGGATGGGTGAGCTGGCGGGCACGCGGCAGGCCGGGGGTTTTGCGCTGCGCTTCGCCGATCTCGAGCGCGACGCCGACCTGATCGATCGGGCGCGGAAGGCCGCGCTCGCGCTGATCGCGAGTGACCCGACGCTGTCCAACCGGGAGCACTCGGCGCTGCGCCGGCGGATCGAGCGCCGCCACCGGCGAGGGATCGAGTTGTTCCAGGTCGGATAGGCACGACGCAAGGTCCGATGCACTGCCCAATGCTCAATACTCGATGTCCAACTGGGCTGGGGCCACTGCCGTGCCGGGCGGTGCCTCGTGGCCACACCCGTTTCCTGTCGTGTGATACGGAGTTGACAAATAAACGAATGTTTATGTATTATCGCTCATGACCAGCACGCTCGTGCAGACCCCTGCGTGGTCCCAGGCCCGCCGGATCGCCGCGCGGTACCGCGCGCTGGCGGACCAGACCCGGCTTCGGATCCTGCTCGCCCTGGCAGGCCGGAAGGTGTGCGTCTGCGAACTGGTCGACGAGCTTGGCATCAGCCAGCCGCTGCTCTCGTTCCATCTGCGGTCCCTGCGCAGCGCGGGGCTGGTCCGCTCCGAGCGGCGGGGCAGGTGGAACGATTATGCGCTCGATCCGGCCGGCCTCGAGGCCGCGGAGGATTTTCTCTCCGATCTGGTTGCCGAGCACGCGGCGGCTGCGGGGCCGGCGGTCACTTGCTGCGGATGAACGGTGGGGAGTGAGTGCAGAATGTAGAGTGCCGCGTGCGGAGGGAGTAGGAAGGGTGAAGTGTGAAGTGAGAGGGGTGAGGGACCGGTTTTTTATTTGCTATTTCTCATAAAGGATCATTGATATGGCGACCGATCGCGATGATCGTCCCGACATCAGGGAAGCGGTGAAGGATCACTACGCCAAGGCGGCCTTGACCGTGTTGCAGGGTGGTTCGGGCTGTTGCGGGGAAGAGCCCGGTTGCGATCCGATCACGTCCGATCTGTACGGTGCCGGAGATACCGAGGGTCTTCCGGCGGCCGCAGTCGAAGCCTCGCTGGGGTGCGGCAATCCGACGGCGCTTGCCGACCTGCGTGCGGGCGAGGTGGTGCTCGATCTCGGCTCGGGGGGTGGGATCGACGTTCTGCTGTCCGCGCGGAGGGTCGGGCCGACGGGGCACGCCTACGGCCTCGACATGACGGACGAGATGCTGGAGCTTGCCCGCGCCAACCGGCGGGCTGCCGGCGTGACCAACGTCGAGTTTCTCAAGGGGACGATCGAGGACATACCACTCCCCGACGCCTCGGTCGACGTGATCGTCTCCAACTGCGTGATCAACCTGTCCGCGGACAAGGACCGGGTGTTCGCGGAGGCCTTCCGTGTCCTGCGCCCCGGCGGCCGGTTCGCGGTGAGCGACGTCGTTGCCCGCCACGAACTGCCCGATGCGCTGCGGCGGGACGCTGCACGGTGGTCGGAGTGCCTTGGCGGGGCGCTGGAGGAGCACGAGTATCGCGCCGGACTCGAGCGCGCGGGGTTCGCGCACGTCGAGTTGGAGCCGACCCGCGAGTTCTCGATCCCGGGCGTCGGCGAGTTCGCAAGCATGTTCGTGCGCGGGATCAAGCCGGAGGCAATCACCGATAGCCACTAGCCAATACCCAATTTCCAAGGGGGGAGACGTTCGGGGATCGAGCCCCGCCGCTTCCCCCACTTGGACTGTGGGTATTCGTTATTGGTGGGATGGGTAACCAAATCTGGTTGATTGACGATTTCGTATCTTGATGTCTCACAGGTT
>Ga0055464_10000150_pt1 | contig 10556 bp, 9 predicted proteins | sample Joice_ThreeSqC_D_FD_57690 | JGI IMG/M metagenome (GOLD analysis project Ga0055464, IMG submission 57690) | Wetland microbial communities from San Francisco Bay, California, USA, that impact long-term carbon sequestration - Joice_ThreeSqC_D2 | ecosystem: Environmental > Aquatic > Marine >...
AATAGGCAAGGAAATAAACGGTGCAAAAGCCTGGTTTGAATTCGGCCCGTTCAGCATTCAGCCCTCTGAGTTTGCGAAGTTTGCGACCGGACTTGCGCTGGCTTCATACCTTAACAGTCACCGACAGTCATCTGATTTCAGGGTCATGGCCCCTGCAACGGCTATCATCATGGCTCCAGTGTTACTGATAGCACTGCAGCCTGACATGGGTTCAGTGATAACCTATTTCGCCTTTTTCGTTGTACTCTTCAGGGAGGGAATGAGCATTTACGTGTTCATCTCGGCAATACTTGCCCTGACCCTGTTCCTGCTGACACTGTTAGTGGGCAATGTGCCTGTAGCCCTGGGATTAATAGCGGTGGCGGTTCTGGTGATGCTGGTGACTTCCGGATTTCCTCTTACACTGAAAGCTATGGTGGTAATGATACTTGCAGGGGGAATCTCATTCCTGGCAGGACACTATCTGGTGGGCCTTGACATTGCAGGAATTATTGTCATGGCGGTAGTGATTGCCGGAATGGGATATGCATGGTTCTTCTACAGGCTTAAGCTTAAGATCCCGGCTATCATTTATATATACCTGCTTGGAGGCATTCTCTACCTCTTCACTGTTGATTATGCTTTTCACCATATTCTCCAGCCACATCAGCAGACAAGGATAAATATTGTTCTTGGAAGGGAACAGGATCCTTTCGGCAAGGGCTATAACCTTAACCAGTCACTCATTTCAATAGGTTCGGGTGGATTTGCCGGAAAAGGATACCTGAACGGGACGCAGACCAAGTTCAAGTTTGTCCCGGAGCAGAGCACTGATTTTATCTTCTGTACCGTGGGTGAAGAGTGGGGTTTTATCGGTTCCATGGTGGTGATTGGACTTTTTGTCTGGTTTATCCTCAGACTGCTTGTTCTGGCTGAGAGACAGCGGACAACTTTTGTCCGCGTATACGGATATGGCGTAGCGTCGCTTTTCCTGGTGCATTTCTTTATAAATATCGGAATGACCATAGGCGTCATGCCTGTAATAGGCATACCATTGCCTTTCTTTAGCTATGGCGGAAGCTCACTGTGGGGATTTACAATACTTCTGTTTGTTTTTCTGAGACTTGATGCAGGCCGAACTGAATACCTGGGATGATCAGAACGGTACCCGCATTCCCGGAGACAAAACTATGCCGAACTCCGTCTCAACATAACTGATAAGCTGGGGGAAGAACTCCATGAAGTCTTCCTCAATTGAATAATATTGCTTTTTCCATACCCTCATGGCCCACCTGGTCTCCCTGGGAAGAGAGGTCATGGTACTCATTGTCTTCAATACCCTCTTTATCCCTCTCATGGTCTGATAGGTTTCAAGCCAGTTGTCAATAATGAAAAAAGGCATTTTCTCACGTACTGTCTCAGGAAGGATTTCGAAATTATTTACCATGGCCCGGTAGAAGTTATAGGTCACACTCTCAAGCGGACGTCTTGAGAAAAGATCCCATTCCCTTGTCAGATAATGATCGTAGAGGATATCAATGACCACACCGGCATACTTCCGGTACTTCCCGGTGAAGTGCAGTTTGCTGCGGTGCACAACAGGATGGCTGTCAGTGAAGGCATCTATATGACGGTGAATGATTATGCCTTTCCGGATTCCTTCTGGATATTTCAGATAATCACGCCCCTTAACATAGTCGCCAATATAATTTCCAATAATGATATTATCCGAATCGCCTGAAAGATATATGTGGGCAAGGACGTTCATCCGGAATAAATTAATGCAAAGATTCTGCCAATAATCTGAGGTTTAAAATATTAACCAGCATATTATTCAACAAAATCCTCTGATTTATTAACTTGCATATTTTCAAAATATTATGAGCAGCTTGAAGAAAGGACTAAACTGACTTATATCACTTCCAAATTCAGTTACAAATTATAAATTTGCCCGATACCGTAACCATTGCATCAAAAAAAATTTATAAAATTCAATAAATAAATCAGGAGGTTTTATGTCAAAGAGAAACATTATCATTATTGGAGCAGCTGGAAGGGATTTTCATAACTTCAATACTTTTTTCCGCGACAATGATCAGTATAATGTCGTGGCTTTCACTGCTGCACAGATACCTGACATCGATGGAAGAAAATATCCGGCAGAATTGGCCGGCAAGTTATATCCCGGGGGAATTCCCATATATTCAGAGAGTGATTTGCCTGAGCTTATCTCAAAGCTGAAGGTAGATGACTGCGTCTTCTCCTACAGTGATGTTACTTATCAGAAGGTTATGTCTGTGAGCGCTATTGTCAATGCTGCAGGTGCAAATTTCGTTCTTCTGGGCTGGAATGAAACGATGGTCAGAAGCACAAAGCCTGTTATTGCCGTGGGCGCTATTCGTACAGGATGCGGCAAGAGCCAGACATCGAGAAGGGTCATTGAGCTGCTGATGAAGAAAGGATTGAAGGTGGTAGCTGTACGTCACCCGATGCCCTACGGCAACCTCGTTGAGCAGAAGGTGCAGCGTTTTGCCAGGGTGGAGGATCTTGAGAAGCACAAATGCACCGTGGAAGAGATGGAAGAATATGAACCACACGTGATAAGAGGCAATGTAATTTATGCCGGGGTTGATTATGAGGCGATACTGCGTGCGGCTGAGAATGACCCTGAAGGATGTGACGTTATCCTTTGGGACGGTGGGAATAACGATTTCCCCTTCTACAATCCCGACCTTATGATCACGGTCACTGACCCCCATCGTGCGGGACATGAACTGACTTACTACCCGGGCGAAGTGACGCTGCGCCTGGCAGATGTGGTAGTCATTAATAAGATGGACAGCGCCTCTCCCGAAGACATCCAGACGGTACGCGAGAGTATCGAAAAAGTAGCACCGGGGGCGGTTGTGATTGACGGGGCTTCACCTATCAGGGTTGATGATCCTTCGGTGATCAAGGGCAAGCGCGTACTTGTGGTGGAAGATGGACCGACACTTACGCATGGCGAGATGAAGATAGGTGCCGGCGTGGTTGCCGCACGCAAGTTCGGTGCTGCTGAGCTGATTGATCCGAGACCCTATACTGTCGGGAGGCTCACAGAGACATTCGAAAAGTATCCGAAGATAGGGATCCTGTTGCCTGCAATGGGTTATGGCGACCAGCAACTGAAAGACCTCGAGACGACCATTAACAATACTGACTGTGATGCGGTTGTCATAGGCACTCCTATTGACCTCAACCGTATTATAAACATCAAAAAGCCCTCAACCAGGGTATGGTATGACCTTCAGGAAATAGGCAGCCCTAATCTTGAAGAGGTATTAGATGAGTTCGTGAAAAAGCACAAGCTCGGCTGATAAGCATGGGGCACAGTGCCTGGAGCGAAGGCGGTGACCACGCGACCAGTCGAGACAGCCCGCAGGTCTTCATGTATTGCATTATAAACCAGGCAACCTGTCATCCTGTTGCACGCGTAACCTGAACTGATTATTCGGGGGTATTCCGTATTGTTGCCGGTGGCAATAAGCGTTGCTTGCACATGCTATGTCAGGAACCGGATTTCAGAGGAATTTTTAAATTTTCAGATTTTCAAATTATCCGGGTTATCTTTGTCGCAGAAATTGATTTATGCCTGAGCAAAAAGACACTGATGTTACGCTTGTAGGTTCCGGGAGCTGGGCTACAGCCATGGCTATGGTGCTTACTTCAAACAAGAAAAGGGTAGCATGGTATATCGACCGGCCTGAGATTTTCCGACATATACGGCGATATCATCAGAATCCGCTCTACCTCACTTCAGTGACATTTGATCCGGCACTTATTGATCCTTATGATAATATTACGGAAGCCGTGACTTTATCAAGGGTGGTGATACTGGTTACACCTGCAGCTTTCCTTAAGGCTGAACTGGAAGGATTGAAGCCTGATGTGTTCAATGAACGGACAGTATGCTCCGGTATCAAGGGCATTGTACCTGGTGATAACAGTGTGGTGGGAGAATATATACACAACCGGTATAATGTACCCTTTGAAAATATCGTGATCATAACAGGTCCCAGCCATGCTGAGGAGGTAGCAATGGAAAAACTGACTTACCTTACTTTTGCTTCGCAGGATGAAGCACTGGCGGGAAGCGTTGCGGATTTATTCTCTAACAGGTGGATAAGGACTGTGATCTCATCAGATATCCTCGGTACCGAATATGCTGCCGTCATGAAAAATATATATGCAATAGCGGCAGGGATTGCGCACGGACTGGGATATGGAGATAACTTTATAGCTGTTTTGCTGGCAAACGCTGCCGGCGAGATGTGTCGTTTTGTAGAAGCCCTCTCGCCACAACACCGTGATATAACCGCCTCGCCATACCTGGGTGACCTCCTTGTGACAGGCTATTCACAGTTTAGCCGTAACAGGACCCTGGGACATATGATAGGCAAAGGATATTCAGTAAGTAATGCTCTCCTGGAGATGACACAGGTAGCCGAAGGATATTATGCAGCCAGCTGTATCAGTGAGGTAAGAATGAAGTACGGAGCAGATATTCCTATTGCCGATGCCGTTTACAGGATATTGTATACCAACGCGTCACCGGCAAAAGAAATGAAAAGTCTGTCAAAAAAACTAAAATAGAAAATGAAAAAAAATCTTACAGTAAGCACTAGTGGCATCAGGTCGTTTATAAATGACAGTGACCTGAATAAACTCACCGACACTGCCATTAATGACCTCAAGGCTCTCAGAGACGGTACAGGCAAGGGCAGTGAGTTCACCGGGTGGCTTTATCTTCCTGACAATGCTGCAGAGAAGACAGAAGCTATCAGGGTAAGTGCGGCACGCCTGCGTGCCCAGGCGCCTGTGACGGTGGTTGTAGGTATAGGAGGTTCATACCTCGGTGCAAAAGCTCTTACCGAGGCCCTTCATGATCCTTTCACAACCAGGGAACACATACTTCTTTTTGCGGGACAGACGCTGAGTGAAGATTATCATGCAGCATTGCTGAGATACCTTGATAAGACGCTGTACAACATAGTAGTGATCTCCAAGAGTGGCACAACCACTGAGCCTGCTATTGCCTTCCGCATCCTGCGCGATCATCTGATGAACAAAACTGGAAGGCAGGGCATGAAATCACATATAGTGGCTGTGACTGATGCTCACCGTGGTGCACTTCATAAACTCGCTGTTGAAGAGGGGTACGAGATGTTTGTGATACCTGATGATGTAGGAGGTCGATATTCGGTGCTGACACCGGTCGGACTGCTGCCACTGGCCCTTGCAGGGTATGATATTGATGCTTTCGCCCGGGGTATGAGAGACATGGCGCTTACCATCAGGGAGGGGAATGATAGTAATTCAAACATCGCGGTCAAATATGCAGCTGCACGTAATGCACTTTACAGGAAAGGATATACAACTGAGATACTCATCAGCTTTGAACCATATCTCGTTTACCTTGCGGAGTGGTGGAAACAGCTTTACGGTGAAAGTGAAGGAAAGGAGAGCAAAGGTATCTTTCCCTCCTCCGTCACATTTACAACTGACCTGCATTCAATGGGCCAGTATATACAGCAGGGTGAGCGCAAGCTCTTCGAAACTGTTGTGCACGTTGAGGAACCGCGCGATAAACTGGTTGTGCCCGAAAATACTGACGAATCTGACGGTATCGGCTTTATCGCCGGCCGGTCGCTCACGGAGGTAAACCACAAGGCTGAGGCAGGAACACGCATAGCACATATAGAAGGAGGGGTGCCTGTACTGATGATAAGTATCCCGCGCATTGATGAATATTACCTGGGCCAGCTCATGTATTTCTTTGAGCTTGCGTGTGCCATCAGCGGATATATCCTGGGTGTGAACCCCTTTGACCAGCCGGGAGTCGAATCATATAAGAAGAATATGTTCGCCCTGTTGGGTAAACCGGGATTTGAAGTCGAGAAGGAACGGCTGGAGAAAGCGCTCAGGGGAGAGGATGAAGGTTAAAGGATAAAGGTTAAAGTAAAAGGTACCGTTCTGATCCCCGGAATTGAAAGACTGTGCCTGAGGAAAGGTAAACCAGGCGAGAACCCTTTTAATCTGTCCTGTCATTCAGGTTTGAAGAGGCCATCGATGTCTGCTCCGGAAAAGCCTGCATCAAAAAGATACCGCGGAACATTGTTGAGAGAAGAGACCTGCTTTGGCGATATCAATGGATAGTGCTTTACCGTGCCGATATAATCACCTATGAATTCAAGATCTTCTTCCGTGGTCTCCCAGTTACGGTCATCAAATCGTGAAAGGTCAACTGCACGTGAGTAGCTCCTGAGTGTTTTCTGGCCGTTGAGGTTATAATAAAGATCGAAATATGTCATGGCAAGTTCACGTAACGACCTGTATACCGGTTCACGGAAACGCAGGACTGTTGTGTTTGATTTGGCCACTGCGCCCCAGCATTTGCCCTCACGAAAGACTGCAATGATATGGTCATCATCGTTCTCAGCGGCAAGATCGACTATTAACGGTGGATAGCCCAGACGGCGCATGGCAGCGGCAGCAAACATACCTCCATCCATGCAATGTGCCATTCTCTCCTTGTAAACCAGCAGAGGGGACAGTGTGCGTTTAGTGCTGTTGTATGGTATCGAATCCAGAAATTCCTGAATCTTATACGGAGAGTCCAGTCCTGATATCAGCCCCCTGAATTCTGAGTTCATTTGTTCTGCCTGCTTGTCCGCCCAACGGCGGATGATCCCTGCTCCCTGCTCCCACTGGCGGATGCCCCATGCCCCATGCTAACCCTCCGGCTTCATCTGAGGGAAGAAGAGCACATCCTGGATTGAGGTCTGGTTGGTCATGAACATCGTCAGCCTGTCAATACCTATGCCCATGCCGGATGTGGGAGGCATACCGTACTCAAGAGCCCTCACGAAATCCATGTCGATGAACATGGCCTCATCATCGCCCTTTTGCGACAGGCGCAGCTGCTCCTGGAACCGCTCAAGCTGGTCTATGGGGTCATTGAGTTCTGAATATGCGTTGGCTATTTCCTGGCCGTTCACCATCAGCTCGAACCGTTCCGTGAGGCCTGCCTTGCTGCGGTGCTTTTTTGTCAGTGGCGATGTCTCCTGCGGATAGTCAATGATAAAGGTTGGCTGCACGAAATGATGCTCACATTTCTCGCCGAAGATAAGGTCTATCAGCTTGCCGGCGCCCATGGAAGGGGAATGTCCGATACCCATCCTGTCGCATTCCCCGCGCAGCTCGTCTTCACTCATTCCTGTGATGTCAATGCCGGCATATTCCTTTATGGCGTCTGTCATGGAGATACGCCTGTATGGTCCGCTGTAATCAATGACATTTTCACCCAGGGGTACTTTGGTGGCACCATTGAGGTCGGTGGCAACCTTTGCCATTATCGCCTCGGTAAAATCCATCATCCAGTTATAGTCCTTGTATGCAACATAAATCTCCATCACGGTGAATTCAGGGTTGTGCATGCGGTCCATACCTTCGTTGCGGAAGTCCTTTGCAAACTCATAGACACCGTCATAACCGCCTACTATAAGCTTCTTAAGATACAGTTCATCGGCAATACGGAGATAAAGAGGGATGTCAAGAGCATTGTGATGGGTGATGAAAGGCCGTGCAGCAGCTCCGCCTGGTATAGCCTGGAGTATAGGAGTCTCCACCTCCAGGTAGCCATGTGCGTCAAAAAGCTCGCGCATCGATCTGATCACCTGCGTGCGTTTGCGGAAGAGATCGCGCACCTTTGGATTTATTATAAGATCTACATAGCGCTGACGGTATCTCATCTCGGGATCAGTGACGGCATCATAGTATATCCCGTCCTTCTCCTTGACGACAGGCAGGGGCCGCAGAGACTTGCTCAGCAGGGTCAGTTCCCTGACATGAACGGTAATCTCTCCCATCTGTGTCCTGAAGGAAAATCCCTTTATCCCAATTATATCGCCTATGTCAAGAAGTTTCTTGAAAAGGGTGTTATACAGTGTCTTGTCTTCGCCGGGGCACAGGTCGTCGCGGCGGACATATATCTGTATGCGACCTGATGAGTCCATCAGCTCTGCAAAAGAGGCGTTGCCCATGATACGGCGGCTCATGATTCGGCCTGCAAGGCACACATCAGTGAACCTGTCTTCACTGTCGCTGAAACCGGCCAGTATCTCTGCTGCCGATGAGTTCACCGGGTACATTGCAGCCGGATAAGGATCAATGCCCAGTTTTCTTATCTCCTCAAGTGACTGCCTGCGAACCTGTTCCTGTTCGCTAAGGTGGGGTGTCGTCATTATGATTTAAAATTTGTGCAAAGGTATAATTAGATAGGCAATAGGCAATAGGCAGTAGGCAGTAGGCAATAGGCAATAGTGAGGGTTGCTGCAAGCACTGCTTGTTTGCCCCGCTTCCTGCTGCCTGTTGCCTTCTACGCTGCAATCACTTTATTGGATTTTGCGCCTGTATATAATCCCTCAGCAGTCTCTGCAGTTTCCTTGTAACCGGTCCGGGTGTCCCTTCACCGATGAACTGGCTGCCGATCCTCAGAACAGGCACTATCTCTCCTGACGTGTTGCTGAAAAGGGCTTCGTGCATATATGCCAGCATATCTCCCGGAACGGCCTCCTCAAAAAGCGGCATGTCATTCTCAACTGCAAGGGATATAATATTCTTTCGGGTGATGCCCGAGAGTATGCGGTTCGTCTCGGGGTGGGTGTAAATGGTTCCGTCCCTTACGAAAAAGATGTTCGAATGTGCTCCTTCAGTTACCAGGCCGTCACGCACAAAGCACACTTCCTCACAATCATTGTCATGAGCCACCTGGTATGCAAGTATATTTGCGAGCAGGGCAGTCGACTTGATGTCGCAGCGGCTCCAGCGCGGATCAGGAATTAGATGTATGGCAGCACCCCTCTCGCAAAGCAGGGTATTAATACTGTGCCTGCGGGCAAATCCGTAAACGGTTGGAGGTACCGGTGGATTCGGAAACGCATGACTGCGGGGGGAGACACCACGTGTTACCTGGAAGTAAACGATAGCACACTCGGCACCGAGGTCATTACGGTGAATGAGCTCTTCTGAAATCTCTTCGAACCTGTCATTTTCGTCCCAGTTTATCCTGGTCTCGCCAAGGCTGCGACGCAGCCGTGCAGCATGACCGGCGAGGTCAAAGAAGTAGCCTCCGTACCACCTTGTGACTTCATAAATACTGTCGCCAAACAGGAATCCCCTGTCATCAGGATTGATTGCAGCTTCGTCACGGGGCAGGAACTGACCATTAAGATAGACTATATCCATTTTTTACATAATTTTACGAAAACCCCCGGGAAACACGTTCATGTTTCCGGGAAGGATTATTTTTTACAGATCTGTTTATTGAACCGGGAATCAAAATTAAGGGTTTATTCTTTTCCCGGGTGATAATCAACATAAATAATAAGATCATCTGGCAGTGCTTCTCCCGGTGCAGGGGCATTGCCAGCTGCATACTGCACGAACATTGCAGCCCCTATGGCGGTTGCCTCGCTTATGTCTGCAGCTCTCAGAACCACTCCTGCAGCATCTGCTCTCATATGGTTCCAGAGTCTGTTACGTGATCCGCCACCCACGCATATTATTGATGAAGCATTAAAATGCCCGGCTTTCTCTATCTTGCCTTTACCCTCGCGCAGTCTTTCAGCCAGTGCCCTGATTGTCGCGCGGCATACGTCGCCCCTGGTTGTGCGTGAAGTGGCACCATGAATCATGCCTTCAAGATCAGTGCGTGAGTAGTCGGGCGTCACCGTCACACCATTGCAGGCCTCAGGTACCAGGGAGGCCTCATTCATCATTATTTCATATACGTCTGTGCCACAGTCAGAAAAATATTTCTCCCTGACCCATTCAATCAATCCTGATGCTATCCACTGGTCTCCTATATCAAATAAACCCGGCATAGAATCGAGCTCAGTTGTGATAGATGATGCCATCTGCTGCGGACCTGCTGTGCAGTCCGTTGACCGTACCATAAGAACTTCCCATGTGCCGGAGCTGAGCACCGGCACATTTGTACCTGCACCCGATCCGATAAGGGCAAACTGCGTGTCGTGGCCGGTGACAACAACAGGTATGCCGCACGGCAGCCCGGTCATAGCTGCGGCAGCTTCACTGACGGTACCTGCGACGGTCCCGGGTTCAACAGGATCAGGAAGCAGATTGCATGGAATATCGATGGCATCAAGTATCCTGCGTGACCATCCTCTGGTGGTGTGATCCGTGAGACCCGATGTCCCTGCCATGGTAATGTCATTGATGGTGGATCCCGAAAGGAAGTAAATGAATATGGAAGGAAGAAACAGGTATCTTTCCGCTCTTTCAATCAGCTCCGGATGATTTTCCCTGAGCCAGATGAGTTTAAATATCGTATTGAAGGAGAAGGGATAGACCCCGGTTATCCGGTACAGTTCATCCGGGGCCATGTACTTCTTCATTTCCTGCATGACCGGGGCAGTACGCGTGCATTGCCATGAGATGACCGGATAAAGCATCCTGCCGTCACCGTCAAAGAGGGCTCCGTCGACACCGAAGGTGGTAACAGTTACGCCGGCAAT
>Ga0055464_10000156_pt1 | contig 10225 bp, 7 predicted proteins | sample Joice_ThreeSqC_D_FD_57690 | JGI IMG/M metagenome (GOLD analysis project Ga0055464, IMG submission 57690) | Wetland microbial communities from San Francisco Bay, California, USA, that impact long-term carbon sequestration - Joice_ThreeSqC_D2 | ecosystem: Environmental > Aquatic > Marine >...
GAAGACATCGGCGCCATTGCTCACGCTCCCCGACCAGATCCGGAAGTACGTCACGTCCCCCACGTGCGGCTCCGACACCGTCTTGAACACCTGCGCCACGAACGGGGCATCGTCCGTCCGCGGCAGATCCACCGCCTCCGCCGAACCCCACGTTTGCGCGGTGGCTGCGGGGCGCTCCGTCGGCGCCGGCACCAGCTCGGTGATCTTGGAGAGCAGCGCACGCACGCCGTACGTCTGCGTCGCCGAGCCGCACAGAAGCGGGAAGATCTCGCCGGCGGCCACGCCGGCCTTCATCGCGGTGATCGCCTCGTCGCGGGTGATCTCCTCGCCCCCGAGGTACCGCTCGAGCAGATCGTCCCGGGTCGTGGCGATCGTTTCGATCAGCTCCTGCGAGTACCGCTCGAACCGATCGGCAAACTCGGGGGGGATGTCGACTTCATCGTACTCGCCCGTCTTCGTGCCCTTCTTGTACAGATGGCACTTCCGCGAGAAGAGGTTGATGATACCGCGGAAGTCCGGCCCCTCCCCCACGGGGATCTCGATCGGGATCACCTTGGCCGTGAGGTTGTCCTTGATGTCCTGGAAGACCTTCTCGAAGTCGGCGTTCTCCTTGTCCAGGAGCGACAGGAAGAAGAGCCGGGGAATCCCGCGTTCCGTGGCGTACTCCCAAGCCTTCTCCGTGCCGACCTCCACCCCGGCCGTCGCGCTGACGACCAGGAGCGCGGCGTCGGCCGCCGCGATGCCGGCAATGGCGTCGCCGATGAAATCGAGGTATCCGGGAGTGTCGATCAGGTTGATCTTGGCGCCGTTCCACTCGGCGTACGCGAGCGCGAGGTTGATGGAGTATTGCCGCTCGATCTCGTCGGGGGTGTAGTCGGTGAGGGCGCTTCCCTGCGGCACGGAACCGTGCCTGGAACTGCTGCCGGCCACGAACGCGAGGGCGTCGACCAGGCTGGTCTTTCCGCTCGCGCCGTGGCCGACGACCGCGACGTTGCGGATCATATCTCCTGTGTAGACCTTCACGGTCTCACCTCCTCCTAGGGGTTCCGGAACATGACGGCGCGTCCGGAGCCTCGCAAGGGTCCGGAAAACGGCATTCCTCGCTTAGTTTTCCGGTATGGATCTCAGCGACAAGACCTGTGTCGTCACGGGTGCGACCGAGGGAATCGGACGCGCCATCGTAGCCGCACTCGCCTCCGGGGGCGCCCGGCTGGCGGTCTGCGCCCGCACGAGCGAGCGCGTGGCCGAGTTGGTGGAAACGCTGCGGACGTCGGGCCGCACCGCGCTCGGGCGGGCGTGTGATGTCAGCGACGAGGGCGCGGTCCGCGCGTTCGCCGCCGCCGTCCGGTCGGAGCTCGGACCCGTGGACGTGCTGGTCAACAACGCCGGACTCGCCCACTTCGTGCCCGTGGCCGAAATGGACACGGCCGCCTTCGACGAGATCATGGCGGTGAACGTGCGCGGCACGTTCCTCATGACCCGGGCCTTCCTCCCCGGAATGCTCGAACGGCAGCGAGGCCACATCGTCAACATCGCCAGCTTGGCTGGGCGAAACCCGGTGCCGAACGCCGCCGCCTACAGCGCCTCCAAGCACGCCGTGCTCGGCTTTTCCAAGTCCCTGTTCGCGGAGGTGCGCAAGCACGGAATCCGGGTGACCGCGATCTGTCCCGGTTCCGTCGTGACGCCGTTCTTCGACAAATCCGGATCGCAGCTGAGCAACCCGGAGGGGAAGCTCCGGCCGGAGGACATCGCGGATACGGTGCTGGCGGCGCTGCAGTTGCCCGAACGAGCCCTCGTATCGGAGCTGGACGTCCGGCCGACCAACCCCTGAGCAGCGCTACCGCACGTACACCGCCTTGGCGTTCACGAACTCCCGGATGCCGAAGACGGAAAGCTCCCGGCCGTAGCCGGACTCCTTGATTCCCCCGAAGGGAAGCCGCGGGTCCGACTTCACGAAGGCGTTCACGAAGCACGCCCCGGCATCGAGCCCGTCCCGCGCGATCCGTTCCCCCCGCTCGACGTCGCTGGTGAACACCGCCGCGCCGAGCCCGAAGGCGCTGTCGTTGGCGATCCGGACGGCGTCAGCCTCGTCCCTTGCCCCGATGACCGCCGCCACTGGCCCGAACAGCTCCTCATCGTAGGCCGGCATGCCGGGCCGGACCCCCGCGAGCACCGTCGGGGGATAGAAGGCCCCGGGCCCCGACGGTACCGTGCCGCCGAGGAGGAGCTCCGCCCCCAGCGAGATCGACTTCGTGACCTGGGCGTGTAGTTCGTCCCGGAGATCCCGCCGCGCCTGGGGCCCGATGTCCACACCTTCTTCGAACGGGTCCCCCGTCCGCTTGGTCGCCATCAGCTCGACGTACCGCCGCAGAAATTCGGGAAGCACCGAATCCACCACGATGAACCGCTTGGCGGCGATGCAGCTCTGCCCACTGTTGATGAGGCGGGAGTTCACGCAGGTGGCGACGGTTTCGTCGAGATCGGCATCCTCGAGCACCACGTAGGGATCGCTTCCGCCGAGCTCCAGCACCGTCTTCTTCAGGACGGCCCCTGCGGCCGCTGCTACCGCACGGCCCGCCGGCCCGCTCCCGGTCAGGGTGACCGCGCGGATCTCACCGGCCTCGATGACGTCCCGGACCAGCTTCGATCCGATCACGAGGGTGCGGAACAGATCGGGCGGGAATCCGGCTTCCCGGAACACGGACTCGATGGCCAACGCGCATCCCATCACATTCGACGAGTGTTTCAACACACCGGCATTGCCGGCCATCAGGGCCGGTGCCGCAAACCGAAAGACCTGCCAGAGGGGGAAGTTCCACGGCATGACCGCGAGCACCGCACCGAGCGGACGGAACGCTACGTAGCTTCGCGTGGCGTCGGTGTCCACGATCTCGTCGCTGAGGAAGGATGCGGCGTGCTCGGCATAATAGTCGCACACCCACGCGCACTTCTCGACCTCTGCCCTCCCCTGCGCGAGCGGCTTGCCCATCTCGAGAGCCATGAGCTCGGCGAGCCGACCCTCGCGTCGTCGCAGCACGTCGGCCGCGGCTCGCATCGGGCCGGCACGCTCGGACCATTCCGTCCGATTCCATCCTCCCCACGTCGTGTGTACGCGGTGGAGCACACGCTGCACGTCGGAGCCGGACATTTCGGGATAACGCTCGATCCGCTCGCCGGTCGCGGGATTGATCGTCTCGATGATCATGGCACCTCCCATTCTTCGAAGATGCGAAGTCGCTGCGGCGCCCGGGAAGGCATGACGTCGCAGGTGGGTGGCGCCCGGACGCCGTTCGGCCCATTCCGCGAGGTCCTACCGCCGTGAGCGAAACGGCGCGAGGAACACGTCGTGAAGGGCCGCCAGCAGGGTCAGCGCCGCCGCGATGTAGAGGATCGTGGCGCCGGTCCGCCAGCCGACCAGCGCCAACCCGGCGGCGGCAGCCGTTCGAAGCGCTCGGTCACGCCGCGCGATGCGGGGTGCGACCGCGACTCCCGTCTCGGCCTGCTCGAACAGCGAGCGGAGGCGCGTGCGGCTCGGTGCGCCGATCATGCGGGTGACCTCACGGCCGCCGTGGACTCCGACGAGGGTCGGTATGACGCGGACGCTGAAGGCAGTGGCGGCCTCGGCATCGGTATCGACGTTCACCCGCCAGACGTCGACGCGCCCCTCGAACTCTCGCTCGAGATCGGCGAGGAGCGGCGCCATGGCGCGGCACGGCCCGCACCAAGGTGCCCAGAAGTCCACGATGACCGGCCGCCCGTGTTCCTCGAGCCGAGACTGGAACACCGCCGCGTTCACGGCCCTACTGGGGTGCCTTGTTCGTCCTCGTACCGAAGAGCGTGTAGGCCGGGCACCAGCCGACGAGGCCGGTGATCAGGGGAAGGAACCCCAACCACTTGAACACTGTGCCGAGCGTGCCGGTCACGACCCCGGCCCATCCCAGGTACAGCAGGACGACGCCAGCGATCACGCGGAGTGCGCGATCCCACCCGGCCTCGTTGATGAACTTCATAACTCGCCTCCAGGTGTGTGTCACACGACGGAAAGGTGCCACGGCGCCCCGCTCGGGGATAGACCGGCGGGACATCGCTTGCGCTCGATGTCGGTCCCGTGCCATACTCGGCGACCGATGACCGACACCCCGACATCCCCCGAGACAGGCTACGCGCGCCGCCTCACGCTGTTCGATGCCACGATGCTCGTCATCGGAGGCATCATCGGCGCCGGTATCTTCCTGAACCCCGCGGTCGTGGCCCAGCGGGTCCCGACGGCCGGCGTGGCCATCGTGGCCTGGATCCTCGGCGGGGCGGTCGCGCTCGCGGGAGCGTTTTGCTTCGCTGAACTGGCAGCCCGCCGCCCGCTCGCCGGCGGCGGGTACGTCTACCTCCGGGACGGATTCGGCCCGCTCCCCGCCTTCCTCTATGGCTGGACCCAGCTGCTAGTGATCAACAGCGGTGGGATCGCAGCGGTTGCCGTCACCTTCGCCCGCTACACGGTGGCGCTGAGCGGCCGGCCGAGCGAAGGAGCCACCACCGTCATCGGGATCACGGCGATCGTGCTCCTCTCGCTGATCAACTACTTCGGCGTGCGCCCCGGCGCGGTGGTGCAGAACATCTTCACCGTTCTGAAGCTGGCGGCCCTGGCCGGGCTCATCGGGGCCGGCCTTCTCCTGGTTCCGGAATCCGCCCCTGCCGCGGCTTCGGCGCCGGTCCAGAGCACCGGACTCATCACGGCGATCGGCGTGGCCCTCATCCCCGTCCTGTTCGCCTACGGCGGCTGGCAGAGCACGAACTTCGTCGCCGAGGAACTGAAAGACACCGAACGCGACCTGCCGCGGGCACTCATCATCGGTGTGGTGACCGTCGTCGTGGTGTACGTCCTCGCGAACGTCGTGTACCTGCGCACGCTGGGGCTCGAGGGCCTCGCCGGTAGTGCGGCACCGGCCTTCGACGTCATGCAGCGGCTTGCCGGCCGTATGGGATCGCGGGCGATCACGATGGGGGTCGTCGTTTCGACGTTCGGATTCCTCAATCTCGCGATCCTGGCATCGCCCCGGATGTATCAGGCGATGGCGGCCGACGGCGTGTTCTTCGGAGCGGCTGCGAAGCTCCACCCCCGCCATCACGTGCCGGCTGTGGCGCTCGCCATTCAGGCGGTCTGGGCCATCGTGCTGCTGTCATCGAAGACGTATGGACAGCTCCTCGACTACGTGGTCTTCGGCGACTGGATCTTCTTCGGCCTCGTGGGTGCGACGATCTTCGTCTACCGCCGCCGGGAACCGGAAGCCAAGGTTCGGTTCACCGCCCCGGGCTATCCAGTCGTGCCCGGCTTCTTCGTGGCTGCGGCGGCGTTCACCGTGGTGAGCACCGTGAGGGGCGGTCCGGGCAACGCGGCCCTCGGTGCCGGGATCATTCTCACCGGCATTCCGGTATTCTTCTCCTGGCGCCGGAGGCACCGATCCGCCCAAGGACATCCCTGACATCCCACCCCGAACCGGACTCCCGATGAGCGAACCGCAGCCGATCCACCCGAAACTCACCGCCGAAGAGCTCGCCGCCTTTCAGCAGGAGTGGAATCAGCACCCCGGCATGCGGCACATGGGTGCGCAGCTCGACCTCTCGGTGCCAGGGGTCGTCCGTACGGTCGTTGATCCGATCCTGCCTGAGCATCGCGGCGGGCTCGGGACCGACGCCGTGAACGGCGCGGAGATCGCGGGGCTGTTCGACTTGGTGATCGGTCTCAGCGGCTACCTGCAGACCGTGGGACGCCGGGCCGGAGTGGCCCAGCTGAGCATCCAGTTCCTGCGGCCCGTGCTGGGGGATCGGTTCGAGGTGGTCGGTCGGCCGGTCCGCGCGGGGAAGACGCTGGTCTTCGCCACCGCGGAGCTGCTCGATGAGCGCGGGATCGCCTGTGCCCGGTGCGACGGCATCGTGGCCGTCGCCGGTGGCGACGTCGGGGCGGGCCCGGCGTTCTGAACGGCGTAGAGGCCGGCGCGCCTTCCGCCCGGCAGGTTCAGGCGGTCGCGCCCGGGGATTTCAGAGACCGTCGCAGGTAGGCCAGCACGCTCGCGTGCTCGTCGCGTACCGCTGTGAAAAGCCTCGCGATCGCCGAGACATCTCCCTTTCCACCCGCAAGCTCCATCCCTCGGAGCAACTCGGCGAGCCGGGTTGCCTGGATGGTTCCCGCCGCCGACTTGTAGGCATGCGCGGCATGGCTGACGGCCTCGGGTGTCCCGCTCGTCACCGCCTTCTCGATCGCCTCCATCCGTGGCGGCGCGTCGGCCAGGAACACCTCGATCATCTCGCCGATGGCGTCTTCGACCCCGGCCTCGCGCATCGTGGCGCGAAACCCGTCCAGGTCCACCGGCGGTGAAGACGCGACACTATTCGTGGGCACGTCCCCATCGCCACGGTCCCAGCCCTCCACCTTGGCAAAGAGCTCGTCCGGCTTGAACGGCTTGGTGAGATAGTCGGTCATCCCGGCGGCCAGGGCCCGGTCACGTTCGTCGGCCAGCGCGTGCGCCGTCATCGCGATGATCGGCAACCGGTCACACCCCGGCATCGCGCGGATTTCCCGAGCCGCTCCCAACCCGTCCAGCTCCGGCATCTGCAGATCCATCAGCACCACGTCGTACTGCCGCGCGGCGACAGCGTCCACTGCCTCCCGCCCATTCCACACCACGTCCAGCACATGGCCGCGACGCCGGAGCATCTTCGTCGCGACCTGCTGGTTCACGACGTTGTCCTCCGCGAGCAGGATCCGCACAGGCTGTCGTGCCTCTTGAATGGTGTAGCGGGTAACGAGCTGCGCCTCACGATCTTCCGCGCGGGCTCCGGCCAGCACGGCGGCCGCCGCCTCGATCACCTCGGTCCCGGACGCCGGCTTGGTGATGTACCCCTGAATGCCGAGATCCCGGCAGCGGCGTGCATCCCCGGGCTGCCCGGCCGACGTCAGCATCATCAGGGCCGGAGCCGGGAGGTCGGGATCGTCGTGGAGCATTCTCGCCAGCTCGAAGCCGCTCTGCGTCGGCATGTGTGCGTCGATGACGGCAAGCACGTGCGGCGCCGCGTCTCGCGCAGCGTGCCGCACGGCGGTCGAGGCCTCCTCGGCGCTCCTCGCCTCGTCAACCACTGCCCCGACGGCCTCAAACGTCTCGCGGAGGATCCGCCGATTGGTCTGGTGCTCGTCGACGAGAAGCACCCTGGCACCGCGGAGCAGCGCACGGCTGCGATGCACGCCGGGCGCCGGCTCACTCTCGATCCCGAGGCCAATCGAGAACCAAAATTCGGAGCCTGCGCCTTCCTCGCTCCGCACGAGCAGATCGCCCCCCATGAGCCGCACGATGCGCCGCGAAATGGCAAGTCCCAGCCCGGTGCCGCCGAACCGCCGCGTCGTGGACACGTCGGCCTGTGAGAACTCCTCGAAGATCGTCTCGAACTTGTCCGGGGGCAGTCCGATACCCGTATCCCGGACCGCAAAGCGCACCAGACTCCTCCCGGCCGCCTCTCCGTCTCCCCGCAGGGAGACGACCACCTCACCGATCTGCGTGAACTTGATGGCGTTCCCGATCAGGTTGGTCAGTACCTGCCGGATGCGGCCCGGGTCGCCTCGGACCATCTGCGGGACCTCGGGCGAGATGTCGAGCACCAGCTCGATCCGCTTCTCGAATGCGCGGATCGCGAGCAGCCGGACGATCGACGCCGTGAGTGCGTGCAGATCGAACGGGATCTCCTCAAGCGTTACGTGGCCCGCCTCGATCTTCGAAAAATCGAGAATGCCGTCGATGACGCTCAGCAGTCCCTCCGCCGAACTCATGATGAGTTCCGCCGACTGCCGCTGTTCGGGCGTGAGAGCGGTCCCGAGCAGCAGCTCGGTCATGCCGAGCACGCCGTTCATCGGCGTCCGGATCTCATGGCTCATGTTGGCCAGGAACGCCGCGCGCCCGCTGGCGGCACGTTCGGCCAACGCCCGAGCCTCCTCGAGCGCCGTCCGCGCTGCCGCCCGCTCCGTAACGTCTCGCGCAATGCCGCGCGCTCCCACCACATGCCCGGCCGCATCCCGATGGCCGCGCGCCGAGAGGCTCAGGTGACGTGCCTCGCCGCTCGCGTTGCGATGCACGGTCTCGTAGTCGCGGAGTTCCTCGCCCTGCTGCAGCCGGCGGAGTGCCGCACGGTCCTGCTCCACGAACGACGGGTCCACCACATCCATGAATGGACGGCCGAGCATCTCGGAGGGCGTGCGCCCGTAGATCGCCTTGCTCGCGGCGTTGAGAAATGTCCACCGTCCCTGCGGGTCCACCTGCCAGACCAGATCCGACGCCGATTCCACGAGCTCCCGGTACTGCCGCTCGGCCTCGCGCAGGCCCGCCTCCGCGCGCTTGGTCGGCGTGATGTCGTCGTACAGTACGAACCATGCGGCTCGGCCGGCCGGCTCGCTGACCGGTGCCGCCGCCACCCGAACCCAGATCAGCGTGCCGTCCTTGCGCCGCCGCCTGACTTCGGCGACCACGACTTCGCCCGTGGCGACCCGGCGGTCCAGCTCGCGCACCTGTTCCTGCTGATCCTCCGGCACCACGAGATCGTTGATCGGCCTTCCAAGAACTTCCCGCGCCGCATATCCGAACAGGCGCTCGAATTCCGGGTTGACCCCGACGATTTCTCCCTCGACCGACAGGGCTACGAATGCGCTTGGGGCGCTGGCCAACAGCGACTCGAGGAAGCCTCGCTCGCGGCGGGCCTGTTCCTCGCGGAGCCGCAGCTGAGCGGCTGTGGAGAGGTACTCGACGAGTTGGCGGTGCGCCCGGCGAAAAACGAAGACCATCGTAAGTGCGTAGAGCAGCGTCAGCACGGCTGCCACGACATGCTCGCGACCCTGGCCGTGCACCAGAATGACGAGCAGGAGGGGACCGAGGAGCGCCGCCGTGAGACCGTAAAAGCTCCGGGGATCCGCGACCAGCGTGCCCGTCGCACCCGCCACCAGCCCCGCGAACACCACCATCATCAGGGCGAGATCGGTCAACGGCAGCTCGTTGGCCACGACTGCGGGGCCGACTGCCCAGGCCAAACCGGTGGCGAGCACCACGACCCGTACCATCCGGGTGGCGTAGTCGAACTCGGCCTTCGTCGCTACCAGCTGCCGGCGCACGACCATTCGAGTGAGGGCGGCTGCCGTCACCGCAGCCAGCCACAGTGCCAATCCGAGAAACGGCACGCGATCCCAGAGCTGCAGCGCCATGACCGCGACCAGCGCCAGATGCATCGCCTCGGCCAACGGGCTCTCGGTGAGCAGCCGCGCCAGCAGCGCGTCGCGTACCTCGCGCTGCGGCCGATCCCAGGTGTGAGGACGCGTCGTATCCTCGGGGGAAGGGGCGAGGAACAGCGTGCTCCGCTCGGGTGACTCCTTCTCGGGGACCGCAGCTGCGGAACGCTCGATCACGGAGTACCCGTTCGAGTGCCGGTCAGGCTGAAAAGTGGAAACATCATCTCGCTCTCACCCGTCCCCCGTGTTCCGGCCATCGAGACCGCGGACTACATTCAGGCTCACCCTCCATCGGCCGGTACTCAACATGGCACGTGCTACGCCAACCGTCGAGTTCTTCGGTGCGGCCGGAACCGTCACCGGATCCAAGCACCTCGTGACCGCCAATGGGCACCGCGTCCTCCTCGACTGCGGTCTGTTCCAGGGCCTCAAGGATCTGCGGGAGCGCAACTGGGAGGCTCCGCCGTTCAGCGCCAGTGAGTTGGATGCGGTCGTGCTCAGCCACGCGCACATCGACCACACTGGCTACCTCCCGCTGCTGGTTCGCCGAGGCTTCCGTGGGCCGGTCTACTGCACCAACTCCACCGCGGAGCTGCTGCACGTCCTGCTTCCCGACTCGGCCTACCTGCAGGAGAAGCAGGCAGCGCATGCCAACTACTTGGGATACTCCAAGCATGCTCCCGCCCTCCCCCTCTACACGACCGAGGACGCGCAGGAAACGCTGACCCTCCTCCGGCCGCAGCCGTTCGGCGAGAGCATTCGCGTCGCCGATGGAGCCGCGGCCGTGTTTCGAACCGCCGGCCACATTCTCGGATCCGCCACGATCGACCTGGAGATCGACGGTACGCCGGGCGGGACGCCGCGGCACCTGGTCTTCTCCGGTGATCTCGGACGATGGGGACGGCCGATCCTCCACGACCCACAGCCGGTGCATGATGCGGATTGTCTCTTGCTCGAATCGACCTACGG
>Ga0055464_10000160_pt1 | contig 10149 bp, 19 predicted proteins | sample Joice_ThreeSqC_D_FD_57690 | JGI IMG/M metagenome (GOLD analysis project Ga0055464, IMG submission 57690) | Wetland microbial communities from San Francisco Bay, California, USA, that impact long-term carbon sequestration - Joice_ThreeSqC_D2 | ecosystem: Environmental > Aquatic > Marine >...
ATCAGACGCTTTTCCATCCTTGTCGTGCTCATTGAATTTAGTGAGCCAATACTCTAAAAACTCCTTGCATTCTTTAGCATTGACCTGGGGGGCCTTCTTCAATTCTTTTAGACGGTCGATCTCTTGCTGATGTTCATGGATCCTGGAATCGATAAGTTTCTGATCACCACTAGCAAGACGATCTTTATCCATAAGATCGATGAGATATTGACTGTAATTGTCCTTCCGATGAAGATACATATATTGATCCTCGTTAACCCTTAAATTGATTTGATATCGGTTAATTACTCACCACCAACCTATGTTGTCTAGTCTATGTCTAGTCTAGACACTTAGTACAGATGTGTTTGTTTTGGAAGCGACAGATCCTTGTATTTGTGGACAGTTCGCGGGGAAATCTTCAATGCTGCAGCAATCGCCCCAACGGACAGCGTAGTATTCTGATACATGTCCGCAATCCTCCGCTTCATATCTTCATTAATTTCTTGCATACCTTAACTCTCCTTATGCATCATAATGTAATCGTAGGTTCGGTATATAATAGTTTCTCAACTATACTAAACCATCTTCAACCATCCGCACTGGATAAGTATTAATATAATATTTCTAATCAGATAATTGACTATGAATAAAGAGCAAGAAGATCTGGCATTACTTGGCATCAAGATTTCTACAAATGTCAAGGAGAAATTAGACAAACTGAAAATTCATCCCAGGGAACCATACACCGAGGTCATCCAGAGGTTAATCGATTATATGGACCAACAGGAGTTAACATCGCATGAAAAGTAAGTTTTTGTGTGTAATTATCATACTATCATCCATTCTTCTAAGTGGCTGTATTCAAGATAATAATTCAACAACGCTCCCTGGAAAAGTTATCTCAATCTCTGGAGTATCAAATAATAGAATCATTAATGATTTGAATGATTTAATTAGTTTGGATATCACTGGTATTAATAATAATATCACTGTGACCAGTGAAACTAATCTTGTGCGAATTACAATGTCAGGGACCGATAATATTGTGCATGTTTCAAGGCATCATTCTTTTACTCAGGATGTCACCGGCGTTGGAAATATCATTTCCTTTTATGATTAATTCTCTCCTTAGTCTATACATTGTCTAGACACTGGTTAGAGTGCTTCTTCGAGAATCCTCCGAGTCTATACATTGTCTAGACAAACGTATAGACAACACAAAATAAGCCTAAAATAAGCCTCAATAAAACACTGTCTACTCCTGTAGAGTAGACTCAGCAAGGGACTAGCCTAGCTGAGCTACAAGCCCCAATAGGAGAAAAACTCCCTATAGAACCCCCCTTACTGCTCTAGGATTTTTAAGACTATCGGTGGCGAAAAAAATTTTAGTGGCTGGCAATAGCCAGCCGCGCCGCAGCGCGGCGCGCGAAAAAATTAGTCGTTATTAATCTTCTTTCGATGTTTTGCTTTGTACTCTAATGTTTCATCGTGACAAGTGATCCATTTCTCTCCATCCCATTCTTCAACTGTATGTTTTTTAATGGATTTTTCAGGATCGGTTCTGACATAGGTTTGTGTATCGATTGCTGGTCTTTTTGTCTTTCCAGATAATCTTTTATTAATTTTTTTTTCATAAACATAATCGGGGACACCCGGTCGTTTTAATTTTTGTCGAGCAAGAGTGTCATCTATATGAAAAGTCTCCTCCTGATACCCATATGAATTTCTTCTATTACAACCACAATCAGAACAAGGACGTTCATCTTCAGATAACTGTTTCCCACATTCGGCACAAAAATGTTCTATCCGCATTTTTTTTTTCCCTATTTTTTAAGAAGTGCATAAAGGAAAATTAAAAAACCTACTAAATAACAAAACCAGCCAGCACCATAATAAGCCATATTTATTGGATCAGCTCTCAAAGCCCAGCCCCATGCAGCTATTGCAGCAGCAAATAGAGGCCAACTCGTACTAGCGATAAATCTTTTAGATGATTTTTTTTCTATACGTTCCAATCTTTCTTCAATGCGGTCTAATTGAGTTTTTTGCCCATTACTCATAATTTTTCCTCCAAAAGGTTAGGTGTGTTAGGTTGGTTAGGTTTGTTAGGTGTGTTAGGTGTGTTTTTTCCAATTATTTGCAGTTAAAAAACTTGCGTCTCTATTTAAGCCTTCTCTTCAATAAAAAATAGATGATTACGCCAGCTGGTCCGGCTATTGATGTGATGATCACTTCGGCCGTGCTCATTACGATATGGACGTCCATAGTTGTTTTTTCCTCGATTTTTATTTTTTTTACTATAAAATGTAGTAGTTTACTATACCCGACAATGCTCTCGAAGAGGACTCGTCGAGATCCTGACGAGCTCGACGTTGAGGTCCAGGGATTTTTATTTTTCTGGATTTATTACGATTTTATGATTGCTGTCGGTCCTGGAATTGTTACTTCCGTCGTTGTTTTAGCGACTCCTTTCCGAAGAAAGATCATCGCAAGCGCTATGAACGCCTGGATCAACAGTTGATAGTCGATTGGTTGTCCATTCACGTAGGCCTGCATGGCTGCGCCCAGGGCGATCAGAAACGCCGCTGCAGCCGCTATATAGGTTTTGTATCCATTCAACATAGTTTTTTTTCCCATCCAATTTTTTTATGGCATCGCACCGGTCACGATCGCCCCGGCATGATCAATATTAGAACCATAGCGGGTATTCGTTCCGCTATCCGTGGCCGCGTTGGTCGTGCCATCAAAATTATTCGAATCGACCCAATTCCGCGTACAATTAGCGTTATCGATCTCTATGCCCAGGGCCGCCGTGATAATCCGGTTTCCGATGATGTTACAGTAAGAAGCATTTGTCATGATCTGGATTCCCTTGTTTGTGACGTTGATCACGTTATTGGCTATGATCACATTATCCGATCTTGCTACTTGGATGCCGTGAACATTCACCCCGGTGCCCTTCAAATAATTATTAGAAATAATACATTCATCACCGAAATTGTCGGCACCGCTACCGACCAATATACATGGTTTAAAAGCCGTTGTGCATTCAACATTATTCCCCGTGATCACGGTCTTGTTGCTCTTGACTAAAATCCCCGGGCATTCAGCATTTCCCGTACAATCTCGAACCGTGTTGTTCGCTATGATGTTTTCTTCGTCACCATCGGCTGTTACAAATATTCCCACCTTGCAGTTAAAACAATGGTTGTTCACTACTTTGATGTGTGTCCCGGCCTCGATGTATATCCCGGCCTCGTAACCCACCGGTGCTTTAGATCCATCCATGTCGTGCTGTGTGCATCCATCGACCAGGATATCGTGAATAGGGCTTACTGTGCCGCCACCGACCCCGCCTTCGCCGTCACCGGTGAATAAGCACCCACGAATAATCAATCCCTTCGTGTAAGCATCGGGGAGTATTCCGCTCCAATTACAATCAGAAACATTACAATCCACGATAAGGGTATCTACCGCGTAGGTCCCGCCGGATCCCTCAGTTTTTATTCCAGCTCGGCAAAACTCATGGATGTACATATCGGAGATCTTCATGTTTGTAGTTCTCAGTAGATAGATCCCATAGCTGTTTGTGTTCGCGGCGCCGCCTGGCGTGGTCTGGTTTGCCTCGTTGCCGTCTAGTTCGCCGCCGTGGATCCACCAGCCGCTGCAGTCAGTAAGATAAAACATGTGGGTATCAGCGTTATTTGCGAGGGTTAATACCGCGTTTTTCGCCAGGTGGATCTCGACGTTGTTGCTGCCGCCGTCGATAATCGAGCCGGTCACGGTGTAAGCCCCGTCTGCGATGATGATCTTCGCGGGTGTGGCACAGAGAGCGATGATCGCGTTAAGCAACGTATGAAATGCTGCATTTGATGAAACAAGATTGCTGCTCTTATCGTAAGCCAGATATGTCGATCCTGATTTTTCGATGAAATAATTATATGCTGTTTTTACACCGGTTGCGCCGCCCAGGATCTGATAAGTAGATCCGAGGTTTCCATAGTCTGATTCTTCCCGACGTCGGCGAAGTGGTGGCATTTATTTCCTCCGTGTGATCATATAGACTCCGGCAAGGGCGATCCCGCCTATGAGTAGAATCATCCAGAGGTCTTGACCACTACCTAGTGATGCTGTCGCGGTCTGTCCAAGCGTGTCTGACGCCCCAGCCATCGATGAAGTATCACCGGCGAGGCTAGAGTCTTTTTTTGAGCTGATCGTCCCTCCGCTGGCTCCTGGGCTGCTGATGTTGAAAACCGGGGCGTAGCTGTAATCAAGCTGCAGGTTTTTTTTCTGCGCGTTCACTGGCGCGTAAGTCTCAAAGGGCGCGTGATACACGTTTTGTTCTTGGTTCTGTGATGAGAGATTAATATCTGCTCCGAAGAATGATCCCATTTTTACATCACCTTCTTGCCGTTAATTATTTTTGGTTGCATTTATCTCCCGCTCCTATTCTGAATCGCTGTGTTCCAAACCACTTTGGGCGCGGGAGCTGGCGCGGCTGCTGCAGCCAAATGCGGGACCACCGGGAAACCAAGAACATTCTGGATCTGCAGTGGCGCTTGCGCTGGTGATGATGCATAAGGTACCTTTGTTTCTTTTTTTGATGTGATGACGGTTGGGAAGTTCTGCCCGCCGGTCGTGCTGGGGATCGTGTTTTTTATCGGGACGATCACTACAGCCCCAGGCTTGTAATCAGCCTGGTTGATGATGATCGGAGAGTCTTTTTTAGATCCGGTTTCAGTTGTGGGTGCGGTGGTGTCATTAAAGAAGCTGCTGAGATCCGGAAAAACCGGTGCAGCGACATTGAAATAATAATTCGGGGAGCCGAGCTCAGATCCTGGTTTGCCGCCAGATCCGCCTCCGCCTCCGAGGCTTTGATCCTGATTATTGAAATAGAAATATGCTCCGACGCCCAGGGCGCCAAGCAACCCTAATAATACGAGATTGTTTTTCTCCATGGTTTTTTAGGCCTCCAGTGGTTCATGCTGCATGGTGCAGAAGATCGATGCGCCGATCGCTGTTGCAGAGGCAGAAAGATTCTCAAGTTTGAAGGTATGGACGTTCCCGCGATGAGTCCAAATCGTGTCAGCCAGGATGACCTCGTAGTTTGTGCTATCATTCAGGTAGACCGCTAGGTTCGTCCCGCCTTTGTTGACGATTCTGATCATGTTCATTGGCAGATAGTTCATGACGTCTGCGCGGTGTTCCATGCCGTAGAACATGGTAGCGTTTGCTGCAAGATCTGCTATCGTGATATTGAAAACTGGTGATCCTTCGATCTCCAATAGTTCATGTTGCCGGTCTGCCAGGGTTCGTTTCCAGAGTGGTTCGAACATTTTTTATCTCCAAGAAAATATAAAGAAAGAAAGGAAAGAGAGGGTTTTAGTCGTAGACTGTGACCGGTAGCTGGATCAGTGATTGCTGGGCTGTGTTCGGGCCCCATCCGAGGTTGTCAGCGTTTGCTCCTGCTGCGACATGCGTCACAAGTGGCATGAATTGGATCTTGATGTATGAGTCCTGGGCGATCATCGGACGTTGCTCAGGTAATGGGAGTTTGAGTTTCCGATCCGTCAAGGATCCATGAGATGTTTGCTCATCGAACTCTTTGATCACCGATACTTTTGTGCCAGCGAAATTCGTGACGATAATCCGGACTTTCCCCATGCATTCAACAGGGGCTGCGTCTACTCCATTGGTGAGGCTGACGTACAGATAACCGCAACTGTCAGGCTGGGCGTCTGAGCCATAGCCGACCGCTATTTTCTGTTGCGCGGGGCATTTGTAGGTCGCAATCGTCTGATACTCAGTCACACTAGGTAACGCCTGGTGATCTGTGACGGTGAAATCTCCGACCGTTGAATTATAGTTTGTAAGAGTTTTTGCGTATTTCCCCATCTTAGATCACGTCTCCTTGCTGGTTTCCGCCGAATATTCCGCCGTTCATGATCCCGCCGCCGAAGAACAATCCGCGGATGATGTCCTCCACTCCGTCGATTCCGAATCCCAAGCTGACGCCGTTCACAATCGGATTGCTTTTATGTGATCCGGACACCCAGGGGATAAGCCAGCCTCCGAGGAACAATTTCACCGCACCAGATAGCACGGTGCTGTTGCCGATAAATCCGGCAAGCAAGGGCTCCTCAATTGTTTTAGTGGCACCCGCTATGAAAATCGTCATGAGTGGGCTGCCGCCAATGCGTTCACGCAAAAGTTTAGCCAATTTCCCAAACACTCCTATGTTTATTTAAAACAATGTTAGGGATGATTAAAAGTATTATATTCCAAATGTACCAGGTTGTAGTACAGTTCTCACACAAAACCGGATAGCGTCGGATCTGCTGATTCCTTTTTCTTTCGCGAATCGATTGATCAGCTCAAATGTTTCTTTATCAAAATACACGCCGGTTTTCATGGCGGATCAACCATACCCGATACTATTATCTCTATTATCTATAATAAGTGGATTGATCACTTCGTCAAGCATCCCGATACAGCCATATTTTTTGAGATGACCATTCAGATCACTAGCGAATTTTGTGAGATCGATCTCTTCGGGTGCTGACATTAAAATAATAAATCTTCTCATTTTTCCTCGATTATACAAACACGATATCCGCCTAAAACATCAAGCTGAAAGGTTCTAATAAGATTGAGAGGGATCTTTATTATAATCCCTGTGGGTGTTCTAATTTCTAGTATTTCCTGTTTTTTCATATCGGCGGCATCCTAGAATACGTGCGATCCTGATTTACGATTACATACTCATGGTTCGCCAGCTGCTTGACGAGATCTCCCAGGCCGGAGGCCTCCATGTTCAGCCTCTGGATATCCTGAGAGCCTTTATTACCGAAGCTAAATATAATGTGGCTAAGACTGACAAAATCAGTATAGAGTTGCGCTGGACGCCGACAAATAAAACCAATGCCGATATTCCCCCACTGATCATGACGATAGGTATTAAGAAAACTAAGCATTTCTCCAAGAAGAGGCCTGCTGACAGGGAAGGTCTGGTTTGCTTCATCGAAGAGGATGAGATCATATTTACCACGATTCTTTTTCACGATTTTAGTTAAAAATTCTTCGCATTCATACGCGGATCCCGGGTAAGCCATGGCCTTCGGATAATACACATCGCATTTATCAGCGGGGTATTCCTTGTTAGGATCCCATACCAGGCAGCGATAGTTCGGGATGATTGCGTTCTTTACAAAGTAACTTTTTCCGCTGAGATTCAATCCGAAGACAGTAAATATTTTACGAGTCAGGTCCAGCTCCATTTTTCACCTTCGAGTTTCCGTATTGGTCCATGAGGCCGAGATCCTGGCAGTGTTTCCGGATCTGCGTGAGACTGAAACCAGGCAGCAGGCTTTTATCGTAGATCCCGCTGGGGCCGAGCTCCTCAAAATTGTCTTTTATTATTTTATCGCGTTTTTCAGTCCAGTAAAAGCCTTTTTGGGAGCTGGCCGGATGATCCGCTGCGAGTGGTTTTCGAGTGGGTGAATGTTTACGACCTTGCTGCAGTTTCATTTCATCCGGTTTTGGATCCCGAGCCACACCCTTCTGTAAAGCAGGGTATTGTAATGATTTTTCTTTGAATTTAAACCTCAAAATATATTTATGTTGATCTTCAAAAGGAATTACTTCAAGCTCTGCAACATCGATGCTGCTTGAAATAAATCCCCCCAGGATCTCACCGATTAATTTCTCGTTGCCTTTGATTTTCTCTAAAATATCGTTTTTCTTCATGGCTGCTTTTCCTCTTTTTTCGGCTCTAATGGTTTCCCCGATCGTAACATTTCCTGCATTTGACTGATCGTGAGATCTCCCCCCAGGTCTTTGATCTGCTGCAGGCCTCGTTCCATCATCGCTCGACCGGCTGGTGTCATTAGCATTTCGATAAATTTCTTTTCATCCATGGCTGGCGCGGGAGCTGGGAGCTGCGCGGGTTGTTGCTGTGGTTGTTGTTGCTGCGGGGGTGGTGCGACGTCCATGATCGGTGACTGCTGCAGGATCTGGCCCTGGTTCTGATTTTGGAACCTGGCTGCCATGGTTGCAGCAAGGGGGCTGTTAGCGATATCTTTCACGAGCTGCAGGATCTGCAGCAGTTGGCCCATGCCGCCTGGCGTCGCAGATCCCAAAGGGTTTGAGAGAGCTGCAGCTTCATTTAATGGAAGAATGGCCATACTTACTCTTGCAGAAGTTTACCGCATTTAGGGCATTCTGCAGGGCTGCCGTTCCATTGATGGTGACAGGCCGGGCATTCATATTCAAATTCTTCTTTCTCGTTCTTATTCATGGTTTCAGATCCTCCATTTTGTTTGTGTTTTTTTCCTCCGGTGAAAGTGATGGTTTCCCCAGCGGGAATATTATTTTCAGATCGATCTCTAGATTCCCCTGGTTTTTCTTGAGGCTTATTTCTGTCGGGATCTTGATCCCCTCTTGCTCTAGTTTTTTGTTTAAATCCGCTATGATTTTCAGGTTCTCCCACATCTTTTTTACCTCCAGTGTTTTTTCTCATTTTATGGACAACATCAGAACTGATTTTAAGAGCCGCAGCGATCTCACCATCGGTAAGGCCTACGACAATTAATTTCAGGATCTTCTTTTTAGTCTCTGCTGTGAGGACACGGCCGCGTGGCATATTTACCTACCTTTGTGATCGACCAGGCCAGGGCGAATGATTCACCTCTGAGCTCGGCGATTCTCTCCTTGTGTTTGCGCCGATATAGAAAATTATGGTTTGCTGATTCCTGCATTTTGAAGAGCTGGCTGTTGACTTTTTTAAGCTCTTTCTCGATGGTTTCTTTCCTTCGGGTCATGAGTGCATCCATTCCCTTTTATCGGTGATATAACAGAAGAGGTATCAACGATATAGTATATAGAATTATCGACGATTGCCGAAGTCTATATCGGTGATATCAACAGATATGGGATGGGGGATATCGGCAACAACTAGGAGTCGTAGATGCCGAACAAAAAAACAGTCTTTTAAGCCGATCATCCCCATAGTATGTGAGGCGGAAGGACCAGGGAATTGACCGCGGAAGACATACTCTTGAACCCTGATCCCTCCATTTATTTAATCACCATGCCCTCTGCCAGTTATGCTTCCCACGTTGAATTATAGGAATGCTTTTTTCAGTCTCACGATTAATTTTAAAACTCTCATTCTTGATCTGCAGCGGAGATAGCTCTTTCTCATATTTATTAGCCGTAATACCATGTGAATTTTCCTTGAATTTCCGCTGCACCTGGTTGAACTCCGGGATCGTGATTATCGGCTGCAGATTTGATTTACGGAAGAAATTACACCAACGTTCAATACCTGTATAGAAACTATTGTGCAAATAGTAAGAAATCGATGAATTTCTGATACCGGTTTTCGCCTGGATCTCTCTGAAGCTCATTCCTCCAAGATACATTTTGTAGATATCACGGACTTTTTTGATTTCTTCTGGCACTTCAATGTGTTTCTTAAGATCAGGATCCCACCGATACCCAAACGGAGGCCGATGATTCATGAATCCGCTCTTATCACTCTTCGCTTTCTGAACAAACGCAACACTCACACGCTCCCCGATCTGCTCAGACTCCAATTGAGCGATCCTAGCGACAATATCAGCAACAAAGCGGCCCATGGCCGTGCTTGTATCGAAGCTGTCCTGCATTGAAATAAAACTCTTCTCATTCTTCATTAAAAAACGGATCATGCCAGTAAAATTCGTCTGATTCCGATGGATCCTGTCCATTTTAATGACGACAACAGCATCCCATTTACCGATATCTTCAAACATTTTTGTATAAGCTGGCCGTTTGATATTACGGCCGGTGTAACCATCATCGACGTACTCCCCGACAATGATCCAATCACGGGCCCGGGCATAGTCTTTAAGATGGTCTAATTGAGCATCGAGGCTATACCCGGTCCTGGCCTGCTCATCAGTGCTGACCCGGGTATATAGTGCTACGTTGTGGATTTCTTTCTCACTATCCAGCATCGATCCTCCCGGCTTTGAACATCTCTAAAATACGCTTATCATTCAATCTGAAACCACGCGACCTGGCCGCCGGCATTATTTTATCACGAATCCAAAAAAGATTCTGACTATCAGACGCTTTTCCATCCTTGTCGTGCTCATTGAATTTAGTGAGCCAATACTCTAAAAA
>Ga0055464_10000161_pt1 | contig 10125 bp, 7 predicted proteins | sample Joice_ThreeSqC_D_FD_57690 | JGI IMG/M metagenome (GOLD analysis project Ga0055464, IMG submission 57690) | Wetland microbial communities from San Francisco Bay, California, USA, that impact long-term carbon sequestration - Joice_ThreeSqC_D2 | ecosystem: Environmental > Aquatic > Marine >...
GCGGATTTCACTGTTGGCTGCTTCCAGTTGCGTGCTCAGACTGACATACGCCGGGTTGTCCGCCTTGGCTGGCGGTAAATGTGTGGCCGGCGCTGAGGAGGCCTGTTTGATTTCCTGTTCCAGGGAGGCGATTTGCCGCGTCAGGTTTTTCACGTCCGGGTGCTCGGACGTGTAGGTCTGTTTCGCTTTCGTCAGTTCATCGCGCAGGGTTCGCAATTGTTCCTGCAGGTCATCAACCGAGGCGGTTTGCCCTGTTTCCAGTTCCAGTGCTCTGATTTCATTTTTTACCCGGATGACGTCCGGATGATCCGGGGAATAGCGGCTGGCCAGGCCGATATACTCGGTGCGCAGTGCGTCCAGGCGCGCCGACGGACTCAGCACATCGCCGCTGCCATAGGGATCCAGCACGGCAAGTTGGCCACCCAGATAGACCTTCCTTTCCTCCAGGCCACGGATCTGGGTATCGAGATCGGTGATTTCCCGATCGGTACGTTCCAGGATCTGGGTATTGAGATCACGCAGTTCCGGCAGGGTGGTGACATTCCTTTCCTTGAATTCCGCCAGCTGTTTTTCCAGGCGGCTGATTTCATCACTCAGACGGCTTGATTCAACACTCAGGAAGTCAAAGGTTTCCGCGGCCTTCTCGGTGCGTGATTTCAGGTTTTCATCCAGGTAGAGCGTGGTCAGTTCGTTGGCGACCTGGAGGGCCTGCTGCGGGTTGTCGCTGGCAAACCCCAGCGTGAAAGCGATGGTGGCCGCGGTCGGGCGTCCGGTGCGCGGGTCCATGACCTCCGCGTTGACCATGTCGATGCTGATGTCATCGCGCATGTCGTCCAGGACTTCCTCGATGGTGTTCAGCCGTCGCTCCCTCTCATAGAGCTTGTACTTATCGATAATCTTGAGCAGGTTGGTACGTGACATGACCCGCTGGTTGATGACCTGGATGCGCTGGGATGCGTAGCTGGTCACCGTCGACTGGATCAGCTCGCTGGGAATCTCCTGCTCCTCGATCAGGATGGTGGCCGAGGCCTTGTAGATCGGCGGCCACACCACGGCCGTGATCAGGCCGAGCAGGAAGACGATACCGGCGACCAGGAGAATCATGCCGCGCCGGCGCCGGAACGCAGTAAGGTAATCACCAAAATCCAGTGTCTGTTCCAGTGCGAGTTCAGTCATATCCTGTTCCTGTCCTGGTTCCCTGGCGGGACCCGATACGCATTAAAATATATCATGAAGCACATCCGGAGAATTGTATCTTGGTATTAGATACCTGAGCGGGCCGCTTCAGCAAGTAGCCGCGAGCGCCGGATATTGTGTCTCCTGACAGTCTTGCCAGGCGCCCAAGCCCGTTTCGATTGATAACAACCAGCAATTCACCCCGTTTGAATAACATGCATACTGCGACCGTCACACCAGTCGGCGGAATGGTGTGTGCGATCGCCCTGCGTCGAATTACCCAGATCAGGAAAAACAATTCCAGGAGCAGCCATACGATCGTAGCATATTGAATAATATATTATTATACTGGACGCATGGAAAGCCTGATATCCCCTGCGGGCCGGATGACCGCTAAGCCGGCCGGTGTACGCCCGCGTTTATATAGGCGCCGTCACCTGGAAATGGCCATCCTGGCTGGCCGATACGTCAGGTTTACATAGAGTGCGTTGCGGATGGCTTTCCCGGCGACGGGGTCATCATTCTCGACATATTGATACTCTCCCGCAAGTTCCCATTCACGGCGCCAGCGCCACGCTGCTCTGGGTGTGACCCGAAAAAAGGTTTCCTTGCTCTGATCGGGCATAAAGCCGACCCGGTTGACGATGGTCTCGTTCTCGACATATTCGATCCTGAGTGACGAACTCAGCGTTTCTGTAAATCTGTAGTCACCGGACAGCACCAGGCGGGTGGCATCGAGCAGTTCGCCGTTGGCGCCTGGTGATGACGAACGGGACAGGGCTGCACTGAGTGAGCCGGTCTCCAGCGTCCTGGTGATTTTGGCGCTGTATACGGGGGAAGATGTATCGACTTGTGTTTTGGCAGTGCCAGTCGAGACGGGTGTGCCACCGGTACAGGACGGGAAGGTGGCGCCGGGGATGGCGCCGATACAAAAACCGGTGCCGATGCTCGAATCGGACGTGGTCTGGCGCTGACCGGCCAGGACTGAAGCCAGCAGTGTTTCACTGATGTTGGTCGTGAGACCGACCTGCAGTGTGACAGTGCTGGAATCGAAGTCGGTATCCGGCTTGTAGTTGCTGTATCCCGCTGCAAGTGTTCCCTGGATGCGCGGTGTGAACTGGTGCAGCAATGAGGCAGAGGTTACATTATATTTATAATCTACCAGATTGGCTCCGGGGTCATCGCTGTACTCAACATTGCTGTACTGGTAGGTCAGATCAAGGCGGGTGAGTTCCGTGAGCAGTCTCGACCAGGACGGCCCCAGGGTCAGTTTGTCACGTGTGGCGAGATCTTTCACGCTATTGCCCGTTTCGTCCAGTTCGGAATCCTGCGTGCTGTCCTGTATGTAATCCAGGTTGACCTTGATGCTGCCACGCAGGGTTTTGTGAAAGGCATTGGAAAGCAGATGATAATCTTCACGGTTCAGCACGCTGCCGCTGTCGGCACCGCTGCCGCCGGTAAATCGGCGAATCGCAAACCCGGCATCGCCAGTCAGCCCCTGGTTTTCCTTCGCAACACCGAACTTCACGGCAGGAGAGAGGTCAGTCTCCCAGACTGAATCGTGAGGTACTGCTGTCAGCCGGATATTGTCGTTATAACCCGTGCGCAGCGAAATACTTGGCTCGGCTGACCATTCGGCGGCTGATACGGAAATGGGGATGATCAGAGTGATGAACATCGCACCTTTGAGAATCCTGGGTAGGCACATTGAGCAGAAATTCATTTGATAACCAGTTGGTTCGCAAGAAAAAGGGTATGGCTGAAGCATATTACACTTGCCATGATCGCGAAAGCGGGATTCTCATACCTGGAGATACAAGCGCATGCAATATTGACAGGGTTGATCAGGATCGGCTGATTTCATCTTTGTCTGAGTTGCCAGGCGGAAGTGTCTTGCCGGGATCGACGCTATCAGCCCAGGGCAGTTGTCCCGGAGATGCTGCAAGGCATTGTCCTAACGGTGATGGGCAGCGTCTGTGGGAATGGCCGCTCCAGCCGCTGGCGCATCTCCTCCAGCAGGAATCAGGTGTATTCAAGGCATTCAGGGGATATTTTATACAGCCGCTCATTGCGCCAGCGTTTGTTGAACTGTCCCGGGCTAATCGCAATCCGGCTACCCTTGCCCGGGTGTAAACGCCACTTCGAATCAGCGCCGGGTCTGCGCCCGGCCGCGACGCTGACAATGTCCTCGCAGGCCATTGCGCTGATGCAGCCTTTATGGCCGCCAGTCTGATCTCACTGTTTACACACGTGATACCATTGAACTCCGGTAGCCGGATCAGTTGCTGTGAAGTCAAGTTGATCGCATCCATAACTGGTTTTCCGAGATATTTCAAACGTTCCTGCTCAAGCGGCTTCTGCGACGGCAGAATCCGTTGCTTTTCAGTACAGGATGCGCGTCTGATGCCGGCGTGCAGGTTATGCAAGATAAATAACTGCTCCGGGTACGGTCGCAGCACCGGCGTCTTTTCAACCGGAATTGCAAGTCCGTCGCTGCCTTCAGCGATGTCGACCATGCTGTGATACAGGTATACGCTGTCAATTCCTTCGAAGGATGCATCATGACAAGGTACGAGGGTTTCCGGCAGCGATATGAAATTGACCTGCTTGCCCCCGGGCAGACGGTCAACTGTCCCTTGGCCCGGATCTGCTGCGATTCAATCTTCCCGGCGTGTGACGTGACGATCTGTACACGGTGAAAAACGGTACGCTGACGTCATGAAAGTAAATCCTTCCAGGACCATTTGGTGACAGCGTTTAACGAGTGCGGGGCCGCGCCGCCGTGTTGTGCTGGCTGAATTTCTGACCCACTGCAACGCGGACCTGAATATGTACAAGCCGGCAACTCCGGCGTGCCGTCATTCGCAATGCCTTGCTTGCCTCTGGCGTTTTCCCTTTTCGATCACAGAGTGGCAGGCATGCAAATGTTAGCCATGACTGAACCGGCGGGCATTTGTCTTGCGTACTCTGCAAGCATGCTGCCCGATTGATTGCCCGGGTTTGTCAGGCCTGCATGCGCGGTGTGCCGTAGCGGTTTGATGTGCAGGGCTGTATTATTTACGCCATAAGCGTCAGCAGGTTATGATTTGGGCATGTTCAGGGTATTTCCGACGCTCCTCTCCGGGCACACTCTGACTGACAGTATGTGTCTGGTCTTGCTGGCGGCTGACGCCGGGTGCGTGCCCGTCCGGCATCGCCGGTGACTGGCGGCAATTACATGAAATTGATAATTCTTGACCGTGATGGTGTCATCAACGAGGATTCAGACGACTACATCAGGTCAGTGAATGAGTGGATTCCGATCCCTGGCAGCATCAAAGCCATTGCGCGCCTGAAGAATCATGGATATACCGTCGCCGTTGCGACGAACCAGTCAGGGCTTGCGCGAGGCTATTTTGACCTGAGCACCCTTGCAGCCATGCATGAAAAATTCCGGTTATTGCTTGAAGAGTCAGGCCAGCATATAGACGCCATCGTTTATTGTCCACATGGCCCCGATGATCAATGCATGTGCAGAAAGCCCGCGCCCGGGATGCTGCATGCCATAGCAAGGCGTTTCTCTGTTGATCCGGTGGATATCATTACTGTTGGCGATTCATTACATGATTACCAGGCCGCCCGGGCAGCGGGCATGAGTTTTGCGCTGGTCAAGACAGGCAAGGGCCGGCGAACACTTTCTTCCGGCAAGTTGCCCCGGCAGGTTCCTGTGTTCACAGACCTGTCGGAATTTGTTGATGATCTGATTGCAGGGGAAATATGCTGACCTCATTTTCGCAGGCGGTTGCTGAGCACGTATCGGTTGTGCAGGGTCTCGAGACCTGCCGTGCGGTTATCGAGCAGGGCCGTGCCGCGATTGTTGCTGCGCTGACAAGTGGCGGAAAGGTGTTGCTGTGCGGTAACGGTGGCAGTGCCGCGGATTGCCAGCATATCGCCGCCGAGATGGTGGTGCGCTACCAGAAAATCCGGAGGCCGCTGGCCGCAATCGCACTGACGACGGATACATCCATCCTGACGGCGCACAGCAATGATTTTGATTTTAGCTCGGTATTTTCCCGCCAGGTCGAGGCTCTCGGTCGAAAAGGCGATTGCCTGATAGCGCTGTCCACGTCCGGTAACAGCCCTAATGTGGTGGAAGCCGCTTCCGTGGCACGTCGGCAGGGCGTGGTAGTGATTGGTATGACGGGCGGGAACGGCGGCGCGCTCTCCGGGCTTGCCGATCACGCAATTATCGTACCTTGTGATGTGACGGCACGTATTCAGGAGGCACATATACTGATAGCCCACTGGTGGTGCCAGAGCCTGGAAGATCTATGAGAATTAATATTCAGGACCTGACCAGGGCCAGGGTACTGGTCGTGGGTGACGTTATGCTCGATCAGTACTGGTATGGCAACAGCAAACGGATATCGCCGGAGGCACCAGTACCGGTCGTTCATGTGCGTTCCGAAGAGCAGCGGGTCGGCGGTGCCGGTAATGTTGCACTGAACATCAAGGCGCTGGGGGGCACGCCTGTCTTGCTTGGGCTGACCGGTGCCGATGACAATGCGAGCAAACTGTCCGCAATGCTGTCACTGCACGAGGTCGAATATTACCTGCAGGGCTGTGGCGATCACGATACCTGCGTCAAGTTGCGCATCATCGCCCAGCACCAGCAGATGATCCGCCTTGACTTTGAGGACAACTTTTTCGATGTCGACAAGAGCTGGCTGTTACAGACATATACAGACTTGCTGGAGCGTATCGATGTGGTCATTCTTTCGGACTACAACAAGGGTACTCTAAGTCATACACATGAACTGGTGACTGCTGCCCGCAGCTGCGGAAAACCGGTCATAGTGGACCCGATCGGGAATGATTTCATGCGTTACACCGGCGCCACGCTGATTACACCGAACCGGGCTGAATTCGAAACCGTCGTCGGGCAATGCCAGAGCGAGCAGGACCTGGTCGAGAGGGGCGACTGGCTCATGAAGCAACTGCAGGTTGATGCCTTGCTGATCACGCGTGGCGAGGAGGGCATGTCCATGCTGCGCAGCGGGTTTGAGCCCTTCCATTTGCCGACCAGCGCGAAGGAAGTCTTCGATGTGACCGGTGCAGGTGATACGGTGATTGCGGCGATTGCCACCGCAATAGCTGCCGCAGCCGACATGGAAGATGCCGTGGAACTGGCGAATCTCGCGGCCGGAATCGTGGTCGGCAAGCTGGGTACGGCAACGGCATCCCTCGCCGAAATCTACGGCCTCCTGCACGAGGCCTCCGCGAACGGTACAGGCATTATCGACGAGGACACGCTTGATGAGGTCATCGGTATTGCAAGGCAGCGCGGTGAGCGGATCATCATGACAAATGGCTGTTTCGACATCCTGCATGTCGGCCATGTGCAGTACCTGCAACAGGCGCGGAAGTTGGGAGATCGCCTTGTCGTCGCGGTGAATTCGGATGCCTCGGTAAGGCAACTCAAGGGCGAGGGCCGGCCGGTCAATTCACTGCAGCAGCGGATGACACTATTGGCAGCATTGGAGTGTGTGGACTGGGTGGTGCCGTTTGATGAGGAAACACCCGAGCGACTCTATTGCCGGTTATTGCCCGATGTCATTGCCAAGGGCGGTGATTACCGGCCGGAGGAGGTGGCTGGAGGGGACTGCGTGAAAGCCAATGGCGGTGAAGTCATAATTATAGATCTGATCGAGGGCCACTCCACATCGGATGTCATTAACAGAATCAAGGGTTGATTGCATATGATTGTCGTTACCGGCGGAGCAGGATTTATCGGCAGCAATATCGTCAAGGCACTGAATGACAAGGGCATCGACGATATCCTGGTGGTCGATAATCTTTCCAACGGCAGGAAGATGATTAACATCGCCGACCTTGATATTGCCGATTACATGGACAAGGCGGATTTTCTTGATCTGGTCGCGAGCAACCGGACCCTCGGCGTGGTCGATGCTGTATTTCATGAGGGCGCCTGTGCTGTAACAACCGAATGGGACGGCCGCTTCGTCATGGAGAACAACTATGCCTACTCAAAGGCGCTGCTGCACTGGTGCGATCGGCACAAGACGCAGTACCTGTATGCGTCATCGGCCTCGGTGTACGGTGAAGGCCCGGTATTCAGGGAAGGACGTGCAAACGAAACCCCGGTCAACATGTATGCCTACTCGAAGTTCCAGTTTGACCAGTACGTGCGTCGCTTCATGCCGTCAGCCGGTTCGCAGATTGTGGGATTCCGTTACTTCAATGTCTACGGTCCGCGTGAACAGCACAAGGGTCCAATGTCCAGCGTCGCGTTTCATTTTCATGAGCAGATAGCGGAAACCGGCATTGCGAAACTGTTCGCCGGGGCTGACGGATATGCGGATGGCGAGCAACGCAGGGATTTCATCTACGTCGATGATGTGGTCGATGTAAACCTCTGGTTCCTCGATCGGCCGTACCTGTCCGGCATTTACAATCTTGGCACTGGCCGTTCCGAGTCCTTCAACGACGTGGCCAACGCGGTCATTAAATGGCATGGCCGGGGCAGGGTTGAATATATTCCGTTTCCAGACCACCTGCGGGGGGCTTACCAGAGTTATACCCAGGCCGACATCGGCACCCTGCGTGCGGCGGGCTATGGACGGGAATTCAGGACGGTAGAGGTGGGTGTCCAGGGCTACCTGGACTGGCTGTCCAGCTGACACTCATGCAACAGCCAGGCTGCGCTCGCTTGTTTTCCGACCCGTTGTCTTGCAGGCATGAATAAGGGCAAGCTGTCAGCGCTGCTCACCTCAACAGCAGCTTCTTCCGCTTCTTTCACCGGGTTGCAAGCACGCATTTGTTTGACATGGCCAGGCAGGGGGTGGCTTGCTCTGCGCTCGCGCAGAGGCCAATTACGCCTTCCTCTCGGTGACCCCTGGTCAAATTACGGGACCAGTACCACGTCCCCGCTTTGCAGGATGATATCCTGTTGCAGGTTTTCTCCTTTCTCGATATCGCCATACCTGAAAGGTATTGATGACAGCTTGCCGTTGGTACGTCGCAGGATGGAGATTTTATTGGCGGCTGCATAGGGGGTCATGCCGCCGGCGACGCTGAGTGCCTGAACTACATCTATGTAACGGTTGGCGATGATTTCCCCCGGGCGTGCGACTTTGCCAATCACATACACCTTATTGCCATTCAGTTGCTTCGTCGATACGGTAACAACCGGGTCCGGGATGTATTTTGCCAGCCGCTCACTGATAATATTCTGCAGTTCTGCTACCGATTTACCAGCCGCCTGGACATCTCCAACCAGCGGGAACGACAGGCCGCCATCCGGCCGGACCAGAACATCCCGCAGAAGGGTCTCTTCTTTCCAGACCGACACTTCGAGAATATCTCCAGGCTCTATTTTGTATACACCATTTACCGGCATTTCCTCGGCTGCCTGAGTGTACTGTGGGCACAGGAGTACTAGAACTGCTGTCGCAAGCAGGGCGGTTGATAGTCTTTTCATAAAATTTATCCTGATCATCCTGTCCGGGGTAAGAGCAAATCCCTGGAGATTATAAAGGAAGATCTGATCAAACCATCATTGCGAGGAACAAACTCACAAAGCAATCTGTAAATGATGTCTTCCTGGTTACGGGATTGCTGCGCTCGCAATGACGCGCTATCTGACTTGATCAGAGCTTCCATAATTCAAAAGTTTTTTCATTGAATCAGATAGTTTGCTAGCCGTCAATGTTGAGGTATTTGCAGGAGGCGCTTTAGTGGTGAAAAAAACATAGCTGCCTGACTCACTAAGGACGCTGCACTGCGGGATATAACCAGGCACCGGTTCCGAATCATCCCTGAAATTACTTCTTTCATGGCTGGATTGGCAACCCCGCTGTTTTCGGACAAGTTCCTGAATCAGATCCTGACTTCCGGTACCCGGAGCCATGATTTCAGACGGCACCCAAAAAAAACGGTGCAGCCATTTCTGACTGCACCGCGCCTTTGTTGCCAGATTTACTGCCTAGTTCTTGCTTGACTTGCGCCGGCGCCGGCCTAGCCAGCCGAGCAATCCTGCCAGCAGCCACCATTCCGCGCGTTGTTGCGAGCTGACAGGGCCACCCGAAACAACACAACCACCACCACTGGTCGCCGGGGATGGCAGGGCCGCGGCAGGCACCTCGGCAACGCCGCCCGGATCCTGGACAGAGCCATTCGCTGCGCCATCCGCATCGTTGGGCCCACCGTCCTCGACGGTGAGCTGAACGCACATATCACCACCCCGCAGCTTGCCAGCCAGCGCGCCGCTGACCGGACGATCATACGAGCCGTCGCCGGGTTGCGGACACTCGTTCGTGGTGACATCCAGCGGCGCCGTCTTCACGTCATTGCGGCTGTCAATGGTGAATGGTCCCCAGGTCTGGGTGGTGTTGTCGAACTTGCGGTACAGCGACCAGAACGGTGTCGCCTCGGTCAATGGCAGAACGGCCTGTACGTACTTGTACGCGCCGCCAGAGTCGTTACCATCAAGCAGGTCGGTGGCGGTGAACGCGTAGCAGCCACCGACACAGGAGCGCACCGCGGTGGAGTCAGCAACGGCCGGGGTCGGATTCGTGTGGTTCAGCGGAATTGGAGATTCGCCGCTGACCGGGTTCTGTACTGTCGGTATGGTGGTCGTGTAGCCGCCATCCGCAATGGGTGGCTGACCCGCCTCGGTGCTGACATCAAAGGCGGCATTGAAGCCCTTGAACGGGCCATCTACCATTTTACTGCCGAGGATGCCGTCACCGTCCGGGTCGCTGGTGGTAAGCTGGAACTCGTTGCAGCCCACATCCCACACCACCACCACGTCGATGGCGACGTTGACTGACCAGTCGAACAGCATGTGTGCACCGATCTGGCCCGGATTCACGGTCATGGATATCGGGTTAGGGGTGCTCTGGCTTCCACACTTGGTCGAGCCGTCTGCCGCGATCCAGTCGTTGTTGG
>Ga0055464_10000163_pt1 | contig 10095 bp, 12 predicted proteins | sample Joice_ThreeSqC_D_FD_57690 | JGI IMG/M metagenome (GOLD analysis project Ga0055464, IMG submission 57690) | Wetland microbial communities from San Francisco Bay, California, USA, that impact long-term carbon sequestration - Joice_ThreeSqC_D2 | ecosystem: Environmental > Aquatic > Marine >...
GCGGCTCAGCGACAGCGAGCCGGTGGGGCAGATGTCCACACACAGCCCGCACCAGCAGCAGCGGCCGTAGTCGATGGCGGGGCGCTCGTTGCGCACACCTTTCAACGGGTCTTCCGGCAGACCGGGGATTTTCACCATGGTGATGGCGGCGTTGTCGCAGACTTTCTGGCAGGTGCTGCAGCCGATACACAGTTCCCAGTCGTTCAAGTGAAAGCCGCGGTAATTGTCGGCGGCCGGGCGCGGTTCGAGCGTGACCGTCACCGGTTTGCGGCCGAAGAAGGCCAGCGTCTTGAGCGGGTTGAGGAGGCTGCCCTTGTCTTTGTGCGCGATGTCGCCCATCAGCGGTCGACCTCCGGCGGGCAGGCGTCCAGCGAAAACATGATCTGGCCGACGTCCTCGATGCGCGCGCCGGTGATGAGATTTTCCAGTACCTGCACCGCGTGCATGCTCGACGGTCCGCGCACGTGCACGCGGTAAGGTTTGTCGCCGCCGGCGGAGACCACGTAGTAGGCCAGCTCGCCCTTGGACGATTCCACCCGCGTATAGGCTTCGCCGGCGGGCACATTCCAGGCCAGCGGGTTGGGGATCGGGCAGCGGATCGCTCCGCCGATGGACGGCAGCCGGGCGATCACCTGGCGCAGGATGTGGATGCTCTGTCTGAGCTCGGCGCGGCGCACCAGGTTGCGCGCCAGCGCGTCACCGGCGTCTTCGGTGGGAATCTCGAACTCCAGCTGGTCATAGACCAGGTAGGGATCGTCGCGGCGCACGTCGAAGGCCAGTCCCGTGGCGCGCAGGTTGGGACCCGTGACACCCCATTGCAGCGCCTGCTCCTGGGTCATGGTACCGATGCCGCGGCTGCGCGTGACGAATACCTGGTTGGTGAAAAACAGGTTGTCGTAATCGGGCAGGCGCGACTCCAGGTAATCCAGCAGGCTGCTCAGGCGTTCCAGGAAGCCGTCCGGCAGGTCGCGGCGCACGCCGCCGGGGATGTTGAACATGTGGTAGACACGCCCACCGCTGAGTTCCTCGAAGCGGTCGAGTATCAGGTCACGGTCGGCTATGCCCCAGTACATGGTGCTGTATTGCCCGGTGGTGGCGGCATGGCCGCCAAAGGTAAACAGGTGCGCGGCGAGGCGCGACATTTCCAGCTGCAGTACCCGGATCCACTGGGCGCGCTCGGGCACTTCCAGCCCGCCCAGTTCCTCGACCGCCAGCGAATAGCAGACTTCCATGGGCACGGGGTCGGGCACACAGATGCGCGGCACCAGTGTTATGTTCTGAATCCACAGGCGGCCTTCCATCAGTTTTTCGAAGCCACGGTGCAGGTAGCCGCCGTCGGCCCGTGCTTCCAGAATCCGGTCGCCGTTGAGCTTCAGCTTGATGGCGTAGTTACCCTCGATGCCTGGGTGGTTCGGCCCGATATTGAGCTCGAACTCGTTGCTTGGCGGCTGGCTGATCGCCTGGTAGTTTTCCGGCCTCATGGACGGATGTCCTCGGGCCGGATACTGATGCCGCCGCCTTCCTCCTCGAGGTCCTTGAGCCACTGTGGGCGGTACTGCTCCCAGCTGAAGGTCTGGTTGACGAACGCCTCGGAATCGAAATCCTTGCGCATCGGCGGCGGACCGTCCCACTCGGTGAGAATGAACTTCTCCATGTCCGGGCTGCCCTCGAAGTACACGCCAAACATTTCGTGGATGTCGCGTTCGAAAAAGGCCGCCGGCCTGTACAGATCGTAGACCGACAGGTAGACACCGGGCTCGCGCGCGATACGCGTGTGCGCCGAGACCAGCGTGCGGGTCTCGTAGGACCACAGGTGGTAGACCAGCTCGAACTGCTGTGCCTCGATCCAGTCGATGCAGCTGATGGCCGAGAGGTGCACGTAACTGGCGTGCCCCTGCAGCAGCTCCAGCAGCCCGGGCAAGGCATCGGAGCCCACGTCGACCCGTATCCGGCGGGCGTTCTTGCGCGTGACCCGCGCGCCTTCGAACTGGGCGAGCAGCTGCTCGAGCCTGACCTTGAGTGCGGTGCTCACGGCAGCACGTGGTCCTTGTGTTTGAGTCGCATCTCCAGCGGCTCCAGGGGTTTCTGGTGCTGCTCGAGCAGCGCGGTGTGTTTGCCCAGGGTCTGCTCGGTGATGAGCTGGTAGTGTTTCGCCTCGGCGATGATGTCGGTGGGCGTCTGCCAGTGGTCACCGAACAGCTTCTGCTGGTTGCCCAGGTAATGGTCGTACTGCTGGTAATACTTTTTCCAGGCATCGGCACGGCCGGACTTGATGTCGTCCATCAGCTGGCGCAGCCCGGTAATGACCGCTTCCGGGCGCGGCATGCAACCGGCAATGTACATGTCGACCGGCATATAGTCCCTGAGCACTTTGGCGGTGGCGTAACTCTGCCAGTACATGCCTCCGTTGACGGTGCAGGAGCAGATGCCGATGACGTATTTCGGTGACGGCATCTGTTCATAGGTCAGGATGACGCGCTTGAGTGTCTTGATCGACACATAGCCGGTGATCAGCAGGATGTCGGCCTGGCGCGGCGTCACCATGGGTTGTATGCCCAGCCGCTCCATGTCGAAGCGCGAGGTCATCGCCGGCGGCAGCTCGATGGCGCCACAGCCGGTGCAGTAGTGCAGCATGAACATGGAGCGCGAGCGGGCGAAGTTCATCAGTTCATCGAATACGTTGGCAAACGGATTGCGGCCCCTGGGCTGCGGTTCGGCGGCTCTGGCTTCGTGACGAACAGGTATCTGGTCCAGGGTACTCATAAGCGACTCCCGATTACTTCATGACAACCGCCAGCCCCATCAGGCCGATGACGACCGGCCACTTCCACATCAGTCGCAGGACGTCTTCGGTGCGGTAGCGTGGAAACACGAAGGCGATAGTCATGGGGATGGCAACCACGGCAAAGATCTTGGGCAGGAAGGTCAGCCAGTTCGCGCCGCCACCGAGAAACAGGGTGCTGTACAGCACACCGATAGTGTAGATCTGGAAACACTGCATGACAAACAGTCCACCGAGAAATTTGCCGCCCATTTCTACCATAGGGCCTGTGGCAATTTCATGCGGCGCCACGTAGATCTCGAAAGGATGCTTGCCCATCATGCCCTGCATGGCGATGAGCCCGGCGATGGCCAGCAACGGCATACGCGCAATGCCCCAGCCTGGCACGCCCTGTTGCTGCTGGATAGCGATGATATCCGCGAGGTTGGTGGTGCCGTAGACATAGGCCGCGCCGAATATGACGATGATAAACGGAATGTCGTAGGCCGCCATGGCCGTCAGCGCGCGGGAGATGCCGATGGAACCGTTGGGGTTGGCGCACTGACCCACGCCCAGCGCGAGTCCCAGCGACGGTATCATCATCATGTAGGCCAGCGTGATGGCGCCACCCTTGTCGGCGAGACCGCTCATACCCGGCACCGGCAGCAGGGTTTCGGCGGCGACATAGCCGCCGACTGCCATGATCACCCCGATTTCGTGGATCAAGCCGTGGGAAATCTGCGTCTGCTTGCCATATAGTTTGAGGATGTCATACAGCGGCTGCAGCAGCGGCGGGCCGATGCGCCGTTGAATGCGGGCGCCGATCTTACGCATCATCAGCACCATGGCCATACCCGCCACGAACGCCACCAGCGGCATGAGCACGAGTTCCGCAGCCAGTTCGCCAACGCTCATCACAGCACCACCCAGGAAAGGATAAACACCACCACCGCCAGCAGGTAGAACGACGGGTGGGCGGCGCGGTACAGGCCCTGCATGCTCAGTGACAGCGTGTCCACGGCGGAAACCAGACCGCTTTCCAGCCAGCGGAAGCTTTTCCGGTACCAGGGGCCGATCAGGTGCATCAGACCCGGGTAGAAGTTGTCGCTGTACTGATAGCGGGTGTCGGCGCTGAGGAAATGCCCGCCGGCATAGTTGTCCAGCTGGTGCACCCGCTTGCTGCGGTTGCCGGCGAAGAACACCAGCGCGCCGACGGCGAAGCCGGCGAGCAGTACCGAAACCACCCAGATCATGTCCAGACCACCCTTGTCGATGGCCACGCCGCCCAGGTGGTGAGCCAGCACCGGCAGGCCCGCAGACGCCTGCGCGGCGGCCACCCAGTCCAGTACCAGGCCCGGAAAATAGCCGGTAACGAACACAATGACCGCCAGGATCATCATCGGTAACAACATGCTCAGCGGCGCTTCTTCGACGTTGACGTGTTCCAGTCGCAACTGCCCGAGGAAGGTGTTGTGGATCAGCTTGTAGACGCTGAGGATGGTGCCCAGGGTGCCGATCACCGCAGCGACGAACAGCAGCGGACTGCCCTCAATGATCAGTGCGCGATAGATCAGCCATTTGGAAACGAAGCCGTTCATCGGCGGCAGGCCGGCCAGACCGATGATGCCCACCAGCATGGCGAGGAACGACAGCGGCATGCGCGCTACCAGCCCGCCCAGTTTGTTCAGGTCGGAGGTGCCGGTGCGGTGCATGACGGCGGCCACCGACATGAACAGCATGGCCTGGTAGGTGGCGTGGTTGAACACGTGCATCAGGCCGCCCGCCGAACCCAGATCGTCGGCCATCAGCACGCCCAGCAGCATATAGCCGCCCTGGCCGATGCCGTGCCAGGCCAGCAGCCGCCGCCCGTCGTGCTGGCGCAGCGCGGTAAAGGTGGGGAAGATGATGGTGAACACCGCAATCCAGGCCAGCAGGTCACGCGCACTCAGGAACGTGAACGGCACCGGCGTGTCGACCAGGCGGTCGATGCCGATCAGCTGCACGAACACCACCACGATGGCGAACAGACCCATGCGCGACGAGATCGCGCCGAGGAAAGCAGAGCCCGGCCCCGGCGTCTCGGCGTAGGCCTTGGCCTGCCAGAGGTGGAAGGGCAGCAACGCCATCTTGATGCCAAAGCCCGCACCCAGCAGCAGTAACAGCCACCACAGCGTGGCCTGGTCCATGCCGGCGGCCGCGTCGTGCAGTGCCTGGAATTCGAAACTGCCGGTGCGTGCATAGATCAGCACCAGGCCCAGCAGCACCGCCATGGCGCCGGCGAAGGCATAAGTGAGGTAACGCAGGGCATAGCGGATGGCGGCGCCGCCCGCCAGTGCCATCAGCAGGAAACTCGCCCAGCTCACCAGTTCCCAGCCGATGAACAGGCTGAGCAGATCGCCACTGGCGAGCAGCAACAGCATACTGGTGACATTGATCGCCAGTGTGGCGTGAAACAGCCGCAGGTTGCCGCCCCGCGCGCGGAAACGCTGCGCCCATTCGCCGCTGGCAAACCAGCTGCTGAGCAGCGCGGCGCCGACGGTAATCACAGCGAAGAACCAGGACAGGCCGTCGAACCGCCAGTGCAGAGCATGGCCGAGGATGTCGAAGCTCAGCGAAGACGCGATACTCGCGCTGCCGCCATAGCCCAGTCCGGCCATCAGTGCCAGGGCCAGGCACTGACCGCCATACAGCACGGTGAGATTCGAACCAGCCGTAGGCCGGTTGCCCGACAGCAGCGCAAACAGGGCTGTGAATGCCGACATCAGCAGCAGGTTGTCGAGTGCTGTCATCGTGGTTCACCCGGGTTGACGACCTGAACGTAGCGGCCACTGTCCACCGCCTGGCTGGCGATCTGTTGCAGGTGAGCGCCCAGTGGCGTGATGACGAACGTGCCTGTCACCAGAGCCGTGCCCAGCAGGCTGGCGACGACGATATCAGCGCTGTGATGCGACAGCGCCGGCAGAGGCCGGCCGGCCGGGCGCTGGTACAGCAATGCCGCCACGCGGAACAGGTAATTCACTTCCAGGGCGGCGCCCGCCGCGATGGCCAGGGCGCCGAGCAGGTAGAGGCCGCTGTCCTGCTCCGCCAGCTGCATCAGCACCAGCAGCTTGGCCCAGAAACCGGGCAATGGCGGGACACCGATGATGGACAATGACAGCAGCGTAAACAGCGCGGCACCCAGCGGCGATACCCTGGCCGCACCCGCCAGCGCGTCGAGTGAGCCGCCCCAGCGTTCCGCCAGCAGAAACAGGGCCGGTTTGACGATCAGGTGGTGCAGCGCCACGGCCAGTCCGGCATACACGCCCGCTGCGCCGGGAATGGCGAAGGCGATGAACATAATGCCCAGCTGCCCGATGGACGAGTAGGCCAGCATGCGATTGAGGTCGCGCGCCCGCCAGGCGGCCAGCTCGCCGCTGAGCACACCCAGAATACCCAGCACCAGCATGATGTGCAGCGCTTCCGGCTGGTGAAAAATCAGCACCAGCAGACGGACGATCACCAGCAGGGCCAGCTTGGACACCACACCGGCCAGCAGGCCCGACACCCGTTTGGGCGCGGTCGCATAGACTTCCGGCACCCAGGTGTTCACCGGGAACAGCTCGGCCTTGACACCGAAACCGATCAACAACAGCACGAACGCCGCCAGCCCCTGCAGGTTATCGAGTTTTTGTGGCGCGAGCTGTGCCAGTTGTGCCAGGTTCAGTGTCCCGGTGGCCTGGTAAACCAGCGCGATACCGGTGAGCGCCAGCGCGGCACCGAAAGCGCTGATGATCAGGTAGCGCAGCGTAGCGGCATGGGCGTGCGCTGTGCCGCTCGCGGCGATCAGGCCATAGGACACCACCGCCAGCAGCTCGTAGAAGACATAGATATTGAACAGATCGCCGGACAACGCCAGACCGCTGCCGGACGCCGCCAGGATGAGAGCGAGGGTCGAGCGGCGCACGCTGTCTGCGCCCAGACCCGGCCACAGCAGCAGGGTACCCAGGGTGACGGCGATGGCAAACAGCACGGCGAGCTGATCGGCGTACAGAGAAATGCCCAGCGGCGGGCGGAAACCGCCCAGGTCAATGGCGACGGCGCCGTCACCGAGCTGACTCCAGAAAAACATCCCCAGTGCAGCGGTATAAACCAGGGTCAAGGGTCCGACCCAGCGCCCGGCAAACGCCGACACGCGGTGGATCACCGGCAGCAGAAAGGCGGCGAGCAGCGGCAGCGCGACGAGCAACACCAGCCGGTTCATGACTGGCCTTCGCGCCCGGCGGTGACGGGTCCAACCGCCACCGGCGCATCGTGACTGGATGGCAGCTCCACGCCGGCTTCAGCGGCGATGGCCTGTTCCATGCGCTGGCGCACCGCGCGGATGTCCAGCGTGCCGTAAGCGCGCTGCACGCGCAGCGCCAGGCTCAGCGCCAGGGCCAACACCCCGACGCCGATCACAATAGCGGTCAGCACCAGCGCCTGCGGCACGGGGTCCGCCATCAACACAGGGACGCGTCCGGCAACGATAATGGGGGCGGCCGCGCCGTCCTGCCAGGTGGCCAGCAGCAACAGCAGATTCGTGCCGGCTTCGAGCAAGGCCACGCCAAAGAGGATGCGTATCAGGTGGGTGGAGAGCACGATACCGGCGATGCCGATGACGATCAGGCCGAACGCGCCGGTGTAGAGAATCAGCGCCGTGTGCACGCTGATTCCCTCAGAGCGGGGTTCTCGCCGCGGCAGAGCGCATGACGGCAGAGTGGTGCAGGCGTGTTAATCGCTGGCCTCCGTGGCGGCAAGCTGCGCGAGCAAGCCGGCGAGTTCGGCGCCGACCTTGAGGCCGACTGCCACATAGAGCAGCGGCAGTGAACCCGCCGACGTCAATGTGCCCAGGTCACCCCTGTCCAGCAGCGGTGTCAGGAAGGGCTTGCCTTCCAGCATGGCCAGCAGGCCGATGCCTATAAAAGCGGCGCCCGCCAGACCCTCGATGGCGCTGACCAGCGGCTGGTCGAGCGAGGTCCCGGGCCGCGCCAGCACGGGTACGAAGAACGCCGCCGCGAGGATCACCCCACCCTGGAAGCCGCCGCCGGGCGTGAGGTGGCCGTGCAGGATAATGTACAGCCCGACCACCAGGAATAAGGGGAAAAACAGATCGGCACCGGCCAGCAGGATGGGGCCTGCATCCGGGTCGCGCGCTGCACCCGACCGCGGTCTGCCGAGCACCAGACCGCCGGCCGTGGCCGCCGTGAACAGGATGGTCAGCTCCAGCAGGGTGTCGGCACCGCGATAGCCCAGCACCACAGCGGTCACGAAGTTAGCGGCGCCGACCTGCTTTGCTGCCGCCGCATTGATGGCCCGGCCGACCAACGGCTCGCTGGTCAGGTTCATCTGCTGGTAGATGGCGGCGATCAGCACGCCCAGGCCGACCAGAAACAGTATGGAAGCAATGCGCCGCATACCCGGACTAGTTCTTGCTGTTGATGTGCCACAGGCCCAGGCGGCGCAGGGCCAGGGCAAACAGCAGGCTGCCCAGGCCTGCGCCGATGGCCGCTTCGGTCATGGCCACGTCGGGCGCCCGCAGGATCACGAACAACACCGACAGCCCCAGCGACACCACGGAAAGCGCCGCCAGGGCAGACAGGAACTCCTTGAGCAGCAGCACGCCTGCAGCACTGGCCAGCATGACGATGACAGTGATGAGAACCAGAATATCCATTGCGCTCACTTTGCTCGCCTTAACTCAGGGTCCGCTGTGCTCGTCGTGTCGGGCGCGTACCGGCTCGATGCCGGCGATGCGCGCGGCGCGCGCAATACTCGACGACCCCACCGGGTTGGTGAACAGCACAAAACCGGCAATCACCAGCAGCTTGGCCCACCAGTCCGGGTGATGAAAACCCACGCCCAGCAGGATGGCCAGCGTCCCCAGCGTAGCGGCCTTGGTACCGGCCTGCAGACGGTTGTATACGTCCGGCATACGGAGCAGGCCGAGGCTGCCCAGCGCAATGAAAATACTGCCGATCAGCAGCAGGACGTCGCCGATCAGCATGCTCATTGGCGGTTGCCCTCAATGGCGCGGGCGATAGCGACGGTGCCGACAAAGGCCAATGTACCGTAGACCAGCGCGATGTCCAGGTAGATGGGGTTATCGAATACCGCCGCCAGGCCGGCCAGGCCCGCGGTGGTTATCACCCCCAGCGTATCCGCTGCGGCGACGCGGTCGGGCGTGGTCGGACCGCGGAACAGGCGAACCATGCTGAGTCCCACACCGGGTATCAGCACCAAGGCCGCTGCGGCCAGTTGCAGCGCACTCAGTCCGCTCACCACAGGAACCTGCCCAGATTGGTTTCGAAGTCGCCGGCAATCTGTTGCGTGACCTGCTGCGGGTCTATGTCCGGCGGGCAGTAAACCCAGTGGACCAGCAGCCGGTCGTCGAGAATGTCCACGGTGAGCGTGCCCGGGGTCAGTGTGATGGTGTTGGCGAGCAGCATTTTTCCCAGCGGCGACTGCAAAGCGGTGGTGACTTCGACCAGCCGGGGGCGGATCGGTAAGGACGGCGCCAGTACCCGCCGGGCCAGGTCGAGATTGGCGCGCACCAGGGCAACCAGGAAATGGGCCAGATAGACCGCGACATACACCGGTGCCAGCCAGCTGAAGCGGAAGCCGGTAAAAATAGCGAAGCGCTCGCCGAACAGCAGGGTAAGCAGCAGGGCGATGACTGCGCCGGTCAGCAGTTCGTCACGATGCAGGTTGCCGACCAGCAGCACCCAGAGTAACCAGGATACGCCGAATACCAGCGCATAGTGCCGCCACGAGAGGGCGGGGATGCCGGGCCTATTCGTCGCGCTATCCATCAACAATCCGGGCTCCTAAACGTTAGTCCAGTTACTAGTGTGATTTAACACTGTGACGCGAAACCGTGTGCCCCGACTGCGAGTCGGTGGGCACGCAAAGCAGTCTACGCATAGTAGCACTGACCGTGCCACCGCCGTATTGACGGCTATCAAGTCTATTTCCAACGGTATTTCGCGGCAGGGGGCTCACCCAGGCACAAGGCCTGCATCAAGATGGACACAGGTGCCCGCTGCCGGTGCACCTGCTGAGACGGGGCTTGCAGCTGCGACTGGTTAAAACTACACTTGCGCGGTTTTTGCCACCGGCGGCGGACGGGTACCATCATGGGGCGTCGCGGCCCCGATTCGAGGTCGTTCGGTTTCCAGGCGGTAAGCAGATGAAGCCGCCCGAAGATCGAGCGTTTCATGCATACCACTGTGTGGGCTGGCGTAAACCTGCTAGTTGCTTAGAACCGGGGCGGTAATCCGGTTTCGACAGGTGATTGACAAGATGAAATGCATCCCGGT
>Ga0055464_10000169_pt1 | contig 9957 bp, 5 predicted proteins | sample Joice_ThreeSqC_D_FD_57690 | JGI IMG/M metagenome (GOLD analysis project Ga0055464, IMG submission 57690) | Wetland microbial communities from San Francisco Bay, California, USA, that impact long-term carbon sequestration - Joice_ThreeSqC_D2 | ecosystem: Environmental > Aquatic > Marine > Wetlands...
GCTTCGTGGTCCGGTCGGGCGCCGCCGTTCAGGCGGCGCACGACGAGCTCACGGAGCTGACCAAAGAGATGATGCCGGACAGCGCCCGTCGCGCCGCGCACACGGCGCTGGGCCGGGCGCTCGCGCCGGACCACGCGGCGGCTCCGGCGTTGCTGCGGCACGCCGGACGGCACTTGGCTGTGGCCGGAGACATGGAAGGTGCCGCGGCGATCTTCGAGACGTGGGCCCGGCGTCTGCGTGCAAGAGGCGACCCGCGAGACCTGAGCGCCCTCGCCGCCGACTTTCTCGGAGCGGGCGTCGGTGCGGCGGAAGTGCGCGATGTCATCCGCCGGCTTCCGCCGCTCATCAGGATCGGCTTCGCAAGACGCCGTAGTCTCGTTGCCGCAGCCGCCGGGGTGCTGCTGGTGCTCGTCGCCTCCGCGGCGGTGCTCGTCTCCCGGGAGCCCGAGGCACCGGGGCGGGCACTGTACGTGATCGGCCCGATCAGCGCTGACGATGTCGGCGTCACGGCGGTCCCGATCCAACCCGAAACGTGGATGGACGGGGTTCCCATCGACGTCGCCAGCGAAGGGCGACGCATCGACATCCGCCTGTCCCCGAGCGCGCCCGCCAACGTCCCGGTCGTGCAGCCCGGAGGTAAGCGCTGGGTCACGTCACGCGTGTTCGCCGATTCGGGGGCGGAGGACCTGGTGCTGATCGAGCCGAGGGGCGAGCGTCGGCTGACGTTCCAGCCGGGAGACGACAATGCGCCGAGTTGGTCGCCCGACGGCTCGCGGATCGCATTTCAGACCAGCCGCTGGCATCCCCTGAGCTGGAGCGCAATCGCGATCACGGACCTCGGCTCGGGCTCGGTGCGCCCGCTCGCGCGGAGCGACTCCTCGTACGACACGCCGCAGTGGAGCCCGGACGGTACGCGTATCGCGTACCACCGCCGTGACCGCACGTCGAGTGGCCTGGACATCTGCTGGGCCACGGTCGACGGCAGCCGCGAGTGGTGCCACGACGGGACCTCGGGCACCTCGACGCACCAGATGCTCGGTTGGCTCGACGACCACACGCTGCTGCTCACGGCTCAGGGCACCGATTCGATGACCCTCGTGTCGCTGGACGTCGATGCCGGTCACACGCGAGACGTCGGCTACGGGATGCCGCGAGGCCGCTTTGTCCGCGCGGAGGTCGCCGGAGGCTGGATTGCGGTCGAGAGCCGGCGAAGCCGAAGGCGCCGGTGGGAGTGGACGGTGTTCCCCGTCTGGCGTCCCGACCTCGCCCGCCCGATCTCGACCGATACGGTGGGACCCGAGTACGCGCTGCGGTGGGACCTGAGCGGGATGCCGCCCGGCTATCTGGACAGCCTGCTGGTCGCGCTCCCCCGGACCGGAATTCCGCTCGGAGCACCGTACACCGTACGGGTCGCGGGTCTCGGCCCCGGGGGCAATCCTGTCTCAGTCCATGCGCTGCGCTTTCAGGTCACCGATCCGACGATCGCCGTCGTGCGCCCGGCAGGCGACATCATCCCACTTCGGGCGGGGGTGACGACGCTCGAGGTCTCCGCCGGAGGATGGCGGGAGGCGGCGTTGCCGCTGACCGTCCGCGACGAGCGCTCCCTGCGCTCCCTCGCCGAGCGATGGACACCGGACTTTCGCGATCGGTGGCGCCTCTACGGCGAGCCTCGGCCCTCGCTCGCGATAGGCCCAGACGGCGTGCAGGCATTCTGGAACCGCGGTGACGGCAGCTATCTGAGCGGTGCGTACAGCGTGCAGGAGTTCCCGACGGAGCGCGGCGTCGGCGTCGGCGTGATGCTCTCCGCACCCGTCAACCGCACACAGTGGCAGGAGTTGAGCGTCACGTTCGCACCCACCGACAGCGCCGCGCTCGCACGATGGAACCACGAGACCGGGTATCCGCCGGGGCTCGTGCGTGGCGGCGGCAGGCAACTGTGCGGGTTCGAATACCCGGCCGGCACGACGGACAACCGACGCGAGCGGCTTAGCTTCCAGCCGCAGGCACTGGGCACCAGTATCCTTCCCGTCCCCGCAGTCCTGGGCTCCGGACGCTGGGTCCGGGCCATCCTTCAGCTCTTTCCCGACGGGACCTGCGGCATCGCGATCGACGGGGTTCCGCTCGCCCGCTCGACCGAGCCCGTGACGCGCGGTGACGCCGTGCGGGTGTTCCTCGGCCTCGCGTCGCGCGACAACCTGATGCTGCACGGACCGCTCGACGTCTGGACCGGCGTGACGGACGAGGTGGACTGGTTCGCGCTGTTGCAGAACTAGGCGGTGGAGCGGTGGTCGGTTCGATGGTGCACGAGGCAAGGGCGCTGACGCGCGACGAGGACCCGGTCACCCCTTCGGCACCATCAGCTCCTCGAACGGCGGGAACCCACGCAGGGGCTCGAGGTCGATGTCCCGGTGCAGCCAGATGCCGTAGTTGAGTCCCTCCGCGAAGGCGCGCCGGAGCAGATCGACCGCCTCCTGCCGCTCGCCGAGCAGCGCCGCGATCCGCGCACGCCAGACCGTGTTGCGTCCATTGAGCCTCGGCAGCCGCAGATCCCCCAGCCGTGCAGCGAACTGCCGGGCCGCCTCCACGTCACCTTGGCGCGCGGCAATGGCTCCCCGATACCCAATGGCACCGACGACAGTTGCCGAGTCGGCCTCGAGTGCCGTGAAGACCGTGGCGGCCTCCGCCAAGTCACCGTTGAGATAGAGCAGCCACCCGTGGAGCCACCGCCCGCGCACGGTTGCCTCGAACGCCGTGGGCTGTTCGTCGTACCACGCGAGCCCCAGGCGCACGATGGCCGCCGCCGCAGTCGGCTCGCCGTGGGCGCGTGACTCCTCGACGAGGCTCCCCAACACATCCCCGGGGTCGAGGATCGGCTGCGGCGCGGCCAGACAGATTTCGTCGGCCAGGCGCATCAGGTCTTCGACGCGTCCGAGCGCCGCGAGGGCTGTCGCCTCGTATGACATCGCAAAGAGCCGGCCGATATGGTCACGGCTCTCGCGCGCCACCTCCAGCTCCCGCTCGTGCTCGCCGAGCTCGTGGAGGGTCTCAGTGTACGCCTGCCAGTGGTAATACCATGCACCCGTGGTCGCGAGGAAGCGGGCGTGAATCTCCTCGAGCGAGGCCAGCGCCTCGCGCGGGCGGTTGACCCCGATGAGAGCACCGATGAACGCCCAACGCAGCGTGCCGAATGGCACGAGTGCGATGCCAGCCCGCGCGGCTGCGAGCGCGCCCTCGTTGTCTCCCCGCCTGTTTGCGGCAAGGTAGTCCATGCGGTAGCGATCATACGGCGACAGCTCGTCTCGCCTCGCCTCGAGGATCCGGATCAGCGAATCGCTCCGCGCCTGGTTTCCGACGGCGCCGTTCGCGGCTGCCGCCAGCATGAGGCTGCGCACATAAGCCGTGTCCAGCTGGTACGCCCGCTCGAACCACGTGGCGGCAGAGTCGTACTGCGCACGGACCCATTCCGCCATGCCACGCGCATAGGCCCGGGAGGCTTCGTAGGTCGGCGGCTGGACCCCCGGAGGCAGCTCCCAACTGATCTCTCGGCTCAGGCGGGTCGCGAGCGCACCCATGACCTGGATGCGCACCGAGTCGATGGCCGTACGGGGGTCGTCCGCGGCGCCCGAGATCGGGTCGATCCTGGCGAACGACATGCCGGATGGCATGTCCATGATCTCTGAGTGGAATTCGAGCTGCTCGCCGTGTCGATAGTACGAACCCGTGACCGCAATCGAGGACTGCGTACGCTCCGCCACACGCGCCAGTTCCGTAGCTCCGCCGGCATCCTTCGACTGGGCAGCCGCCTCGATCGCCATGAAGTGCGGCACCACCTGAACCACTCCCGTCTGCATGAGCCCCTCGGTGATCCACTCGGCAACCATCTGCCCGACCGGATCCAGCGCCGGATCACCGGTGCGGTTCTCGTACGGCAGGACGACGACGCGATCTCCCTGCGCCGCACTCCCGCCGTTAGGAGACACCAGCCGGCGGCCGATCAGCACCGCGGCCACGACCACCAGGACCGTCGCAGCCGTGGCCGCGATTCGAGGGGTGCGCGAGAATCGCGGTGGCACAGTGGAGACGGGTGTCGCAGCGGTCGCGCTCGTCGGACCTGGTGACCCAAGCGCTTCGGAGAAGAGCGCGACCGGGTTGAAGCGGTCCGCCGGCGTCTTGGCCAGCGCCCGCTGCACGGCCGCGGCCACCGCAGCGGGCACCGCCGGCCGGAGTGCGGTGATCGTGCGCGGCTCGACCGCGAGATGCTGGTGCACGAGGCTCTCCACGGTCGGTCCCGTGAAGGGCGGCTGGCCCGCCAGCATCTCGTACAGCACGCACCCCAGACTGTAGAGATCGCTCCGCCCGTCCAGATCCTTGCTCCCCGCCGCCTGCTCGGGGCTCATGTACGCAGGCGTCCCCAGCGCCAGCCCGGTCTGTGTGAGCGTCTCCCCCCCGGCCCGATCGATAGCCCGCGCGATCCCGAAGTCCGCCACCACGGCGTGCCCGCTCTGCAGCAGGATGTTCTCCGGCTTGATGTCGCGGTGGATCACCCCATGCGCATGCGCGTACGACAGCGCGTCGGCTACCTCCCGGCTGATCCGCAGCGCGTCGTCGAGCGGGAGCTGCTTCTCACGGTTCAGGCGGTCGCGAAGGGATTCGCCGTCGACGAACGGCATGGTGTAGTACAAGAACTCGACGGTTGAGCGGTCGGGCTGTTGGGCGGATGCCGCCTCTGAGGGATCACCGAACCGCTTATCCGCTGAACCGCCCGCCTGCCCGCTGTCGTACAGCGGCAGGATGTGTGGGTGCGTCAGCTGGGCGGCGATCTCGATTTCGCGGAGGAACCGCTCCGGGCCGATGGCGGCGGCGAGCTCAGGGCGGAGCACCTTGAGTGCGACGGGGCGGTGATGCTTGAGGTCTTCGGCGAGGTAGACCGTGGCCATGCCACCGGTCCCGAGAATCCGCTCGATGGTGTACCGGTCGGCGAGGGCGCTCTGGAGACGCTGCAGTAGATCGGGCATGCCGCAACCTCGTCTGCGACGCAGTTAAGGTAGGCGGCGCCACCAGGTTCGGCTAGAAGCGGACCTCCCGCCGCAGACCATCGCCCTCGGCAGCGCAGGGAGGGGCAGCGCCAGATGCACGACGCAACGGCGTTGCCCCGGAGCGGAGCCGCCTTGCACGTTGTACCGTGCGCCTTGCACCTTCCCACCCATGTCGCAGTTCGCGTTCTTCCTCCTGGCACTCGGCACGTTTCTCCCGCCGCGGCCGGAAACGCTCACCATCGGCTTTCTCGACGTCGGGCAGGGCAGCGCGACCATTATCGAATCGCCGGAAGGCCCTGTCGCGCTCATCGACGGAGGCCGCGCTCCCGATGCCGTGGGCCGCGTGCTATGCGATCACAACGTCGACACACTCGACCTGGTGGTCGCCAGCCATGCCGATGCCGATCACATCGGCGGGCTCGAATGGGCGCTCCAGCACGTCCCCGTGCGCTACTTCCTGGACAACGGGCTGCCGCACACGACGGCCACGTACCGGCGGCTGATGGAAGCGGTCGAGGAGTCGGATGCCGTCTATCTCGCCGCCACGGCCCGCACGATCGCCCTGGGGAGTGTGACGATCCGTGTCCTTCCGCCATCGCCGGACGCCGCGGATCAGAACGACGCGTCCGTCGGGCTGTTGATCGAGTACGGGGACTTCAGGGCCCTGCTGGTCGGTGACGCTGCGCAGGGGGAGCTCGCGCACTTCCTGGAGCTGGGCGTGCCGCGGGTGTCCGTGCTGGAGGCCCCGCACCACGGTGCGCGGGACGGCGTGACCCCGGCGTGGATTTCGGCGACGGCGCCGCGCGTCGTGGTAATCTCCGTCGGCCGCGACAACGCATACGGCCACCCGGATCCATGGGCGCTCCGGTACTATGGGACGAAGGCGCGAGCCATATTCCGTACGGACCACAACGGGGACGTCTGGATCTCAGCGGCGCGCGATGGCGCGTTCACCGTGGAGACGGCGCGCACGCCGCCTGGCGATACCCTGCCCCGCACGTTCGACGCCGAGGTGCTGCGATGAAGACCACCCGCCGGCACTACGCCGTGGACCGGATCGAGAACGACCTCGCCATTCTGCTCGACGACGAAGGAACGGGCTACGCGGTGCCACTCACGAAGCTGCCGCTCGCGCTGCGCGAGGGGATGGTGCTGGCCGCCACGCTGGACAGGGAAGGCCGGCCGGACTGGAGCACCGTCGTGCACGACGAGACGGAGGAACGGTGGCGCCTGGAGGAAGGAACCGATCGCATCGAACGGCTGCGGAAACGGGATCCGGGAGGGGACGTGAAGATCTAGGCGGACGAGCGGCTGGGCGGTTTGGTGCTTGAGCGGTTGAGCGGTTGGATGGTGCAAGGCCCAACGTGCAAGGCGCAAGGGAACGGCTCTTTCGTGGAGTGACCTTCCGCTTTGCACCGTGCACCTTGCACCGCAGAAACCGGGGGAAGTTCGGGGAGGCGTGCCATGCCTGCAAACCTCACACCGGCGTACAAGGCCGCCGAGGCCAGATTTCGGAGTGCCGTGACGCGGGAGGAGAGGATCGCGGCACTGGAGGAGATGCTGCGGCTGCTCCCCAAGCACAAGGGAACCGACAAGCTCCAGGCCGACCTTCGCTCCCGCCTCTCCAAGCTGCGCAAGGAGCCCAAGAAGGGCCCGAGCCGGGGACATGGGCACCGCATCCCACACGAGGGAGCGGGCCAGGTGGTGCTCGTGGGCTGCCCCAACGCCGGGAAGTCGAGCCTCCTGGCCGCGCTCACGAAGGCCACCCCCGAGGTGGCGCCGTACCCGCTCACCACACGCGACGCCACACCGGGGATGATGCCGTTCGAGGACATCGCCTTCCAGCTCGTCGATCTTCCGCCGCTGTGCGAGGAACATGTCGAGCCCTGGGTCTACGACCTCGTGCGCGCGGCCGACCTCGTCTGGCTCGTCGCCTCGATCGAGCGACCGCTGGCCGGTCTCGATCTCGTCCGCGCGATGCTCGGTGGGAGAGGGCTCGGCCTCCGTCCGGCGGGATCCCCCCCTCCTGCGGACGCGCGCCCCGGCTGGACCTACAAGCCCGCGCTTGGGGTGATCACCGGCATGGACCGGGAGGGCGCCGTCGGAGACCTCGAGGCGCTCGAGGAACTGCTCGCGACCCCGTGGCCGATCGTGCCTGTCTCGTCCGTGACGCGCACCGGCCTGCCCGAGCTTGGAGCGCGCACGTTCGACGCACTCGACATCATCCGGGTCTACACCAAGGAGCCGGGCAGCGAGCCCGACCGTGACCAGCCCTTCACCCTCGCCCGCGGGTCCACCGTGGGCGACCTGGCGCGCACGATCCATCAGGACATCGCCGAAGGGCTGAGGTTCGCACGCGTCTGGGGGAAGACCGTCTTCGACGGGCAGTCGGTCGGCGGAGCCCATGTGCTGGAAGAAGGAGATGTCGTCGAGATTCACCGTTGAACGCCGGTGCAAGGTACACGGCGCAAAACACGACGTATTCTCCGTGCCGCCGGGACTCCCCTTGCGCCGTGCACCATGCACCTCGCGCCATCACCTCACGGCTTGATATCCCCCCACGACTCCCCGCGGGGACAGCACCACCTGCCAGAGTTGGGTCTTGCGCGCTCGGAACCCACCCGCGCTCGACAGCAGGAAGAAGCGCCACATCCGGTGAAACCGCTCCCCGTACGTCGCCGCCAGCTCGCTCCAGTGCGCCTCGACGTTACGGTGCCAGTGCAGGAGCGTCGTGTCGTAGTCCTGGCCGAAGCTGTGCCAGTCTTCCATCACGAACGTCTGCTCGATCGCCCGGCCGATCAGGGCCACGGACGGAAGCACGGAGTTCGGGAAGATGTACCGCTCGGTCCATCGATCGGACCTCCTCAGGCTCTGCGTGGCGCCGATCGTGTGCAGCAGGAGGAGCCCGTCATCGACCAGGAGCCGCCGCGCGATCCGCATAAACCGCCCGTAGTTCTTGTAGCCGACGTGCTCGAACATCCCGAGTGAGAAGATCCGGTCGAACCGGCCCTCGAGCCTGCGGTAGTCCTCGAGGCGGATCTCCACGTCCAGCCCCCGGCATCGCTCGCGCGCACACGCGGCCTGGTGTTGCGAGACGGTCACGCCGAGCAGCGATACCCCGTAGCGCTCGGCGGCGAACTGCGCGGCCCCGCCCCAGCCACACCCGATGTCGAGCACGCGCATTCCCGGCGCGAGCCCGAGCTTGCGGCAGACGAGGTCGAGCTTCGCCTCCTGCGCCTCGTCCAGGGTTTGCGCCCCTTGCCAGTACGCGCAGCTGTACATCATGCGCCGGTCGAGCATCCGCTCGAACAGGTCATCGCCGATGTCGTAGTGGTGCTTGCCAATGAGGAACGCGCGCCCGGGCCGCTGGAGATTGAACAGACGCGCCGCGAGCACGCGCAAGGCGTCCTTCCACGGCGTGATGGCGTCCTTGACGTCGGCACGCATCACGCGCGCCACCATCTCGTCGAGCTGCGGACAGTCCCACCACCCGTCCATGTAGGACTCGCCTGCGCCAAGCGTGCCTTCCGCGAGGACGCGCCGGTAGAGCCGCTCGTCGTGGACCTGGATATCCCACGCCCGCTCGCCGTCGATCCGGACGTCGGCGCGTTCCAGCAGCGCCTGAACTCTGTCGCGAAGTGTCATGGGACCGACTCTCCGCCGTGGTCTCCTATCATGACCGACGGCCTTCAGTCCCGCCAGCCCCGAGCCGGCCGGAAGACCACGGTGTGCAGGCGTCCCCACGATGTATCTTGGGGCTGGGGACGACGTTGGGGCACATACCGCAGGGAGCGACGCGGATGAAAGAACGGCTCATCGGACTCTTCGAGGAGCGCTTCGGGCACCGGCCGGACGTGATCCTCGATCTCGCCGCCGACGGCTCCACGCGACAGTACTTCCGCCTGATGCGGGGAGAAACCCAGACGGCCGTCGGCGCCCTCGGTCCCGACCGCGAAGAGAACCGTGCGTTCCTCTCCTTCGCCAAGGCCTTTCGGTCCATCGGTCTCCCGGTCCCCGAGATCTACGCGGAGGACCGGGAAGCAGGGGTGTGGCTGGAGGAGGATCTCGGCGACACGACCCTGTTCCAGGTCCTGTCGGCGGCACGCGACGAGTGTGGTCAAGACCAGTTCCCGCCCGAGATCGAGCCGCTGTACCGCACCGTGCTCTCGATCCTGCCGCGGTTCCAGGTGCTGGGACATCGGGCAATCGACTACCGCCTCGCCTACCCGCGCCAGGCATTCGACCGGCAGTCGATCCGCTGGGACCTCAACTACTTCAAGTACCACTTCCTCAAGCTGGCGCACGTGCCGTTCAACGAGCAGCGTCTCGAGGACGACTTTTCCAGCCTCACCGAGCATTTGCTCCAGGCGGATGCGGACTACTTCCTCTATCGCGACTTCCAGTCCCGCAACGTCATGATCCGCGCCGGCGAGCCATGGTTCATCGATTTCCAGGGAGGCCGGAAGGGTGCGCCGCACTACGACGTCGCGTCCCTGCTGTACGACGCGAAGGCGAATCTACCGGCCGCGCTGCGGGACGCGTTCCTGGAGCACTACCTCGACGCGCTGACCGAGCACGTCGCGGTGGACCGCGCGCGCTTCCGGGAGGAGTTCACGAGCTTCGTGCTCGTGCGGCTGATGCAGGCGATGGGCGCCTACGGCTATCGCGGCTTCTTCGAGCGCAAGCGGCGCTTCCTGGAGAGCGTGCCCAACGCGGCCCGGAATCTCGAGGGCATGCTCGCCGCAGGGCTCCCGGTCGCGCTGCCGGAGCTGGAGCGGGTATTCCACCGCATCGCCGACCGATGGGCCGGTCCGGCATCCGCCGAGGCCGAGCGGAGCGGGCTCGTCGTTCTCGTGCAGAGCTTCTCGTTTCGAGATGGCTATCCGACGGATATGGAGGGACACGGTGGTGGATTCGTGTT
>Ga0055464_10000170_pt1 | contig 9955 bp, 10 predicted proteins | sample Joice_ThreeSqC_D_FD_57690 | JGI IMG/M metagenome (GOLD analysis project Ga0055464, IMG submission 57690) | Wetland microbial communities from San Francisco Bay, California, USA, that impact long-term carbon sequestration - Joice_ThreeSqC_D2 | ecosystem: Environmental > Aquatic > Marine >...
CCCCCCCTCCCTCCTCCCCTGAACGCGTCCAGCGGATAACTTCCCGGCCATGCAGTCACTCATTCAACAGTGGTCGGGCGAGTGTGTGATCACCACCTTCGACCACGAAACCGGAACGTGGATCTTCATCGCGATCCACGACACCACCCTCGGACCCGCCATGGGCGGGTGTCGGATGAAGTCGTATCCGAGCCCGGCCGATGGCCTGCGCGATGCCATGCGGCTTGCCGAGGGGATGACCTACAAGTGGGCTGCCATTGGCTTCGACCTGGGCGGCGGCAAGAGCGTCCTGGCGGTCCCCGCAGCACTGGAAGGCGAGGCGCGCCGCGGGCTCCTGCGGCGATACGGTGGGCTCGTGGCATCCCTCCGGGGCGCATATGCCTTGGGACCGGACCTCGGGACCACGCCGGAGGACATGGCGCTCATCGGCGGGGTGACCGATCACGTGCACGGCTACGACCGGCGGACCGGCACGGCGCTCGACCCCGGTCCGTACACAGCGCTGGGCACTTTCGTCGGGATGCGCGCGGCGCTGGCGCACGCGTTCGGGAGCCCCGATTTCGCCGGGCGCGCCGTGCTGATCGAGGGGGTCGGGGACGTCGGCGCGCCGCTTGCCCGTCTGTGCGCGGAAGCCGGGGCGACGCTGGTGCTGTGCGATGCCAGGGAGGGTCGGGCCCAGCATCTTGCTACCGAGCTCGCCGTGCGGACCGTGCCGGCCGAGGCGGTGTACACCACGCCGTGTGACGTCTACGCGCCGTGTGCGGTGGGGGCGACGCTGAACGAGCGGTCGATCCCGCTGCTCGCGTGCCGGGTCGTAGCCGGCTGCGCGAACAACCAACTGGCGGAACCGGTAGACGCCGACCGGCTCCACGCCAGGGGCATTCTCTACGCGCCGGACTATGTCATCAATGCGGGTGGCGCGACCGCCCTGCCCCTGCTTGGGCAGGGGTGGAGTGCGGACGAGGTGCGCGAACGGATCCGCGGGTTCGAGGATACCCTGACCGGGATCTTCGAGGAATCGGGAGAGCGCGGCGAGTCGCCATACCATGCCGCACGCCGGATGGTCGAGCGGGTGCTGGAATCGAGGCGGGAGGAGCGCGGCCGTTGACGGAGGCTCCGCCCACGGCGGAGCTTCCTCGGGGAGTTGGCAGCACGGGTCTCGAGTGAAAGGGAGGCCGAAGGTGAATCCGGGCCGAGGAGCGTTCGCTCTGATGGTGCTGGTGGCCGCCGCGGGCATCGCGTGGACGGCACAGTCGGAAGTCTGGATCGACTTCAAGGTTACCGGGGCCGTCAACGTTGCCGGCCGCGACGCGGACGTCGTGACCTGCAACGAGAATGACGACGGAATGCAGGTCAGCACGATGGGGGAGTGGAAGTTCACCTTCGACGTGCCGTCGGCGGCTCCAGGGAAGCACGAGGCGCGTGTGCACGTCGCCGCACCGGAGAGCGTGGCCGCCCTGCATGACACCGATCCCCGTACCGACGATCACCTGACCGGGCACGCGACCGTCACCAGTACGCCGGCCGGCTCGGGCAGCATGGGACGTCCGCTGCTTCGGGTGGACTTCGAGGCCCGGGGCCTCACGTCGGGAACCGGTGCCCGGATCGACCTGGAGGGTGTCCTGGTTTGCCCGGTGAGTTGAGCCGACTGGAGCCAGGTGCGGCCCGGGCCGCGCGCAGGTATCTTCGTGGAGCTTTTTTTGGTCCCTAACCTTCGACTACGGTGAGCGTTCCGATGCCCAGAGGATCACGAAGCGGCCAGAGCAGCGACACTCCCGACGACATCCGGACCGCGGCGGGCGGCGCTGTCCCGGCCCTCGCTAGGTACCGGCGCGGGGACGAGGACGAAGAGGCCGAGCAGGAGGATGTCGAGACCGAAGAAGATCTCGAGGACGAGGAGTGGGAAGAGGAGGAAGAGGAAGAGGAGTACGAGGAGGAGGATCTCGACGAGCTGGATTTCTAGCACGGCACCGTTCGGGAGCCCCTCGCCGGGCCGTCTCCACTCGGGGGCGGCCCGGCGTTTCGTTGGCGGTGCTGGACGAGTCGCCGTCGGCGCCGTATGATCGGCCGGGCACACTCTCTCCGAGGGTCGAAATGGCCGGTCTCGACGGATCCGATGGGGATGGTCGCTCCATCCCCCGGCGTGAGTTCCTCGCCGCCGCTGCGGCGCTTCCCGGTGCGTTGATCGTGCGTCGGGCCGCCACGCTCTCCGCGAGCGATGTGGCGGTGCTCGACGAGCCGCTCTTCCGCATCTCGCTGGCGGAGTGGTCGCTGCACCGCGCCCTCGGCGCCGGAGCGCTCACCAACCTCGACTTTCCCGGGGTAGCGCGCGCCGACTACGGGATCGAGGCGGTGGAGTACGTCAACACGTTCTTCGGTGACAGGGCGAAGGACAAGGACTACCTCGGAGAGCTGAAGCGACGGGCGGACGACGCCGGCGTGCGGAGCCTACTGATCATGTGCGACGGCGAGGGCGCGATTGGCGACCCCTCCGATGGCGCCCGAATGCGGACCGTGGAAAACCACTACCGCTGGGTCGAAGCGGCGAAATTCCTCGGGTGCCACTCGATCCGCGTAAACGCGCAGTCGGATGGCACCCCGGAGGAGCAGCGGGCGCTTGCCGCCGACGGACTGCGCCGGCTGACGGAGTTTGCGGCCGATCGGGAGATCAACGTCCTCGTCGAGAACCACGGCGGGCTCAGCTCCAACGGGCAGTGGCTGGCGAGCGTGATCGAGGTGGTCGGCCACCCGCGCTGCGGAACCCTGCCGGACTTCGGCAACTTCCGCATCGGGGACGAGGAGTGGTACGACCGATACCGGGGAGTTGCCGAGTTGATGCCGTACGCGAAGGCCGTGAGCGCCAAATCGAACGGGTTCGACGAGCGTGGTGAGGAGCGACAGACGGATTTCCTGCGGATGCTGCGCGTCGTGCTCGATGCCGGCTATCGCGGGCACCTGGGCGTGGAGTACGAAGGGCCCACGCTCAGCGAACCCGACGGCATTCGGGCTACCAAGGCGCTGCTCGAGCGGGTCCGGGCGCGGCTTACGGAAGAATACCGTTGACGGGTAGCAGGCCCGCGCCCGGGACTGATATATTCGCAACGATTCCCACCTTCCATTCGGGGCGACGAGCACGCATGCAGGATACCTCGCGCACGGCCCGGGGGCTTTCCTCCCTCCTCGAGATGGGCTTCGAGCGGGCGGCTCCCCCCGCTCCCACCGCGGTGGAGATCCCGGTCGGCCGCACCGAGCGGAAGATGATCGTTGGGCGGCCGGCGATGGGGACGGTGGTCCGCGTGACGGCGATGACCGCGTCACGGGATCGCGCGGAGGAAGCCATCGGGCGGGCGTTCGACGAGCTGGACCGCCTCGTGGCGATCTTCAGCCGCTACGAGCGCTCGTCGGCGATCACGCACCTGAACGACGCGGGGCGCATCGACGGCGCGCCGCCGGAGCTGACCCGGGTCATGACGCGGGCCCTCCACTACCATAGGCTGACCCGCGGCGGATTCGACGTGTCGGTGGCGCCGCTCGTCGACTTGCTCCAAGAGCGCCCGGACCGTTCGCCGCCGCCCGCACCCGACGTCGCGGCCGCGCTCGCCCTGGTCGGGGCGCAGCACGTGGAAGTCTCGCGCCGGCGCATCGGGTTCCGGCGGGAGGGAATGCGCGTCACGCTGGACGGGATCGCCAAGGGGCATATCGTCGACGCCTTTGCCCACGTGCTCGAGCGGCACCGCATCCGTGATTACCTGATCGACGCCGGCGGCGACATCCGGGTCTCCGGCACCAAGGAGGGGAAGCGACCCTGGACGATCGCGGTGCAGGATCCGGCCAAGCAGGGGCGGTTCCCCGACGCCATCGTACTGCGCGGGGGCGCCGTGGCGACGTCCGGCGGGTACGAGCACTACTTCGATCGAGACCAGTTGGTCCACCACATCGTCGATGCCGGTACTGGGATGTCCCCGCGACACAGCGTGAGCGTGTCGGTGGTGGCGCCGACGGCGATGGCCGCGGACGCGTTGGCGACGAGTGTTTTTCTCGTGGAGCCGCGACAGGGCGTCGCGTTCGTCGACGGACTGCGCGGCTGTGAGTGTCTGATCGTGGACCGGAACGGCGGCCAGTTCCGCTCCAGAGGATGGAGGAGTGCCGGGGTCGCACACGAAGCAGAGGCGGAGGCATGATGCGGATTGCGTTGACGAGAGCGGAGCAGGAGTACACCGGCTTCCAGGCAGCGATGCTGGTGCTCCTGCGCATCCTGGTCGGCTGGCACTTCATGTACGAGGGGCTGGCGAAGATCATCAATCCTTACTGGACCTCGGCCGGCTATCTCGCCGAGTCGAAGTGGTGGTTCAGCGGGATCTTCCATGATATCGCCGCCAACCCCACGGTGCTGACTGCGGTGGATTACGTGAACGCGTGGGGGCTGCTGCTCATCGGGCTCGGGCTGCTGTTCGGCCTCTTCACGCGCACAATGACCGTCGCGGCCATGGTGCTGCTGTTCCTCTACTACATCGCCGCTCCGCCCTTCGTCGGCTACGTGTACTCGATGCCCACCGAGGGCAGCTATCTCATCGTGAACAAGGTGCTGATAGAGCTGGTGGCGGTGGCCGTGCTGCTCGCGTTCCCGACGGGGAAAGTCTACGGGCTGGACCGCTTCATCGGTCGGGGCAGCACGCACCCGCATCAGGCACAGGCCTAAGGGAGACCGACGATGACTGACGAACGACAGAATGATCGGAACGATCCCCAGGCCCCGAAATCACCGGCGCCAACTGGCGGTGTCAGCCGGCGTGGCGCCCTCAAGGCGCTGGCATCGGTGCCGTTCTTCGGCGCCTTTGCCTTCAGCTTCGGTAAGAAGAAGGCGGCCGACGACTTCAAGAAGAAGTCGATTCTCTCCGAGCTGGGCGTCTCGGAGGGTGGTCCCGTCTACATTCCCAACGCGATCTCGAAGCCGCCGAGCGAGCGCCTGCGGCTCGGCATCATCGGCTTCGGCGGCGAAGGCGAGTCGCTGGTGCGCTACGCCGGCTTCGCCCACCCCGACTGGGTCGAGGACCAGCGCAAGGCGGTCGAGGAGAACCCGGCAGCGGCGGGCCTCGCGGTCTACATGGCCCAGGACGATCTCAACATCGCGTTCACGGCCGTCTGCGACCTGTTCGACGTGCGCGCCGATCGGGCCATCGCGGCCTCGGCCGTGGATACGAGGCCGGGAAACGGCCCGGCCAACCCGCCCGCCAAGCGGTATCGGCACTATCAGGATCTCCTGCAGAGCGGCGACGTGGACGCCGTGATCATCGCCACCCCCGATCACTGGCACGCGCAGATCACGCAGGACGCGGCGGCCGAGGGCATCCACGTGTACTGTGAGAAGTGCATGACGCGGACGGAGGCGGAAGCACTGGCGGTCCACGATGCCGTGAAGCAGACCGGCATCGTGTTCCAGCTCGGACACCAGAACCGGCAGTCCGAGGCGCACATCAAGGCCCGCGAGGTGATCGAGGCCAACATCCTGGGCCCGATCACGCTCGTCGAGGGCACCACCAACCGGAACTCGCCGTGGGGCGCGTGGGTGTGGGACATCCACCCGGACGGCAACCCGCAGACCATCGATTGGGAGCAGTTCGAGGGCCCGGCGCCGCACAAGGTGCCTTTCAACCTCGAGCGCTTTTTCCGGTGGCGCTGCTGGTACGACTACGGCACAGGGCTCGCCGGGGACCTGCTGTCCCACGAGTACGATGGCGTGAACCAGATCCTGCAGTTGGGTATCCCGAAGTCGTGCGTGGCGTCCGGGGGCATCTACTACTTCAAGGACGACGGCCGCGATGTTCCGGATGTGTTCCAGGCGGTGTACGAGTACCCCGACCGCGACCTGACGTTCGTTTACAGCGCCACGCTTGCCAACGGCTACTACCGCGGCCTCCGCTTCATGGGCCACGACGCCTCGATGGCGGTGAGCGGAACGCTCTCGGTCACGGCGGATGGGGAGTCCACGAAGTACAAGCAGAAGATTGAGGACAAGATCATCGACACCTCGCGGCCGATGTTCACCTACCGGCCTGGCTTCAAGGGGATCGACGCGGTGACCTCGGCGACCGAGGAGTACTTCGTCAGCCGCGGCCTGCTGTACACGTACCGTGGGGGGCGGCGCGTCTCGGCGTACCACCTGCTGATCGGCGAGTGGCTTGACGTGATCCGCAACGGCGGCGAGACGAGCTGCAATGTCGACCGCGGGTTCGAGGAGGCGATCACCTGCCATATGGCGACGCGCTCCTACCTCGAGGGCCGCAAGGTCGAGTGGGATCCAGTGGCCCGGAAGATCGTGTAGCGGGACCGGTGGACGGGCGGGTCGGCGGACCGGAGTGGGCTGCCGGTCCGTCCATCTACCCACCCTCTGAGCCGCTCAACCCCTGAGTCGCTGAACCGCCCAACCGCCGAGGATCCGCCGTGAGCACCAAGACCCGTCTCGGGATCATGATGTTCCTCCAGTACGCGATCTGGGGGGCCTGGGCACCCGTTCTCTCGTCGTACCTGATCAACGATCTCGGCTTCAGCGGAGGCCAGGTCGGGTGGATCTACGCGCTGCTGCCGCTCGCCACCATCATTGCGCCCTTCATCGGTGGCCAGCTTGCCGACCGGTACTTCGCAACCGAGAAGGTGATCGGGGCGCTCGCGTTCACCGGCGGCATTCTCCTGCTGATCGTGGCGCGGACGTCGGACTTCGGCGCGATGGCGGGGCTGATGCTGGTCTACTGCCTGGTGTATGCCCCGACCCTGGCGCTCACCAACTCGATCGCGATGATCAACCTGCGCGACTCCGAGGAGGAGTTCGGCGGCATTCGCGTGTGGGGGACGCTCGGCTGGATCGCGGCCGGCTGGATGCTGACGGGCTGGCGCTGGATGGGCGACCAGGCGGTGCTGCCCGCCGTGCGCGGCGACACGCTGCTCCTCGCGGGCGTGCTGTCGCTCATCATGGGTCTGCAGGCGCTGACCCTGCCGCACACGCCGCCGGCGAGGGAAGGCGTCAGGCCGTGGGCCTTCCTCGAGTCGCTGAAGATGCTCAGGACGAAGGACTTCGCGATCTTCGTAGGGATCACTTTCGTGGTCGCGACCGAGCTCGAGTTCTACTACATCCTCACCGCCCCGTTCCTTCAGTCTGATAAGATCGGCGTCTCCAACACGATGGTCCCGCTCGTGATGACGATCGCGCAGTTCGCGGAGATCGTGGTCATGGGCTTCCTGCTCTCGCGGTTCCTGAAGAAGTACGGCATGCGGCGGACGCTGGCCTTCGGCGTGATCGCCTGGCCGATTCGCTATGTGATCTTCGCGATCGGCTCCCCGACCTGGCTAGTGATCACGTCGCTGACGCTGCACGGGTTCTGCTACGTGTTCTTCTTCGTCGCGGCGTTCATCTACGTCGACAAGGTGGCGCCCGCCGACATCCGAGCGTCCGCGCAGAGCCTCATCGCCATCGTGGCCCTCGGCTTGGGGCGGTTCCTGGGGAGCCTGTTCGCCGGCAAGATCCGGGATGTCTTCACCGTGGCCGGCGAGACGAACTGGACCCATGTGTTTCTCGTTCCTTGCGCGCTCACCGTCGTCTGCGCGCTGGCGTTCCTGCTCTTCTTCCGGGAAGAGTCGGGCCCGCAGCCGGCGCTCGAGGCGGCCGCGTGACGGTGGCTGGGAAAGGCGTTACACTCTGAGAGAGGCAGCAGCAGCATGGCGGGAAAGAGACTGGGTATCGGCGTTGTGGGAGGGGGCTTCGTCGGGAAGTTCCACATTCGGTCGTTCGTCGGGGTGCGGGACGCCGATATCCTCGGAGTGACGAGCCGCTCGACGGCAAGCGCGGCGGGCGCGGTGAACCTCGCGCGCGAGCTTGGCGTCGGCGAGGCGAAGATCTTCGGCTCGGTCACGGACATGGTGGCCGACCCGGCGATCGACGCGCTCTGGATTTGCGCGCCGAACTACACGCGCGTCGAGATCATGGAGGAGATCGTCCACGCGATCGAGTCGGGAAAGGGGATGCTCGTCGGTGTGGCGTGCGAGAAGCCGCTCGGCCGGAATTTCGCGGAAGCCCGCCGGATGCTCGAACTGGTGCAGAAGGTCGGCCTGCTCGACGGCTATCTCGAGAACCAGCTCTTCTCTCCCAGCGTCGTGCGCGGCAAGGATATCCTCTGGACGCGGGGGGCGGCGCTCACCGGCCCACCCTACCTCGCCCGCAGCGCCGAGGAGCACAGCGGTCCGCACATGCCGTGGTTCTGGGAGGGATCGCTGCAGGGTGGTGGGGTGCTGAACGACATGATGTGTCACTCGGTCGAGGTGGCGCGCTTCCTCCTCACGCCGCCGGACGCTCCGCGCAATGCCCTCATGCCGGTGAAGGTGTCGGCACACACATCGTGTCTGAAGTGGCAGCAGCCGCACTACGCCGACATCCTCGCCGCCAACAGCGGCGGCGCGACGGACTACCGCAGCCACCCCGCCGAGGACTTCGCCCGGGCGCTGGTCGAGTTCCACGACGGCGAGGGGAACCCGCGCATCGTCGAGGCGACGACGTCGTGGTGCTTCGTGGGGGCCGGGCTGCGGCTCAGCATGGAGCTCCTCGGACCGGAGTACTCGCTCACGGTCAACACGCTGGATGCGGGTCCGAAGGTCTTCTTCAGCCGGGAGGTCCAGGGGCGTGCGGGCGAGGACCTGGTGGAGAAGCAGAACGCCGAGGTCGGCCTGATGCCGATCGTCAGCGACGAGGAGAGCGAATACGGGTATGTCGGCGAGAACCGGCACATGGTGCGTGCCTTTCTCTCGCAGGCGCGACCCGCAGAGAATTTCAGCGACGGCGTCAGCGTCGCGGCACTGCTGATGACCGCCTACATGAGTGCGGAGCAGGAAACGACCGTTCCGTTCCCGCCGCCGGCGCTGGAGTCGTTCGTGCCGGCGGTGGCTCGGGGAGAGTGGAACCCGAGGAAAGGCTGGCCGGTGGAAGAGTAACGGGACGGGAGCTGGAATCGCGGCATCGGACATTCCGGACGGTGGGGAGACCATGAGACGACCGATCGTGTTCATTGTGGCGCTGGCGGCGGCGGGGATCGCCATCTTCAGCGCGATGCACCGCGCCCGCGCTCAGGGTCTGGAGGGGTTCGAGCAGATCCTGAAGGCCCAGGACGGGCGGTACAGCAAGCAGGGGTGGAACCACTACGGGCCCGGATACTTCGATCTCGATCCGGAGACGGGCGTGCTCACCTCTCACGGGGGGATGGGACTGTTCTGGTACGCGGCCAAGGAGTACGCCAATCTCGTGGTCGATCTCGAGTTCAAGTGCGCCGACACGACCACCAACTCGGGCGTGTTCCTGAGGGTGCCGGGCGTGCCGTCGAGCGACGACTACATCTATCACAGCTTCGAGATCCAGATCGACGATGCCGGTGACAGCATCCATCAGACCGGTGCGGTCTACGACGCGGAGGCACCGCTCGAGCTGGCGTCGTATGGTCCCGGCGAGTGGAACCACTATCGGATCACCTTCGACGGCGACCGGATCCAGGTGCAGCTGAACGGGAAGCTCGTGGTGGACTGGGTCGCCGAGCCCCGCGGCAAGGTCGCGGATTTCGCCGCCAAGGGGTACATCGGGCTGCAGAACCACGACGACCAGAGCCCGGTCCAGTTCCGCAACATCTACGTGAAGGAGCTGCCCTAGCGGCGGATTCGGAGGACCTTCAGTCGCAACCCGGGTTACGAAACCGGTAGGCCGCAGCGGGCCGTTGCCCGCATTCCCCGGATCTCGGAGGCACGATGCTCGCGCGCAGACCTTCCGCCAGGTGGGCTGCCTTCCTGCCGTTCGCGCTGGCGGCGCTTCTCCCCGGCGTCGTCCCCGCCCAGGTCGCCACGGCCGGCCGCGATGCGTGGCAGAAGGTGGACGAGATCTTCGCGGCGCTGCAGGCGGGGGAGGGAGACCGGATCGCCGACGTCG
>Ga0055464_10000172_pt1 | contig 9935 bp, 7 predicted proteins | sample Joice_ThreeSqC_D_FD_57690 | JGI IMG/M metagenome (GOLD analysis project Ga0055464, IMG submission 57690) | Wetland microbial communities from San Francisco Bay, California, USA, that impact long-term carbon sequestration - Joice_ThreeSqC_D2 | ecosystem: Environmental > Aquatic > Marine > Wetlands...
CCGCCGGTCCGATCGGAGATGCCATCACGCGGTCGAGCGCCGCAGCCGCGGCGGAAGCGCAGGAGATCAGCGCCGCGGCGGTCATGACCGCCATCATCGGCACCGTCATTGCCCTGCTCCTCGGCACAGCCGTGGCTTTGACCACCACCGGGACGCTCACGAATCCCATCCGACGGCTGCGTCTCAGCATGGCCTCCGTCGCGCGCGGGGCGTTGGTGGCGCCCGCCGACCTCCCCTATGGCCGGGAGGACGAAGTCGGGCACCTGAGCCGCTCATTTCGCGCGATGACCGAACAGCTCGCTGAGCTGGAACGCATCCGTGGCGAGTTCCTCAATGTGGTGAGTCACGACATCAAGGCCCCGCTGAATGTCATCTCGGGCTGCGCCGAGTTGATCGAGGAGGATGACGACGGTGCGCTGGACGCCGGGCAGAAGGAGCACCTCGATACGATCCGGGAACACGTTCGCCTGCTCACCGAGCGCGTCCACCGGCTGCTCAACGTGGGCCGCCTCGAAGCGCGCGCCTTCCCCGTCCATCCAGAGCCGGTCGAGGTCGCACCGGCCTTCGACTGGATCCGGCACACGTTTCAGCCGCAGGCCCGCCATCTCGGGATCGAGTTCTCGGTCACGCTCGAACCGAATGTACCCTCCACGATCCACGTGGACGCCGACTGCCTGCAGAGCGAGATCATGGGCAACCTCCTGTCCAACGCCTTCAAGTTCACGCCGCGTGGTGGGTGGGTCGCCGTGCGGGTCGGCGCCGAGGGGAGAAGTCACGATGCTCTGCATATCGCGGTCGCCGACTCTGGCGTGGGTATTCCCGAGAGCGATCTGCCCTTCGTGTTCAGCAAGTACTATCAGGCCGGCCGTGGCGCATCAGAGGGTGGCGTCGGGCTCGGGCTGGCGATCGTGCGACAGGTCGTCGAGGCTCATCGAGGACGCGTCGATGTAGAAGGTCGTGCCGGCGGCGGTACGATCTTCCATGTCGTGCTGCCCGCGCTCGACCGGGTCTTGGCGCAGGAGGGGAATCTGCCGGCGTCGGAAGGGAGTGAGCTCCGGTCGGCGCGTGCGGAGCGGCGCGACGCCCCGCCGCCAGCCGCGGAGCCGGTACCTCCGGCGCAGGTCGGGCACCACGAGGGCTCACTGCGTCGCTGGATCACGCACCGTGGCATGGCGATGATCCGGGCCGTCCGCCCGCCGAAGCGCTAGCGGCGCGCACCGGATCTCGAATCCCCCGGCGGGCCTGCGGACCGCCCGTGCCCACGCGATACTCGATCAGCCGAAGCTCATGGGACGAGCCCAGCCGTCACGGCTCGAGCGACTGTCGATACGCCTCGAGCCGGTCCTCGAGATCCGCCGGGGTCACCGAAAGCACTCGTCCGGTGGGCGACACGACGATCCGCACGCGCCGAACCCCCGGCAGCCGCACCTGCGAGTAGGTAAAGACCCACGCTCGAGGCTGCGCGGGGAGATCCCGCACCCCCTTGAGGGCAAACGCGCTCGACGGACCGGTGACCGGTGAGCCGGGACCGAGCAACTGCCCCGCCTTGAACCGCGCACCGGCATAGGACCCTACCGCGAGCAGGCACAGGACGAACGCGATCCGGATGGTCCACGAGATCAGGCGCCGCATCGGCTCATCCGCGCCGACTGGGCGCACCGTCGGCGGCCGGCATGGCCGGCATCACGCCGCCCCGCCGGCTCAGAGTCCATAGACCGCCGTGATGCCAATGCTGCGCGGCTCACCCGGATTACGCTCCTGTACGTCCACGTAGAACTGATTGAAGAGGTTTGCGACCTTGAGTTGCCAGAGCACGTTGAGCGCGCGGTAGCCAAGGCGCAGATCGACGACCGTCACGTCGGACCGCGGATCGAGCGGGTACACCAGGACCTCCTCGACCCGACTGCGATACCGCACGTCCACTCCCGCCAGCCCCTGCAGGAGGTTGATCGTGCCGGTGACGTTGTGCCGCGACCGGTACGGGAGCGGCTGCCCCGTATCCTGATCTTCGGTTTCGAGCAACAGGTAGCTGGCCTGCAGCTCGAGGATATCGGGGATGATGAAGGCGTTCACACCGAGATCCGCCCCCGCCACGCGCGCGCGGGAGACGTTGCGGAACTGGAACACGAAGGGTTGGTCCGGCGCCGGCGCCGGGCTGATCAGGTCACGATACACGCTGCCGAACACGGCGGCGTCGACGCGCACCCGGTCGAGCAACGACACCGAGGTACCCACCTCCCCGGACCAGGCGTGCTCACCCAGGAGCCCGGGGTTCGGGATCACGCGAAAGCCGAACTGCTCCGACGACACGAACTGCTCGATCGCGCTCGGCGCCCGATAGCCCGCTCCGACCGACGCCCGGATCGTGGCGCGGGGTGCCACCCGCACCGCCACGCCCACCTTGGGGCTCACCGCCCACTCAGCCTCCCCACCGCTGGCCTTGTGGTAGTCGAGACGGGCCCCGAGCGAGGCCTTGACCGACTCCGAGAACTGGATCTCGTCCTGCGTGAACCCGGCGGCATCGAGGATCGTCGGGTTACCCAGAAAGTTCGACCGGCTCCAGACGTTCGAGCCCTCGACCCCGAGCGTCAGCGAGTTGCCGTCGCCGGCGAACCAGGACACCTGAGCCAGAAGCCCGGGCTTGATCGCATCGTGCCAGTCGTGGTTGTCGCTGAAGTAGTTCTCGATCGTGTTGACGTTGAACGTCGGACTCACGCGGATCAGGGTCCGAGCCGTCGCCAGGGGCGTCACCGTGGCTCCGGTGTACACCGTGTATCCGATCGTGTAGTTGCCGGCGTCCGCTGGAGCCACCTGGTACGGCTGATCCGCCGAGAGCCAGGTGAAGAACTCGCCCGCCCGCTCCCGCACGAAGATGCCGTAGACGTCCCAGGGGGCACCGCTCGTCGCGGACGAGGTGAGCTTCACACGCCCCAGCCAGCGGCTCGACTCCCGGTTCTGCGAGAACCCGTTCGTCCCTTCGTAACCGAGCGCGGCGCGAGCGCCGACCGTCCCGAGGCGACGGGAGTGCTGGAGGCCGAATCCGGCGGCCCCGAGGGTCCCGTCGGTCCACTTGTACCCCGGCTGGTAGTTGAACGCGCCGGCGTGCACGCGGGCGACGGTGGAAGGGAAGCTGTCAATCGGGGTCGTGATGAGATTGACGACGCCGCCCAGTGCGTTGCTGCCGTAGACGGCCGAATAGGCGCCCTTTACGACCTCTACCCGGTCCAGATCGAGCAGCGGGATGACGCCGAAATCGATTTCGCTCCCGTCGCCGCTCAGGATCGAGTGCCCATCGAGCAGCATGAGCACCCGGCTCCCGACACCCCGTGCGAGACCGGTGGCACCGCGGATGTCGAGCTGGTTCTCGCCGTTAAAGGTGATGCCAGGCACATAGACGAGCGCCTTGTCGAGTGTCGTCACGTTGCGGAGCACGACGTCCTGGGCTGGCAGGGCGACGACGCTTGCCACCGCTTCCTCACTCCGCTCAGCCGAGCGCGTCGCCGTGACGACGAACTCCTGCAGGCGCAATGGAACACGATCGAGGACGATGCTGACCTCGCGCGCTTCCCCGTCGGGCACCAGGAGCCCCGTCACACTGTCGCTGGAGAAACCGATCGCGGAGACGACCAGCGTGTAGCGCCCCGTCTCCAGCGCGCCGATGAGGAACCGTCCGCTGCCATCCGTCGTCGCCCCAAGCGGAGTGCCCGGGATTACGACGGTCGCTCCTTCGAGCGGCCGGCCCGACTTTGCCTCCCGCACCGTTCCCGCAACGGACCCCGATTGGGCCCACGCGGATCCGCTGGCGGCGGCGAGCACGATCGCCGCCGCCAGCGCGATGCGGGACGGCGGGCGCCGGGTGCGCGCCCATCGGAGCGTACTCATCCCTCGTCCCCCTCGCCGATCGTGCCGCCCGTCAGTTCTTCTGCAGCACGATCACCGTGCGGATGCCCTGCGCCGTCGCATCCAAGGTCAGCTGGTCGGTGGTCGTGTTGTAGGTGTACGTTCCGGAGTACTGGAGCGTGTTGTCGAGCGTGGACTGCTGGGTCCAGGTCCCGGACGTCGCCGTCCCCGTCGCCGTATAGACCCCCTCGTCGACCACCGCACCCTGGCCCGGGATGTCGAGGGAAACATCGTACGCCGTAGCAGTCAGCGTCGCGGTGCCGGTGGTGCCGGGGATCTCGATTACTCCGGCCCCGACGCCGGTCGAGAACGACACGAGCGTGTAGGTTCCGGTGAAGTCCTGTGCCGTACCGTTGGCGTCGGTGCTGTCACTGCAGGCCGCGAAAGAGAGAATGGCGAGCGCTCCCGCCAGTGCCACGGTCCGGGTGCTGCGTGCTGTCATGATGCCTCCACGTAGGGGACACACTCCACAGGCCGACCCCCGGACGATCCCGGTGTCGGCCCCAAATCAACGCGCTGCTGAGACTGACGCCCGCACGGGGCGCGGCGTGCCGACGGGAAGTTAAGCGACTCCCCCCCCTTTTGGGAACGATCCGCCGTGCAGGTCGCGGTCACACCCGCCCGGATTCGGCCTCGGGCTGCCGCAGGCGGCTCCGCCGGTAGCCATACGAGAAGTAGATCACCCCCCCGATCGCCAGCCACACCACGAACCGTACCCACGTGATCCACGGCAGCTGCGTCATCAGGAACACGCACGCCGCGGCGGAGATCAGCGGCGTGATCGGAGCGCCGGGAACGCGGAACGGCCGTTCGCGCTCCGGCTCCCGGTAGCGAAGGACGAGCACGCCGACCGAGACCAGCACGAAGGCGAACAGCGTCCCGATGTTGGTGAGTTCGACCGCCTCGTTGATGTTGACGAATGCGGCGAACACCGCCACGAACACCCCGGTGAGAATCGTGGTGACGTGCGGGGTCCGGAACCGCGGGTGGATGCGGGCCGCCCACGGCGGGAGCAGGCCGTCCCGCGCCATCGAAAAGAAGATGCGCGGCTGCCCGAGCTGGAAGACCAGGAGCACCGACGTCATCGCCACCACGGCACCGAGGGCCACGATGAACTGCGAAATGGCGATGAGCCGCGCATTCCCGCTGGCCAGTTCGAGTGCCGTGATCATCGGCTCGGCGGTGCCCAGCGTGCCCCACGGGGCCATGCCGGTCATCACCACGGCCACGAGCACGTAGAGCACGGTACAGATGATGAGGCTCATGATGATGCCGAACGGCATGTCCCGTTTCGGCTCCCGTGCCTCCTCGGCCGCCGTCGAGACGGCGTCGAATCCGATGTACGCGAAGAAGATGATCGCCGCCGCCGCCGTGATTCCCTTGATGCCATTGGGCGCGAACCCGCCGTGCATGGTGTAGTTGGCCGGCTCGATGAACACCGCGCCGACCGCCACGAAGAAAAGCACGATACCGACTTTGAACAGCACCATCAGCGAGTTCGACGTGGCCGACTCCCGAATCCCGTACACGAGCAGCGCAGTGATCGCCGCAACGATCGCCACCGCCGGGAGATTGAAGATGAGCGGCACGCCGAACAGGCGCGGAGCCCCGGTCACCGCCGCCGCCAGATAGGTCGTCGTCGGATCGGTCGCGCCGGCGGCCAGCGCATGCGAGGACTGGATGGCGGTGCGGAAGTCCGTGACGATCCAGGCCGGGAGATGCAGATGAAAGTGGTCCAGCAACGCGACGAAGTACCCCGACCACGATACGGCCACCGCGACGTTGCCGACCGCGTATTCGATGATCAGGTCCCACCCGATCACCCACGCCACCAGCTCTCCCAACGCCGTGTAGGCGTAGGTGTACGCGGATCCCGAGATCGGCACCATCGCGGCGAACTCGGCGTAGCACAGCGCCGCGAAACCGCAGGTCAGGCCCGTCAGGAGAAAGGAAACCACAATTGCCGGGCCGGCCCCGATGTGCGCCGAGCCCCCGGCGATCGCGGAGCCGGTGGAGGCAAAGATGCCCGCACCAATGATGGCACCGACGCCAAGGGCAGTGAGGTCCCACTTGCCCAGGGTTCGCTTGAGGGAGGTGCCGCCGCTCGTGGCATCGGCCACCGCAGCTTCGATGGGCTTGCGAACGAAGAGTTGATGCATGACCGCGGGATACCCCACCAACCGTCCCCGGTTTCGGGGCGGCTGGCGCCCGGCGCTAATATGCATTATGTATATCTATAGGCGATAGTGCTATAGTCGGCATCTCACGACGTCGGCGGCACTGCGCCTGCCGACGGAGGAGCCGAGCCATGAGGCACCTTGCCCCCGCCCTACTCATCGCGGCCGCCGCGGTGCCCGCTGCGGCCCAGGAGACGGCCACGCCCCCGAAGGACGTGGGGTGCGTCGTGCGCACCGCCCTCAATTACATCGAAGGCGCGCTGAGTTCGGACGCCGAGCGGATCGCCAGGAGCACCCATTCCGCGGTCGCAGCGTTCACGGTCCGCACCCAACCGAACGGCCGGCAGGCGCTGAGCCCAGAGGCCCGCGGGATGCCTGCCGCGCTGGGAGTCTCCCACACCCCCGAGGCTGCGAAGGTGGAAGTCGTCGTCTTCGATGCCGGCCCGAGTATCGCGTCGGCACGGGCCACGAGCGGCCAGGGATACGATCTGCTCCAGCTGGCGAAGATCGACGGGAAGTGGAAGATCGTGAACGTGCTCTGGTCGGATGGCGACGCCGCGATCCCCTCCCGCGCCGGCGCTCGGAGCGTGGACGACAGCGCCGCCGTCGTCACGGCGGCACGGGACTACGTCGAGGGAGTCACCTCCGGCGACCCCGCCCGTGTGGAGCGCGCGCTGCACCCGGCGCTGACCCGGGTGCTGCTGGTCCGCGATCCCGACTCCGGACAACCCCTGCTCCACCGGATCGGCGCGGCGAGCCTCGTCGAAGCAGCGCGCGCCGTGTCCGCCGCTCCGGGCGACGCCTCCCGCGAGATCTCCGTGACGATCTACGACCTCGCGCACGGGATGGCCGCCGCCAAGGTGACGGTGGCGAGGGAGGTGGAACACCTCCAGCTGGCCAAGCTCGACGGCGAGTGGAAAGTCGTCGCCGTCCTCAGCGCACCCAGCACCGAGGAGTTGGGGCCGGTCAGCTGACCACCGCGTCACCGCCAGGGCGCGACGCACGCCACCCCCGGTGCTTCCCTATTGCTGAACGGCGATCCCGTCGGCAGGTTAGGCGCACGCATCCGGTGAACGGGCCCCCGAGCCCGCTCACCGTGCCGTGGTCCCCGACGGGAAGCGCCCAATGGCCGAGCTGAAGATCTCTCCGTTCCGCAGGACACAGGTCCTCAAGTCCCAGATTGACGAGATGCTGGACGTCGTCTCCCAGGGAGCGCTGACCTACAAGCACGGTATCGAGCACTACGTCCGACATGGCTGGGACGAGACGGCGGAGCAGAAGTTCCGGCAGGTGTGTGAGTTTGAGGATCGTGGCGACAACCTGCGTGGTGCCATCGGGCAGGCCCTGTATACCGAGATGCTGCTGCCGGACACCTCGGGGGACGTGCTCGGACTGCTGAGCTCACTCGACCGCCTGCTCGACGATATGATGCACGGGTTCATGATCCTCCGCATCGAGCGTCCCGAGATCCCGCCGGAATTCCACGACACGTGGATCGAGTGCGCGGGGCTCGCGGTCGACACGGTCGAGCAGGTCGTGGTGGCGGCGCGGAGCTACTTCCGGGATCCCAAGACGGCACGGGACCACATCCACAAGATCCACTTCTACGAGAGTGAGACCGAGGATACCGCGCTGCGGATCATGGAACAGTTGTTCGCATCGGACCTGCCGCTCGACCGCAAGATGCAGCTGCGAGGGCACGTGTGGCTGATCGACCGGGTGGCGGACGTCGCGGACGATGCCGGCGATGCGCTGGCGATCTACGCCGTGAAGCGCTCCGTGTAGTCCACGGCCGGCGGCACGGTGGGTCTCACGTTCCTCGTCTTCCTCTCGAGCGGCCTCTTCCTCGGCTGGTCGCTCGGCGCCAACGACGCCGCCAACGTCTTCGGTACGGCTGTCGGCTCCCGCATGCTCCGGTTCGTGACCGCGGCCGGGGTCTGTGCGGTCTTCGTGGTCCTGGGCTCGGTGATCAGCGGTGCCGGCGCCTCGCGCGGCCTCGGCGAGCTCGGCAGGGTGAACGCGCTGGGCGGATCGTTCACCGTCGCGTTGGGCGCGGCGCTGACCGTCTATGGGATGACGAAGCTCGGTCTACCGGTTTCAACGACCCAGGCAATCGTCGGTGGCATCGTCGGGTGGAACGTGTTCAGCGGAACCCCGACCGACCTCGGCGCCCTCTCCAGGATCGTGGGAACCTGGATCGCCGCCCCCCTGCTCGGCGCGCTCTTCGCGCTGGTGTTGTACCGGGCGACGGAGCGGGCGATCCACCACATCAAGCCGCACCTGCTGTGGCTCGACCAGTGGACGCGGATCGGGCTCCTGGCGGCAGGCGCATTTGGCGCGTACAGCCTCGGCGCAAACAACATCGCGAACGTCGTCGGGGTATTCGTGCCGGCGTCGCCCTTCGGGGATCTCTCGATCGGCGGCGTCTTCACGCTGACGGGCCATCAACGGCTGTTCTTGATGGGCGGCTTGGCCATCGCCGTCGGCACCTTCTTCTCGCGCCGAGTGATGCTCACCGTCGGCCGCAGCATCGTCACGGTGGGGCCGGTCGGCGGCTGGGTGGTGGTCATGGCCCAGGCCCTCGTGCTCCTGATCTTCTCGTCACAATCGCTGGAGGCGTTCGTCGTGCGGCTGGGACTGCCGCCGATCCCGTTGGTGCCCGTGTCCAGCTCGCAGGCGGTAGTCGGGGCGGTGTGCGGTCTGGCACTCGCGCGGGGCATCAAGGGTGCGCGCCAGATCAAGTGGACCGTGCTGCGCAACATCGCGCTCGGTTGGGTAGCCACCCCCGCGCTGGCCGCTGCCATCACCTACGTCGCGCTGTACTTCGTGCAGAACGTCTTCGAGCAGCCGGTATACCAGGTAGTAACCGGGGTCGCTGGAGGGTGATGCGGGCGATGGCACCGCCGCTTCGTCGTCACGCATCCAGCGTCCGTCTCCTTGCACCGCCGCACCCATGCAAGCGCCGTCACTGCCGGACGGCTCCTGCCGCGATTTCCGAGACCGGCTAGCGTTCCGGCTGGATCACCTCCACCGCCAGGAGCCGTCGATCCGGCGGGACGGTATACATCTCACCGTCGTCCACACCGATCACACGCTGGCCCTGACGGGACGCGACGAGCAGGGTCGCGGGGCCCATCCAGCGGCAGCGGGCAGTCGGATCGGCCACCACCTGTGCCTGCGGCAGGTCGATTACCTCGTCGAACACCACCTTCTCAACGGTGCCCTCCCGCACCACGACCTGCCGCGTCGTATAGCTCTGGGCACCCGAGCGTCGCGCGTAGGTACGCTCGTGTGCAAACCGGCGTCCATCCGGCGACCAGCAGGCCGAGAAGTCGTTGGGAATGCCGAGCTCCATCTCCTTGGCGATGTACTCGTACTTGTCGGTGCTCGGCTCGTACGTCACGAGATGGGTCGTGTTGACCCAGCGGCGCGATGCGACCTCGTAAACGATCTTGCTGCCATTCGGAGCCCAGACGCTGTGCCGCGGGCGGCTCTGGTAGTCGGCGATCACCCTGGCTCCGGATCCGTCGTACCCGGCAATCCACAGTTCGGGGATGCTCTCGGGCTGCGCCCCGTTGACGAGCCGGACCCACCGGTCCTGGTAGTATGCGAGCCGGGTCCCGTTGCCGGAGTACTCCGGATCCGTCATGCCCGCCTTGCTGACCGTCGCGAGCGTCTCGCAGTCGGCCGCGCGCACGACATAGAAATTGGCGCCGTCTGCGACCACGGCCTCCGACGCGCTCCGCCACGCAACGAACTGGCTGGACGCCTGGCAGCCCATGATCCGCACCACGCCGTCACGACCGAGCACGAGGATGCCTCCCCGGCCACCGTCCGCAATGCCTGCCCCGAGACGCG
>Ga0055464_10000173_pt1 | contig 9918 bp, 8 predicted proteins | sample Joice_ThreeSqC_D_FD_57690 | JGI IMG/M metagenome (GOLD analysis project Ga0055464, IMG submission 57690) | Wetland microbial communities from San Francisco Bay, California, USA, that impact long-term carbon sequestration - Joice_ThreeSqC_D2 | ecosystem: Environmental > Aquatic > Marine > Wetlands...
CCGCCGACCGCCTGTCCAAACAAGGCCACCTCGAAGCCTGCGGCATCAACGGCCCTTGCCCGCAATACGGGAAGTGCGGCATTATTTTCGCTCTGCAGCGAAAGAAACAGGAAAGGCCGGTCTGCAAAGGGCGTATTGAATACCTTTGGCTGCCAGGTGCCATCGGCAGCGATGTCGAAGGCGCCCACTTCCCACTGGCTGCCATCGGGCATCACGTAGGTACCCGTCTGCAGCACCAGAAAGGGAACACGCTCGGGCGAAACGTCGCCACGAGGCTTATTCAGTTCCTGCAGTTGAACCTCAAACTGATCGGTGCCGACGTTTCTGACGGCTGCAACACCGGCGCCACCGGCACGGTCAGTCGCAACCCCCATGAACACCACGGGCGGTGAATCAGTGGCCGGCGCAGCGACCGACTGCCAACTGCCGCCGGGCGACAGATCGCCGTATACGGGTGCTGCCTGCGAGGTGCCCCTACTGTTCCAGGCCATCACTTTTATGTTATCGAAAAACAGAGCGTCGTTTTCTCCCATACCCGGGGAACTCATAAACCGAATACGCGTATCTGCGGTCGCAAACTGACTGATGTCGTAGTAACTGCCGCGCTGAAAGCCATAGTCGGTCGCCTCGCCCACGAACGAATCCAGCGGAAACCACCTCTGGCCGGCATCCGGTGATACCTCAAAATTAACAAAATCACCTGCATCATCGAGATCGTCACGTCGCCGGTTGAACGAGATCCAGGCCTGGTCATCGCGCTGAAGATCCATGGCACGCGAGATGTCCTTTGCTCCGCCGTGCATCCTCAGTACATTGCCGGCAATCTGGATATCGCCACTCGTCGCGGCAGTGTCATCGTTTGATTCAAGCCAGCAGCTTCCCCAGTCACTGAATTCCTGCGTGCAATAGTCCGGGGAATCGAATTCATCGATAAAGATGTCTCTGGTCAGTTCGTTACCGAGCTTGAAACCGCCCCAGATCTCGTAGGCGAACTTCATCTGTCCGCTGCGACTGGGGTGATAACAGTCAACGCGCGACAGATGGTGAGGCAGAATAGTCCGGGACGCGTAGTAGAGACGGTCATTGTAATGCACATTGATACCGTTGCGTCCCGCCCAGTCCCTGGCCTTTTGCGCCATGAGCCGGTTCAACGCCAGGGTAAAATTGTGAGCTTCGAGGCGGTCCTGATCCGTGGAAGCGCTGCTTAAGATCTTCCCGCAAGGCCCTTCTTCGACGCCCTGCATGTCAAGCCAGCTAGCGAGAAGCTGTTCCACAAGAAGGTCCACGGCCTGTCCCTGCCCACCTGCGAGCTCGCAGACGCTGTTGCCGAAATAATGCTGACAGGCATCGTCCGCCAGACCCTCCTTGATCTCGTTCTTGTCCAGATCCCAGGCCGCCTGGCACGTCTTGAAAAGAATATTGTGATCACGACTGCGCATCAGTTCGCGCATTTGCACGACATCCGGAACCCCACTCCAGTAAATCGAACCTCCGGGAGGAAGATTACTGGTGAGATAATTGAGGGTTTCGTCGATGAGCGAGGCGACGACTTCCAGATCGCCGCTGTAGTTGTGGCCGCGCGCCTGGCAGACATCGTTGGCGCCAAGACCAATGAAAACGGTGTCGACCTCCGGATCGGCCATGATCTGTACAGCCTGGTCGAAGGCATCTTTCCATTGCTCGCCGTCGTCGGATGCATCAAGGACCCGGTCAGGCGGATAGCCCAGCACGCTCGCTATCGACCAGCTCTGCCTGCCTCCGGCGTAGCTCCAGTCGCGGCTGTGTTGACCGGCAAGGTCCTGGATGCAATTGACAATATCCTGGTTCCGGCACATCTCGGAACTGTGTGTTCCGGCGGCGATACTGTCGCCCATGATGCCGATCTTGCCCTGCGCAAAGGCGTCAGCGCCCAAGTGCCGGCCGGCGAACAGGCACAGGAAAAAAAGCAGTAGACTTGCCCCGCCCGTGCTCGAACGCTTCCAGCAGCTCGCCCGACACAGATCCCTCATTGGCCTTACCCATTATCTCAAGCCAGCATTAACTGAGTATAGTCGTTCTTCTCCTGACTCATTGAGCGTTCAGGCGCCGATCACCCTGCCGTTGAGGGGCAGTTATGTCCGTGGGTGAGTATATTCAGCGCCTGGTAGAAATCGGCACTCGGGGGTCTGGCGCAACTCACACACACAACACGAACCAACCTACACCTGACAGGATAAATGGCATGAACCACACACGACCCAGCGTATCTCTCCTCCTCGTCGCACTCTGCAGCGTCACGGTCAGTCAGGCTTTCGCCCAGACGGTGGACACGATCTATCACAACGGCTCAATCCTCACCATGGCGGGGAAAGAGTCGGCCTACGTCGAGGCGCTCGCGGTGAAGGACGGGAAGATCGCGCTCGCGGGCCGCATGGATGCCGCGCTAAAAGGGCCATCTCGCGAAGGCGCTGGCCTCCGTTGACGCCTTTCAGGTCTCCGGCGACGAACTGGTGCTGTCCAGCAAGGGAACCGTCGTCGCCAAATTCCGCTCCGGACAATAAGGCGTAATCCATCAGGTCCGAATCAAACAACAAAAAACGTGCCGATGTGTCGCCGGTCTGACACACGCCAGCGAAATAACGCTCTGTGCCGGTGCCGATCAATTCTTATACGAGGAGCCGACGGTATGAACGCAAACTGTCACGCGGGGGTCCCCGTCCCCTCCCACACGGTCTGGTTGTTTGGCTCCGACCTTCTGGGTCTGATCGCAATAGCAAGACGCAGGAGCGTATAGCCCGCTACAACTACATAAACATCAACAGCGGCGGCCTCCAAGGTCGCCGTTTTTATTGTGGTTACAGCTGAGCACGAATGACCATTTGTGGCTGAACCCGGTACTACATGTAATTCTTATATAAGCTTTCGCTACTCGGCCGGGAATCGCTGGGAAACCGGAAGAACGCGCACGCGAGAGTGTTCTGGGAACGGCCAATCAGCAGGGAGGGCGTGGACTCAGCTGTGGATGCGCACGCTACAGCCATTTTTCGGGTGGATTCTCTCGAGATGCGTGAGTTATGCTTCCTGTACGCAGAAACCGCAGGCTGAGAACAGGAATTTGCGTCTGCATAGTTTTAACCGCTGCACGGGTTCGATACGTCCTACCATGAGCGGCGCTAGGCGGTCTGGCGTTGAGGATCGGACCGAACGTCATCTTGCTGGGGCCACCGGTCTTGGGCAAGACGCACCTGGCCATCAAATCGATGCGGATCTGAAGCCTGCAACAAGACTTACGTGTTTCGCGATGCCGGTGGTTCGCGTAAAGCGCCTCATTGTCTGGTAGTCTAAGATATAAGCGTCATTACCGGTACATTTTTGCACGCTCTTTGTTATTCTAAACATTTGGATCGTGAGGCCATTATGAAAAGAATGATATTTGTCACGCTTATGATTACAACTCTCTGCCTATCCTGGATCATGGTTGTTCGAGCTGGCGAGTTTAATCGGGAATCTTACGTAGAGTCAGTGATTACCTTACTGCGAATTCAAGCCGATCTACTACATAATTTGAACACACACAGAATAAAGTACTCAGACAATCTGGCCCGCCATGCTATTGCCATTCAACATACCTTCGGATTACTGGGCCCCATGGATTGGCATGCAGCAGAATCTGCCAAGCTTATGAGTAAAGATGCCTCCGATTCGGGTATGGATGCTGAGAAATTTGAGAAACTTGAAAATCGCAGTAGAGCTGCTTTGAAAGACCTCGTTATTGCTGCCCATGATGCTATGGAAGAAGATAATCGTGAGGGGCTTAACGAGGCTTTAGAAAATATGAAAAACTCTTGCAATGCCTGTCACGCCTATCTGCCTGAGTCCGTTGCTCCCGACGTTTGGGGAACCTTGAAAAGAAAATAATTCGGTGTTCCTAACGTGGGTATTTTGTGAAATACCCAGGTTTAAAAAACAACGTGGCAGTTCAAGTACCTATTGCGTCGCGATCGGTACGCAACAAGGCCGCACGGCTTTCCGCCTGCAGGGCCGGGCGCGTTACCCGCTCAAGACCCCGTACCGCGACGGCACCACGCATGTGGTGCTCGTGCCACGGGATTTCATTGCCCGCCTGGCGGCACTGGCCCCAAAACCAGAGTCAATCTTGCGAGGTAAAACTGCCCGCCTCCCCCATAATTTTGTTGATGTGTTGCAGCAGGTTAATAGTTGAATGAACACTTTGCAGTATGAATAGGCCTCTCATATGAACCATGCAAATGACGTGTTCTGGCCGATGGTTGCCGGTCACGCTGACTTGACTGGTAAGTAGTACAATTTGCACAGACGTATAACATTGTTTCCCCTCGACCATGCATGACGACATGCACGAATGCTATGCGAGTTAACCTGGGAGTAAGCAGCGTATTGGTTGCGGCGGTGCTGGCGATACCGGCTGTCAGAGCTTCCGATATAGACCTGCACTGGCTGTGGGATGACCGTTGCGCTGCCTGTCATGGGCACGCCGGTGATTTCGCCCGCAAGTTTCTCAGCGTTTCCAGTGGCGAGTTGCACGGAGCGCACCACGTCCACGATCTCCGTCGCTTCTTGCACAATCATTACCTCGCAGGTAACGAGGTCGATGCGGTCTATAATATGTTGTTCGCGCAGGCGAACAGTCAGGCAAGATTTAAGGGCGAATGCGCTAGTTGCCACGACACCGCCGCCACGCTTGTGCGCAATTCACTGGAACTTCGCGACGGTGTGCTCTACAGCCGTAACTCCGGGCACCCGGTCAGCAGCTTCCTTGATCATCATATGGGGCTGAATTCAGATGACGTCGAGTTCTTTACAAATCTTCTGACGCGTGTCGCCCATGAGGTCTATCGGCCGTAATTCGTCCTCGCACTCAATGAGAATAAGGAACAGATTTATTTTCTAGTGGTGTGACCATCTGAACGACTGTTTCTGGCCGAAACCGGTACTACATGTCATTGTTATATAAGATTTTACCAATCGGCAGTGGTCGGCCCAAAGACGACTTCCGGACCACCATCATGGTGTTCCGGATTCTATGGTGATCCAAATTTCTACCCTGAAATCTGCTTTATAACGCCTCGTTTGGCTCACGGTTCAAGTTTTCAATCCGGCCTGCGCGGGCTAGACTGCGAATTGCGCGATGAATGCAGAGCATGGATGGCCCTGCAAGAAAATCCTTGTTTAAAAACAACCGAAACAGAATTCGGTCACAGGAGAAGCATCATGATAAAGGCTTTCGCGGCATTCGAACCTGGCGGAGAGCTAAGACCGTTCGAATATGACCCCGGTCCGCTCGGTGCTCATCAGGTCGAAATCGATGTTGAACACTGCGGCATCTGTCACAGTGACCTCAGCATGTTGAATAACGATTGGGGGATGACAGAGTATCCGCTCGTACCCGGGCACGAAGTCATCGGAACAATCGCTGCAGTCGGCGGTGCGGTGATACACCTTGAGGTCGGTCACCGCGTGGGCTTGGGCTGGCATTCGGGATATTGCATGTCCTGCAACTCCTGTCTGTCGGGTGATCATAATCTCTGCGCCAATTCTGAGGCTACAATTGTTCGACGCCACGGTGGGTTTGCCGACAAAGTACGCGCCAGCGCGGTCAGCGTGTTTCCGCTACCGCAGTCGGTCGACTCGGCGACTGCCGGACCCTTGTTCTGTGGTGGAATCACGGTTTTCAATCCACTGGTTCAGTTTGACGTTTCTCCGACCGCCAAGGTCGGTGTGATCGGTATTGGCGGACTCGGCCACATGGCGCTTCAGTTTCTTAACGCCTGGGGTTGCGAGGTTACGGCTTTCACGTCGAGCCTGGCGAAACGAGAGGAGGCACTCAAACTTGGCGCGCACCATGCGCTCAGCTCCAGAGACCCATCGGCACTTGAAGCTGAGGCTGGCCAGTTCGATCTGATCCTCTCTACCGTAAACATCAAACTGGACTGGAACGCGTATATGTCTGCCCTTAAGCCCAAGGGCCGTCTCCATTTTCTTGGCGCGACATTGGACCCCTTGGATCTGCAGGTGTTTCCGATGCTTTTGGGGCAGCGTTCGGTGTCGGGATCGCCGGTTGGTAGTCCGGCCACTATTCGGCGCATGCTGGAGTTTACAGCGCGTCACCAGATCAAACCGGTAACAGAGCAATTTCGTTTCGAACAGGTGAACGAAGCGATCGCACGGCTCAAGAGCGGACAGGCACGGTATAGGATTGTGCTCAGCCGCTAATCGAGCACCTGCCGGTACCCCCTTAATCAGGAACCCCACATCACCGGGGTTCTTTAGTCATGGCAACGACGTGTTATGGCTGCGGTCATTCATGCAGGTGCGTGAGATTCGCAATGGTCTGACAAAGCCTGTCAGGTCAGGTGCCGACTATTACAGACTAGATTTTCAATATTTCATCGTGTGCTTACTGTTATGCCCATTTGTTGTCTATTTCCCACACGGGAACGCATCCACCAAAGCATCGACAGTTAATATCACTGCAAATTTATGCAGTTCCTCAGGGTAGTCTCGAAGGTACTTTTGCACCACGAGCATTGTCTGCTCGTTTGTGACGCCGTCAGGAAAGCACCACGGCGTCCCACCGACGCCCCAGGCGAACACTACGCCATCGCGAGCACCCAGTATGTACGCCGTGCACGCCGGAGCGCTAAGGTCGCACATGCTCTTCAATTCGTTTCCATCGAACGCGTGTGCGTTAAGGCTGGTTATAATTGCAGCGAAAATCGTGAAAACAATAAGCGGGGATTTGTCCATAAGCCGCAACCTTAATTACCTTATCCCGGCATCAAATTAAAGGATGCCATACTCCCACAAAGGGCAAAGCCGCCATGCCCTAGAAAGATGACGGCCATGCGCACCCATACTAGGCGACTCGGTACCAGCCGCGAGGGTGTTGGTACTTTACTCGCTCTACCTGGTTGTGTCAGTAGGTCACTTCTGAATTTCTTGGACAACGACATCGAGATTTGCCCTGCCCGCGGTGGGGCGGTGCGGACGCCAGCAAGGTGATGGTTTCAGTGGAGGAATAGACGGCTTATGCTGCCTATACTCGGCCCTGCGCCGACAGATCCTCGATACAAAAGCCAAATGCCGCGATACTATGCGACGCATCCTGAATGATCAGCAGTGGCAGAAGTAAATCAGCCTGTATCAGGCTGAAAATCCTTCCTGATAGCTGTTTTAGGCTGCCCTGAAATAACTCAGGGCAGTTTGTGTAATCATTCCTGGCGTAATCCGCCCATGACCTCAATCAGTCGGGGTATAAAACGCGACAGTTCAGCGTTCAGGATGGCAAATTCCGCATCAAAGTTGCTCGCAGCGTCATCGCTGTGCGCATCGTCTGCTTCCTGTTGAACCAGATCCAGGAAGCGCAGTCGTCTGACCACCAGGTCATCACTGAGAACGCAGGCCAGTTGCTCATCCCATTCGATCGCCAGCCGCACAATCTGGCGACCAGCGGCGAGGTGGGTTTCCACCTCTGCGCCTGCCAGATCGACCTGTTTGCAGCGAACCACGCCGCCACCCTCTGTGGGTTCGCGCAGCTCACACTCATCCATTAGCGTAAAGTCAGCCGGTGGCTGGCCGGATACCCAGGAGGTCAGGACACTGGCTGGTGCTGTGGCGGTATCCAGTGGGCGCACATTAAAGCTGCCCAGACTTTCCCGTAACAGGGTCACCATATCTTCCGCCCGTGGCGCACTGGCCGAGTCCACGAACAGTAATTGCTGGCCTGGATCGATATAGGCGAACAGACGGGTCGAACGTGTGAATGCCTGGGGCATGAGTTCCGTTGTGATCTGGTCGCGCAATTCGGCCTGTTCCTTGCGTCTTACCTGTCGAGATTCGGCGTCTTCAATCTCCGTCACCCTGTCTGCCAGCACTTCACGCACCACGGAAGCGGGTAGTAACCGTTCTTCACGCCGGGCACAGACCATCAGGCAACCGTTTGCAGCATGCACCAGCGTCTGGCCATCTCGCCCCAGCGGCGGCTCCCAGCCCATGGCATGGGTTTCCAGTGGCCCGCAGGCCCGGAAAGCGGACTCGCTCAGCGCCTCGTCAAGATGTTCGGCAGTAACATTGAACGGCTGGTTGAAACGATAGATACGCAGATTACGAAACCACACAGAGAATGACCTCCCAGTCAAAAGGCTGCGGATTATGGCGCAAACGATTACGCTTCGCTACGTTGATCTGCTGGCCTGGATGTGCATGCTGCGATTCAAGTGCTTGTGCATTCAAACCTTGTGCGAGAGAAGGTTCAATGCGCGGCCTATTCAGTGACAGCGGACGAACATTCTGGTGAAAGCGGTTTTCATTCCATACCGGCGCTGGTTGAGCGAAGCAAGGAGCCTTTTTCATTCGGGAGTTGGAGACCGTTGGCGGTTCTCGGAAGTACCGATTGTGGGGCGGGAACGTCCGTAGGTGTTAAGGGTAGGTGGCCGTACCCGGTACTACAACGCACCCACAATTAGCCGATGGTGGTATCTGCTGAACGGCAATTCTTCCGCGTTCTCGGAAGTTCAATTGTGGAAGGCATTGTGGCACGGTTATAACGGCTATAAGTTAACAGACTGATATTAATATCTAAGGAACCACCCGTAGCACCCTGACCATCAATTCGCCATACAGAGGTCGCCGCTAAGGCGGGGTCGTCATCGGGTGGGCGCTGAAGAATGTCCAGATGAGCCCGCTGGCGTCCGGCCCCGCCGGGTCCGAATAGCCCATGTTCGGCACGCCGCCCGGCCAGGCGTGCGCCATGCCCTCGATCATGTACGAGCGTATGACCTCGTTTCCCCGATCGTCCTGGTAGGATCTTTCGACGAAGTCGTGCCCGTCCGGGACCGACCCGGAGTTCTCGGTTTCGGGCACATCGTCGATGTCATCGTCGTCCACGCCGTCGATGGCGAGATCGTCGGTCTGCGCCCACTGGCTCACGACATCCCAGCCGTTGTCCGGCCGGACGGTCTCATCGGCAAGCCCCTGAAACACGATGACCGGGACGACCCGGCGGGCGTCGCCCATAGCCTCCAGGGCCCGCCCCCCGAGTGAGTCGGGTGCGATGATGGGGGCAAGAAATGGATTGAAGTAGCCGGACCAAAAGCAGGCCCCATAGGCTTTCCCGTAGTCGGTCCAGGCGGCCAAGGGATCCAGTGTCCACAACCGGGCTGAAATGCGCTCCATGACGTTGAACGCGCCGAGGCAGTCTGAGGCGGCGCCGTACGGCACGCCGGCTGCGACCGCGAGGGCGGCGAAGACGTCCGGATAGGCAGCAGCCACGATCGTTGCCATGGATGCGCCGGCCGACAGCCCGGCGACGTAGATCCGTGAGCGGTCGATCGTCACGTCGTCGCGCGCCGCGACCGCATCGACGATACTCACGATTGCCGCGGGTTCGCCTTGCCCTCGCACCTGGTGCGCAGGCTCGTACCATCGCCAGCATCGCAGCGGATGGTCGGTCTGCTCCGGGTACGCCACGACGAAGCCGTACCGCGCCGCGAGCGAGTTCATGCCCGTCACCTCGGCGAAGGCCTGCGAGTCCTGATCGCAGCCGTGCAGCATGACCACGAGCGGCACGGGGGCCGCCGGGGCCGCGGGCAAGAACAGGCGGTAGGGCGGAGACCGGTCGGTGTAGTCGAGGAACGCCTGCGCGAAACCCGGTGATGGCGCGGTCGCGAAATAGAGACACGACGCCGCGAAACACAGCGCCAGCCGCCAGACGTTCCTCATGGCCCGGCGCGCCCGGTCACCTCCCTGCATCGGTCCGCCGATTCAGGAATGCGCCCAGAGCAATATCAAACTTTTCGATATGGACCAGTGCCCAGGCCCTGAGATCGACCATCACCGCGAACGATAGCAACAGGTCGCCGTTGTCGAACCGGCGGGCAAGTTCCTCGATGTGCTGCAACA
>Ga0055464_10000176_pt1 | contig 9872 bp, 8 predicted proteins | sample Joice_ThreeSqC_D_FD_57690 | JGI IMG/M metagenome (GOLD analysis project Ga0055464, IMG submission 57690) | Wetland microbial communities from San Francisco Bay, California, USA, that impact long-term carbon sequestration - Joice_ThreeSqC_D2 | ecosystem: Environmental > Aquatic > Marine > Wetlands...
GCTCTCCGGCCCTCCCCGCCTGTCATTTCGGGCCGGGACCGTCCCGCCGGTTGCGCCCCGCGGCGGGCGATTGAACGTTTTCCCGGGCCCCCGTATCTAATTCCGTGAGCCACACACCGGGCCACGGAGTGGAGTGACCGTTCTGCAGAACGACCGGCGAACGACCGGCACCGACCCCGACGCCGTCGACGTCGAGCTCGCCGTGAGCGGCGATGCGGCAGCGTTCGAGCGGCTGTACCACCGGCACGTCAACCGCGTGCACGGTCTGGCACGATGGCTCCTGGGCGAGGACGACCTGGATGACGCGCTGCAGGACGTGTTCATCCGCGTCTGGGAGAAGCTGCACACGTTCAAGGGCCAGTCGGCGTTCGCGACCTGGCTCCACCGGCTGGCAACCAACGTGATCCTGCGGCGGCGCGAGGTGCGCCGGACGCACGAGGTGCGGTCTTCGGGGCCGGCCGCCGCCCTGGAACGGGCCGCGGCCGGGCGCACGTCGCCCGGGCTCGGGATCGATCTGGAGGCGGCGGTCGACGCGCTCCCGGAGAAGGCTCGCGAGGTGTTCGTGCTGCACGACGTGGTGGGCTACAAGCACGAGGAGATCGCCGACCAGCTCGGAATCTCGGCCGGCACATCGCGGTCGCAGCTGCATCACGCCCGCATGGCGCTGCGGCAGTATTTCGAGGTCTGAAGGAGCATCACATGACGGATTCGTGGACCGAACGGCTGTCGGACTACCTCGACGACGAGCTGACTCTCGGCGAGCGGGCGGCGCTCGACGCCCACCTGGCCGGATGTGCCACGTGCCGGGACGATCTGGCCCGGTTGGGCCGGGTCCGGTCCTGGGCGGCGGGCTACGAGGGAAGCGCGCCGCGCACCGACCCCTGGCCCGGCATCCGGCGGGCGCTCGGTAGGCGGGAGCCCCAGGCCGACACCGTGCCGCTCGCCGCGCGCCGTCGCCGCCGAACGGTCCGCCTCGGCGCTCCGCTCGCGCTCGCCGCTTCGCTCGTCTTCGCGACGGTGTCCGGCGTCACCTGGTGGGTCGCGCGGGCGACGGCCCCGGCGCGCACCGCTCCCACGGCCGATGCGATGGCCGTCCGGGCGGCGGCTTCGGTGACGCTGCACGCCGCGGAGTCCTACGGCGTCGCGATCGGCGAGCTCGAGCGGGCGCTCGTGGACCGGCCCGAACGGCTCGACTCCACGACCGTCCGGGTCCTGCGCGAGAAGCTCGCGTCCATCGACGCGGCCATCGCCGAGGCGCTCGATGCGCTGGCTCAGGATCCCGCCAGCGGGTACCTGGCAGACCATTTCGCGGACCTCATGCGACGCAAGCTCTCGCTGCTGCGCAACGTCGCATCCACCGCGTCGTTCGAGAGCTAGGAGGAGTTCCGATGCTGCTGCACGTGCTGGTGGGAGCCGCGCTCGCCGCCATGCCCCCGCAGGAGACCGACACCACGTTTGCGGTGCGGGCGGGTCAACGGCTCAACGTGAGCAACTTCGAGGGCGAGATCGTGATCCGCACGTGGACGCGCAATCTGGTGCGCGTGCGGGCCGACGACGACCGCGACGATCCCGTCCGCATCGAATCCACCCCCTCGGAAGTGCTGGTCCGCACCGCCGGCTGGGCGGCGGTCGCCGACGAGTTCGACGTGGTCAGGACCGAGGCCGGCCTCGTGCGCCGTGGCCGCCGGCCCCGCGACCTGTCGCACGTCAGCTACGAGATCACCGTGCCGGAGACCATGGCGCTCATGCTCGGCGGGCCGAACACCGACGTGACGGTCGAGGGGAGCCGGGGCGAGGTGACCGTGAAAGTGAGCGAGGGTGACATCGAGGTGCACGGCGGCCGCGGCCGCATCTCGCTGGCGAGCATCGAGGGCGACATCAGCCTGTTCGATGCGCAGGGGGAGGTCAAGCTGTTCTCCCTCGACGGCGACGTGACTGCCGAGCGGGTGTCCGGGCGGATCACCGCGGAAACCACCGACGGCGAGATCGCGCTGGACGGCATCCGCTGCACCGAGGTGGGGGCGACGACGACGGGCGGCGACATCGACTTCGACGGCACGATCGATCCCCGCGGCGCGTACCAGTTCGCCTCGCACAACGGCGACGTCACGCTCGATCTTCCGCTCGGTACCAGTGCCCGGTTCACGATCGCCACGTGGGAGGGCGATGTGTCCTCGGACTTTCCGATGACCCTGCCGGAGCGGTTCTCCGGCCGCCGCCTGACCTTCACCGTCGGTTCGGGGGCTGGGGAAGTCACGGTCGAGACCTTCGACGGTGACATCGACATTCGCACGTCGGCTCACCGCTCCGATTTCTAGCGGCGTCCGGAAGGCGAGGAGCGGAACGGGCCCCGCGCGACACGCGCGGGGCCTGTTCTTTCGGCCGCCCGGCGTGCACCTTAGCCCGTCATGACCGACCGCGCCGCGCAGCCGGAGATTACGTTTCGAACGGCGTTCGGCCCCGGGCTCCTCTGGGCGGCCGCGGCCATCGGCGTCTCGCACCTCGTGCAGTCGACACGGGCTGGGGCCAATGCCGGACTCGGGCTCGCCGGGGTCATTCTCCTGGCGCTCATCCTCAAGTATCCCTTCTTCGAGTACGGCCCGCGCTACGCGGCCGCGACCGGCCAGAGCCTCGTCGAGGGATACCGACGGATCGGGCGATGGGCGCTGTGGCTGTACTTCCTCATCACGATCAGCACGTCGGTGGTGATCCAGTCGGCGATCGTGCTGTTTACGGCGTTCCTGCTGAACTACACCTTCGGGCTCGAGTGGCCGCTCCCTCTCATGGGAGCCGTGCTGCTCGCAGCCTGCGCCGCGATGCTCTGGGTGGGCCGGTTCCCATGGCTCGACCGGGTCGTCAAGCTGATCGTGCTCGTGCTCGCCGTCTCCACCGTCGCCGCGGCCGCCGTCACCGTGCCGCGGCTCGATCTGGCGACTTTCGCCGTGCTGCCCCCGCTGGGGAGTGCGGACGGCGCGGTGCCGTTCGCGTTCGTGCTCGCCCTGGTGGGGTGGATGCCTTCGGCGATCGACGTGGCGGTGTGGAGCTCGCTGTGGACGCTCGCCAAGAACGCCGCGGTCGGTGGCAGGGTTTCGGTGGCGCTGGCGCGCCTCGACTTCGGGGTGGGCTACGTCGCGACCGGCTTCCTCGCGTTCTGCTTCCTGATCCTGGGCGCTGGGGTGATGTACGGGTCGGGTGCCTCGTTCAGCGGCGCCGGCCCGGTGTTCTCGACCCAGCTCGTCCAGCTCTATGGCGCGACGCTCGGTTCCTGGGCCCGGCCTATCGTGATCGCCGCCGTCGTCACCACGATGCTCTCCACGTCGATCACGGTGGTGGACGGCTACCCGCGGGCGCTCGAGCGCACCGTGTACAACCTCCGCCCGTCGCATGCGGACACCGACGATCTGCCGAGCGCGGGGCCGGTGTACTGGGCCGCACTGCTCCTGCTCGGCGGGGCCACGCTCCTCGTGCTGGGCCTGTTCGCCGGAACGCTGACGGCGCTGGTCGACTTCGCCACGATCGTGTCGTTCCTGACCGCGCCGGTGCTCGGCTACCTCAATCTCCGCGCGGTTCGCGCACCGGAAGTGCCGGCATCCGCCCGGCCCACGGCGCGCATGGTGATCCTGTCGTGGATCGGCCTCGTGCTGCTCGGCGGGACCGCGGTGGTATACCTCGTCTCGATCGCACGGTGAGCCGCCGGGCGCCGGCCGGCCTCCGATCCGCCGTGGTCCCGGTCGAAGAGGATTGACGTCCGCACCGGCGAGGCGCTATTTGGGATGGTCGTCGCTCTCTCTCTCGGAGGCCTCCATGCAATCGCATCGTCTTCTTCCGCTAAGTCTCGCGCTGGCGCTCGGTGCGGCTCTCGCGTGCAGCGATTCGAACGGTACCAGCAACGTCACCCTCGCCGATCTGGCCGGCACCTGGGACGCGACACAATTCACGCTGACCAACCCCGCCGACGGCTCGCAGAGCGTGGACCTCATTGGGATGGGTGGGAGCTTCACGCTCACGATCAACGCGAGTGGCGCGTTCAGCGGTACCCAGACCATTCTCGGCACGACCGATACGTTCAGCGGCACCATTCAGCTCAGCGGGAACCACTCGATGTCGCTCGTCGATGCCGCCAATCCCAGCGACATCACCGATGTGACGTACACGCTCTCCGGTGACCATCTGGTGATCACGTCGAGCGACCTCACGTGGGACTGGAACAACGACGGCACCGACGAGGCCGCGAACCTGTCGGCCGCGCTGCAGCGGCAGTAGGCCCCCGCGTCGCACGCCAAGACGGCACACGGCCCCGATCGGGTATCCCGGTCGGGGCCGCGTGGTGTCCGCGCCGCAGGGCTCGGGCCTCGCCGGGCGCGCGGGGGCGCATCGAGGCCTCAAAGTCATTGGCGGAATGTGACTTGCCTGCGAGATCCCTGGCGGGCCGGCGTCAAGCAATCGGCGCGACCGCCCCGGACGTTTGCAGGGAACCGCAGCGTGACCTACTGTAGAGGTCCGTCCGCTGAAAGGGTCTTCGATGAACCTCGCCGAGCGACTGCGCGCGGCACTTGCCGGGCGGTACGAGATTGAGCGTGAGATCGGCCGCGGCGGGATGGCTGTGGTCTACCTGGCGCGGGATCTCCGGCTCGAGCGGCGCGTGGCCGTGAAGGTCCTGAGGCCGGAACTCCTGTCCTCGACCGGGGACGAGCGGTTCCTCCGCGAGATCGACATCGTCTCCCACCTTCAGCACCCGAACCTCGTTCCCTTGTATGACGTCGGCGGGGCGGGGGGCCTGCTGTATTACGTGATGCCGTTCGTCGAGGGGGAGTCGCTGCGCAGCCGGATCGAGCGGGATGGCCCTCTCCCCGAGGACGAGGCCCTGCGGATTACCGGGGAGATCGCGGACGCTCTGGAGTACGCGCACGAGCGTGGGATTCTCCACCGCGACATCAAGCCGGGCAACGTGCTGCTGAGCAGCGGTCACGCGCAGGTCGCCGACTTCGGCATCGCGCGGGCGCTGAGCGCGGCACGACGGGGCCAGCTCACCGAGCCGGGCCTCGTGATCGGGACACCGGAGTACATGAGTCCGGAGCAGGCCGCGGGAGCGGCGGCGATCGACGCCCGGAGCGACCAGTACGCACTGGCGTGTGTCTGCTTCGAGATGCTGGCCGGCCGGCCCCCGTTTATCGGTACCGACCCCGGGTCGGTGATCGCCCGACAGATCACCGAGACACCTCCTTCCGTTCTGAAGCTGCGCCCCACGCTGCCTCCCCGGGTGGAGAAGGCGCTGGCCACGGCACTGGCCAAGGCACCCGGGGCCCGCTTCGCAACCGTCGCGGAGTTCGCCAGGGCGCTCACCGCCGATCGTCGCCCGGGGTGGCTCCCGGCCGGACGCCGCTGGAAGATCGCGCTGCGGGTCGCTGGTGCTACCGCCGTACTGGTGCTTGCCGTACCGCTGATACCGGTGATCCGTGATCATCTTGTTGGCCCCCCGCACCCGGCGGAGGTGCCAGGGGTGGGACTGGCGGTGATGGCCGTAGGCGACCAGGCTAGCGGCGAGGGAAATGGTGGCGCCGCGCTTGACCGTGTGGTGGCAAGCCACCTCGCCGTCTTCGACGACGTGCGCGTGCAGGATGCGACGGACCTCGACGGTGCGGGACCGCTCGTGCCAGGAAGCCGCGAGCTTCAGCGCGCGGCACGGCGATCCGGGTGGGACTATGTCGTCGAGGTCGAGCGCATCGGCGGCGCGCAGCCGGGGGAGGTGAGCGTGCGTGCCGTGAACATGCGGACCGGTGGTCAGGTATTCCAGCGGATCGCGCGAACCGGAGGAACTCCCGAGCGCGCGGCCGCATCGCTCGCGCTGGCGGCGCTCCAGGCCATCGCGGAAGATGCCGATCTGGATGTCGGAATTCGGCTCGACGTACTCACCGTGACCAGCTCCGCAGCGGCGGTCGAGGCGATGGTGCAGGCGCAGCGGCGCCTGCTGCGCGAAGACGATGAAGGGGCCGCGGCCGCGCTGGACAGCGCGGTTGCCGCGGACCCCGGTCTCCTCCTCGCCTATGACCGTCGCGCGGTCGTGGAGGAATGGCGGCACCTGTGGCCCCGGCGGGCGTTGGATTTCGTGGAGGCGGGCCTCGAGCAGAGCGGAGGAGCCCCGTCACGTTGGACCGCACTGCTGGAGGCGCAGCGCTATTTCTCCCTGAGCCTGGCCGACAGCGCCATCCGGGCTTTCCATCTGATCCGGTCCGATCATCCGGACGACGTGGATGCGTGGCTCGGCTACGCCGAGGCGCTCTATCACTTCGGTCCGTTCGTCGGGAGTGGAGGTCAGGAAGCCCTCGAGGCACTGCGCATGGTGGACTCGTTGGGCGGTGGCTACCCGACGATCCTCCGGCACCTGCACGACCTGGCCGTGATCCGGGGCGATTCGGCGGCGGCGGCGCGAAGGAACGCAGCCATGGCGGCGCGGTCGCTCGATCATACGGCGCAGTCGGTGATGGACGCTCTCAGGTTCGGGAACGAGCCGCACCGTCGGGCGGCGTGGCAGGTGCTGCGGGAAGCGGTGCGCGATGATGTGTCACGAGCGGTCGCGTTGTTCGCCGTGGGCCTCGGAAATCTCCCGCTCGCCGACTCGATCGCCGGGGTGCTGCTGGTTGAAGGGCGCACACCCGAGGATCGGGTGCGGGGCGCGCAGTACCGGCTCGTGCTGCTGGCGGCCATGGGTCGCTGGGACGACGGGGTGGAGGTCTGGCGGGGCGGTGTCGCCGGCGATGGGTTCGATCCCTGGATGATGCAGGCGGCGCTGGCGGGCTACCCGGCGACACGGTGGGCGCAGCCGATGGTGGCGCGGGCCTGGGAGGAGGTGCGGAACGGGCGCGCGCCCGATTTCAATCTGGCCCAATACGAGACGCCCCGAGGGGAGTTCCGGGCCCTCGTCCACTGGGTGACGCTGCACGGCGACTCCACCGAGGTCCGGTTGCTGCTGCGGGCCATCGAGCGCGCCCGGGGATCGGTGCAGGGGTGTGATCCGCTGCCGGCCGCGCTCGACGCCTCGCTGCGTGCGCGGCTCGCGCTGCTCGCGGCGGACACGGCGTCCGCGATCCCGCTCCTCGAGGCATCGGCCACGCGCCCGGTCTGGTACCACCTCGCCTACTACCCCACGATCTCGATGGCGCCCCAGCGATTTCTCCTGGCCGAGCTGTACGCCGCCCGGGGGGATCCCGCCGCCGCCCGCCGCTGGTTGCGGTCGTTTGCGGAGGCGGGGGCGATCGCGGACGTGCTGTATATCCCCCGGATCCGCGCGCTGCAGGCGCGGCTGGAAGGCTCGCGGACGGACTAGGTCCACTCACTCGAGACAGGGAGGTGCACGATGGCACTCCAGGACTACCTCAGCGTGATGGCGCTGGGCCTCAACGATCAGCAGCACGGCGAGACGGCGAAGCTCAGCTCGGCCGATCCGCACATGCTCGCCGCCTACTGCTTCGACCTCACGCGCAAGCAGCACTACCTGTACATGGCACTGCGGCTGAGCGAGGACGAGAGAAGGAGATTCAAGTACAACGGCAAGGTCATCGCCTCCGCCGATACGCTTGCCGAGGCCATCTACGACGATACGCAGTTCGTGGAATCCGCTGCCGGGCAGCGACGGCAGGAGCTGGGGTCGGAGTGGAACAGCGCGGCGGACTGGGAGGCACGTGCCTACGCTCTGCAGGAGGTCATCATCCGGCAGTGGCGTGCCATCCAGGCGGATCACCGGGAGCTGTTCGCGGTTCACGGTCAGCCGACGCCGACATATACGCCGGCTCCTTCCCACGGCGAGCGATCATCGCAGTAGTCGGCGGGTGAGTTGGGACAGGCCTCCGGCACAAGGGGCGGCGCCTCCGCGCGCTCAGTCTGCCCCCAGCGCCTGCACGAGCGCATCGCCGGTCTGCCACCGTTCGTCTGGCTTCTTGGCGAGCCCTCGCAACACGGCATCCTCCACCTGCTGCGGCAGGTCGGGGCGCACCGCCCGCAGCGACGGTGGGCGCTCGCCGAGCTGTCGCGCGAACACCGTCTGCGGCGTCGGGCCCGTGAAGGGCGGCTCTCCGAGGAGCATCTCGAAGATCACGCAGGCGAGGGCATACACGTCGGTGCGCTGGTCCACTGGCCGTCCGGCGGCCTGTTCCGGACTCATGTAGCTCGGCGTGCCGACCACCAGACCCCCGGGGGAAACCTGTTCGCCGGCCGCCCGCACGATCGCACGCGCCACCCCGAAGTCGCAGAGCAGGGAGCGCGCTGCCTCGAACATCACGTTCTCCGGCTTGATGTCCCGGTGGATCACGTTGTGAGCGTGCGCATAGTCGATCCCGGCGGCGAGCTGCCGCGCAATCGCGAACGCCTCGGTGAGCGGGAGCCGGCGCTCCCGCTGCAGCCGGTCCTTGAGCGAGCCCCCGTTCGCGAACGGCATGGCGTAGTAGATGAAGAATCCCGATTCCCCGGACTCGAGCAGCGGGAGGATGTTGGGATGGTGCAGGGAGGCGAGAAACGCGATTTCCTGATGGAAACGCTCGGTGAGGATCGTCACCGTCAGCTCCGGGCGCAGCACCTTTACCGCGACGCGCCGACCGGTGCGGTGCTGCCGGGCGGCGAACACGTGCGCCATCCCTCCCGAGCCGAGCAGCTCCTGGATCTCGAACCGGCCGGCCAGCGCCCTGCGGACTTCCTCGACGCGGAGCGTCATGCGGGGTTCCTTCGGCCAAGCCCCTCAGTCCACGGTACGAGACTCCGGTCCCGCCGTCCAGTCTAGATCTTCGCGGCCTCCTCGAGCTCCTTGCCGGCCGTCTCCGGGATGAGCCACCAGATCAGGACGAGAGCGGCGAAGAGCGATACCGAGGTGAGGGGGACGGCGGTGCTCCAACCGAGCGACCCGGCCAGCGTGCCGATGATGCCCGGAGCGAGCACGTAGCCGATCCGGCCCAGCAGGTTGTTCGCCCACGCGAATGCGTCGGCGCGCATGGCCGTCGGGAACAACTCCGTCGTGAGCGCGTTGAGGAGCGTGAGCATCGCGATGGAGGCGACGATCCCCACCATGAGACATGCGGTCAGCGCCCAGAACGTGTGGAGCCGGTACGCGAGGATCCCGAACACGATGGCTGCGGAGTAGATGACCAGCGCGCTGAGCCGGCGGCCCCAGTGGTCGATCAGCTTCCCCACCGAGAACACGAACGGCACCGCGGCGACGGAGGCGATGACCACGGCCTGCCCCACGTCGTGGTCGCTGAACCCGCGCTGGCCGACCGCGAACTCCTTCCAGAAGAGCAGCGCGGTATTGGTGGTGATGTAGGTCAGGCCCCAGATCAGCGCCATCTGCAGGACCCGCGCTCGGTAGGGACCGCGGAAGATGGCGAAGGAGCGTCCGTGGGTTCCCGATCGGCGTGCGGCATGCGCGACGAACAACGTCGTTTCGGACAGGCGCCGGCGCGCGTACGGCAGAAGCAGGATGGGGAGCGCACCGACGAAGTACACGGCCCGCCATCCGTACGGGGAGTTGAGCAGGAACGGGACGATGGCCGCGCAGATGACCACGCCGAGCGAGTTACAAGCCTGGATCACGCCGAGCACGAATCCCCTCCGCTCGGCGGGAAACTCCTCGGCGGCGATGATCATGCTGACGGCCCACGCGGCGATCTGGAACATCCGTGCGGTGAACTGGAACGCCGCGAAATCGTAGGCGCGAAACGAGACGCCCGAGAGGACGGTGAAGATCGAGTAGCCGAGGATCGACACCAGGAGCATCCGCCGCCGCCCGACGCGGTCGGCCAGCCGCACGAGGATGTACGCGAAGATGGTGCCGAGGCTGATGACCGAGCCGAGCATCCCGCCTGCCGCCTCCGACAGCCGGAATTCGG